>UMFR01005397.1_pt1 | contig 24145 bp, 18 predicted proteins | sample 1965041 | NCBI WGS metagenome assembly UMFR01 (sample SAMEA4836049, study PRJEB28245) | human gut metagenome | biome: gut microbiome; material: fecal sample | place: Denmark | collected 2008
GAAGAGCTGCGTGGGAGCAACGCCGAGATTATGATATGCACTAAGTCCGACCTTGTCCTGCGCGACCTCGACCTGTTGAAGCGTTTTCCCAAAGTAACGGTGTCATGGTCGGTCAATACGCTTGACGAACGGTTTCGTACGGATATGGACAATGCCGTGAGCATAGAACGTCGTCTGAACGCAATGCGTCAGGTCTATGAGGCGGGCATCCGTACCGTGTGTTTTGTATCGCCCATATTCCCCGGAATAACCGATATGAAGGCGATTATCGAGAAAGTGAAAGGATATGCCGATTTGATATGGCTCGAAAACCTGAATCTGCGCGGGCAGTTCAAGGGAGGGATAATGACGTATATCCGTGAGAAGCATCCCGACCTCTTTCCGTTATACGAAGAAATATACAACAAAAAGAGGCTTGATTACTGGCAGGCATTGGAACAGGACATTTCCCAATACGCCAAGGCACAGGGGTTTCCATATAGAATAAATGATTTGCCTTACGGGCGCTCGGAAAAAGGCAAGCCGGTTATCGTAAATTATTTCTACCACGAAAAGATACGATTGACTAAATGAGGGAAAGATATTGACAATATGGTATATTAATAGTGAATAAGATATTCTTTTATTGCTTATTTTACTTTAGAATAGTTAGACAACTTAGATTTTGTACTATATATTACGATAGAAGTACAATCCATGATGAATTGTACTTCTCTATATTACATCCTGAATCCTCTGGATTTTTGTTCTTTCTGCACTGAGTTACGCAGATGCTGCTGTAACTTCTCCCATTGTTCCTTGAACCATTCGCTGATTGGCTGTCTGTTTATGGTCAGTACCAGTTTGGTGTCATCGGTTGGATTCTTTTCTACTTTGAAAATATCATTCTTGATGCCAAACTTCCGTCTGTGTTCTTCGGAATAAATCCTGCCATTACATTTGATGGCTTCTTTCTTTGTCAGAAGGCTCTCTATCATTTCTTTGGTAAAGCCGATGGCAGCGCACAACTTTTCCGTTCTCAACATCTCCCTGAGCATCGGAAACCACTTGAAAGCCTTTTCAAGCAAGGTATTCAGCCGTGATATTTCCTTGTCTTTGGCTTCAAGTTCCTGCCTCTCCGCAATAATCTTTAAAACAAAGGTAAAGGGCTGACACCCGATTCTGCAAGCGTAGAATCGGGTGTTTTTGTGTTCTGGCAGGAATCTGCTTTCCATGCCCCAAACCGCACACCGTTTGTGTGGAGTTGCAGTTAACGTTCTCTATGGCTGATTTCTTGCAGGTGTGTTTTGGGTTTGTTGTCGCAATTGATTAATTTTGTGACATGAACAAAAAACTATCAAAGCGATGACTATATTGAAACCTAATGTGCCGGTGGCGCTTTGCAGCGACCATGCCGGGTTTGCGACTAAACAAGCGGTAATGAAGTATTTTGAATCGCAAGGCATACCTTACAAGGATTTCGGGACTTATTCCACAGAAAGCTGCGATTATCCTGATTTTGCGCATCCTTGTGCAGAGGCCGTGGAGAAAGGAGAATGCTATCCGGGGATTGCTGTGTGTGGCAGCGGAGAGGGCATAAGCATGACGCTCAACAAGCATCAGGGGATACGCGCGGCTCTTTGCTGGATTCCTGAGATTGCCGCATTGTCGCGCCAGCACAACGACGCCAACGTGCTTGCCATGCCCGGCCGGTTCGTGAGCGATGACGAGGCGATAGAGATGGTAAAGACGTTCTTGTCGACCGCCTACGAGGGAGGCCGGCACCAGCGTCGCATCGACAAAATCCCGGTGCATTGATGTTGGGGGTTGAGAGTTTAGAGCTGGGAGAAGAATTTGACTATAAAAAATCGCCGCTGAATAAGCGGCGATTCTGTTTTTGAATGTCGGACTTTGTGTCCGTGTGTTTTGCGTTCTATTATTTATTGTAAGCCACTGTCAGGCGTGCGCGGCCTTTTGCGCGGCGGCGTGCCAATACTTTGCGGCCGTTGGCAGTTGACATTCTCTCACGGAAACCGTGCTTGTTAGCTCTTTTTCTGTTTGAAGGTTGATAAGTTCTTTTCATCTTGCTTTATATTTTTTCGTTATTATTCTGATTTTCGGACTGCAAAATTAGTCACATTTTTAGAAAAATCAAAAGATTAGCCGTTTTTTTAATTTGGACACCGATTTATCGCAGGCGGTCGGCGGCGTGAATCAGCCTGTCGTCGTGGATTATTCTGCTTTTTGCGAGAAATGTGCAAATTAAGGCGAATGCCGGGAGCAGCGATGCCATCTGCCATCTCGCTATTTCAATGGCAGCGGTGAAATTTGCGCATACTGCTATCGTGATATATGCCCCTATTATGAGCAGCATGTTCACCGAGCAAAGGGTTTTCTGAAGTTTCAGGTTCTTGTATTTGAAGATGGTTATCAGAGATAGCAGCGCCGACAGCGCGAGAAGTATGAAATAAGCGTATCCGCCGGGCATGGCAGCCGATTCCAGCGACTGCAGGTCTACCGGGAGCACGCTCTTGTCCAGCCTTACGATGTCGAACACCGGCATGAATGTTGCCAAGCCGAGGGCTATGGCGGCGATTAACAGATATACGGATTGCCAACGTTGTAGTACCATAGTTTTTCTTTTTTGCGTTGCAAAATTAATACATCCCCGCCTTTTTGCAAATTATTTTTCCAACAGGGAAGGGTGGATAGTGGCACAATATTTGTAAAGATTTTGCTATATTCGCATAATTTTCAACAAGGATTGGCTTATGGATTATAATACTATAGAGCGTTCGAGAAAAAATATCGCCGCGCTTCTCGACGGCGGTCGCGTGAAGGAGGCGATAGACGGATTGCGTGCATTGGCGCACGAGGCTGCCAACGGTTCCATCATCGACGGTATAGATGCCGTCGAGCAGTCGTACCGTTATATGCTCCAGTATGCCGCCGATGGCGTTTCCGACCCGGAACGCGGCAAGATTTACGACGATATTGTAGTCAAGCTCAAGGAAATTGTGGACGTAGTGGTCAACGAGCTTGTGGCGAAGACTTCGCCGAAGTTGTATTACAGTACGCTGAGGGTGGAACGGATGCGCCCGGAATCCCTCGATACGCTTGTCAGCCGCTATTCCGACGCCTTGGAGGCGGAGCGGGCATACGCTGAATTGCCGGAGGCAGAGCGTGATGCCGAGCGTCTTGCGGCGTTGAGGGAGGCAAAGGAAAATGTTGCCAACGCCATTTTCAAAAAGGTGTGGACGGCGTATCCTGTGATGCGGCCGGGTGTCGATTCGCTGCGTGCCCTCGTTTCCAATCAGGGATTGCCTGAGACTTTGAGGCAGCAGGCGGTATCGGCCGTGATGATGAACCTGTTGGAGCATTACAGCGAGCTTTTGCTTTTGGTGCTTGTCGATTTGTATTTGGCAGACAGGGGGCGTTTGGGGTTGAAAGCGTTGTGCTGTGCTTTGATTGTGATGTATAAATACCGTGGAATGATAAGCCGTTCCCGCGAGTTGCAATTGCGCCTGTCGGGACTTGCCGACGATTCTCGGGCGTGTGCCGACATTATGATGATTTTTTTGCAGTTTATCCGTTCACGCACAACTGAGCGCATAACAAAGAAAGTCCAGACCGAACTTGTGCCGGAGCTGATGAAATTGAAGCCGGAGTTGCGTAATAAGCTGCAAGGGATTGACGCGGAGGATGATCCGGAGGCTATCGCCGCCAATCCTGATTGGCAGGAGATGCTCGACAAGTCGGGGATAACAGCCAAGATGTTGGAATTAAACAAGATGCAGATGGAGGGCGGCGATGTGTTTTTGAGTTCGTTTGCCCGGCTGAAGTCGTTCCCGTTTTTTTATGACATAGCCAATTGGTTCGTCCCTTTCACGATGGACAGTTCGGTAGTGACCCGCGTGTTGAAAAGCTCCAAAGGAAAGCTGATGGAGATGGTGGACCATAGCGGGGTGTTCTGTGACAATGATAAATATTCCTTTGTCCTGTCGTTGTCAGGTTTGCCTGAAGACAGAAGAGTGGTGATGCTCGGGCAGTTCGACGAGCAGAGCGGCGCTATGGCCGAGATGGCAAAGGCGGAATTGCCCGAGCCGGAAAAGGAGAGGGAAAACACAGTGAACAAATTCGTGCAGAATCTCTACCGCTTTTTCAATTTGTTTTCGCGCAGGGCGGAATTCTATAATCCGTTTGCAGGAACTTTGAATCTTATAGAAGTGCCTTTTGTCAGCGGAATTTTGTCGGACACCGCAAATCTGGAGCTTGTCGCGGAATTTTACTTCAAGCAGGAGCTGTATGCCGATGCGGCCAGCTTGTTCGTAAAGTTGCGGGAGATTAAGGACGCGGATGCCGGTCTTTATCAGAAGCTGGGTTTCTGCTATGAGCGGATGAAGGACTATCGGAAGGCGGTTGAGAATTACGAGAAGGTGGATTTGATAAAGCCCGACGATGTGTGGACGCTTAAGCGTATGGCTTCGTGCCGCCGTGCGACGGGTGATGTTGAAGGTGCGTTGGACTGCTATAAGCGTTTGGAAGCGTTGCATCCCGGTAATGTTCCGGTTGCCAATAATATAGGTAATTGTCTTTTGGAGCTTGGCGATGTAAAGGAGGCTTTGAAATATTATTTCAAGGTGGATTATCTTTCCGGCAATAGCGTGAAGACAATGCGTCCGATAGCGTGGTGCTCGTTTCTCGACGGCAACTATTCCCAAAGCATTGAATACTATGACAAGATATTGGCATTGAAGCCTTCTGCCAGCGATTATATCAACCGTGCGCATGTGCTTCTTTCCTCAGGCCGGGTCAAAGAGGCTGTCGAGGGCTATGGGCGCGCCGCGTCAATGTCGGGCGTAGGCAAGGTGTCGGAGACGATGGAAGCCGATATGGAATATCTGCTTGCCGCAGGCGTTGACAGAATGCTTATTTGCTTGATTCTTGACAAGTTGCGTTATGATAACCGATCGTGACAGCTCTGTTTTATCGGCAGAAATGCGAATTTATCGGCAGTGGACTTGTCTGATTTTGCCGAAATATCGGCAGTGAACAACGTTTATTTATGATTTTTTAACTGGGGGGAGGAGCGCTTTTTTATGTAATTTTGCGGTGCAAATCAGGGTTCTGTGTCCTGAAAGGAGATTACATTGCCTTGGCAATTCGGTGTGTCCTGCGTGGCACGGCTGAAAGCAATGGGACGGCTCTTCTCCTTGAACGTGAAAACTTAAATTAGTATCAGTCTGCGTCCCGTCTTGCAGGATGGATTGAGCGAAGCCGGAAGTGGTTTCAGGAGGTTTGTTATGCGGACGGAATATCAAGAAAAATTACATCGTTCTTGTTGTTTGTTACGGTTCTCCATCGGTTGGAGCGGCGCTTCGTCGTGCCGGTATGCCGGCAGGCTTCGAATTCTGCTGTAATCGTGTTTAGGAGAAATAAAATCATATAAAATATAACGTTATGAGATTTGATATTCTATTTAAGCCAATCGTGTCGGCGGTTATGTTGTCGGCAGCTTTTATGTCGTATGCCTACGATTTTATAGAGGATGGCATTTATTATAATATTGTTGACGGAGGGTGCGAGGTGGCGGAAGCTGCATGGTTTGACCCTTACTCGGGAGACGTTGTCATTCCGATGGTTGCCAATGGATATACCGTTGTCGGCATAGGTGATTATGCTTTTAGAGATTGCAGCGGTTTGAATACTGTCTTAATGCCGCCGACCCTCACCTATATAGGAGCTCGGGCTTTTACCGAATGCGGTTTGCCCTCGATAGAATGGCCGGCGGGCGTGTCTGAAATTAGCAAAGGGACTTTTTACGGATGCTATAATCTCAAATCAGTTACTTTTAGCGGACGCGTCAGGGAAATAGGCGAGTCGGCTTTTGAGAATTGCACTGCTTTGACCTCAATAGAGCTTCCGGAGAGTGTTACTGCGATAGGTGAGAGGGCTTTTGCCGGCTCCGGCCTGACTTCTATAATCCTGCCTTACAGGATTCTGACAATAAGTGAATCAACATTTGCAGGATGCTCCGATTTGTCGTCGGTTACGTTTGACGGCGATTTGGAGTCTGTCGGTTACGGAGCATTCAAGGAGACAGACTTGGTTTCTGTCACATTGCCGGAGACTGTCGTGGAATTAGGAGCAAGAGCGTTCGAAGGTTGCAGCAATTTGGAAACGGTTGAAATACTTGGGGATAATTCCGTTAGTTTTAAGTATAGTTATGAAAGTTATGAAAGCGACCATTTTTATCATGGTCCGTTCGATAATTGCAGCAATCTGAAGACAGTAAAACTTCCCGACGGCATGGAGGATATTTGTACTGGCGCGTTTTATGGCTGCAGCAGCCTGCAGTCGATAAATATGCCGGCCAACTTGCAACGTATCGGGGACTATGCATTCGAGGACTGTGTCAGCTTGCCGTCGGCAGAATTCCGGAGCTTGCAGGATGTAGGGAGTCGCGCTTTCAGGGGCTGCAGCGGATTGCAGTGGGTGAAATTGCCTGATTGTATGCATAATGTCGGCGAAAGTGCTTTTGAGGATTGTAGTAGCCTTGCATCCATAAATTTGCCGGATGGCATAGAAAATATAGGCTTCGGTGCTTTTGCTGGCAGCGGCTTGAAATCCGTCAAATGGCCTGAGTCGATGACAGAGATGAGTAGTGATATGTTTAATGGATGTACTAATCTGTCATCGGTTACTCTCGGGTCGAAATTGAATGAGATATCGGATGGTGCTTTTGAGGGTTGCCCGAACATCGTGGAAGTGAATTCATTGAATCCTACACCGCCTGAATTTTACATAGGGACTTATGGATTCAGTGGTTTTGAGGATGAGGTCTATGGAAATGCCGTGCTGCGTGTGACTGTCGGCAGCCGCCCTGCATATTTCAAGGCTGATTGTTGGATAAATTTCGACAATATAGTGGAAACCGATTTTGGCGGAGTTGATGATGTGGCTGCTGACGGCGTTTCGGTGACGGTGTCTGGCGGCAATATCATAGTCGACGGAGCGGGCGACGGTGCTGCGGTCGATGTGTATAACATCGCCGGGCAGCGTGTATATAGCGGCTTCGGAACTACTGTCGGCGGCTTGGAGCGCGGCATCTATATCGTGCGTGTGGCGGGCCGCACTTTTAAAATTGCATTATAAATGGTTAAGTAATCAGGAAATTAAAGTATACAGGAAAATGAACAGAATTTTTTTGAAACCTTTATTGGCAGCTGTGTTACTGTTTTCAGTAGGGACTGCTTCGGCGGCTACTGCCATAGGTGAGGATTGGGTGGGAGACGTGTATTATTGGTTCTATGATGACGGCCATGCTGTCGTGGAAAGTGATAGTTATAGCGGTCCTGATTATTCAGGCCGTGTGGTAATACCTGCAACTGTAACCTACAACGGAACTACTTACAATGTCACTGAAATAGGCGATTATGTGTTCCGCGACTGTATTTCATTGACGGAAGTGGTCTTGCCCGAAGGACTTAAAAAGATAGGCAAACAGCAGTTTTGGGGTTGCACTGCCCTGAAAGCGATTATTATCCCAGGCACTGTCACCGAAATAGGGCGTGACGCTTTTAACGACAATACCAATTATTTCGGCGACCCGGCAATAGAGACAATTATTTTCGAAGACAGCACGGAGCCGCTTACCGGCTATTTCATTGCCGGTGATACTTATTTCTCTGAGCCCATACAATTGGGCGAAAAAGTAAAGACCGTGTATCTCGGCAGGAATACTGTTACCAGCTATGGAGAGAACGTGGAGAGCCTCGTAATAAGCGATATTGTCACGGAATTGAAAGGTATTTTCTCCTCCAAGGCATTGAAGGAAGTTACCATAGAATATAGCTCCACCCCGTTGGCTTTAGGCCGTATCGGCGATGACAAGGGATTTTTTGTAAATTTCCCGATAGAATCGCTCAACCTCGACCGCCAATTGGAATATGATGGGTCTGATGGCATTACGCCGTTTGCCGGAATGGAGAAACTGACATCGGTCGTGATTGGTGATAATGTCACTTCACTGGGCGATGGATTGTTTAACGGTTGCGCCGGGATGCAGTCGGTTGTTATTGGCTCCAGAGTTGAAAGCATTGGCAAGGACGCTTTTCTCGGTTGCACAGGATTGCAGCGTGTCGATGTAAAGAATTTGTCGGCATGGTGCGGATACAATTTTAGCGAAGAAGAGCAGAATCCGTTGTATTATGCAAAGAATTTGTATGTTGACGGCAACCTTGTGACCGACTTGACAGTGCCTTCTGGCGTGAGGGCAGTGTCGGATTATACCTTCTGTGGCTGTGACAAAATAGTGTCGGTCACAATTCCGTCGAACGTGTTGTCCATCGGGGAAGGGGCTTTTTCAGAATGTACGGCATTGAAGAACCTGACCTTTGAAGATGGCGGGGAGCTGACGCTCGGTGGCAACAACTACCATCGACCGTTCGGCGGTGCTCCTATCGAAACACTATATCTCGGGCGGAATGTCGGTAAGCAGTCTTTTGCCGATGACCTCGCTTCATTGAAGAAACTTACAGTCGGCAATAACATATCGGGGTTTGAGGAAAAATATTTCGAGAAGTGCAATGGCTTGCGGGAAGTTCATGTTTCTGATTTGTCGGCATGGTGCAAAATCAATTTCGAGGATTCGCAAAGCAATCCGTTGTCTAAGGCGCATAATATGTATATAGACGGCAGTCTTCTTACCAGCTTGGTGATTCCTTCGGGCATTTCCGAAATCAAGCCTTACGCTTTCTATGGCGGCGAATGCTTCTCGTCGGTTTCGCTGCCCACAGGCATAACGGATATAGGCAAATATGCTTTCTACGATTGCAGCGGATTGGCATCATTGGATTTGCCGGCAGGTATAAGCGCTTTGGACAGGCACGCGTTTGACGGTTGTTCGGAACTTGAATCGGTCACAATTCCCTCTTCTGCCAAGAGCATTTATTTAAGCGCATTTGCCAGATGTTATGACATCAGTCAAGTTACGTTCGAGGATTCAATGGAGGAGTTGGTAGTTAAGTGTTATTATAGAATTGGAGTTGATCGCTATAATGATACCGATAACGGCGATTTGTTCGAGAACAGTGCGATAAAAACGATGTATGTAGGCAGGAACATAACGCTCGAAAAACCGGGTTACGGTATAGCTGTGAGTAACTATTTGGGCTCGATGACTGTCGGCGGCATGGCCACAAGCATGGGCAAGATTTTCTATAGAGGCTCGAATTACGATACCGATTCAGATATGCCGGATTTGTCGGAATTGAGAATTGAGGACAGCGATGAGCCCTTGCAGGTATCGCCCGGAGCTTTTTCGAATGTAAGTAGTGACAGGTTGTATGTGGGACGTAATCTGGAAATGGAAACGGAAACTGCAACTCCAAGCTCTCCTTTTTATGACGAGCTGAATTTCGCCGAATTGGGAGCTAATGTCACGGAGATAATGCCTTATATGTTTGCCGGATGTTATGTAGAAGATGTTTATGGTATTCATGGATTGTCAGATGTCGCTATCGACGGAAATATAGAGAGCATAGGCGAGGCGGCCTTTGAGGGTTGCGCCAATTTGAAGCGGTTCGATGTGCAGGAGAGTGTGGTGTCGATTGGTGACAATGCTTTCTCTGACTGCACCGCTTTGACTTATTTCGACATCCCGGCAGCTACCGCATCCATTGGAGCTTCTGTTTTCGAAGGCTGCGAGGGATTGACCTCTATAAGGTTTGAAAGCGGCTCGGAATTAAGCGATATAGCCGACCGTACTTTCTATGGTTGCACCGGGTTGTTGTCGATGAGCTTGCCGGAAAGTGTCGTCGGAATCGGAGAATCGGCGTTCTATGGCTGCACCGGGTTGCTGTCGATGAATCTGCCAGAAAACGTCACTACTGTCGGCAAGTCGGCGTTCTACGGCTGCTCCGGCTTGGCTATGATGTCGTTGGGTGAAAGTTTGGAAACGGTAGGGGAATCAGCGTTTCAAGATTGCTCGGCTTTGGCCGATTTGCATTTGCCGCAAACTGCCAATAGCGTAGGCAACTGGGCATTTTATGGATGCCTGTCGCTCAGGACGGTAAGGGTTGACAATCCTGAGCCGCCGGTAGCTTATGCCAATACATTCTCGGTCGATACCTATCTTAATGCCACGCTTAGCGTGCCTTCCGGCTCGCAAGAGGCATACAATATGGCCGAGTGCTGGTATAATTTCCGGAATAAGGAGGAATTTCCTTTCGGTTCGGTTGGAACAATCGGCGATGACGCTTTGAATGTGTATTTCGATGGTTCTGAGCTTATCGTGGACGGTGCGGGAGATGATGCCGTGGTCGATGTCTACAACATCGCAGGGCAGCGCGTTTATAGCGGCACCGCTACATCAATTGCTCTCGACAGGGGGCTTTACATCGTTCGCGTGGCAGGAAGTACGTTTAAGGTGGCGTTATGATTTTATGTAAATTATTAAATATATTGGTAATATGAAGAGATGTTTTATTAAGCATTTGCTTGCTGCGGCAGCATTGCTGTCAGCATCGGCGGCCAGGGCGGATTGGTTTTCTTATGATGGATTGTATTATGACACCTTGGATGAAACTACCTGTGAGGTGTCGGACAATAAGTGGCATTCCGGGACTGCAAGTATCCCGGAGCAGGTGACAAATCCTTTGGATGGAAAGGTCTACACCGTAACGCAAATCGGGAAACGTGCTTTCTACGAAGCAAAGGATTTGACAGGAGTGCGTATACCAAAGACTGTGACTGTAATTTACGACAATGCGTTTTACGGCAGCGGCGTGGAATGGATAACGATTGAAGATGGCGAAAATCCGATAGAGTTCAAGACGGGCGGCTCCTCTATGACGAGGGTGTTTGATGATGTTCCGGTGAAGAACGCATATATCGGCCGCGACTTCATTTTTCCCGGAGGGCCGTCTTGGAAAACTAATCCGCCGTTCTCTTGGAATGACGCTCTCCAGATAGTTGAAATAGGCGACTTGGTCACTTCCATTCCTTCCTGTTCTTTTAATGAATGCCATAATCTTTTTCAAGTCACGATAGGCAGCGGAGTGAAAACTATAGGCGATGATGCTTTTGGCGAGACTGGTGTCGAAAATTTGTATATCGACAATCTCGAACAGTGGTGCAACATTGATTTTGGCACTTTCTATTCAAGTCCGTTGGCATTTAATCACGGATGGCTGCATGTTGGCGGCGCGGATGCCGTTTATGACATCGTGATTCCTGACGGTGTGACAAAAATCAACTCATACGCTTTTGCCGGGGCAAGGTTGAATTCGGTGACAGTACCGTCGGGAGTGACCGAGATTGGTGAAGAGGCTTTTGCAGAATGCTGGGGCGATTTCCAGACCGTTCATTTGCCGGAGGGCTTGCAGAGCATAGGATACGGAGCTTTCGCCAACAGCACTTTAAAGAGAATAGAAATTCCTGAGAGTGTCACTTATTTGGGCTCTAATATGTTTTTTAGGTGTAATGAATTGGAGGAGGCGATAATCAATGCGCAAATCACAAGTGTGGAAGAATACTCTTTTTATCAATGTGGAAATTTGCGTACTGTGGTTTTGCCGCCGACTTTGCGCATTATTCATGATTGGGCGTTTAGCAGTTGCATTTCGTTGCAGTCTATCGATATTCCGGAAGGAGTGACCGAGATAGGCGATGTGGCATTTAGTGGATACGGTTTTACATCGGTAATCATACCCAACAGTGTCAGGACTCTGGGAGCCGGGTGTTTTCAGGGTAGTAAATTGACTTCTGTGGTTATCGGCACCGGTCTGTCGGAGATACCTGACGACTGCTTCTCCGGGTCGGAACTTACTTCCGTCACTTTGCCGGACAACGTGACTTCGTTGGGTGAGGAAGCCTTTGGGGGATGCGCTTCGCTGGCGGAAGTGAATATAGGCAAAGGGCTGAAACAGATAAAGGATAAGTGCTTTGCTGAATCCGGGCTGAAATCGGTTAGCCTGCCGTCGAATGTCACTTCGATAGGCGTAGAGGCGTTTGCCGGCTGCGCTTCATTGGAAACGGTCGATTTAAGCACACGATTGCGTGAGATACCTGAGAAATGTTTCCAGAATTCGGGTCTTGTTACAATAACTTTGCCGGAGAATATCACTACCGTAGGGGAAGCTGCGTTCTCAAAGTGTTTTTCTATGCGCTCGATTACGGTTCTCGGTCCGAAGAACTTTGAGGCATACGCCTTTTTTACGAACAATTACTCGGAGAGCGACCGTCAGGGTCTGAATGTCTATATCGACGACTTGACGGACTGGTGCGAGAGGTCCACTTTCGCTAATGAGTATGCATGCCCGTTCTATACGGGTGGCGGGGATGAGCCTTCGTCATTGTATGTCAATGGAGAACTGGTCGAGAATCTCGTGATACCGGATGGGATGGTTAAAATCAACGACTATACTTTTAACGATTGCGGCTCGATAAGGACGGTGGTTGTCCCTGACGGTGTAGTTAGCATAGGAACATACGCTTTTTCCTGTCCTGAAATGGCTAAGGCGACGATTGGCAAGAACGTGAACACTATTGGCATGGGAGCTTTTACCAGCGAAAAGTTGGCAGAGTTTATATGTTGGAATCCGGTTCCTCCGGCAGGTTCCGGTCTTCTCTCTTACACGGGACCGGTGTATGTTCCCGCGGGCAGTGTCGAGGCTTATAAAAGTGCTGAAGATTGGAGATACTATAATATAAAGGCAATCGGCGACGGCGGCGTTGAGGAAATCGGCAGCGAAGGAGTGTCGGTGTCAGTTGTTGATGGCAGAATCGTGGTCAGCGGTGCTGACGATGATGCTGTGGTAGAGGTGTACGATTTGTCAGGGCGTAGGGTATATGCCGGAGCTGCTGCGGAAATACCCCTGACGGATGGCGGCGTTTATGTTGTCAAAGTAGCCGGACAAGCATTCAAGATGGCTATTTGACGAGGAATTACAGGTTGAGTGTAAGGGGACTTCAATAAGCCCTGAACCCGGCGGTATGGCATCCGCGGCGTTGTGCCGTCTTTGCCATGCCGCCGGTTTGTGTTTTATAAAGAAAACGTTTATCTTTGCTCAAGGATATTTGTGTTTAATAAATTAGGAGGACAGTTGGTATGAAAGCTGATGTTTCAATGAAAGGGTTATTGTCGCTTATTGATTCGTTTTCGCTTAGTGCGCATAATAAGCGTTGGTTAGGTGAAAGATTGATAGAAGAAGCAAAAAAGGAAGAGGCGAGGACTTCATTGTCGGCGAGTAAATTTTATGGGGTATGGAGCGATGCTGATTTCCCTGAATTGAGTGCGGATAAGATGTCAGAGGAAATTAAAGCAAGCCGTAAGTTTAATGATAGAATAATGTCGATTTGAAAATGACACGTTATTTGCTTGATACAAACGTTTGCATATTCCTTTTACGTGGTAAATATGGGATTGATAAAATCATAGATAATGTCGGTTTGAGGAATTGCTATGTTTCTGAAATAACAGAGGCGGAACTTAAATATGGGGCGGAAATCGGCCGTAGGAAAGGACTGAAACAACGTAATCAGGCGTTGGGAGAGTTGCTTTCCTCGTTGAGTATCCTTCCGATAAGCGATGCTATAGATTTATATGCTTCTGAAAAGGCAAGATTGCGTTTGGCCGGTACTCCTGCCGATGATGACTTTGATTTGTTGATTGGTTGTACGGCGATTGTTAATGATATGATTTTGGTTACAGAAAACGTAAAAGATTTTACGAATCTGATGAATATCAAACTTGAGAATTGGGTTAAAAGATAATTATTATCTTTGCAGGTGTAAAAATTATTGCGATGAGAAAAAAAGGATATTTAAAAAAGATTTTAACTGCGTTATTAATTACAGTACCGGTTATGACAAATGCTGAAAACATATTTTTCGAGGAGTTCAAGACTACTCATAATGTTGTGCCTTTCGACCGTATCGAGAAAAGTTTCTACGAGGAAGCGGTGGATAGCGGTATAAAGGTGGCTAAACAGGAAATCGACGCGATAGTCAACCAGCGCTCGATGCCTACGTTCGAGAACACCATCGTGGCTTTGGAGGATGCGGGAGCCATGCTCAACCGCACGCTTATGACGTTCTATCCGATTCTTTCCGCCGACGGCGACGACGAGATGAACGCCATTTCGCTTCGCATATCTCCGAAATTGTCGGCATATCAGAGCGACATATCTTTGAATGAGCGGTTGTGGGAGCGTATAAAATATGTATATGACAATCGCGGCAAACTAAATCTTGATACGGAAGATTCGATGCTTTTGGAGAAAACTTATGACTCGTTTCTCCAGTCGGGCGCGAATCTTAAGGGTACAGACCGCGACACTTACCGCAAGCTGACGGCCGAGCTTTCGGAACTGACGTTGAAATTCGAGCAGAATACAGTGAAAGCAACCGCCGCTTACGAGATGTGGCTCAAGAAGGAAGACCTTGCGGGACTTCCGGAAAGCAGCGTAGAGGCAGCTGCCGTGGCGGCAAAGGAAAAGGGGCGTGACGGCGAGTACCTTATCACGTTGCAGGCTCCGTGCTATATGGCGTTCATGAAATATTCCGACCGCCGCGATTTGCGTGAGAAGCTTTACCGCGATTATAATTCGCAATGTACGTCGGGCGAGTATGATAACAGGCAGATAATGTGCCGTATCGCTGAGATACGTATGCAGATTGCTAAGCTGATGGGCTACAAGACATATGCCGACTACAGCTTGAAGCACACTATGGCCGAAACGAAAGAAAACGTTTATAAATTGCTCGACCAGTTGCGCGACGCTTATAAGCCGGCTTGGAAAAAGGAATTGAAGGAACTTACGGAGTACGTGAACAAGCTGGAAGGCAAAAAGATGGACTTGCAGGCGTGGGACTACTCGTATTATGCCAACAAGCTGAAAAATGAGAGGTATTCGTTCAATGAAGAAGAATTGCGTCCGTATTTCGAATTGAACAACGTCATTGACGGCGTGTTTGGCCTTGCCACAAAGCTCTACGGCTTGCATTTCACAGAGAATCAGAACATATCGGTGTATAATCCTGAGGTTAAGTCGTTCGATGTTACCGATGCCGACGGCAATTTCGTAGGAGTGCTCTACACTGATTTCTTCCCGCGTGCCACTAAGCGCAGCGGCGCGTGGATGACGGAGTTCCGTTCGGAGAAGGTTGTCGATGGCGTCAGCCAGCGTCCGCACGTGACCTTGACTATGAATTTCACGCGTCCTACGGAGGACAAGCCTTCGCTGCTCACGTTCTATGAGGTGGAGACTTTCATCCACGAGTTCGGGCATGGGCTTCACAGTCTGCTGACTCAGGCAAAGTACGCTTCGCTTTCGGGTACGAGCGTTTACCGTGATTTTGTTGAGGTTCCGTCGCAGTTCAACGAGAATTTCCTTACTGAAAAAGAGTTCCTCGACAGTTTTGCCAAACATTACATCACGGGTGAGCCAATCCCGCAGGAACTTGTAGATAAGGTGATAGCTTCCTCGCGTTTCGGCGCGGCGCGCGATTGCTTGCGTCAGTTGAGCTTCGGCTATCTTGATATGGCTTACCATACGATAACAGCTCCTATCACAGAGGATACGTATAAGTTCGAGGTTGACGCGACGAAGAGCGTGGAGCTGTTCCCTGAGGTCAAGGGATGCTATACTTCGCCGATGTTCAACCACATATTCTCCGGCGGCTATGCGGCCGGCTATTACAGCTACAAATGGTCGGAGGAGATTGAGGCAGACGCGTTCCAGTATTTCAAGGATAATGGCATCTTCAATCCTGAAATCGCAAAATCGTGGCGCGACAATGTGTTGAGCCGTGGCGGAACAGAACCTCCGATGACGCTCTACAAGCGTTTCCGCGGTCAGGAGCCTACTGTCGATGCTCTCCTTATACGCGACGGCATCAAGAAAGCTCCGGAGAAGAAATGACAAACAGCCAAGTTTGATTATAGGGGATTCCCTCTGTATCCGTAGTGGTGCAGAGGGAATATTTTCATAAACTCGAATCATTAGAACACACAAACACCATTCTAAACTTAAAGGTTATGCGTTGAAATTTGAAAATCGGGCGAGGTGTATTCCTCTTCGACTCTGCTCCGAATAGGAGGAGGCATTTCCGGATGTAAGTCTGGTTATTAATGTATAATGATTAATGATGGTTTATATCGAACTGACCTGTTAGATGGTGATTCAGCAATCTTTTCTGCGTAGGTTTTCTTTGCTCTTTTTGGAATAAGCTTCTCCTCTTGAGTAAAGATATTCGAATATTACGACATTATTAGTTACTTGAAATATAAAGAAAACCCTATAGTTTCCAATTCTGATGCGGTATACTGATTTGTAATTTGTCAGTTTCTTGCAATTTGTTATGTATTCAATCGAAGGTGCGTCGATTACTTCTTGTATAGTCTTGCGTACAGACTCTAATATTTTGCCGGATAGCTTTCTTACCGACTTTATGAATTCTTTGGAGTATTCTACTTTCATTTTGATTCGATGCCAAGCCAATTTTCAAATTCTTTTTTTTCTTGTTCATTGGCTGTTTTATGCCCTTCAGGAATAGTGTTGGAAAGGTATGCATAAATTTTATTGTCATCGATATCGGTAGCGTCTTTGACAAGTAAATTTTCAATGTATTTTTTTAGGTTAGTGCCATTTGCGGCCGCTTTTATTGATAGGTTTCGAAATACATTTTCCGGAATATCGATTAATTTTTTTCGGGTCAAAGCTGTTTCCATATTATTGAATATTTGATTGATAATTCAATGTGTGCTGAAATTTTGATTGTTCGCATATTCTGTTTTGCAAATATATATAATATATATTATGTATGCAAATTGTTTGTAGGGGCATGTTGTGTGGTGAGTATGACGGACTTCTGCAAATCAGTCAGCAAGCGGAGTGTATGCGGTTGTCCCGTATGGATAAGTTTGCTGCGTTTTTTTGTCTATCTATATCAATATGCCTGTTTTCAGAATGTCGGCATATAGGGGATTGTCGGTGTCCTCTGTTAGAAGAACCGGTTCGATAAGGTAGTTTATTTTGCGCCCCAATCGCCACAACAGAGGCGTGTCTTCAAAATAATTGTCACTGCGGTGCGAGACAATTACTGCAATGTCTATGTCGCTGTCTTCCGTGTGATTGCCTCTGCTGTATGAACCGAAAAGGTACAGGGCTTTAACCGGCAAATGTTCTGCAACCACAGACTTGTATTTTTTTGCTATTTCGATAGCTTGATTTTTATCCATTGTCTTAGCTCATTTGTTCGGGTTAATAATTTCTTGCAGTATTCAGGAGTCAATGTTTTAAGAAGTTGCTCCTTATAAGATGGGTAGCGTGCTTCTATATTGAGTGGTTCAAGTTCGTCTATAAAATTTAACTGTTCTTCTGATAAATCGTTGACAAGCCCTGATTTGGCGGCAAGCCGTGACAAGTGGTGGATTTTCAGAGGCGGTTCTTCCAACACTTCGCTCCAATACGCTTTGAGAATTTTCTCTATAGTTTGGTGACACATGAAAGCAACATAAAGGTAACGCTTGGTTTCAAGCATAGCCTTTGCCGTGTCGAAATCATAATCTGACATTTCAATCCAATATGTTGCCTTGCCGTCCATTTTACATTTAATGCTGTATCCAATATTATGCAAATATAGTGAAAGGTGAGCGTAAAGTTTCAAACTTGTTTGAAAAACTTTGCCGAACCGCAGCCTATATTATCCAAATATAGTGAAAGTCGAGAGTAGAGACAAATGAAAACGGAGTTTTCAGAGTTTTCAGATTTGCCTCTGCCGAGGTGCATCCTGTATTATGCAAATATACTGATTTTTTTGCGAGGAGCGACCATTTGATATTGGAAACCGGGATTTTGTGTTGTAGAACATAGTTTTTGGGAAATGTTTCGCATCGTAAACACTGCTTTTGTGAATTTTCTGTAAAAATATCGGTAAAATTGTTGCACGGTTCGATGTTTGGGTGTAACTTTACGTAGTTTAAATCTTTTAAACCAAGCTAACATTAACCAAAACTTAATCAGTATGTGTAAATTACCTGAACGAAAAAGAATTTCCAACCGAGGGCTGGCTGTAGCCGCAATGGCTGCGCTGTGCCTCTCCGGAAATTGGGGGGGGGTAGAAGTTAAGGCTGCTCCCGCTCCGCAGGTTGTGGCAGCCCAGAAGGCCACTATGACCATTTCCGGAACGGTGAAGGATGAAAACGGCGCGCCGTTGGTGGGCGCCAATGTGATGGAGCGAAGCACTACGCGTGGTATCGTTACCGATATTGACGGTAAGTTCACCCTCAAAGTCGCTCCCGGTTCTACAATCATTTTCTCTTATCTCGGCTATTCCACGGTAGAGCAGAAAGCGGCCTCCAATATGGACATTGTCTTGAAGGAGGACAACGCCTTGCTCGACGAGCTTGTGGTCGTGGGCTACGGCCAGCAGAAAAGGGCCAACCTTACGGGTGCCGTTTCGACGGTAAATGTCGATAAGGACTTGGTGGCAAAGCCGCAGATGGACGTGGCTAAATCATTGCAGGGTATCGTGCCGGGTCTTTCGGTAATCAACACCCAAGGAGGTATCGACGCGCAGCCTACGTTGACAATCCGCGGTGTCGGTACGTTGAGTAACAATGAGACCAGTTCGCCGTATATCATCGTCGACGGTATCCCTACTGAGGATTTGACTCTTATTAATCCGAATGACATCGAATCGGTGTCGGTGTTGAAAGATGCGGCCTCGACTTCCATTTACGGTTCGCGCGCTGCTTTCGGTGTGATTCTCATCACTACAAAGGGCGGTGCTAAAGACAAGGTTTCTGTCAACTACACCAACAACTTCTCGTGGGGTACTCCTTCAATCCTTCCGGATTATGCGGATGTGCCGAGCCAGTTGGAGGCTATGATGGAGGTTAACCGCAATGCAGGCACTTCCAACCCGGAATTGTTCGGTATGTATTTCAACCAGCCAATTTCCGCTCCGGGCACCGACCTCAACGGCAAGACTATGATTGACCTTGCTAAATTGTGGCAACAGCAGCACGGCTATAAGAAGGACGATCAGTACCGCAACCTGCGGCCGTACCAGAGTCTCAGTGATGTGGGCGACTACTATATTGACCCGGCAACAGGAAAGGCATTGTTCTATGCCGACTGGGATGTGGTAGGAATCAACTACCGCGACTGGACTCCTTCGCAGAGTCACAATATCAATGTCAACGGTACGAGCGGACGCACTTCCTACTACCTGTCGTTCGGTTACGACAAGAAAGAGGGCGTGCTTGCAGCAAATCCCGATGAATTGCACCGTTACAATGTTACGGCAAACATCCAGTCGAACGTGACCGACTGGTTACAGGTAGGTGCGCGCTTCCAGTATACAGACCGTACCTATACCAAACCAAACCCGATGGAGACTCCTTACCAGTATATGTGGCGTTGGGGAAGTTTCTTCTATCCTTACGGTATGATTGACGGTGTCGACCTCCGTAGTCCGTATGCATTGCTCAAAGCTGCGGCTGACGATGAAACCCATACTAAATTTACCCGTATGACCGGTTACCTGAAGGCAAATATCATTGACGGTTTGACATTAAATGCGGATTATACTTATACCAACCGTAACGTGTTTGTCGACGAGGTTAGAAGCCCGGTATTCGGTTATAACACATGGGGTACTGTAGATGCTCCGAGTATGTACAGCAGTTCCTCATACGTATATCAGGATTCCCGTTACAACAACCGCTGGGCGTTGAATGTCTATGCCAACTATGAATTTAATTTCGGCAAGCATAACTTTAATGTGATGGCCGGTGGTAATGCCGAGGGAGGCACGTACCGCATGCATTATTCACAACGCCGCGACCTTACCAACGTCAATCTTCCGGAGCTTAACCTTGCTTCCGGCGAGCAGCTTGTTGGCAGCGAGCATTCGCATTGGGGCACGGCCGGCTATTTCGCACGTATCAACTACAACTGGAACGAAATCTGGCTGTTGGAGCTGAACGGACGTATAGACGGTTCTTCTTCATTCCCGGCCAATGACCGTTGGGCTTTCTTCCCGTCGGGTTCGGTAGGCTACCGCTTCAGTCAGGAGAAATATTTCGAGCCTCTCCGCGACATCATCAGCAATGGTAAGCTGCGCGCTTCGTTCGGCGAAATCGGTAATGAGGCGGTTGGTAACAATATGTATATCCAGACTATAGGCAATCCGAGCAATTCTTATTGGCTTGACGCCAAGGGCAGCCGCCTGACAATGTACGATTTGCCTAAGATGGTTTCCGAGACATTGACATGGGAGCGCATCCAGACTGCCGACATCGGTTTGGACCTCGGTTTCTTCAACAACTCTTTGAACGTTACGTTCGACTGGTACCAGCGCAAGACTTTGGACATGCTTGCCCCGGGTACTGTGCTTCCAGACGTTCTCGGTGCGGACGCTCCTTACGGGAACAACGGTTCGCTCCGCACTCGCGGTTGGGAATTGTCGGCAAGCTGGAACAAGCAGTTCGGCGACTTCAATGTCTACGTGAGCGGTAACGTGAGCGACTTCAAGACGGTCGTTACCGAATGGAACAACCCGACAGGCATTCTCAGCGACTACTTCTCCGGCAAGGTTTACGGCGACATCTACGGTTTCGAGACTGACCGCCTGTTCACCGAAGACGATTTCACTTGGGACGCTCAAGGCAACCGCACTGGCTATGCTCCCGGTGTGGCAAATCAGGACGGCTTGGTAGGAAGCGGCAACTTCCAGTACAGCCCGGGCGACACCAAGTATAAGGATTTGAACAACGATGGGAAGATAGACGGTGGCAAAGGAACAACGAGCGATATGGGCGACCTGAAGGTTATCGGTAACTCAACCCCGCGCTTCCAGTACGGCTTCCGTCTCGGCGGTTCTTGGAAAGGCATCGACATCGACATGTATTTCCAAGGCGTAGGCAAGTGGAGCCAATGGTCGACCGGCGCGTTCGTGATGCCGTTCTCCCGTGGTGCCGACGGTATCTACGAGAACCAGATGGATTACTGGACTCCTGACAATACCGACGCTTGGTGGCCGCGCCTGTATCCGGGCAACGGCGTAAGCGGTACGGTTTCGGGTGTTGCTACCGGTGCTTACAACTTCTATCCGCAATCGAAATATCTGATTGACCGCTCATATCTCCGTTTCAAGAACCTGACGGTTGGTTACACTCTCCCGCAGAACTTGACTAAGAAATGGTATATCGAGAAACTCCGCGTTTATTTCACGGCCGAGAACCTTTGCGAGCTTATTAACAACAGTTTCGCGCCGGTTGACCCGGAAATCGACTCGAGTGAAGTATCTGGCAATGGCAACGGTACATGGGGACGTATCACCCCGATGATGCGTACCATCTCGTGCGGTTTGCAATTGACGTTCTAACCTAACATTTAAGACAATAGAATTATGAAAAAAATATCATTAATATTCGGAGCGTTGCTCTTAGGGGCATTTACGTTCTCAAGCTGTACCGATATGCTTGAAAAGGAGCCGCTCGATGAATTTACGAACAATCCCGACTTTTGGAACAACGAGTCGTCGATTGAAGGTTATGCAGCTGCTTTCTATAACCAGTTCACCGGTTATGGGACAAGCGGTAGCGGTGATTTCTATTTCCCCTCGCCGAGCGACAATCAGGCCGGCGCAACTTTCCAAAACTGGAAGTATGTCAATATTCCGGCTGCCAATTCAAGCTGGTCCGCCACTTACACGGAAATACGCCGCAGCAATGTGATGATACAGTCTATCGAAAGCTATGCCACATCGCTCGACGATGCCACCAAGAACCATTGGCTCGGCGTGGCACGTCTGATGCGCGCCTACCAGTATTGGGACTTGGTGCGCAAGTTCGGCGACTGCGTTTGGGTTGACAAGCCTTTGGATGTCAACAGCCCGGAACTTTATGTTGCCCGCAACGACCGCGACGAGGTGATGGACAAAGTGCTTGAAGACCTCGATTTCGCTGTTAAGAATATTAACGAGTCATCGTCGAAGACCACTTGGTCGCGCGCCATGGCTCAGGCAATGAAGGCCCGCATCTGCTTGTGGGAAGGGACTTTCCGCAAGTACCGCAACGAGCAGGAAAACGGTAAGGCTCCTGACGCTGCCGGCGCCACACGCTTCCTCGAGGCTTGCGTGGAGGCTTGCGAGGCCATAATGCCGGGTTTCTCGCTTTGCACTAATTATCAATCGCTTTACAATTCGATTGATTTGAGCGCAAATCCGGAAATAATCTTCTGCAAGGCTTATCAGAAGGACGTAATGGGACACTCCACGATCAACTACCTCTGCACGTCTACGGAGCAGAACGGTATGTCGAAGGATGCGTTCGACTCTTATCTGAAGCTCGACGGCACGCTCCCGGTTGACGGTGTTGACGATGTTGCGAAATTGGAATTGTCGGCCAACGACGGTCAGATGCACCTCAATATCAAGGATATTCTCGACAACCGCGACAAGCGTCTCGCTATGCAGATTGATACTGTGCTTTGCTACGGTAACCGCGGCTGGATGCGCCTGCCGGGCGGTATGGCAATGACTTCTTCTACCGGTTATTCTATCTGCAAGTTCGACAACTTGGATATGGAGAAAGATTACCGCGAGAACAACAGCAAAAACTACACTTGGGCTCCGTTGTTCTGGCTGGCAGAGGTCTATCTGAACTTTGCCGAGGCTAAGGCAGAGCTTGGAACTATCACGAACGACGACCTTAACAATTCCATCAACTTGCTGAAAGACCGTGCCGGTCTGCCGCATATCACGACAACCCCGGCCGACCTTGGCGACAACGATATGGGAGTTAGTCCGTTGATTTGGGAAATCCGCCGCGAGCGCCGCTGCGAACTGATGTTCGACAACGATTTCCGCTACTGGGACCTTATCCGTTGGCATCAGCTTGACAAGCTCGACACCACTAAGAATCCGGAAATCGTTCAAGGAGCAAACGTCACTAACGATGCAAATATCTCGGAATGCGGACGTGATGTAGTGGCAGGAAATTATCTTGACGCTTCTAACGGTATGAGCCGCACATACGAGTATAAGCATTATTTGTTCCCGATACCGAGCGGACAGATTACGCTTAACTCTAAACTCGGACAGAACCCGGGCTGGACGGAGTAGGATATCGTCTTGAAAGCCGCGCATTAAGAAGCATCGTCCATATACTACAGATGTTATGAAAAACGTGATGATGTGGTGTTTGTTCATTAAGCGTTAGTTTCTACAGCGCGGCACACACAGCAGGGAGGCACTCGCCTCCCTGCTTTTTTATTGTTCTGCTGTGAAAGATTTTTGTCGGACGGCAATAATTCGTACCTTTGCAGCTGATTTTTAAGGTTAGAAAAGATTGGTATGATTGCAGTTACAAATTTGGGTATGCAGTTCGGCAAGCGTGTGCTGTTTCAGGATGTGAACCTGAAGTTCACGCCGGGCAACTGCTACGGCATAATCGGCGCTAACGGCGCGGGAAAGAGTACGCTGATGCGCATATTGTCGGGTGAGCTGTCGCCCACGCACGGCACGGTGCAGCAGGGGCCGGGCGAGCGTATGTCGGTGTTGAGCCAGGACCACTTCGCTTTCGACGAGTTTACGGTTATGGACACGGTGCTTCAGGGGCATACCGTGCTTTGGGACATAATGAAAGAGAAGGATGCGCTGTATGCCAAGCCGGATTTCTCGGATGCCGACGGCATCCGTGCCTCGGAGCTTGAAGAAAAATTCGCCGAGCTTGGCGGATGGAACGCCGAAAGCGATGCGGGCGCGTTGCTTAGCGGTCTGGGCGTGAAGGAGGACAAGCATTACATGCTGATGAAGGATTTGAGCGGTAAGGAGAAGGTGCGCGTGCTTCTGGCAAAAGCCCTTTTCGGAAATCCCGACAACCTGCTCCTCGACGAGCCTACCAACGACTTGGACTTGGAGACTGTGGCTTGGTTGGAGAATTATCTGTCGAATTGCGAGAACACGGTGCTTGTCGTGTCGCACGACCGCCACTTCCTCGATGCCGTATCCACCCATACTTTGGACATTGACTATAACAAGATAACGCTGTTTGCCGGCAACTACAGCTTCTGGTACCAGTCGAGCCAGCTGGCCCTGCGCCAGCAGCAACAGGCAAACAAGAAGGCTGAGGAGAAGCGCAAGGAGCTGC
>UMFR01032223.1_pt1 | contig 24138 bp, 20 predicted proteins | sample 1965041 | NCBI WGS metagenome assembly UMFR01 (sample SAMEA4836049, study PRJEB28245) | human gut metagenome | biome: gut microbiome; material: fecal sample | place: Denmark | collected 2008
GAGCAGACCATTTTTACTTCCGCGGAGCAAAACGGTAAAATCTTGTTAGGACACCCTAAGACCCGTTAGCGCGTTATAGCTACACAGGTTAGTTTCCATAGTAGACAGCAATAGGATGGATTACGCACAGGTTCCTTTCTTTTGTTGGTAGAAGTTGTCGTAAAACTTCATTTACGCTAAATTGTAGTGTAGCAAATATGTTCTGCGAATCATTGGGATCGGTATCTTCGCCGATAATATTTGTAATCATCCCAACACAAGTGATTTCACCACCATATTTGAATCCTAAGTTCTGTGCATCAATACGGAAATAACGATCATCCAAAGGGATAAGGTACCCATCCGAAGAAATCAGCATTCGGTTATAAGGAATAATCTGGCGAACCATATCGATTATCTCTTTGATTCCATCATACTGTTTCCCGCTGGCAGCAACTGCTTCTTTAATCTTGGCTCGGATTGCGTTGCTATTTGATCTTTGTTGTGAACGATTAAGACTTTCTGTTGCAACGGATGCGGTGGTTTCAATTTTCTCTTTCTCTGTTTTCTTTAAATACTCAATCAGACCGCCTTTTGAAAAAATTCTCTCCAGATAATCAAAATCAACGACATCGAAAACTCTTGTCAGCTCAACATATGCACCATAATCATCTTGATCCTGCCCATTAGAAGTCAAACATACAGGGGTAATACTATCATACGCAATGTCGAATGCTGCATCGTGAAGTGTTTTGGTTATAATCTCTCGAGATGCCGAATGTACTTCCTTTTCCGTGCCAATGCCTCCTCGGATATCAAGTTTAAGCTCTGCATTAAAAACTTTTAATAGCTTTCCTCCAGCGTCACCTTCGAGATTGCCGGAGATTGACTTGTTTGTGGATTTCTGCTCGCCATTCTCTTCTTCAGTAGAGAAGCCTGTGATAATGCCTTTTTCACTTTGTGCAATAATTGAGTTAACGATATCTGTATCCAAGTAAAGAAACTGTTTCATAGAAGACACTTCCTTTCTATGTAAGTCTTATTTTACGACAGCTTTAGTTGCCTTAATCTTACGATTGCTATATGCCACAACATCTTTGATAACCAGCTTATGAATAGCAGAAATGATTATCGCCATTTTATCATAATCAGGGTTGCCCGCTTCATTCACCGGCAGAGATATGTAAAGTGCATCTGCATCCTTTGCATAAAAATTATGGCCGTAATCGAATTGCCCATTATGGGAAGATTTGTGAATTGCTGTTGTAACAAATATCGATGCGTATTTCGGCAAATTCTCCGTATGTACGACTGCGATATGATCATCGCCGCCATAAATATAATTTCTATATTTCGCAGAGCCGAACATATCGATTGTGGTTGTATTCTTCTCGAACACCTCGACCTCGTTGCTGATATATGCAGAAATGCCTTCTGATGCTTCGCCGGCAGTGACAAACGGAAGCGTACCTGCGATGCGGTCATCGCCTTTCAAACGCTTTCCCCGTGTCGATTTGCCAAAGAGCTTTTCAAGATTATAGGTATCCCATTTAAGCGATTGGAAGTTTTTGAGTGCGTCTTCTTCATCATTGGATAATTCGTAATTATTCAGTCCGCTTACTGTTAAGTAAGCGGACAGCTCCGCTACACGCTCCGCTTCCAGCTCCGCTATAAAGGACTCCATAAAATCAAAGTCAATTGTGCCATCATCTGTCACTGGAAGGTGCATTGTAAAGTCCTCGCTTTGAGAACTTCTAAGCTTTTTCCCATAAGAAAATCTTCCCATCATCGACTTTTGCATAGCGACCGCAAAAAAGAGCATTGCATTTGATGAATAGGCGGTTGCATCATTCCAGTAAACCCCAGTATCATCCCCTGCGCCAAAAGCATAATTACGATAAAATGTATTTCCAAAAATATCAATCGTGATTGCATTTTTAGGGAATGAAGCTACTGGATTTGAAATGTAGTTAACGACACCTGCATTAGTCGTTCCAGACATAACAAACGGTATAGTTCCATCTATCTGATCATCTTTTTTCAGACGCCTGCCTTGTTCTATTCTATTGAAGACTTCTTTGTATTTAAATTCGCCCCACTTAACAGTCCCCAGCTTTTCGTTAAGTGAGGCATTCATTTTCCCAGGCGGTCATCCTCCGTGGATTGATTTTTCAGCAAATTTGATACTTCCCACGCCAGATAATCGCTGACGGTTTTCTTGAAATCATCCAGTGTCGGCTTTGTGTCGATTGGAGCCGTCTGATTCCAGTCTGCGCCGTTGTTGGGATCAATTTTGCCTTCGTAGTATTCCTTTTCGGTAAAGATGTTCAGCTTTGATTTACCGAAACGCACCAAATCCACCAGCTCCTGATAACGCTCTTTTGCGTGGTCGGTATCCCGCAGGTTACAGCTTGCCTTTTTGCGATTTGTTCGCGTATACCCGTCAACAGAAAAGTCGATGAACTTTACAGTGTCGTCTTTCTGGTGTGCTTCACCAACACGGAAAACATAAACATTCGTCTGGACACTTGACTTTCCAATAAAAAGGTCTATTGGCATTTTGACGCTTGCAAGCAGAGTGCTGTGTTTCAAAATTCTCTTGTTATATTCCGTTGATTTGCCGCTGCCTGCGGAATTTTGGATGATGATTGCGGCGTAGCCTTTGCTCATCATTGAGAGGGCTTTTTCAACGAAAACCATTCCATTGCCCGGCGCGGAATACGGTGGATTCAGAACAAACGCATCAGCCGGGAATTTTTCATCCGTTTTACCAAAGCCATAGTTGCCGTTAAACTCTTTCAGAGAGTCTTTGTTCAAAATATTAGAACTGCCGTCACCCATCAGGATCATATTGAGGATAGCAAGCATATAAACTTCCGAAAGGATTTCAAGACCAAGAAGCTGATTCGCCTTGATTTGAGCAGATTTCAAAGCAAATTCATTGGGAGACTTGATCTGCTCTTTGGCATCTATCAGCATTTCGTTCATAGCGGCGACAAGAAGGCCCGCTGAGCCAGTCGCAAAGTCCCACACATAGGAGTCCTTATTTACTCTTGCAAGACGCGCCAAAAGGGTGGCTACATAAGAGGGGGTCAGAACAACATCGTTGAGTTTGTCCTGTGAGAAGCCGAGCCAGCTATACATTTCATTGAATAGCTTCCCGGTAAAATCAGTACTTAAACCTATTTTGTAGTAGATGCCGAGATCGTCAATGATTTTTGTAAAGACTCGTTTTAGCTGGCTTTCTCCGTTTTCAACCTTATTGATATTATCGGTTGTCAGCGTGTTCTGTAAGGTACGAACAATCAGATCACGTTTTTCCTGCGGCAGGTTCTTTTCGCTCAGAAACGCTTTGATTTTCCGAAGGATAATATCGCCATCACGGTTGCCTTCTTCGGTTGAGGATTTCAGTTCTGATTTCTCAAGTGCGGCAACCTTCCCAGGTACGCCGAGCGTTGCAATAATGGAAGCTGCCACAAGGTAAACACGGTCGCGTTCACTTAGCCCTTTTTCGTTGTTATAAATGTCATTATTCAGTTTAACAAGACTGGCGTTAATTTCCTGCTCACGATGTTCTCTGAGCTTTTCGATTTCTTCCTGTGAGAGCTGGAGGCGCTTTACTTTTTCAATAAAGCCGTCAAAATTACTCTTTTTTAGGAAAGAAAAATCGGTGTACTCATCGACCTTCTGCCCGATACCGAAATTGCTCTTGGAAACATAATATACGCCGATTTCATATTCCAGTTTTCCGGCATCGTTTTTGTAGCCGGTCATTCCGATGGCAATAATATCGGTATAGCTCGTATAATGCAGAAGTGCATTTGCATAATGAACGGCACCATTCACGGCATACGAATTGATATTTTTGAAATCGGGTTGATTTTTTGAGGTTTTGTTTGCAACCTTGCCATCCACATCAAGCTTAACAAGCTTATCTTTATAGCCCTTATACTCAATCAAAATCGGATAATTGCCCAAATTCTTGTCCTGCAAAAGGAGTTTTGCGTCGGGACGATTCCCGCCTACACCACCATTTTTGGAATAGTAGTCATTAAGCGCCTGGTCTATTTCTGTATTTAGCGATTCCTGTTCCAGTTTATAATCAAGTTTATACGATTTCAGCCAACCGTTTGCAAGATCCGCAACATTCGGCTCGACAGATTGAATTTTAGCCATTGTTATTTCCTCCCCGTATCCAGCTACCATTATAAGCGGACCAAGATTCTGTGTATTTGTTTCCAGTAACCGCTGCCTTGTACGGATCTGCCAAGAATGTTCTTATCGTCCTCAGCACCGTATCAAAATCATCGGTCTTTGTATCGATCTTCCGGCAGAACGCTTTCCATTTTTTCTGCATTGCATCGTCGCTGCCAAAGGCCATGACCTGCTCAAACTGTTCCATGGTGAAGTGGTGTCCACGATTTTCAAAGGTTTTTTTCAGCGCTTCCGTCAGCGTTGCACCGTTGAAATCAAACTTGTTTGCAAGATAATAGAGATCGTAATAATCCTTCATCCGGCTGGAAAATTCCATCAGACTGAGTATTGCATCCAACTTCTCGGCAACGGTCGTTTCCAGCGAGTAGGTATTGACCGTCGGCGCCTCAAAACCATCAAGCTGCGTTGGTATCTTCCGCTTTTCCTGTCTCGGCACGATGATGTCCCCCACACCGAAATCAATGCCAAAAGGAGTTTTTGTGTTCTTTATCCTTGCTACGAGGGAAGCACCAATACCGGCGTACTTCTTTGCCACAGCAATGGGAGCCACATTTTTGATTTCAAATGTGATAAAATCGTTGCCTGTTTCGGTTGCAATGATCTCCTCCAATATCGCCTGGAGCTGTTCCGGTGTATTGGGCATCTTTCTGAGCAGAAAATCCACATCAGCCGTAACACGGCTATCGAAATCCGTGAGGGAATAGAGGAACAGTCCGCCTTTGAGAACCAGGTTTTCCGCATATTTTGACTTTTCCAGTCGGCGCAGGAACTCTTCCTGGCAGAAAAGCTGTAAGCAGAGCTGATAGCTTCTGCCGCTTTTTGCGGCTTTGTTTTTGAGCCGTGCAAGCACGGATGCAGCTATGTCAGCCATTCAGCAGCACCTCCATCACACTCATCATTTTCTTATAAACACCCATTTCCTTTGCGTATTTGGAAAGGTTGGCAAGGTTTTTCTTTTCATCCGCCACATAAGCATTGACGGCTTTGTTGAATATCTCGTTATCCAGCTTCGTGCGGTACTTGAAACAGTCGCAGATGGTACGCTCGCGGTCATAGACCGGAAGCGTTACGCCGTTGAATGTCCCTGTCGTTTCGCCCAGGTGGTACATATCATTCTGAACATAGTACGCTTTTACAGGCACTTCTTCCTGTATGGCTTTTACGGTTCTAGAATATGATCGGGGAACGGTAATTGACCATTCTCGGGGTGCAAAGTCGCTATATCCATAGTAAAACAAAGCCGATTCCACGCAGACAACCCCGTGTGTCATCAGCTTCAAAAGGATATATTCCTCTTTGGGCTCGTCTCCGACGGCCAGCTTGTAATACCCCTTTTTCACACGCTCGAGATACCCCTGCCTACAAAGCGCATATACATCTTGGCCTTTGAGTCCGGCAGAAATAAAATCTGATTTCCTTGCAATTTCTCCGATGGCACCAAAAACTTCGTTAACGATATCGTACTTGCTCAACCTGTCACCAACTTTCTGCACGCAATATTTGCATTATGCGTGTTTATATTATAATGCCCGGGCCCTCAAAAATCAATATGTTTTGCACGCTTTTCGAAAATGTTGCGTGTAAATTTTGAAAAGTGGTATTGCAATTCAAAGAGCACAGCGCTATAATATCTATATAGCTTGATCTCGCACCAACCTATCTTCGTGACAACACAATGACAACAGGAATTATGATACACCATAATTTTTGGATAATCTAAGCAATCCTGATAATCGGAGCTAAACGGTCTATACAAAATCGTTTAGGTCACGGTTTCAGAGAGCGAATGGGAATAAAATTCACAAGGAGAACAAACCATGAGCAGTAATGTACGTCCCGAATCCATGGAACGCATCACTACCCCCGAGCTTGCGAACAAGTTCATCGAAGAGCAGGTCGCTGCCGTACGCGAGCAGGTCGGCGGCAAGAGAGTCCTGCTGGCTCTGTCCGGCGGAGTTGACTCGTCCGTAGTCGCGGCGCTGCTTATCCGCGCGATAGGCAAGCAGCTGGTCTGCGTCCATGTCAACCACGGACTCATGCGCAAGGGCGAGAGCGAGCAGGTCATCGAGGTTTTCAGAAACCAGATGGACGCGAACCTCGTCTATATCGACGCTACCGACCGCTTCCTCGATCTTCTCGCCGGAGTCAGCGACCCCGAAAAGAAGAGAAAGATAATCGGCGGCGAGTTCATCAAGGTCTTTGACGAAGAGGCGTCGAAGCTTGAGGGCATCGAGTTCCTTGCACAGGGAACGATATATCCCGACATCCTCGAATCCCACGGCGTAAAGGCTCACCACAATGTCGGCGGCCTGCCGGAGGACATGAAAATGGAGCTTGTCGAGCCCGTAAAGCTGCTCTTCAAAGATGAAGTCCGCGTTGTCGGCGAGGCTCTCGGTCTGCCGCACAGCATGGTATACCGCCAGCCGTTCCCGGGTCCCGGACTCGGAGTACGCTGCCTCGGCGCGATAACGAGAGACCGCCTGAACGCCCTGAGAGAAGCCGACGCCATACTCAGAGAGGAGTTCGACAAGAACGGCCTTGCCGGCAAGGTCTGGCAGTATTTCATCGCCGTGCCCGACTTCAAGAGCGTCGGCGTGCGCGACGGCAAGCGTTATGAGGGCTGGCCGGCAATCATCCGCGCGGTGAACACCACCGACGCCATGACCGCCACCATCGAGGAGATACCCTATCCCCTCCTGCACCATATCACCGACCGCATCACCCATGAGATCGAGGGTATCAACCGCGTCGTAATGGACCTCACCCCCAAGCCGATCGGAACGATTGAGTGGGAATAGTTCCCTTTGGTTTAGATGTGCCGAAAAAACCAGTATTTATGCGGGTTTCGGGACTCGGCACTTTTCGAGTAACCGTTTTTGCAACAGATAAAATAGTAACACTTGGCTTACAACTAAACCTAAAAATCGCATAATTTTTAAGGCTTCTGCCCTGTTAGGGGCGGAAGCCTTTTACATATTCGATAAAAATTCCGTTTTGACATACCGTCAAGGCGGAAAAAATATATTAAATGAGAGAATTTTTCTTAGCATAAGCATGAAGAAATCATAGAACAACTTGCCTTATATGTTTCTTAGTAACATATAAGGCAAGTTGTTCTAAGTAAAAACACAATATTTTGAAGCGGCATAGCTTGCTGTTATCATAGCTGTAGGTCGAGTGTTATCAGTCTCGATAACAAACCGATAACACTGCCGGTATAATCATGATAATTCGGATATCTCGAATAATCAAAAACGCCGCGAACAGTACGCTCTTTCTATGTAAAAGCTTTTTTGCTGCTTGCCGTCCGTTTATTCGGCCGACGCAAACTCCTTAAAATGATTATATAACTGATTGACATTGAGGCTTGCTATATCGACAAGCGAGTATTGCCGCTGCAAATATTTGACGAACTCGCAGCCCAGATAATAGCCAACATCGCTGTGATTTTTGTAGCTGCACCAATCCCCGAAGAAATCCTGCGTGCTGATATTTTTGTCGACGCGTCGGAGATATTCACGCTTTATTTCGGCTTCGTTTTCCTTGCACCAATCGAGCCAGCCGTTTTGATTTTGATGATAGTATCTGTCATCTTGGCATAGAATATGCTCGCAGACCATGGCAAGTCCCTCTTGATAGAGCTGAACCAGTGAATTTTCGCCCTCTGACCGAGCCTCGGGATAGAGATTTCCGTAGGTTTTATGCCATATGTGGCCTATTTCATGAAAAATCAGAGTCTGCATGGCGGATTCATCCTGCCAATTCAACTCGATAATTTTTTCTATTCCGAGCAAAACCGCGTCTCTGCCGTCAAGCGATGTCGCCCAGCCCGCGCCGTTGCACAGCCCCAAATAGAGAATAATATCCGTCTCGACGCCGTTTTCAAAAAGCCGTCCGATATTTTCCGCAAGCTTGTCGGTCACGGCGACAAAGGAGTCGTTTGCCGCAATCGCCGCGTCCCTGTTGAGCAGCACGTTATTGACTACGGGCAGCACGTCGTTATTGAAATCATATTCCCTCGAATTCCGTTCGCATTTTTCGCCAAGCTCCGGCGAAATCGCGCGGGCGTATACTCTCCATGCATCCAAATCAAAGGCGCTGTTCTTAAAGCAGCCGGGTATTTTATCAAAAGTATTTATTATTCTCATAGCTCTGTTCCTGCGATTCTCTCAAATTATTTTACCTGCTTTGACATATGCATTTCGCCGTCGCACTCGAAGCCGATGGCGGAGTAGAGCTTTTGCGCGGCAGTGTTATCGCTGCCCGTCAGCAGCTCAAAGCTGTGGAGCGGGTATATTTTCTTGCAGTATTCCTGCGCGAAGGTCAACATTTCCCGCGCGATGCCCCGCCCGCGATACTCGGGACGGACATAGACCTCCGTTATCTCGGGCATAAAATCTTCGTAGCAGAGCGACTTCTTCAGCTGAACGCAGACGAAGCCGGCGAGCCGTCTGCCGTCGCCGTCCGCAACGATGACAACCTCGCGCCTGTTTGTAAGAAGCGAGGCGCGAATGCTTTCTTCCGTAGTCTTGCCCTTGCCATTGAACTCTGCATTGAGGCGCTCAAGCTCCGCCGCGTCGCCGACCGATGCCAATCTTATCATCTTATGATCTCTCCCCAGAGTTTTGTGTCCGCATTATAGCATATTTTTTCCAAAATGTAAATGCTCGGAGGGGGTGAAAGGCTACTGATGGGCTGTGAGTATTAGGCGGATAGGAATTTGCAGATATAAGTATCGGCAACGGTCAATCACCGTAATATTGGAAATCATCACAACCTTGCTGAAGCTGATGTTATCCGCCCGCGAAGTTCGCACAATTTTATTGATGTGAAACTTGTAGGGTACGGCGACTTGACGCACCGATGCCACGATAGCGGCACAGAATTTCCGCCAAGTTTATTTTATATACCGCCTGATTTTGAAGTCTACATATCTGCAAACAACGGAAAGATTGTTTTTCCCCACAAAATCAAAATCCCGCCCACGGAAAAAACGCAGGCAGGATTTTTTTGCTTTGAATACGGGCTTATATTATTCTCTTCTTCCAATTTTCACCGTCGCGCTCATAGAAAAATTCGGTCAGCGACGGGTTTTCCATGACATGAACCATGTCGATGAAATCCTGCGAGAGCTTATACTGCGTCAGCTCGTCGCGCTCGATCCAGAATACTCTGCCCTCGGCGGAATTTTTGAGCTCGCCGCTGAAGCGGTCGGCGCGGAAAAACAGCACTATGTAGCGCGTGCCGTCGTCGCGGATAAAATCGTTGATTCCGCATACCGTCGGGCGGAAGATATCAAGTCCCGTCTCCTCTTTAATCTCGCGGCGCACGGCGTCGGTGAACGCCTCGCCCGGCTCAACATGGCCGCCGGGGAAGGTTACGCCCGGCCAGTCCTTGTTCACTCTGTCCTGCACGAGTATCTTCGTGCCGTCGCAGATCATGCACATCACGGTAAGCTCAGTCTTTTCAATGCTTCCCATTATGTTGCCCTCACTTTCTCTCGTCTTCGACGAAGCTGTTTTCTACAGTCATAACGGCGTAGTAGTTCTCGCCGATCTCGGTCGATATTTTGTCGCTTATCAGCTCTTTTATCTGCCCTTTCGTGAACGGATATTTGTGCGGCACGACGAGGTCGAAAATGAGGTTGGTGTGCGTAGGACCTTCCACCATTCTGAAGTCGTGCATCGTGAATCTCGGGTCAACTTCCTTTATCAGCTCGCCGACCTTTTCACGCAGGGCGTTTATATGCTCGTCATCAACGACTATCGGATCCATATGCAGGACAATGTTGATGGCGAATTTCTTCTTTATGTCGCGCTCGATGCGGTCTATGGTGTCGTGGCATGCCATTATGTCGCAGTCGGACGGCACTTCGACATGGGCGGAGGCGAACATCCTGCCCGGTCCGTAGTCATGAACCATGAGGTCGTGGACGCCGATAACGCCCTCGTATGAGAGAATGTCGTTCTCGATCTCCTGCACCGTCTCCGGCGAAGCGGGCGCACCGAGCAGCTCGTTCATCGTGTCCTTGAATATGCCTATTCCGGTCGCGATGATGAACAGGGCTACTACTATTCCCATGTATCCGTCGAGCGGCACAGAGGTAAATTTCGAAAGAATAAGGGCGATCATGGACACGGTTGTCGCCGCGGTGTCGCTGACGCTGTCCATAACGACCGCTCCGACGGCGGTCGAATTTATCCTTTTGCCGATGCTTCTGTTAAAAACCGCCATCCAGATTTTGACTCCGATCGAGGCGATGAGCACTATGAGCGCGGTCACGCTGAACTGGAGCGGCTCCGGGTGAAGAATTTTATCTACCGACGAGCGGATCAGCTCGCCGCCCATGAGCAGTATGATAAACGAGACTATCAGCGCGCAGACATATTCTATTCTGCCGTGACCGAACGGGTGCTCGTCATCGGCGGGCTTATTTGCCAGACGGAAGCTGACGAGCGTCACCGCGGACGACCCTGCGTCCGACAGGTTGTTCGCGGCGTCTGCCGTTATGGCTATACTGCCCGTTACCGAGCCGACAATGAACTTTGCGGCGGTCAGCAGAATGTTGCACAGTATGCCGACGATGCCGCTGAGGGTTCCGTAGCGCGAGCGCACGGCAGGGTCGTCGGTTTTTTCGCTGTCCTTGATAAAGAGTTTTATCAGAAGCTTTGTCATGATAACCTCCGGGGTAATATGCAGGTATGCGGATACAGGCGCCGAAATGATTTCGTGCCGCTCACGCGGCAGCGGTGCGTCGAGTCGCCGCACCCTACAAGTTTCTTATCTGTATTGTGCAATTTTCGCGGGCGGCAATATCCGCTCTTACAGCCTGCTTTTTGTTTATATGCTTTCTCCGCATTTTAATATTCCGCAGGAACGCAAGGCCCTGCGGAATAATTTTATCGGTTCTGTTTTTTTTACATTCTCTCCGGTACGCTTATCTTGAGCAGGGTCAGGATGTTCTTGAGAACTTCCTTGACGCACAGGCACAGATATATTCTCGCCGCACTCAAGTTCTTGTCGTCGCAGTTGACGCGGCAGGCGTTGTAGAACTTGTGGAAGAGGGTCGCAAGGTCTATGCAGTAGCGCGTGATGCGCGCGGGATCATAGTTTTTGGCGGAGAGAGCGATCTCGTCGGTGAGCGACGCTAAGTGCCTGATTATCTCGCGCTCCTCGGGTGCGGTGAGCAGGTCGAGCTGCTCGGGCGTGCACTCGGGGATGTCACAGCCCTGCTCCTTGAGCTTTCTCAGTATGCTGCAAATTCTCGCGTGGGCGTACTGGCAGTAGTAAACGGGGTTCTGCGAGTTCTCGGCTATTGCGAGATCGAGGTCGAACTCCATCTGCGTTGCGGGCTCGCGGAGATTGAAGAAGAAACGCACCGCGTCTATCGGTATCTCTTCGAGCAGGTCGACAAGGGTTATCGCCTTGCCGGTACGCTTGGACATACGCACAACTTCGCCGTTTCTCGTCAGGCGCACGAGCTGCATGAGAACTATGTCGAGCCTGTCGCCGTCAAGACCTATCGCGTCGAGTGCGCCCTTCATTCTCGCGACATGGCCGTGGTGGTCTGCACCCCAGACATCTATCGCCCTGTCAAACTTTCTGACGGCGAGCTTGTTGCGGTGATATGCGATATCCGCCGCGAAATAGGTCGGGTTGCCGTTCTGGCGGATAAGAACATCGTCCTTGAGACCGAGCTTGTCGATCTCCTCCTGCGTTTTGCCCTGGGCGAGCAGGCGCTTTGTCTGAACCTCGATGTTCTTATACCACAGCGCACCGTCAAGCTCGTAGGTGAGTCCCTTTTCTTTGAGCAGCTCTATGGTATCATGAAGCTCCGTGCCGTTGTGCAGGGTGCTCTCCTTGAACCATGTGTCGTATTCTATTCTGTATTTTGAAAGTATCTCGTGCATCGAGTCGATATTCTTCGGCAGCGCGAAATCGACGAGCGCTTTGCGGCGGACTTCCTCGCTCTCGGAGATATATTTGTCGCCGTAGACATCGGCAAATTCCCTGGCGCGCACGGCTATGTCCTCACCGTGGTAGCTGTCCTCGGGCAGCTCGGGCGCGTCGGCGCCTTTGTATATCTGCTGATAGCGGATATCGAGCGAGAGGGCGAATTTATCGATCTGATTGCCGGCGTCGTTGATATAGAATTCGCGGCTGACATTGTAGCCTGCAAAGTCCATGACCGCCGCGAGGCAGTCGCCAAGAGCGCCGCCGCGGGCGTTGCCCATGTGCATCGGACCTGTCGGATTGGCGGAGACGAACTCAATATTTACCTTTTCGCCCTTGCCGAAGTCGGAGCGGCCGTAGTCGCTGCCCTTTTTGCGGATATCCATGAGAATCTCCGAATAGAAGCGGTCGGCGAGACGGAAGTTTATGAATCCGGGACCCGCCGCCTCGCAGGATGAGAATGCGGTGCCCTCGAGGTCAATGTTCTTTGTTATAGCCGCGGCTATCATAGCGGGCGCGCGTCTGAAAGCTCTCGCCCACGCCATGGCGGCGTTTGTGGAGTAGTCGCCGTTTTTTCTGTCCGCCGGGATTTCGACCTTGAAATCCGTGAGCTCGGCTTCGGGCAGTTCACCTGCCGCCATCGCCTTTTTCGCGGCGTCCCTGACAAGCTCGCAGAGCTTATCCTCGACCTGTTTTACAAGCACTGACATAAAATTTATCCATCCTTTCGTGTAACCGCAGTTTCTGCGGGCAAACCGTCTTTTTTACTGTCCGCTGACCGTTATCTTCAGCTCGTTCGATGCGGCGAGATCCGCGTTGACATCGATAGTGTAGTTGAGCAGCAGCTCTCCGCCATCCTCCGTCACGGACGACTCGACTTTCTTGGCGAATATGCCGAGGAGCATATCGCCGAACGGTGTCGCGTAGTGGCAGACATGGCGCCTGCCGCGCTCCATGACCATCTGTGTAGTATATGCACCGTTTCTCGTCATTGTGACGAGTCCGCCGTCCTCTATGAGCAGGGTGGTCACGCAGCCCTCCATCTCGGCGGCAGGCTCTTCATATGAGAGCTCGTAGCCGTTTTCGAGCAGGCGCAGAACGCCCTGCGTGCTCGTCTGCGACGAGTAGCTGTCGTCATGCCCGGAGTGGCTGTCCTCAATGTTTATAAACACCTTTTTTTCCATCGGAAAAGTCCTTTTCTTTCTTGCTCTGAGGCTATGAAAAACCTCGTTCTTTTGATTTTTTATAATACCACAGTTATACGCCTTTCGTCAACCCGTTTTATTTGAAAACGGGTGCGTTATTTTTCTGTTAGAGCATTGCAAACGCGCCGATATTATGATATATTATATTAGTATATATAATATATACTCTGTGCAGAGTATATAACAGCTTGTCGGTAAACCTGTTTTTGGTTTCTCGGGAATCAAAGCCTCCCTTGTGCAAAGGGAGGTGGCGCGGAGCGCCGGAGGGATTGTTTTGAACTTTCATTACAACAACCCCTCAGCCACGGCTTCGCCGTGACAGCTCCCCTTACACAGGGGGAGCCTTGAGACCCCGTGCAACGGCAGACTTTTTCGGCGGACTGATATATACTCTGTGCAGAGTATTTTTTAAGGAGAACAGTTATGATCGATATCCGTATAGCGATGAACGACATCTACAAGAACCTCGAGCCGACCCTCACGAAGTGCGGCTTCAGAATCACCACTCCCGCAGATATCTCCGACGGTATCCCCGTCTCCGTCACGAGCGGACGCGCCGTTATGGATTTTTCCGGCGACAACAAGGCTCTGCGTATCGAGCACTACGACAACAAAATAGCCCTGCTCTGGGCGCAGAAAGAGGGCGCGAACGAGACCGACTTCGCGAAGATAGCCCATTCTCTGCTCGACGTTGAGACCGCCGACGACAAGGACATCAAGTTTATCTCGGACGAGTATGCCGAGCTTATCGAAGAGAGCTTCGGCAAGAACGGCACAGCCGATAAGAAAAAAGTGAAGCTCCCCACCCCCGTGTCTAAGGCTGCGGCGAAGAGCGGCGAGGCGTGCTATGACGCGAACACTTTCGCGAACCGTCTGAGCGTTATCTATCCCGAGCTGCGCGACGAATACAGAAAGAATATTGAGACCTACGGCGAGTTCCTGCCCGAGGATTTCTTCAAGAATCACGCCGCTCCCGTGGTTATCAAGGTTATAAAAGAGAACGACCCGCAGAAGATGAGAAAGCTCTTCAATCTCCTCAACGAGATCTATGACGACGGCACGAACGAGATTCAGAGCATCATAGCCGTCACCGTCCTCGGCGAGCTCAACAACGATCAGGATCTGCTCGCAAACTGCGTCGACTACATGAGCGCGGACATGATTTCTCCCGTTGTCCAGGTCAACAAGTATCTCGCAAAGTCCAAGAGCGCGAGAATGAGGCTCGAAAATCCGCCGAAGTACAAGCCCAAAAAGAAAAAGAAGAAAAAGAATATGTTCTCCACCCTGACGAATCAGTAAATTCGTTTTTATAGCTTTGGAGAAGGAGGATGAAAGCTTTGGATAACAATGAGAACAACGAGATCCTTGAAGAGAACGCCGAGAATCAGGACGAGCTCGTGCTCGACGAAGACATTGAGCTCGACAAGGATATGAACACCAAGGTCACCGAGGAATACGACGCGAGCCAGATTCAGGTTCTTGAGGGACTTGAGGCGGTCCGCAAGCGCCCCGGTATGTACATCGGCTCGACGGGTCCGCGCGGCCTGCACCACCTTGTGTATGAGATAGTCGACAACTCCATAGACGAAGCTCTCGCGGGCTTCTGCACGAATATCGATGTTGAGATACTCCCGGGCAATGTTATCAGCGTCAAGGATAACGGACGCGGTATCCCTGTGGGCATGAACGAAAAGATGGGCATCTCCACCGTGACGGTCGTCCTGACCGTCCTGCACGCCGGCGGTAAGTTCGGCGGCAACGGATACAAAGTCTCCGGCGGTCTGCACGGCGTCGGTTCGTCCGTCGTCAACGCCCTGTCCGAGTGGCTCGAAGTTGAAGTTGCGCAGAACGGCCATGTCTATCAGCAGCGCTTCTCGAACGGCGGTCACCCCGACTATGACCTCAAGGAGATAGGCACATCGTCGGCGACCGGCACGACTATACGCTTCAAGCCCGACCCCGAGATTTTCCGCGAGACGACGGAATATGACTTCGAGACGCTCGAGAGACATCTGCGCGAGTCCGCGTTCTTAAACGCCGGACTGTGCATAACCCTTGCGGACAGGCGCGACCCCGATAATATCATCGAGCGCACCTACTGCTACGAAGGCGGACTTTCGAGCTTCGTCGAATATCTGACCACAAGCCGCGGTCAGACTCCCCTGCATGAAAAGCCGATCCATTTCTCCGCCATGCACGGCGACAGAAGCGCGGAGATCGCCATGCAGTATACAGACAGCTACAACGAGACAATGCTCTCGTTTGCAAACAACGTCCACACCGTTGACGGCGGTACTCACGAAACCGGCTTCAAGACCGCTCTGACCCGCGTTTTCAACGACTACGGACGCAAATATTCCATTCTCAAAGACGGCGACAAGAAGCTCTCGGGCGACGATGTCCGCGAGGGACTGACTGCCGTTATCAGCGTCAAACTCACCGAGGCGCAGTTCGAGGGACAGACAAAGGGCAAGCTCGGCAACACCGATATAACCCAACTCGTCTCGACAACGGTCTATGAGAAGCTGATGACCTATTTTGAAGAGAATCCCGCAGTCGCAAAGGCGATATTCTCGAAGGCTCTCGACGCCTCGCGCGCGAGAGAGGCTGCGAGAAAGGCGCGCGAGCTGGCTCGCCGCAAATCTGTTCTCGATTCAAACTCCCTGCCCGGCAAGCTTGCCGACTGCACCGAGCGCGACGCCGAGCGCACAGAGCTCTACATCGTCGAGGGAGATTCCGCAGGCGGCTCCGCAAAAGAGGGACGCGACAGACGCTTCCAGGCGATTCTTCCCCTCTGGGGCAAGATGCTCAACGTCGAAAAGGCGAGACTCGACAGAGTTATCGGCAACGAGAAGCTCATGCCTATTGTCATAGCCCTCGGCACCGGAATCGGCGACGAGTTTGATATAACAAAGCTTCGCTACAACAAGATAGTTATCATGGCGGATGCCGATGTCGACGGCGCGCATATCAGAACGCTGCTGCTGACCTTCTTCTTCCGCTATATGCGCCCGCTTATCGAGCAGGGTCATGTCTATCTCGCTCAGCCCCCGCTGTTCAAAGTCAGCAAGGGCAAGAAGATAAGATACGCTTTCTCCGACGAGGAGCGCGACCAGTTCATGGCGGAGTTCGGCGGCTCGGGCAGCTGCGATATCCAGAGATACAAAGGTCTCGGCGAGATGGATGCCGAGCAGCTCTGGGAGACGACAATGGACCCCGACTTCCGCACGATGCTGCGCGTCAATGTAGAGGACGCGATGCTCGCGGACGAGACCTTCTCCATTCTTATGGGCGACAAGGTCGAGCCGCGCCGCGAGTTCATCGAAACCAATGCAAAATACGTCCAGAACCTGGATATATAACGGAAAGGAGTAGATCTCTGTGAGCTTTGACGAAGCATATAACGAACAAAAAATAATCAATGTCGAGATCAATAGAGAAGTGCGTAAATCCTTTCTGGATTACTCCATGTCGGTCATCACCTCGCGTGCTCTGCCCGATGTGCGTGACGGCTTGAAGCCCGTCCACAGACGCATACTTTACACCATGTACGAAAACGGCCTCTATCCCGACAAGCCGTACCGCAAATGCGCGGACACGGTCGGCTCGGTGCTCGGCCGCTACCATCCTCACGGCGACGCCTCCGTCTATGACGCCATGGTGCGTTTGGCGCAGGACTTCTCCATGAGATATACGCTCGTTGACGGCCACGGCAACTTCGGTTCCGTCGACGGCGACCCGCCCGCCGCCTACCGTTACACCGAGTCAAAGCTCAAAAAGCTCTCTCTCGAAATGCTGACGGATATCGACAAGGACACGGTCGATTTTATCCCGAACTACGACGACCGACTCAAGGAGCCCACGGTGCTCCCGTCGAGATATCCGAACCTGCTTGTCAATGGCTCCGTCGGTATAGCGGTCGGTATGGCGACAAATATCCCTCCGCACAATCTGCGCGAGGTCGTAGCCGCCATGAACTGCCTGATAGATAACCCCGACGCGACGCTCGAGGAGCTTATGACTCATCTGCCAGGCCCCGATTTCCCGACCCGCGGAATAATCATGGGCAGAGCGGGCATACGCGCCGCCTACGGCACAGGCCGCGGCAAAATTATAGTCCGCGCCCGCGCCGAGATAGTCGAGACAAAGGGCGACCGCCACAAGATAGTTGTCACCGAGATACCCTACGGCGTCAATAAGGCGAAGCTCATAGAGAGCATGGCGGATCTCGTCAAGGATAAGCGCATCGAGGGCATATCCGATATCCACGACTATTCCTCGCGCTCCGGTATGCACATCGATATCACCTTGAAGCGCGACGCGAATCCGCAGGTAGTTTTGAATCAGCTCTATACCTACACTCAGCTCCAGTCTACCTTCGGCGTGATTATGCTCGCCCTCGTAAACGGCGAGCCGAAGATACTCACCCTTAAGCAGATTCTTCAGCAGTATATAGACTACCAGTGCGAGATAGTCACCCGCCGCACAAGGTACGATCTGAAAAAAGCTCAGGAGCGCGCCCATATACTCGAGGGCTTGCTCACGGCTCTCGATTTCATCGACGAGGTCATAGCCATTCTGCGCGCGTCAAAGAGCATCCCCGAGGGACGCGAAGCGCTCATGAACCGCTTCGGTCTCGATGAGATTCAGGCGCAGGCGATAGTCCAGATGAGACTCGGCCAGCTGACCGGACTCGAGCGCATAAAGGTCGAGGACGAGATGGCTCAGCTCAAGGCGAAGATAGCCGATTTTATAGATATTCTCTCGAACGAGTCGAGAATACTTACTATAGTCCGCGAGGAGACCGGCGCCATCGCCGAGAAGTTCGGCGACGACCGCCGCACCGTCATTGAAAATGTCAGCGGCGAGGTCGATATAGAGGATCTTATCCCCGAGGAGACCTGCGTGTTCACCATGACGAACCTCGGCTATATCAAGCGTATCCCCACCGACGCATATTCCATCCAGCACCGCGGCGGCAGAGGCGTCAAGGGCATGACAAGGCGCGAGGAGGATGTGGCAAAGACCATGTTTACCTGCTCGACCCACGATTATGTCATGTTCTTCACCACCCGCGGCAGAACTTACCGTCTCAAGGGCTACGAAGTGCCCGAGGGCTCGAGAAACAGCAAGGGCATGAATATAGTCAACCTTCTGCCCCTCGAGGCGGGCGAAAAGGTGTCGGCGATGATAAGAGTGCCCGAATATGACCCCGATGCGTTCCTCTGCATGGTCACGCGCAAGGGTATCATCAAGCGCACGAGCCTCGACGCTTACCGCAACGTCCGCAAGAACGGCGTTATCGCGATAAATCTCGACGATGACGACGAACTCGCATGGGTGCGCCTGACCTCCGGCAACGACGACCTGCTCATAGCCACGCGCAAGGGCATGGGTATCCGCTTCAATGAAAACGACGCGAGACCGCTCGGCAGAACGGCGCGCGGCGTCAAGGCGATTGAGCTGCGCAAGGGCGACGAGGTCGTCGGCATGGAAGTGCTCGACGATGCAAAGGCTGTCCTCACAGTCAGTACCACCGGCTACGGCAGACGCAGCGAACCTTCGGATTACAGACTCCAGTCGAGAGGCGGCAAGGGCACGATAAACTACCGCACCGAGACCTACGGCGACGTTGCCGCGATAGCGGTCGTTGACGAGAGCGAGGATGTTATCTTCATCTCGTCCGACGGCATTATAATCCGCATCCCCGTCTCGCAGATAAGCACATTTGCAAGACCCTCCAAGGGCGTCAGAGTCATGCGTGTGTCAGAGGGCGAGCAGTTGGTTACCGTCGCCTGCACTCCGAGCGAGGAAGATCAGGAAAAGCCGGAAGAAACCGCGGCTGAGGAAGGGTCACCTGCCGAAGACAGCGAAAATTCCGAAACAGAGGAATAATCGGTCGAGTTTTTATTAAAATTTTGTAAGAAGTTACAAATAACTCTTGTCATAACCCGGTTTCTCTGATATGATATTAACATGACCAGCGAAGTCAACAACTCGGAAAAGGGGGATACACAATGAACATCGCTCTCATGGCTCACGACTCAAAAAAAGAACTTATGACCCAGTTCTGTATAGCTTATTGCGGTATCCTGAGCCGCCATTCCCTGTGCGCGACCGGCACTACGGGCAAGCTCGTAGCCGAGGCAACGGGACTTGAGATTCAGCGCTTCCTCAGCGGAAGTCAGGGCGGCGACCAGCAGATAGCTTCCAGAATAGCCTGCAACGAGATCGATCTTCTGCTCATGTTCAGAGATCCGCTCACACCCAAGCCGCACGAGCCCAACGAAGCAAATCTTCTCAGACTCTGCGACGTGCACAACATCCCCGTTGCCACCAATATAGCCACCGCCGAGGCTCTTATTCACAGCCTTGCGCGCGGCGACCTTGATTGGCGCGATATAGTCAACCCGAAATAAGCTTTGACCCGCCCCGGCGGTATTTCCCGCCGGGCGGATTTTTCCGGAGCTTTTTCGCTCATCCCGCCAACGGCGGGATTTAATGTTTTTATGGAAGGAACGAAAACATGGCTCTTTTTACGAAAGCTGTCAAGGGCACTCAGGATGTGCTGCCCGCGGCGAGCTATAAAAACCGCTTTCTTGAAAATACCCTGCTCGATATAGCCTCGCGTTTCGGCTTCAAGGAGATTCGCACTCCCGTGTTCGAGCATACGGAGCTGTTTGCCCGCGGCGTCGGCGACACCACCGATGTCGTGCAGAAGGAGATGTACACTTTTCTCGACAAGGGCGGACGTTCTATAACGCTCCGACCCGAGGGCACTGCGGGCGCTGCGCGCGCATTCCTGGAGCACGGGCTTTTCAACGAGCCCCTGCCGCAGAAGACCTGCTATATAACCTCGTGCTATCGCTACGAGAAGCCGCAGTCCGGCAGATACAGGGAGTTCCACCAGTTCGGCGTTGAGGTCTTTGGCACTCCGGCTCCCGCCGCCGATGCCGAGATAATTTCCCTCGCCGCCGAAATATTCGCTTTCCTCGGAATCGAAGACTTGACGCTCGAGATAAACTCGATCGGCTGCCCGACCTGCCGCGCCGAGTATCACAAGGCGCTCAAGGCATATTTTGAGCAGTATAAAGACGAGCTGTGCGGCACCTGCCTCGACAGGCTCGAGCGCAACCCCATGCGTATTCTCGACTGCAAGAGCCCAGTCTGCTCGAAGATAGCCGAGGGCGCGCCCGTTATGCTCGACTATCTCTGCGACGAGTGCCGCGAGCATTTCGAGAAAGTCAAGAGCTATCTTGACGCGCTGATGATAGACTATGTTGTCAACCCGCACATCGTGCGCGGACTTGATTACTATACAAAGACCGTTTTCGAATTTGTCTCGCACAACGACAAGACCGACGGACTTGTCTGCGGCGGCGGCGGACGCTATGACGGACTCCTTGAAGAGCTCGGCGGTCAGCACACCCCGTCGCTCGGCTTCGCAATGGGACTCGAGCGCCTGCTCAGCGTTATCGAGGCGCAGGGCATTGAGCTGCCCGGCGACCAGAAGTGCGATATCTATATCGGCTCTATCGGCGACGCCGCTTCGCTCGTTGCGGCGAAGCTCTGCACGGATCTCCGCTCGGACGGGGTCAGCGCGCAGTTTGACGTCGCGGGACGCTCGGTCAAGGCTCAGATGAAATACGCCGACAAACTGGGTGCACGCTTCACCTGCGTTATCGGCGACGACGATATTGCCAAGGGCGAAGTCCTCGTCAAGAACATGGAAAACGGCGAAAAGACCGCTTTCTCAATCGAAAACTTCAGCGATGAATTCTCGTCGGCTCTCGTTCAGGCTGCGGCAAACGCCTTTGCGGACAGCATCAACGACGGAGATCTCAACGCTGCCGATATATCAAATCTCTTTGGAGGGCTCAGATAATGGAGAGAACTTACATTGCGGACATCAAAAATAATCTCGGCAAACCCGTGCTCGTTCAGGGCTTCGTCGAGAACCTGCGCGACAGCAAGTATATGGCTTTCATCGTGCTCAAGGATATCACCGGAAAAATTCAGATAACCGTCGAGAAAGAGAAGCTGCCGGAGCTCTGCCCCGTGATAGCGACTCTGACTCAGGATTCCGTTATCTCGGTCGTCGGCACCGCCGTCGAGAACGATTTCGTCAAGATGGGCGGAATTGAGATTATCCCCGAGTCGATAACCGCAGAGTCGATAGCCGACGCGCTGCCGATAGTGCGCAAGGAGATCCCTGCGACCAAGAAGCGCCCGGGCGTCGAGCGTTCGAGCATCGACCAGCGCATTGACTACCGCTGGATAGATCTTCGTACCGACGAAAATCAGCTCATGTTCAAGGTTCAGACCGTCATGGTCAACGCCATGCGTCAGTTCCTGATAGACCATAATTTCATCGAGATTCACACCCCGAAGCTCATCGGCGCGGCGAGCGAGAGCGGAGCCGAGGTCTTTGAGGTCAAGTATTTTGACCGCCTCGCTTATCTTGCGCAGAGCCCCCAGTTCTATAAGCAGATGGCAATGGCGAGCGGCTTCGAGCGCATATTTGAAGTCGGCCCCGTTTTCAGAGCCGAGAAGTCATACACCAACAAGCACACCACCGAGTTCTCCGGTTTCGACCTCGAGTTCAGCTACATCACCTCTTTCAAAGATGTCATGAAGATGGAGGAGGAGCTGCTGACATATATGCTTAAATCGGTCAAGGAGAAGTACGGCGAGGAGATAAAGGAGCTGTTCGGCAAGGAGGTTATTGTCCCGACGACCCCGTTCCCGGTCATAAAGCTTGCCGATCTCTATGACGAGCTCGAAAAGGAGTTCGGCTACACCGTGCCCGACAGCGAAAAGGGCGACCTCACGACCGACGCCGAGCGCCTGAGCTACGATTGGGTCATGAAGAAGTACGGCCATGAGTTCCTGTTCATCACCGACTACAGCGCCGAGAAGCGTGCATTCTACCATATGCGCGACGAGAACGGCGTGCCGCAGGGCTACGACCTCATCTGGCGCGGCGTCGAGATAACCACCGGCGCGCAGCGCGAGCACAGATACGATGTGCTCAAGAGCCAGGCGCAGGAGAAGGGACTCGAGAAGGATGTTGAATTCTATCTCGAATTCTTCAAATACGGCTGCCCGCCCCACGGCGGCTTCGGAATCGGTATCGACCGCCTGACCATGCTCATGCTCGGACTGCACATCAAGGAAGCGATGTTCCTCTTCAGAGGCCCGAACAGACTCACCCCGTAACGGAAAAAGAGAAATCCCGTCGAGTTTTTCGGCGGGATAATTTTATGCTTGTGCCAAAAGAAAAGGTAAAAATTTTATGCATTCCGACCGTTCAGACGGATATATAGACGAAAGACAAAGACGGGAAGTGAAATTGATGACAGGCAGGCAGTTGGATCTGTGTATTTGCGAAATCGCCGCGGGAGACAGAGACGCTCTGAGCCGATTATATCTTGACATGAAAGATCCGATCTTTCGGTTTGCGCTGTCGTTGGTTCGCAGCAGGCAGCTCGCGGAGGATATAGAAGCGGAGACATTTCTTAATATTATGCAGTCTGCCTGCGGCTACAAGCCCGGCACAAATGCGAGGGCGTGGATTTTCGCCATAGCGCGCAACTGCTGCATGGACTGCATGAAGGAAAACGCAAGGCTTTTGACGGTAGACAGCGAGAGCCTTGATTTGCTGCCCGGTGACACGGAGGGTTTTGAGCAGACCGAAAACGCGATGCTTGCGCTGGAAGCCTTGAAAACGCTGAGCGAAACAGAGAGGCAGATAGTATCGCTGTATCTGTATTCCGGCCTGAAGCAGACGGAGATCGCCAAGGTTTTGAACCTCCCCTATTTGTCTGTCCGTTCAAAATACGGCTACGCTCTCACTAAGCTGAGGCGTTATTTCGACCGAAAAGGAGTGCATACGGATGAGGCGTAAATCAACAGAAAAATTCATGAGAGACGCAATGAGTTTTAAAGCCCCGGAGGAGGTCTGGGATAAAATCAAGGATAAGCCGATTCAAAGTGTTCGGGAAAGCAAAGCCAAGGGTCATCCGAAAAAGGTTTGGTATGCCGCGGCGGCGTGCATTGCGGCTTGCACGGTTCTCATATCCGTTTTAGCAGTCGGCAAAAGCCTGGGACTTCCCGCTTCCGATTCGACTTTGAATACCGAAAACGGCACGGAGCGAGGTGGTCAAATCGCGACGGACAGAGCGGGAGAGCCCGAAAAGAAAGTGCCAGGCGAGACTGTTTCGCAGACGGCGGAGAAAACGACAGCGGCCGTTTCCCACGGCGGCAGCGTGGCGGGTGTTTGTATCCCGACATATAAGGTCTGGAATCACAGACTTTACGGGTATGCGGGCGACAACCTCGCGCTGACGGATTCCGATTTAGGTCCGCTGCACCGCGAAAAAATAAACGGCACGGAAATCGCCGTCTATTCGCTGAAAAATATCCCCATGGAACAGAGCATAGGGGACAAGAAAAACGGTATTGTCCTGCGCTATGACTGCATATTGGACGGCATTTTTGAGCTTCGCGGAAAAAAATACGGGATAGTGAGCGAAACGGCTTATATCTGTCCCGTCCCCGAAAAGGGCGAGTATTTAGGCGAAGTCAACGGTGTGAAGTGCTATGAATTTAAAGGAAAAGCAGACGCGATACTCGTTGACCTCGGGAAATATGTATCTCCCTCCGACGGGAGCATATACGAGAGTCTGTATGTTGCGGAGCTTATAGGATAAAAGAGCATAACAAAAAACGGGCGGCATAATCTCGTGAACAAGTCCAGTAAAAACGGACAATAGAAAAAAGAGGC
>UMFR01053699.1_pt1 | contig 23330 bp, 17 predicted proteins | sample 1965041 | NCBI WGS metagenome assembly UMFR01 (sample SAMEA4836049, study PRJEB28245) | human gut metagenome | biome: gut microbiome; material: fecal sample | place: Denmark | collected 2008
GCAAGGTCGTGCTCTACCAACTGAGCTATTTTCGCGTTCGCATCGCGGACTTGCCCCTTTTGCGGATGCAAAGATAGATATGTTTTTTCAATCTCGCAAGTATTTAAAAATGTTTTTTCTGCAAAAAATCAAGCATTATTTATAACAAGCTAAGTCTCAATGCAGTTAGCAATGCTAACGTTTTATGTGGAGCAAATTAAAGAACTCTTGGCGATAAGCCGACTCGCTAAACACGCCGCTATATTCAATGGTAGAAGTGACACTGTCCTCCTTCTCGACCCCCCGCATCTTCATACAAAGGTGCTCTGCCTCACAATAGACAATGACACCGGTCGTATTCAATATATCCGTCAACGCGCCGCACACCTCCTTTGTCAAACGCTCCTGCACTTGCAACCGCCGGGCAAACACTTCCACCAGCCGGGCAATCTTACTCAACCCCACAATGCCGTTATCAGGGATATAGCCAATGGAGATATGCCCATAAAAAGGGAGTATATGATGCTCGCACAAAGAATAGAACTCTATATCGCGGACAATCACCATCTTCGACCCCGAATATTCAAATATCGCCGAACGCAGAACGGCGGCAGGATTGCGGCGATAGCCGGATGTCAGATAGGCCAATGCCTTGGCAGCCCGCATCGGTGTCTTTTTCAAACCGTCGCGGTCGACATCCTCACCTATCAACTTCAATATGCTTTTATAATGCTCCGCAATCTGCTCGACTACGGAATAATCCAAATTATCAATTTTCTTTTGAACCATTATTCAATTATATTAATCCTGTCCCTGACAATTATCATCTCGCCAGAAATCCTGCCAAATGACTTTTTCAGCTCCGCCATCATTTCAACAGCGTCTTCACGAGTTAAAAAATCACCGACTTTCAACCGCCAATAAGGCGCTTTATATACCAGATAAGTACCCAGCAAAGGGTATTTCGCTGAAATCTGCGATGCTATCTTCTCCGCATTGGCTCTTGCCATACGCTGGTTATTATCGGAATACACCTGTATCCGATAACCAGCCTTATGCACCACCATTGTGCCCGGGCGCAGTTCCGTACGGCTTCCGGCATCATCTCCGACAGTCGTCGTATCACGCTCCACACGTTTAGCCAACGCCCAAGGCTGAGCAACGGTAATCCGTCCCTCCGAACGCACAGACAAACTGTCAACTATGCTTCTTTCCTCACGGACTCCTCCGGACATATCCTCCGCATACACATCCGCCCCGGCCAACGCCATCGACAACAATATTGATAAAATCGCTTTCATTTACACATAAAAATAACGGACTACAAAATTAGTGAAATTTTCATTCACCACCGTAGTCCGCTATAACAATTATGAAAGAAACTTAATTTTAGAACGCATCAACAATGCCCATGAACGAATCGGCCTTCAAAGCGGCGCCGCCAATCAAGCCGCCGTCGACATTAGGCTTTGCAAACAGCTCCTTAGCATTTGAAGGCTTGCAGCTACCACCGTAGAGGATAGAAGTATTCTCAGCGACAGCATCCCCATATTTGCCAGCGATTGTCTTACGGATGAAAGCATGTATTTCCTCTGCCTGATCCGCAGTCGCGGTCTTGCCAGTGCCGATAGCCCAAACCGGTTCGTAAGCAAGGATTATCTTGCCGAAATCTTCTGCCGACAGACCGAACAAAGAGCCTTCCACCTGAGCCTTTACGACATCAAAATAAGTGCCGTTTTCACGCTCTTCAAGCACCTCGCCGATACAGAATATCGGAGTAAGACCGTTTGCAAGAGCCAACTCCACTTTATCTTTCAATGTCTCTGCAGTCTCATGATAATATTGACGGCGTTCAGAGTGTCCAAGAATTACATATTTCGCGCCGGTAGAAGCGACCATGGCAGCCGAAACCTCACCAGTATATGCCCCGCTTGCCTTATCAGCGCAATTCTCAGCGCCCAAGCCAACCTTTTCAGTATCAATAACGGCATTTACTGAAGCCAAATGGGTGAAAGGCACACAAATAACCACGTCACAATTCGGAGTACGCGCCTTCAAAGCCTCGTTTACGTCGTTTGCCAACTCGATACCCTCCTGAAGAGTGGTATTCATTTTCCAGTTTCCTGCAACAATGTTTTTTCTCATATTTTTTAAATTTAAAAATGACATATTAATTGCTCTGCAAAGTTACTTCTTTTTTCTGTTCTTTTTTAAGCGTATAGTAAATTTTACAAGCAAGGGCGTACGATTGACCACAAGCAAAATAGCCATCAGAAGAATCAGAAGCGCAGTCAGACCGACTAAAGCGCTAAAGCCGTCGCCAGTCTCGGCATCCATTTTATGTATATCGGTCAAGTCCACCGCATCCAACGACATTTTCCACACAATCATGCCATCGTTGACACGCACCAGTGCAGGATTGCCACGAGCCATCGTTTTAATCACCGTATCATCCATCTTATATATAGGATAATTTGCCATGGACATTTCCCGCCAGTCCGATATTTCACTGTCAGAGCCGCCTGTAAGACAAATCATCATAATACCCGAATCCGACAACGATTCATACATCTCATTAATACGGAACGTAGAAGCCACATTCACTTCAGAAAGGTCGGGAATAAGCAGCAAAAGCACATCGCCCTCCGCTGGCAGCACCTCATCGGTCACATCATAATCACCGTCAAAAAAAGCAATCCGGTTCACAGTTTTCCCGGCATTAACCACAGTATCGGGAACATGCTCTTTCCTATCCACAAATGTCCATGTAGTGTCGGGCAGATTTTCTAACGAAAACTGTTTCCGCACCCCATCTTTTTCATAGACAAAACTATACTCAACCCCGTCAGTCCCTCCATGCTCCCCTATTATATAGGTGCCTGTCTTATATGGACGGAAATCTATCAACGGCTGGCTCTTATAACCGATGGCCATCACCACCAACAGATACACTACCGGAAACACCACTGTAAGCCACTGTACAGCCGGGCCATACAGGCTCCTGACAGTCCGGTTCTTCCATAGAAGAAAAACTAATGCCAAAGTTATGGCTACATTTTTCCAAAAAGTGGCCGTATTTGATATGATCCAAGCCTCGCCAAAGCATCCGCAATCGGCTACAGGTTCGTAAATGGCTATATAAGCAGTTAGCGGAAGCATAAACGCCATAATTGCCAACGCCAACCACACGGACACCCTCCTGAACGACCCGGCAAACAACAGGACTCCAATAGTAAATTCCACCACAGGAACCATTACGGAAACCGCATCGACATAAGGCATCGCCCACTCCCAGCCGAAAGCGTCCAGATAGTCAGAGACTTTATATATCACCCCCCAAAGGTCGATTCCTTTCGCCAATCCGGAAAAGATAAAGACAGCACCGACCGCCCAGCGCAACGCGACTACGGCCAAAGGACGGAGTTTCTGCAAGAAAGCCATCTGCTTGGATATATTATCCGCCATATTCCAATTTTATCAAGGCGAACAACGAATAGTTGACCATATCCATATAGTTGGCGTCAACGCCTTCCGAAACGAGCGTCTCTCCCTTGTTGTCCTCTATCTGTTTGGTGCGGTAAATCTTCGTCAGGATAATGTCAGTGTACGAGCTGACACGCATCGACCGCCACGCCTCGTCGTAGTCGTGATTCTTGGCAAGCATAAGCTCAACTGTATTCTTCATATACGTGTCATACAGCTCCACCGCCTTCTCCGGCGACATGTCCTTGCCATCGTCGCTGAAGCCAAGCGCCAATTGTATCAAACCGATTATGCCATAGTTGGCTATAGCGATGAATTCCGGACGTATCCCCTCGTCAACCATCGCGTTGCCTTTTGTCTCCAATGTCCTGATGCGGTTAGCCTTAATCAACAACTGGTCAGTTATCGACTCCGGACGCATTATCCGCCACGAAGGCCCATAATCGTGCAGCTTTTTCACGAATATGTCACGGCAAACGGAAATCACGTGTTCAAACTGAGTCTTTGTATCTTTGCTGTTATCCATACGTTTCAAAATTTCCCCAAAGTTATAAAAAGTATGCTTAAGAATACGTTTTGACAGGCTAAATTTTGGAAAACAGTTTTTTATCCGTAACTTGGCACAAATATTCTACGACAATGACAAAACTTAAGATAGGCGACGAATGGTGGACAACACCTACCGAAAGCGACAACGGAAACCTGATAATGGTAACAGGACGGCGCAACGTGGAACCGGCGATGAACTCCGGAAAATTCAACGACCGCATCGAAATCACGTGGAAATACCAACCCGACAAAGGAGGCATGCCCGACTTCGACACCTCGTCGCTGATGGAACAGGTGACCGACGCCATCAACGGCATATTCAAAAAAGACGAAGCGGCCGTGATGACCGGCATCTACACCGGCGACGGCCAGCGCAACTGGGTGTTCTACACGCTCAACCCCCGCAAATTCCAATATATGCTCAACCAAGCTCTTGCCGGATTCGAGCTTCTCCCGCTCGAAATCTATGCCGAAAAAGACCCCGAATGGCTCGAATATAAGGAGATGAGGGAACTGACAGAAATCGCCGACGGGGAGTGAAACGCAATCATCGAGAGCAACAGTTGACAATATGGCACGTTTGTTATAGTTAGTTTGCAAACAGGACAATTTGCAAGACTTATAGATTAAATATTCTTAAATGTAATACAGATTATTGCCAAGCTAAAAAAATTAGCTGTAATTTAGCCACGTCAAATCGTTAATTTTAACGATTGAGATTGTTAAATTAGAAACCTATTTAATATTTGTATTATGAAAATAACAAATCAGAAACTAATGCTCGCCACATTGACAACAGCGGCATTAATCACAGTATCACCGATGCTGTGGGGCAGTGAAGGCAATAATGAAGAAAACTTTTTTATAAAAACCGCCACAGGCACACCGGCGGCAGAAACAGATTTCACGGAAGCGGCAAAAAACACGATTGATTGTGTTGTCAGCATAAAAAGCTTCGCGACACCACGCCAGCAAAGCATATCGCCGTTCAGCGACCCGTTTTTCGAATTCTTCTTCGGCCCGGGAGCTGGCAACAGCCAACGCCGCCAACAGGAATCAAAACCGCGCCAGCTCGGGCTCGGCTCAGGTGTGATAATCAAGGAAGACGGCTATATCGTGACCAACAATCACGTTATTGAAGGTGCTGAAAAGCTGGAAGTGACACTCAACGACAACAAGTCGTACAACGCTACGGTAATCGGTGCCGATGCCGCCACCGACCTTGCATTACTTAAAATAGACGCAACCGGGCTGAATGCCATCACATTCGGCAATTCCGACGACCTCAAAGTAGGAGAATGGGTTCTTGCCGTGGGCAATCCGTTCGGATTCACATCGACAGTCACAGCCGGTATTGTCAGCGCAAAGGCCAGGAGCATCGGCTCTGCCACCCACAGCCGCCAGATGGGAATTGACGCATTTATTCAAACCGATGCCGCCGTCAATCCGGGCAACAGTGGAGGCGCGCTCGTCAACACGAAAGGCGAACTTGTAGGCATCAACACTGCCATCTACTCACAGACAGGCAACTACACCGGATACTCTTTCGCTATACCGACATCCATCGTTCAAAAGGTGATAACCGACATTATGAAATACGGAACTGTGCAACGCGCCGTGCTTGGTATCACATTCATCGAGCTTACTCCTGAACTGAAAGAGCAAAAGGATATTGACTCGCCTGTCAACGAAGGCATTTATGTCAACAGTGTTGAGGATATGAGTTCCGCGAAAGAAGCAGGCATAGAATCGGGTGACATAATCACTGAGATGAACGGCACGAAAGTACGCAATTCGGCAGAAATGCAGGAAACAATGAGCCGTCTCTATCCGGGCGACAAAGTGACAATAAAACTCTACCGCGGTGAAAAGGTAATGACTGTCACCACTACCCTCAAGAACACGCAGGGCAACACCACAATGACCAAGAGCAGCGATTTCACGGCACTCGGATGTGCGTTCAAGAAAGTTTCCGACAAGACAAAGGCGCAACTCGGCATCAGCGGAGGCGTGCAGGTTGCAGGCCTGAAAGCAGGCAAGTTCAAAGACGCCGGAATCAAAGAAGGCTTCATCATCCTCTCTATTAACGATGTTCCTGTAAATTCGCAAAGCGATGTGGAACGGATTTACAACGAGATAATGCGCGACTCTTCGCCAAACAAAGTAATGTTCATCACCGGCCTGTACCCGACTGGAAAACGCGGATACATGGCAGTGCCGCTCGCCGAAGAAGAATAAGAGCACTAACAATAACACATCAAAGTCCGGGATAAGTCGTAATAGTCTATCCCGGACTTTTTTGCGCCACATTGCAAATAAAAGTAAAATTTTATTTATTTACGCAAACTTAATCGCACTTTTTTGCCATTCGTTTGTTTCATTTTTAGTAATTTTGCAGCTAAAACGCGTTTATAAGTAGAATGAGACAACTAAAGATTACAAAATCAATCACCAACCGCGAAAGTGCGTCGCTCGACAAGTATTTACAAGAAATTGGACGTGAGGATCTTATCTCCGTAGAAGAAGAGGTAGAACTTGCGCAACGGATACGTAACGGCGACCACGCGGCATTGGAGAAACTTACGCGCGCAAATCTTCGATTTGTAGTATCTGTGGCAAAACAGTATCAAAACCAAGGATTAAGCCTGCCGGACTTAATCAATGAAGGGAATCTCGGCTTGATTAAAGCTGCACAGAAATTCGATGAGACACGCGGTTTCAAATTCATCTCCTATGCGGTATGGTGGATCAGGCAGTCAATCCTGCAAGCCCTCGCCGAACAGTCGAGGATTGTAAGATTGCCGCTCAATCAAGTAGGCTCGCTTAACAAAATAAGCAAAGCCTTGTCGAAATTTGAACAAGAAAACGAACGCCGTCCGTCAGCCGAAGAGTTGGCAAAACAATTGGACATTCCAGTTGACAAAATTTCTGACACATTGAAAGTTTCTGGCCGTCACATTTCGATGGACGCTCCATTCGTGGAAGGCGAGGACAACAGTCTGTTGGACGTGCTGACCAACGAGGACTCCCCTATGGCAGACGCTTCTCTCAACAGAGAATCGCTCTCCAAGGAAGTCGACCGCGCACTTAACCAACTGCACGACCGCGAGCGCGAAATCCTGAAAATGTTCTTCGGAATCGGATGTCAGGAAATGACACTGGAAGAAATCGGCGCAAAATTCGACTTGACAAGAGAGCGTGTACGCCAGATCAAAGAAAAAGCTATCAGAAAACTGAAAGGGCAAAAAAGCCGACTTTTAAAATCCTATTTAGGGGATTAGCAAGAAGACACGAAACTTGCAGAACGAAAAAAAGAGGATGCCACAATGAGCATCCTCTTTTCTATTTAAACGCAGTTCTATGCAGCTTGGCTACGGAAGCATCAGCACTTCGCAGCGGTTACCCTGACCGAGCAACGAAGCGATAAACTGCTCCATATCCTCAGCCGTAAGACTGTTGATTACATTCTTATAGTCAGTATACAGGTCAACGCCCTCTGTTGCATAATCCATAAGCACGCCGCTCCAATATCTGTTCTCATGGGCGTTCTCATCGGCTTTCTTAAGCATATATTCCTTCATCTTGGCCAATTCCGCGTCCGGAATATCCTTAGCCAATGTTTCAAGGCTGTTGATTGTCAATTTCTCGCTCGACTCGCTCTTCTGCGGATTCACGCCAAAGGCTGTCTGAATGACGAAGCCATCCTTATAAGTCTGGCGAAGGTCGCCTACTGAATAGGGACTATATGCCGCTCCTTCGTCCTCTCTCACGCTGTTGAGCAACTGGTTGGCCATTAATTGCCCTGCAATCTGCACTTTCACTTTGTTTTCCAGCGTGTAATCCAAATCACCGGTCCAAAGCATGGCAAGCATGGCGAGCTGTTGCTCATTCTTCATAGTGAACTGCTTGCGCACATTACCTTTGGCAAAATCCTTGCCGTCATCGGCGGCTTTCTCGAAATTCTTATTGGAAGGAAGCGAAGCAATATATTGCTCAACCAATCCCTGCATTTCGTTCATATCGAAATTACCGGTTATTACAAATGTGAAATCCGCGGCGTTGGCAAATCTCTCTTTATATATCTGTAATGCACGGTCATAGTCAAGTCGGGAAACCATTTCCGGACTCTGAACCATAGCCTTAGGATGGTGGGCATACAATACGTGGGTCAATGTGTCGCTGAACACATATTGCGGGTCATGCACAAGATTCTGCAATTGCGACAACACCATATTTTTCACGGTAGCGAATGCTTCCGCATCCTCTCTCGGAGAGGTGAAGTTCAAATACAGAAGCTGCATCATCGTTTCCAAATCTTTCGGGGTCGATTTCCCAGAAACGGTCTCTTTATAGTCGCCCACAGAAACATTAAGCTCGACATTCTTACCGGAAAGCAGTTTCTGCAAATCGGTAAACGAGAATTTCGACAACCCGGTAGTGCCTATCATATCGGCAGACATTACTGCATTAGGATAGTCCTCGGCTGGATAAAGCGACGCGCCGCCGGCGCTCTCGGCAGAAAGCAGTATCTCGTCTTCCTTGAAGTCAGTCGGTTTGAGAAGCACTTTCACACCGTTGGACAATGTCAGTTCCGTATAGCCCAAAGCCGTGTTCACATCAGCCTTCACGATGCTGCCTTTCTTTGGAAGTTCCGCCATAAGCGGTTCGTTCACAGTATTGTCAACGTATGCTTCCACATTAGCCGCCTCGACCTCGGCAATTACTTTCTGCAACTGCTCCTTTGTCGGGACAACCACGCCCTCCTTCTCCGGGCACATCGACATCACGACAAGATTCTTGTCTGTGATAATCTCTTTTATGTAAGCATTGATTTGTTCCACCGGAATCATCGGGGCGACAGCCTTCATCTTGGCGTATGTCTGGTCGATGCCTACAATCGGCGTATTGTTGATGAAGTGGCTGATATAACGCTGCGCATAGACGTTGTTCTTATCCGTGGTGCGGTTGTTGTATTTCGTCTCAAGCTCGCTTAGATACTGCGCACGCGCACGGTCGTATTCAGTAGCAGTGAATCCGTATTCACGCACTTTCTTCAGCTCCGTCAGAGCAGCTCTCAAGGCAGCTTCCGAACCCTTGTCGCTGACCATCACCTGCATCATCAGCGCGCCTTTAGTACTTGCGTAAAGGAATGTCGACATACCTACCGAACTCCCTGCGAAAGGAGCGTCGGGAGAAAGCGTCAAATCCGTCATTCGTTGCTGGAACATGGCATCTACCATATCGTCCATATAGTCAATCATCAACGCCGCGTCAGTATTGCGCAATTCTCGCGGAAGCAAATCGTATTTCTGCGCAATAAAAATAATGTTGAACGGCATTTCCTTGTCCTTGTCGGAAATCACCACCGGCTCATCGTTGTCGCCAACCAGACTGTACTCGAACTTGGCTGGATTCTCAGGCATTTTTATCGGAGAGAATATCTTCTTGATTTTTGCCTCCACCTTGTCAACATCGATGTCGCCGACCACGATTATGCCCTGCAAATCCGGACGGTACCACTTTTCGTAGTAGTCGCGCAGCACTTGCGGCTCGAAGTTGTCGATAATCTCCATCTTGCCGATAACGTTATGAGTTGCGTATTTCGTATTCGGATAAAGCTCCGGCGCATGGCGGTCGAGAATACGCGAAACCGCGCCGTTGCCCATACGCCATTCCTCGTGGATTACGCCGCGTTCCTTGTTGATTTCCCCGTCAGAGAGGGTCAGCGCGTCGGCCCAGTCGTGAAGTATGAGCAGACAGGAGTCCACCACTGTCTCGCGTGCCACCGGCACGTTGGTTATGTCATATACAGTCTCGTCGGTCGAGGTATGGGCATTAAGGTTCATACCGAATTTCACGCCGATTGATTCCAGCCACGTAAGCAACTGCTTGTCAGGGAAATTCTCCGTGCCGTTGAAGCACATGTGTTCCAAGAAGTGGGCGAGACCGTTCTGGTTCTCGTCTTCCTGCACAGCCCCTACCCTCTGGGCAATGTGGAAATCAGCCTGACCTTTAGGGTATTCGTTATGACGTATATAGTACGTCAATCCGTTAGGCAACTTGCCTGTACGCACCAACGAGTCAGTCAACTCGGGCATCGGCGGCATTTGTTGCGCAAAAGCTCCGATGGCAAACAGCAGCATCACCGCCGCCATCATTCTCTTCACAAATAGATTCATATAAATTTTGATTTAATACTTTTATAGGTCAAAAGTAGTAAAAATTCCGCCAACGCCACCAATTTCCCGACAAATTTCTTATCCGCAGCAGAATGTCGGCATAGCCGCTTAACAATTGCGACCCCAAGCAAGCGGAGCGCATCCGTAGGAAACGAGAGTGCAACACCTTCATACCGAGGCATAGCCGTTCGACAAGTGCAACTCCGAGCAAGCACAGCCAACGGCGAAGCGTGGCTTGGGGTATGGCTGCCACCTCACCTCACGGCCGCATAGCGGTCGCACTTGCAATACAGTCGCTTCAAGCGCAACCTCCACGAGGCCGATATTTGCAGAATGGCAATAGTTGAGGATAGCAAAAACTACGGGGCTATGGCAAAACCCATAACCCCGTAACCTTATAACCACATAACCTGTGGCTACGCCACACTACAACCCTACTTTGAAAGTCTTTCCGCCTACCTGCACGATGTATACGCCTCGCGCAAGCCCGCCGACGGTAGTTTCCGTTCCGCTGTAGACAATCTGTCCGTTGGTGTTGTAAACAGTTATCACGGCATTGTCCGCACCGATGATTTCAATGCAGTCTCGGTAAGTCGCAACGGACACTCCGCCGTTTTCCGATACGGCATCTTCCACACTGCCTGGCTTGTCGTAATCCTCGCCTGTGATGAAGAAGAACTCTTTCCATTGGTCGGCCGCTTTGTAAGCATCAAGTGATTTTGTCGGCACAAACAGCTCGCACGTCCACTTGTTGATGTCGTCCAATGCTTGGTTGCCGCATAAAGGCGGCACTTCGGCGCGGCTCTGAAGCCGTGTCATTGCCGTGCAGTCGGAGAAAGCCTCCTCGCCGATAGCCGTCACACTATGGCCGAATGAGAAACTGTCTAAGGCCGAACAGCCGGAGAATGCATAGTTGCCGATGGTCTCTATGCCGTCGCCAAGCTCGACGGTTGTCAGGCCTGTGCATCCATAGAACTCGTTTTCCGAAATTTCTGTTTCTTGGTCGGTAATCTTCACGGCTCTAAGGCTCGTGTTGCGGTAGAACGGCGAATAACCGCTGTCGCTGCCTGTGGCATACGAGATGTTGCCTCCGATATATACCGAGTCCAAAGGACAGTCGGAGAACAACGGTTTCTGATCCGAGCTTGAATAATCAGAGTTATAGCCCAAGCTGAGTTCCGATTGGCGGTCGGCAATGTCGACTCTTGCCAATGATGTGCAGCCGTAGAACACGTTGTTTCCTATTCTCTTCACTGTTGCCGGTATCGCAATTTCGGGCAGTGATGAGCATCCACGGAAACAGTCTTCGGACAATTCGCTTACCCCCGATCCGATTATGGCGTATGCCAAAGAAGAGCAGTTTTGGAAACATCCGCTTCCTATGCTTGTCACCGTGTTTGGAATTTCTATTCCGCCGAGATTCTCGCAATTATAGAAAGACTCGCTTCCAATCCCACCCATTATGTCACTAAGGCTCACCGTTTCAAGGCTTGTACAATCATAGAAAGCACTTTCTCCGATATTGCCTCCTATGCCGCTGATATCAACAGTTTTAAGATTAATGCAATTATAGAAAGCTGCATCACCTATGCTGTCTGCCATATTGCGGATTACTACTGTTTCAAGGCCCGTACAATCCTGAAAACTTCGTTTGCCTATACGCCCGCCATATTCATTAATGCTCAACGTCTTGATGGAGTTATTGCCATAACAAATATAGTCATTTACATCGAGTAGCGTCATTTCAACACCTTTGTAGTTGACAGTCTTGCCTATTACGATGTCTGCTGTGTTGTCGTATGAGCAGTCTATGGCGGCGCAAGTGCGCTCTGACGGACTGACAGGCACATATTTCAGACCGCCGGTCTCAAACATGGATGAAAGATAGGGGTAAACAGCCTTATTGCTCAGTTCTGTATAGGACTCGTTGGCGACATAGTTGCACTTGGATTTTATATCCTCATATCCCTCCGGAGGCGTATTCGGCAGCCATACTGTTTTTGTCAAATCAGTATCGTCAAAAGCTGAGTACCCTATCGACAACACCCCGGCACCAATCGTCACACTTTTAAGGTTATAACACCGATAGAAAGCGTAATTGCCGATTGATGTTACGCTGTTGGGTATTGTCACTGATGTCAGCCCTCTGCAACCGTAGAAAGCGTAATTGCCGATAGATGTTACGCTGTTCGGTATCGTCACGGAAGTCAGCCCGCTGCAACCTCTGAAAGCGTAATCGCCGATGGTGGTGACACTGTTCGGTATCGTCACGGAGGTCAGCCCACGGCAACCGTAGAAAGCGGAATCGCCGATTGATGTTACGCTGTTGGGTATTGTCACTGATGTCAGCCCACTACAATTCTCAAAAACCGATTCGCCGATGGTGGTGACACTCTCCGGTATCGTCACTGATGTCAATCCGCTGCAACCGTAGAAAGCCGAATAGCCAATTGATGTTACGCTGTTCGGTATCGTCACGGAAGTCAGCCCGCTGCAATACTTAAAAGCCGAATTACCGAGAGAGGTGACACTGTTGGGTATCGTCAATGATGTCAGCCCGCTGCAACCGTAGAAAGCGAAACCGCCTATTGAGGTGACGCTGTATGTAACGTTATTGCACGTTACTTGTTCCGGAATTACTACATTGCCGGAATAGTTGGAACTACCATCTGTTACGGCTACAGTCTTTTCTGACGACGATATAATGTCGTAATATATGCCATCTACTTCAAAGTCGTAGGCATAGATGTTTGTGCTGGCTGACAGCACCGCCGTCAGCATCAGTAGTTTAGTAATTATCGTTCTCATCTTTTTTTGAATATTTAGACTTCTTGATATTGTTAATTATTGCACTATATTTACTATTTAGATGTGGTAAATAAGTTCTTAACATTACAATCCATTCATTGGGTATATTATAACCAATCACGATGCCTTTTAATGATTCTATCGGTAATTCTATTACAGTATATTGTTTTGAGCGATTTGTGTGAATTTTGATATTCTTTGTATTCTCTTTTTCATCTTCAAATATTGGAGAACTGGGATCTTGTTTGTTGTATTTTATTGTAAAATATGAAAAATTAAACAATGTATATCTCCATTCTTGTTCTATTTCATAATCATCTCGTTTTATGAAAGCAGATGCTTCTATGAAAGCAGTTTTGTCCTCCTCATCAAGTTGCCCATAATATGACTTTTGGAACTCGTTGATAAAATTTGATACTTTATCATTAAAATTATTATCATTGGCATAAACGACATCCTGTCCTATTTTCATAGTATCTAAATATGGTTTGGAGTTTTGTTCTTTTTCAATTTCATCCAGTAAAATCTTTTCATCAATACATAACATCACACCAAGACCATTATGCCCATACAATTTCCACATATTTAAGGAATCATAAGTTTTACAAAAAGAAATCACATACGGATATTCTTCCATATAATCGCATTCTTTTATTTTCAATTTTTCCAAAGCCCATTTGAATTCATTTGGGTCGTCTAAATGTGAAAATCTTGTTGCCCTGAATAAAAGAGCATCGGGATGTACAATCCCCAATAGAGCCTCGAAGCTCGTGTAATGGCAAATCATTTTTTAATCCTCCATGTTCCTCATCTCCCTTTGGAACGGTTTGTAATCGGACATAAAACAAGGTGTGGTGATTGTATTTGTGTCATCCTATTATCATAATTCAGCCGACAGCTTGCAATTTATTACAAATCGCCAAATGACAGTAGAAGATAATTTCAATAACACCTTTCAAAAATATGCAGTCCCGACTTCACGCTCCAGCCCGACCGGAACACAACGCAAATGTAATGAAAAAGATTATTCGCAGAGCTATCCATACAAAGAAAAATAGTCTAACATGCTAAACAACATATTTTTGCGCAATCTACTCACTACCCTAACCAATAAGAATAACAGCCATATAAAACTTGATTATCGAATAGCTGCATAGCCGCTTAAAAATGTAACCCCGAGCAAGTGAAGCCGTCGGCGGAACGCAGCTTAGGATAGAGTGACAGTGAAATCCGGCCTCATAGAGGCTGCACTTTTACTGAGCAGCCTTATGATGTCGGTGTGCGACGGCTATGCCGCCGATGCTGATGATGCCATGAGCCTCAACTCAGAAATCATATAAAAGGTAAATTTGTAGCCATTTCAAAACAGCATGTCCTCCCCTGTTCACGGAGCGAAGCGCAGTTAATAGGGGAGGTGTCCCAACGAAGCGGAGGGGTTAACATAAGCATTGCGGAGCAGTGAAATCAGACACCAGATAGCCTATAACCTATCAATACTAACCCTCTACAAACCCCTCCGGGTCTTCGACCCACCTCCCCTATTTGCTCCGCCACAGGCTACGCAAACAGAGGAGGACATTCTGCGCCACTTGCTCTTTTGATACGAAATTTCAAAAGCTCAATACAAAAATCCGAGCATCCACAACGGCATTTTTTACCATAAGGAAGTTCCATATTGTCCGCAAAAATATAAGAATCCGGCAAATCAGCGATTTGTAAAAAAGAATTACTCTCACCTCCTATTTCAAATACCCATTTACCGTCTACTTTTAAATCTCCCTGAGTTTTTCCTCATTCCACTTGATGTGCATAACGCAACTGATTAGCCATATCTTTAATCAAGTTTTACTTTTTACGAAAATCAAAATTACATATATTTTGTTTAATCTATTGAACAAATATCTCTACAATCTGCTCAATATAAAAAGCATTTCATCTGCAAATATAAGTATTATATTCAAAAAAAGGACAGGCGCGACGACCTGTCCTTCCAGTATTCTATGTTCGGAAATTCTTAGCGAGTTGCGAGGAATTCCTTGATTTCGGCGAGTGTATGCTCTACGGTGTAGCCGAATTTCTCTTCCAGCACCTTGGCAGGAGCGGAATAGCCGAAATGGTCCAATCCGGAGATTTTGGCATCCGTGCCCACAACAGGCAACAACGTTGAAGATATGCCCGATGTCTTTGCAAATACCGGTTTGTCACGAGGAATCAGAGCGTTGCGGTATTCCTCCGGCTGGTTCATATACAACCCTACGGACGGGACAGAAACGACACGCGACCTAATGCCCTCCGCCTTCAACTGCTCGGCAGCCTTGACAAGCAGCAGTACATCAGAGCCGTTGCCGACAAGCACCACATCAGGGTCATCGCAATCGACAACCGAGTAACCACCGTGTACCATCTGCAAAGCCTCTTCGTAACGGTCGCCGTTCTTTGCCGGAAGCTCCTCCACATTCTGACGCGTAAGAATCAAGCCAGTAGGAGAATCCGTATTCTCCATAGCCATCTTCCAAGCTATCGTCGTCTCGGCACTGTCTGCCGGACGGAGAACAAGCATGCTGTTCTTGCCTGAATGGTTCTTTATCTCCTCCATCAGACGTATTTGCGCCTCCTGTTCCACCGGCTCGTGCGTAGGTCCGTCTTCACCGACACGGAAAGAATCGTGCGACCACACGTATTTCACCGGCAGCTCCATGAGAGCGGCCATACGGATAGCTGGCTTCATATAATCGGAGAAGACGAAGAACGTGCCGCATGCCCCCATCATACCGCCGTGCAACACAATACCATTGATTATGGACGCCATAGTAAGCTCTGCCACGCCCGATTGCAAGAAACGTCCGTTGAAATTATCCGGAGCCAACACGCTACCGCATTTCTTTATAAAACCTTCCGTCTTGTCGCTGTTCGACAAATCGGCGGAAGAAACAATCATATTGTTGAGCTTAGTGCCAAGCTCTGCGAGCACGTCTTCCGAAGCCGTTCTGGTAGGAATGCCCGGCTTATGGGCGATGCTCTTATAATCTATTTCAGGCAACTTGCCGTCAATCCAGCTCTGCAATTCAGCGGCAAGCTCGGGATTAGCCTGTTTCCAAGCCGCAAATTCAGCCTTACGCTTAGCCACAATGCCTTTCAATTCTTCCTTACGGGACGCATATAACTGCTTCGTCTCCTCAAACACAGCCCATGGGTCGTTAGGGTCACCGCCAAGATTCTCGACAGTCTTTTCATAACTTGCCCCGGATTTGCTGATAGGATTACCGTGCGTGCTGCACTTGAACTCGAAATTCTTGCCGTCGGCCGTGACACAGCCTTTGCCCATAACCGTATTGCCGATGATAAGCGTAGGACGCTTAGTCTCCTTTATGGCATTCTCAAGCGCACCTGCAATTTCCAACGGGTCGTTGCCGTCAATCTCGATTACGTTCCAGTTCCATGCACGGTATTTGGCGGCTGTGTCCTCATTAGTCACGACATCCACCATAGTAGCAAGCTGCACCTTGTTGCTGTCGAAGAACATAATCAGATTGCTCAATCCCAACAAGCCGGCAATACGCCCCGCGCCTTGAGATATTTCCTCCTGAATGCCTCCGTCGGAAATCAAAGCGTATGTCTTATGCGAAACAACCTCTCCGAAACGGGCGGCGATGCAACGCTCGGCAATGGCCGCGCCGACAGCCATCACATGCCCCTGCCCCAACGGACCTGAGCTGTTCTCTATGCCACGCTTCACATCCAATTCCGGATGCCCCGGAGTGGCGCTCTGCCACTGGCGGAACTGCTTCAAATCGTCAATCGAATATTTTCCACACATAGCCAACACGCTGTAAAGCATCGGCGACATATGGCCGGGATCAAGGAAAAACCTGTCTCTCGCAAACCATTCCGGATCTTCCGGATCATAAACCAAAAATTTAGAATACAATACATTCAGAAAATCAGTGCCGCTCATCGAACCGCCCGGATGCCCGGACTTAGCAGCTTCAACCATAGTGGCCTCTAATATTCTCAAATTGTCGGCCGCCTTGTTCATCTGGTTTGCGTCCATTTATATTTTGTGATTTTATAGTTGAAAAATTCCTTTTATGCAAAAATACAAATAAAGTTTCACTTCTCGTGGATTTTACCATAAAAAAGAATTCTGCCGCCCATTTTCTTTCAAAACGAACGGCAGAACTTTTATTTCAGAATATCTTGTTACGCCTTCTTCACACGGCTGCCCACAAGGGCATAGAACAACTGGTAGGCCACCAAAGCGAACACAAGCCAGAAGCTCGACAGATAGCTCGACAGCCCGCCGTCGCCAACGATAAGGCTCTGGATGAACGGCCAGATACCGCCACCGCAAACCATCACCATAAATATACCGGAAGCCACCTGAGTGTATTTGCCCAAGCCGGAAACCGACAGATTGAAAATCGCGCCCCACATCACAGATGTGCAAAGACCGCAGAGGATGAGGAACAGCACGCTTATAGGCAATACGACTGTGGTAATTTCAAAGCCGTTCTCCTTGTCAATACCGAACATATCCACTGTAATGGATTCCGGCAAATTGATGGCCAGCGCAAGGAAAACAAGCCCTACGATAGCGACAAACGCAAGCATCGCGCGGCTCGACACCTTTCCACCCACGGCACCGCCAATCAGACGGCCGACGAGCATCAGCAGCCAGTAAACGCCCGAAACCGCGCCGGCAGTGGCCGCGGCTGTAGAAACCGTTTCGGGATTTTCTTTCAAATAGTTTTCAACATACTGCAACGAGAAGTTTGCGATTCCGACTTCCACGCCTACATAGCAGAAAATTGCAACCACGCCAAGCACGAAATTGCGGTACTTGAACGCACCGGAGGCTTTCACTTCCTCTGTTTTCTGTCCCAATGTGGGCGATTCCGGCAGTTTGGAGAAATAGATTACCAAGAAAGCCGCGGCAAAAATTCCCATCGCCATATAGAACACGGCATTGGCATCGGCAATTGAAGTGGCGTTCTGCCCCATCAGCGCGCCTACAACCATCGGGGCGAGTGTCGCGCCAAGCGAGTTGCACGCTCCGCCGAACTGCACGAGCTGGTTGCCCTGATTCTCGTTCTTTCCAAGACTGTTAAGCATCGGGTTGACAACCGTGTTTAGCATACACATAGAGAAACCGGACACAAATGCGCCTATGAGATATATCACCACGCTTGTGTTCACATCGCCTATAAACTGCGACATATAAGTGATAAGCACTCCGATGAAACCTACGGAAACCGCGCCAAGCGACGTGATTCTGTAGCCCTTTTTCTGCAACATCATGCCTGCCGGCAATCCCATGAATGCATAGGCAATAAAATTGGCAAGCGTGCCAAGCTGGGTAAGGATGGCGTTGCCACCTGTCATCTTCTTAATCACACTGCCCAACGGATTCTGATAGCCCGTAACGAACGCTATCATAAAGAACAAAGCAAACATTATGATTATAGGCAATACATAATTCTTGCTCTGCTGCTGACTGCTAATAGTTTTTTCCATAAATCTACCTTTTAATTCTAAGGTTTAATATTAAGTTTGTTATTAAATTTATTTGCTTTTTATGCGCCAAAATTACAATTTTTCTGACAACACAACAACAAGTGCCATTAAAAAAGAATTAATATTCACGCTCGCCGAAAATCGAAGTGCCGATACGCACCATTGTGCTGCCCTCTTCCATCGCTATGCGGTAGTCCTCGCTCATCCCCATGCTTACCGTCCGGAAATAATCCTTGCCGGCCATCGCTCCCGATGCAAGACGGTCGAACACCCGGCGGATTTCACGGAATTCCTTATGGATTTCCGCCACATTATCTGTATTAGTTGCCATACCCATAACGCCGCAAATCCTGACATTGCGCAACGAATCCACCACACCGGAATCCACCAGAGCCTCGCATTCCTCACAAGTAAGCCCGAATTTCGTGGTTTCAAGAGCCACATGCAGTTGCAGAAGTACATCAGTAACCCTTCCTATGCGTCCTGATTCCTTATCGACCAAACGCAACAATTTTTCGCTGTCGATACTGTGAATCAACGCGACAGAGGGGACAAGCTGGCGCACCTTGTTTGTCTGCAAATGCCCTATGAAATGCCACTCCATATCGGAAGGCAGCAACGGCTCTTTCTGCACAAGCTCCTGCACACGGCTTTCGCCGAACATACGCTGACCGGCATCGTAAGCCTCCTTCAGCACTTCCGCGGGGTGGAATTTCGAGACGGCCACGAGACTCACTCCCGGAATGAGCGAGTCTCGTACCGTCTTTATATTTTCAGCAACAGAAAGCATTATTCCGCCTTTCCGCTCAAATTCTCCTTATACACATCCATTATCATAGTTTCCGTAATGGAAGCTATCTCATAATCGGCCATCGTGCCTTTCATCCCGGCCACGAAATTGTCGTATGCAGTCTTGAAATCAGCGGCCTGCACCATTATATAATTGGCGGTCTTTTTTTCAACAGCCGTCTTTTCGTCAATCGTGATGAAATTCACTTTCACTTTATACCAGCGGTCGCCGTTCTCGTCCCAAAATATCTCCGCCGTGTTAGTGCGCTTCACGGCCGATACCTTGAACTCTCCGGAAATAAAAGGAGTAATTTCCTCCGTTATCCTCGCTTCAGCTTCCGTAAACGACAAAGCGTCCACAAGATACGGTTCCGTAACCGTCTTCTGCTGGCCGTTTTCTACAAGTTTATCATATTTCACCTTACATTCAAACCAAGTTGCCATAATTCTTCAATTTATTTATCAAACTAATAATCAATGTTTTCACAAAAATGCCGTCAGTGGCTGAAAAAAAACGCTACAAAATTATCAATTTTAATCATACCTACAACACACAAACGGCCTTTATTTCCAAGAACGATTCCCAGAAACGGCAACAGAGCCTATAAGAAAGATTAAAATTTAAGATAATTGCGTTTTTTAAAATTATCTTTTATTATCTTTGCGAACATAAAATCATTTAAATACCGAACCGATATTTTTTAAAATTATGAGAAAACTCAGAACCACATTAGCCACATGTTTATGTTCCATAACGGCATTTTCCACATTATATGCGGAAAACATCTGCATTTCAACTCCCAACACTACCCTCGTCTTGGACGCCACAACAGGAAAAGAGTTGAGATACACCTATTATGGAGAAAAACTCACACCCACCGATTTGGAAAACATCGGACAATCCAAAGATTTATTCCAAATGGTGTATCCGCCTTTCGGCATGGTATGCCTTAGCGAAACTGCCCTATCGGTTGTCCATTCGGATGGAAATATGTCGACACAGCTTGCCGTAGAAAACATACAAAAATCCACAGACGCCAATTCATCAGTCACGACAATACGGCTTAAAGACAAAATATATCCATTCCATGTCGACATAAACTACCGTACATATACGGATTCCGACATCATAGAGACATGGACAGAAATCACCAACAATGAAAAGAAAGAAGTCATCCTGACAAAATTCGCCTCAGCATATCTGCCGATACGGAAAGGCGACGTATGGCTAACGCATTTTCATGGCTCATGGGGTGCGGAAGCAAGCCTCATACAAGAGCCTCTGATTCCCGGTGTCAGAGAAATCAAAAACACTGACGGTGTGCGCAATTCCCAAACCGACCATGCGGAGGTAATGTTCTCATTAGACGGCAAGCCACAAGAGAATTATGGCCGCGCCATCGGGGCAGCCCTATGCTATACTGGAAATTACAAATTACGCATCGACACAGAATCAAGCGACTACCACCACTTCTTCGCTGGCATCAACGAAGAAAACTCCTTTTATGAATTATCAAAAGGAGAGACATTCACAACCCCGGTGCTTGCATTCACATACAGCGATGAAGGGACGGGAGGTGTGAGCCGGAGTTTCCACAAATGGGCAAGAAACCATATCCTGCCACATGGCGACCAAGCACGAAAAATATTGCTTAACAGTTGGGAAGGCGTGTATCTGCACATAACAGAGGAGAAAATGACACAAATGATGGACGACATTGCAGCCATCGGAGGGGAATTGTTCGTGATGGACGACGGCTGGTTCGGCAACAAACATCCGCGCAATACCGACAAAGCCGGACTGGGCGATTGGACCGTAAACAAAGACAAGCTACCGAACGGCATCAAAGCCCTCACTGAATACGCCAAAGGACAGAACATTAAATTCGGAATATGGATAGAGCCTGAAATGGCAAACACATCAAGCGAGTTATACGAAAAGCACCCGGACTGGATAATACAAGCCCAAGGGCGCGAGATAACACCCGGACGCGGAGGCACACAAGTAGTGCTGGACCTATCGAATCCGGAAGTACAAGACCACGTATTCAACATAGTCGACAACCTGATGGCTACCTGCCCCGACATCGACTATATAAAATGGGACGCGAACATGTCGATACTCAACCATGGCTCGAATTACCTTCCGTCCGACAGACAGAACCTCCTTTATATAGAATACCATAGAGGATTGGAGAACGTTCTGCAACGCATACGCTCCAAATACCCTGACTTGACAATCCAAGCATGCGCGAGTGGAGGAGGAAGAGCTAACTACGGCTACCTGAAATATTTCGACGAATTCTGGGTAAGCGACAACACAGACGGACTACAAAGAATCTATATGCAATGGGGAGCATCATACTTCTATCCGGCATTGACCATGGCTTCACATGTCTCCGACATTCCCAACCTGCAAACACAACATTTGATTCCGCTTAAATTCCGCATAGACGTGGCCATGAGCGCACGCTTCGGTCTTGAGCTGCAACCTCAGCACATGACCGCCGAAGAAAAAGAAATATGCAAAAAAGCCATTTCCGACTATAAACAAATACGCCACATAGTCCAGTTTGGCGACCTTTACAGACTTGTCTCACCTTACAGCGGTTTAGGGCTTGCTTCCCTAATGTATGTAACCCCCGGAAAGGACGAAGCTGTGTTTTACTGGTGGAAAATGCAACAATTCATCAATGAGCATTACCCGAGAGTAAAAATGGAAGGTCTTGACCCGGACAAATACTACAAAATTAAAGAGCTCAACCGCACGGACAAATCCCCATTAGCATTCGAGGGGAAAATTTATTCCGGAAAATACCTTATGGCAAACGGTCTGGAAATGCCATACCGCCACAGCTACAAATGCGATTATGCAAGCCGGATAATCCATCTGGAAGCCATAGACTGACCGACAGCTACAAATTATCGACAAGTGCATATATGCCAATGACAACAGGCATATATGCACTTGTCTTATGCTTTAAAACATATTAATAAATATTCATTATCTCACACCAACAGCCTATCTTTGTATAAACAACCGGAAAATCCAGAGCAAATGAATCGAAACAACCTATTATACAAAGTCATTAATTTTTATATCGACGGATTCAAGAATATGACAGTTGGCAAAACATTATGGACTATCATTTTACTGAAAGTGTTCATCATATTCGCCATACTTAAATTATTCTTATTCCCTGACTTTCTAAGCTCTAAAAGCTCCACAGAAGAAGGCAAAGCCGATTATGTGCGTTCCGAATTAATTAACCGAAACAAATAATCAACACAGATGGAAGATTTAATTTCAGTAGTCGACTGGTCGAGAGCGCAATTCGCCCTTACGGCCATCTACCATTGGCTGTTTGTCCCGCTCACCCTCGGATTAGGGATAATCATTGCCATAATGGAAACTATTTATTATCGTACAAAAGACGAAAAATGGCTTGCTACCACCAAGTTTTGGATGACTTTGTTCGGTGTCAATTTCGCTATCGGGGTCGCAACAGGCATCATCCTCGAATTCGAGTTCGGCACAAACTGGTCAAACTACAGTTGGTTCGTAGGCGACATTTTCGGAGCTCCGCTTGCCATCGAAGGCATTTTGGCATTCTTTATGGAATCGACATTCATCGCCGTAATGTTCTTCGGATGGAAAAAAGTCGGACCGAAATTCCATCTTGCCTCCACATGGCTGACTGCCATAGGAGCAAGCATCTCCGCACTGTGGATACTCGTGGCCAACGCATGGATGCAGCATCCTGTGGGAATGGAATTCAACCCTGACACTATGCGCAACGAAATGGTTGACTTCTGGGCAATAGTGACATCGCCCATGGCTGTCAACAAATTTTTCCATACCGTACTCAGCGGATGGACGCTCGGCGGAGTGTTCGTTGTAGGAGTAAGCTGCTGGATGCTTCTGAAAAAGCGCAACGCCAACCATTGCTACCGCAGCATGAAGGTAGGCGGATGGATAGGCACGATAGGCATCGTGCTCACATTAGCCACAGGCGACGGCTCGGCCGT
>UMFR01057097.1_pt1 | contig 22530 bp, 21 predicted proteins | sample 1965041 | NCBI WGS metagenome assembly UMFR01 (sample SAMEA4836049, study PRJEB28245) | human gut metagenome | biome: gut microbiome; material: fecal sample | place: Denmark | collected 2008
TGCTGTGATAGGTGAAATCCTTTTCTATCCCTGCCTTTTCCTTGATGCGGCGCACGTACTTCGCCACGTTGTCGGGCTTCTTCACCAACGGGAAGATGATGCCTTCCTCTCCGTTCTCCGGTCTTGGAGGGAGCAAGGACAAAGCTAATGTGTTGAGCGGAACGGTGACGGGGCGCTTGGTCTTGTGCTGGATAATGGAAACCATCTGCACGCCGTTCACGTCCTTGATGTCGCTCCACCGCAAGTGCTGCATATCGCCGAGCCGAAGCCCCGTCATGCACGAGAAGCCGAAAGCCATCTGCACGGTCTGCTCCATTGCGGTTTGCGGTTCAACGGCAAGAAAGCGTTTCAGTTCATCCGCAGTCAGGTATTCACGGTGCTTGTCCGGCGCGTGGAAGTGTTCTTCCCTTGTTAGGTCTTGAACCGGGTTGTACGCAATCAGCCCGTCACGCACCGCCTTGTTAAAAATAGCCTTGACTGTTTCCTCGAACAGCACGAGGGAATAAGCTGCCAGTCTGCCGCCATTCGTCTTTATTTGTTTGCGGTTGCGGTAACTCCGCATATAATCGAACAGGCCGCTCACCAAATCCCTGTCCACATCTTTCAGCAGGACATTCGTCTGCTTTATCCGTTGCAGGTAGGCGGCTATCCGTTTGCGGACAACGCCCTTGTGTGCAATCATCTTCTCGCAGTTGCCGCTGTCTATCGCACTTTGGATATAGTCGTCACACCAACCGAGCCATGTCATCGTCTTGGCGGTTTTGTTGTCCTCCGTCTTTTTCTTCTTCTCAAAGGTCGGAGGATTCAGGATGCGTTGCGCACGTATCTCCTGCGCCTTGCGGTAGGTTTCCCCATTGAGCTTCTTCGCATGGGGCGCATCGTCGGGAATTAGATAAAGGTGCAGGTTCTCTTTCTTGCGAAAGCCCGTTTCGTAATACTCCAAATACAGGCTGCGGTTTCCGGCTGTCAGTTGCCGTTCCTTGATTTCTACTTTCATAATATTTATCCTTTCCTAATTGGTTACACAAACATATTGTTCACGAGGTTCATCGTCTCAATTTTCTTCTTGTCCACTATCTTGGCATAGACCTCCGTCATCCTGATGCTCTGGTGTCCGAGAATCTTGCTCACCGTATAGAGGTCTGCACCGAGGGTCAGCAACAAGGTTGCCGCCGTATGTCGTGAGCAATGGTAGGTGATGTGCTTCTGTATTCCGGCCTCCTGCATCCATTCACCCAACACCACTTCAACTGTTGTAGAGGTGATGCGGAGTTGGTGGAACACCCTTTCGCTGTCTTTCGACTTTCGGGGCATCCACTTCAAGGCTTCGTTTGAAAGCGGTATCGTCACCGTGTTCTTGGTCTTTACCTGCTCATGCTCGATGTAGAGCGTCTTGCCGTCAGCCGCCTTGTGAATCTCGTTCCACTTCAACGCCATCATGTCGCTGTACCGCAACCCTGTGAAACATGAAAACAGAAATGCTTTTTTCACGATGTCATAGCGGCAAGGCGTGGCAATAAGCGTCCGCAGTTCCTCGATGGTCAGGAACTCACGGATGGCACTCTTCTTTTGCGGCTTCTCTTTTGCGTCCAACAGTTTGAACGGATTGCTGTCAATCAGCCCCTCGCGGACTGCCATATTCAAGGCTGCGGCAAGGCGATTCATGAAGATGCGGCAGGTGGTACTGCCCAAAGTCTTCTTCCCGTTGTTGAATGTGCAGGTTTTCAGAAAGGCGATGAAGCCCTTGCAGAAATCCTTGTCCACCTCTTTCAAGCCAAGGTTGGGCTTCCCTATATATAATAGGTATTGTTCCACCCTTGCCTGTGCGTTCCGCTTCGACCTCATGCTTGCCGGGGTAAGGCCGTTCTCATCCTTTGTGTACTTCTCCACCCAAGCGGCAAGCGTCATCCTTCCCTTTCTCACGTTCTCCCAATTCACAAGGCCGTGCCGCTGGATGTCGATGATGCGCTCAGCCTTGATTTGCTCGGCGAGCTTGAGCGTGTTCTTGTTCTGCAACTTGGCGGCAGCGTTCACTTCCGGCACGAGGTAGAGCTTCAAGCCCTCCTTCTTCCTTGCACCCATGTAATACATGTCGAGATACAGGCTTACATTGCCGTCATTGAGCCTCTTTTCGCGTATGCGGACAGGCTCTTTCATTTTGATTTCTTTCTTTTTCCGTCCCATTTTCTTTTCTGTGTTATCCGTTTCTTGGATTTGTTACTATATTGTTTATCAGTCACTTACATACTTTGCAAAGATAAATCCAAAAGGGACAAAAACGGGACAAAAAGCGCACGAAAATATCTCAATTTAGGCAAATATAACGGTCTAATCAAAAATCGGCACACATTCATAACTAGCTATAAATCAGTTGGATTTAACCGATTTCGTTATATTTGATTTCCTATGGTTTTACCCATTTGCAATAATTGGTGGTTACTGGTGGATATTGCAGATGTGTATGGCTCTTGCAGCACTTTTCTCCATCATTGTAGCAGCAGGAATGGCTTACAAGATGATGGTGAAACATGAACCGCTTGACATCATGAAGCTGTTCAAGCCGCTTGTTATCAGCCTCATCCTTTGTTGGTGGTACCCACCTGCAGATACTGGCATGACAAATAGCGGAAGCAGCTGGTGTGTTCTGGACTTTCTTTCCTACATTCCTAACTGCATTGGCTCTTATACTCATGACCTATATGAGGCTGAATCTACTCAGATTGAGGATAAGTTTGCAGAAGTCCAGGAACTCATCTATACAAGAGATACCATGTACACAGCTCTTCAGGCACAGGCTGATGTGGCTCACACTGGTACTTCAGACCCCAATCTTATTGAAAGTACAATGGAACAGGCTGGTGTCGATGAAGTGACGAACATGGAACAGGATGCTTCAAAGCTATGGTTCACGTCTCTTACTGCTGGAGCTGTTGTAGGCATCGATAAGATTATCATGCTGATTGCCTTAATTGTGTTCCGTATCGGTTGGTGGGCTACCATCTACTGCCAGCAGATCCTTTTAGGTATGCTAACGATATTCGGGCCTATTCAATGGGCGTTTTCGCTACTCCCAAAATGGGAAGGTGCTTGGGCGAAATGGCTTATACGCTACCTCACAGTCCATTTCTATGGAGCTTGTCTATACTTCGTCGGCTTCTATGTCCTCTTGCTCTTTGACATTGTTCTCTGTATTCAGGTTGAAAATCTTGAAGCCATTACACAGAGTGAGCAGACAATGGCGGCATATCTTCAGAACTCATTCTTCTCAGCAGGTTATCTGATGGCAGCAAGCATCGTTGCGCTCAAATGTCTGAACCTTGTTCCAGACCTTGCAGCATGGATGATTCCTGAAGGTGATACAGCATTCTCAACCCGTAACTTCGGTGAAGGTGTAGCACAGCAAGCAAAGGTATCTACACAAGGTATGATTAGCAGAGTATTATAAACTATCAAAAAAAAATATGGTCATTAAGAATCTCGAAAACAAAATCAAGTTGGTGATGATAATATGCACCCTCTTCTTGATAGGATGCATCATCATCAGCATTTCAAGTATCTGGACAGCTCGTGTGATGGTAACAGACGCACAGCAGAAAGTGTATGTATTGGATGGTAACGTTCCTATCCTGGTTCAAAGGAGTACGATGGAAGAAACGCTCGATGTGGAAGCCAAGAGCCATATTGAAATGTTCCACCATTATCTTTATATTAGTTTTCCATCAGAATGGATAAGAATTGAAAAGAACTTATTATAGCTATATATCAATACTTTATGCGATTTATCCAAAAAGACAATGAGTTCTTATTTACACTAAATCAGGTTAATTTTGTTACTTTGTTTGCGACTATTTTGTTACTTTGAAAAATAGTTTGTAGTTTTGTATCTGTAAAATGACCGTATAGTAACAAAATAGAGTTTTATGACTACGCAGAAATCACATATCACGCTTAAATACAAGGATATAGATAACGGAAAGAAGTCTGCCTACCTTGACTATTACAAGGACGGCAAGCGCATCCGCGAAGCCCTCCATCTCTATTTGTTACCCGAAACTTCCAAGAGGAATATCGCTACGAACAAGCGGACGATGAAAGAAGCCGAAGCTGCCCGTGCCGAAAAAGAAAACGAATTGCTTGCCGTGCGTTTCGGTATAGAAACCAAAGAGCCGTCATCCATGCGCATAGGCGAGGCCATTGATGAATATGAGAAAATCACCCTTGATAAAGGTGACACTTCTTCAGCCTGTAATATAAGAAGTATGAAAAAGGCTGTAGATGCTTACCGGGGATTGGAAACGAAAGTAGTTGATGTTGACGAAAGCTATTGTGACGGCTTTGTTGATTTCCTGCATAAGTCCTATGCTGCACAATTCGGAAAAATCAGCATGACATCAGCAAGGACATACATCTATCTTTTCAGCAGCACTCTCAATAAGGCTGTAGCCGATGGCGTGATAGGCGTAAACCCTCTCCGTTTCGTAAACATCCACAGTCGTATAACCAGGGAACGCCCATTGAAAAAGTTTCTGACCGTTGATGAAATACGTTCTTTGATGAATACCCCATGCCCTGTAATGGCAAGGCCGCAAGTCAAGCAGGCGTTTATGTTGAGCATCTTCACATACTTGTCTTTTGCCGATGTCCTCTCCCTTAAATGGAAAGACATAAAAACGCATAATGGAAAAACGACCATCGAAATACATTCAAGGAAGTCATCCATACCGCTTACTTCCGTATCAATGCGCTGGTTGCCCGAAACTACGAACCATCGCGGACTTGTATTCAAAGGTCTGCCGAAAGATACTGAAATCAGAAACATCCTGTTGCAATGGGGAAAGAATGCCGGAATAGAACAGCCGTTGAGTTTCAGACTTGCGCAAAACACCTTTATATATTTGTTGCTCCTCACTGGCACCGACATCGGAACTGTCAGTTGTATGCTCGGCCTCACGCCCAAGACGATGAAAGGATATATGAAAATGGTTGCCGCAAGTCATATTGAGGATAAGGAAGAAACAATGGAAATCGAATAATCAACAAAATATAACACCATGCCTAGACCGAAGAAAGTTATCAAGGCGAAAGAGCCTGTCCGAATCCGCTTCAAGGAACTGCAGAACGGAAACAAGTCCATCTATCTGGACATTTACCGCAACGGAAAACGGACGTATGAGTTCCTTAAATTGTATATCGTGCCGGAGATTGACCCGGCAAGCCGTGCCATGAACCAACACAACATGGCTTTGGCGAACAAGATTAAGGCAGACCGTATCATAGAACTTGCCAACAGCGAAAAGGGAGTTTCAAACGCCACATTGCGTGGACGCATCAAGCTGTCTGAATTGCTCGACCTCTATGCAAAATGGCTGGAGGACAACGGCAAAAAGTCATCCATCCGTGGTGTCAATTCCATACGGAAAGCGACATTCCAATTCCGTGGCGATGTTCCCATAAGGATGCTTGACAAGGGTTATTGTATGGCTTTTATGAATTTCCTGCGGAACGATTACAAGGCACGGACGAACCGACCCATATCCATGACCACCGCCACTGGGTATGTCACGGTGCTTAGCGCCATGCTGAATTGGGCTGTGCGGAATGACTATCTTTCCGAAAATCCGTTCACACATATTGCAGCAGCAGACCGCATCCACCGCCCCGAAAGCAAACGCGAGTTCCTGCAGATTGACGAACTGAAAAAGCTGATTGCAACGGAATGTCCTACCCGTCCTGCCGTGAAGCAGGCTTTTCTTTTCTCCTGTTATTGTGCCTTGCGCATCAGCGATGTTGTCGGTCTGACTTGGGGCGACATCCACAAGGACGGCGACCAGTGGAGGGTGTTCACCGTAATGGAAAAGACCAACGACCCTATTTATCTTCCGTTATCCAAACAGGCGATGAAGTGGTTGCCGGAGCGTGGCGATGCCAAGGACGAGGACAAGGTTTTCAACCTACCGTCCGAAAGCCGCATTTGTATCATCCTTGACAAATGGGCAAAAGCGGCTGGCATAAACAAGCACGTGACCTACCATGTCAGCAGGCACACCTTCGCGACCATGATGCTGACTTTGGATGTTGACATTTATACCACGAGCAAGCTGCTCGGCCATAAGAACATTTCCACCACGCAGATTTACGCGAAGATTATCGACCAGAAGAAAGACGAGGCAGTCAACCGCGTCAATGACATTTTCAAAGACTAACCCCTGTTGTATGCGATGAAACGATTGTCCGATAACTTTCTTACGATGCTGTTGCCGCTTACGGTGGTAGCCGCGACCGCATTCGGGTTGGTAGCCGCCGTTGCTTTCCGTATGGAAGCAACCACGGCTGCATTTGTCTTTACCGCCTTGTCAATAGTCGGCTGGATTGGGCTGGTTGTGGAATTTTTCCTTTTGTACGACATCATCATAGACAAGTGGCTTTCCAAAGACCGCTCCGTTTTGACCGCCTCTTGGTTTGTGGTTTCGTTGTTGCTCGCCTTTATCCTCACGCCTGACAAGCATTTGGACTGGAGTACGTTCATCGTCATGGCATCACTCTTTGCCGTGCTTTTCCTGCTGCCCTGCATCATCGGTATGGCTTACGGAGAACGGATAAAGTCGTGGTTGCACCAACGGTGGAACAGGCTTGTTCCCGGCAAGCGACAGGCTGTTGACAAGCAAGTTGAGAAGCAAATCGAGGCTGTGCTTTCAACACCTACGCCGCCAGTTGCGATGAAGCAGGAGGATGAAATCCGGCACTACGACCATCTTATTTCACAAGTTAAACCGGAACAGATAAAGAAGCTGCCCGAAACGTTGCAGACAAACGATGCACTGTTCTTGCTCGTGCTGTTCCGGGAGGACGGTTATTTGGGTGCGGACTTCCAACCGCTGATGAAAAAGGAAGATGACGAAATCAACCAGACGCTCTATGCCTATATCGCCAATGCCCTATGCGCTGCCCTCAAAATCAGGAAAGGTAAATGGGTAATTTTTGAAAAGTTCTGGCCGCTCAACAATGGCGCACAGTTGGCAAGCAACCTCAAAGCGGCATCCAAAGACAATCCGTCCGACCACCAGCGGCATATCGCCAAGCTGTTGCGCAAGGCCACGCGGCTGCGTCCGAGACTTGACACATACGACCTTGAAGAGTTCAAGAAACTCTGACCGAACACTTTTATAAGCCACTTTTCTTGTTCCCGTCATTGCAATCCGATGGCGGGATTTTTCATGCCCGTCCGTGAACACCTTTATTTCTTTCCGTACTGATAGATTGCCTTGTATGGATGATATGGGATTATGGAGTGTTTAGAGTTCCTTTATACATCGTTTTAGCCTTATTTATACTCGCATTTATAATCCGCAAAATGCCATTATAGTGTCATTTACATTGATTGCTATTGGAATTTGCCGCCATACCTTTGCATTGTCGCCACGACAAGGGCGCAGTCGATTATCCATTAAAAATATACGCACATGACAGAGCAACGAAAACTTTTAAGCACAAAGGAAGCGGCCGAGTATTGCGGCTTCAAGCTGTCCTACTTCCGCAAGCTGATGATGCGCCGGGTTATCCCTATGTACAAGCCGTGCGGCAAGTTGTGTTTTTTCAAGAAAGAAGACTTGGACGCTTTTCTCACGGGAGTACGCATCTCATCACAAGAGGAAATCAACGAGGAAGCCGACCGCTATCTTGCAGGACGGAAGTAAACAACATTTTTAATTCACATCAAAAACAAATTGTATTATGGAACAACAGAACAGGAACATGGAACAGGCTGGCACAGTTACAGCTGTTCCGACCGTAAAGAAGAACGAGAGCTGTAAGCGTGAAGTAAGCGGCAAGGACGTACAGGCCATCCGCACATTCTTGGAGAGTGTGGGTATCTACGAAGCGGACGCACTGCGCGTGAGCATAGCCATCGCTGACGGCAAGGCGACAGCAGAAGGCATTTCAGCGGACGACCGCCTTGCGCTCAACCGCTATCTCAACAGCGGAAAGGACAACGAGCGTATGACGGCGGACAATGCTCAGGAACATCGGTTGAACCGTGTGTTCAAGTTGTTGGAGCGTGTGGCGGAATTCTGTGACAAGCGGCAGTTGGTCACGGTAAACAGGTCGTTGCTATCCATCGCCGTGAACGCGGCGGACATCAGCCGTGCCGTTTCCTCACTTGACAAGCGGCCTGTACCCGGACAATCATTTTCGGGCAGCACTAACGGAAACGGAGCAAACAAGTGACCGTATGCAAAAGGCGGAAAGATAAGTCCGATGCGTGGTCTGTCTTTTTTCTTCCCTTATTTCGGGTTGATACGCATCGACAGACTGAAACAAATTGTCGGCAAATCTATTCACCTTTCATGCGTCATTCAAAACAGAGAAACCGTGCAGGGCACAACAAAAAACAAATCGGCGTTTCCATACCGATACCTGCACGACTTCATTTCATTTAGGGAAATTTAGTATCACATCTATAAAGTCAAAGATTTTATGGACAAGGAAACATACAGTTTCATGTACCCGACAGAGATTGCATCATTCTCTTTCAGCTTTTCCGACAGTGCGATGCAATGGCTGTGCGGAACAACGACCGATGACAACGGCAGGGAAATAGGCAACTTCGCATTGTTAGGCGACCTGTTGGCGAGGATGTCTTTAACGGAAGATGTTGCCAATGGCTTCCACAGACCGCTCATGCTTTCCGCAGGTCAAGCGCAGTATTCTGAGGAACAACTTTCATCGCAATGGAACTTGGGCAGAAAGCGCATCCGCAATCTGCTTGCCACGCTTACGGACATGGGGCTTATCGACACCTGCCGTTCAAGGGTTGCGTCCGTGATGACCTTTCCGTGCCTAATCGGGTGGAAAACAGCGGAAAATGGCAGCATAGTCAACCCTTTTATCCACGAACAGAGGGAAGAATAAGAACCGTCAGAAGCCGAGCCGACAGCGGTACTGCACAAACAAACGCTTTCCGTTGTTCCATCTTCTGGCATTTCCACTGGCATCAGTCTGTATCGGCTGTGGCAAGTGGACGGGTGGAATGGCATGGAGCGGTAGCGTTCAGTTGCGAGATATGCCGAGGTATTACCGCCTTCGGACAGTAATCCCCCGACACTCTCGCAACGGTCTGGCAGACCGTTGTCCTTGCCGCTCGCAGGCTTGCACCATCCCTTTTGTAGATACCGTTTCACGATTATTTCAGCGACATTAGTTATGGCACATAAAGAAGATACTCCCAAGCTGCAATCCGGGCTGGAGAAGCCTGTTGTAAGGCGTGACAAGGTGGTGGTCACCAAAGTCACGGAACAAGAGCTTGCCCAAATCAAGAGTTCCGCCGACCAATGCGGTATGACACGCAGTGACTTCATCCGTGCGAGGGCACTCAACTACAAGCCAAGACAGCGGCTTTCCGATACAGAGTTAAACGGATTGCGGCAGCTTGCGGCTTGCAGAACGGACATGGTGAACTTCGCCAATGCCCTGCATGGGTTGAACGACAACGAGAAGATAAAACTCTTCCGACACCAGCCGACCATGCTTGACTGGTACGAGAAAGTGGCGTATGTCACAGACCGTGTCACCGACTTCTTGCAGTCCGCACAGACGGCCAACAGCTATCCGGCAGGGACAGCAAACGAAGGAACAAAGGAGGACGGCGTATGATAGCCAAGGCAAAGGCGGTAGCCCACGGCATAAGGGCGATGCTCTATGTGTCGGGCGAATCGAGGAACAAGAAACATCCCGAAAGCATTACCCGTATCTGCGACAACTTCATGCCGCAGGGCATGGACGCGACAGGCATTTTTACGGAAATGAACTTCGCCGCGATGAGCCATCCGAACATCAAGAACAATGTCATCCGCATGGAGATAAGCCCGGCGATGGAACATACCGAGAACTTCACTTTGGATGATTGGCGGAAGTTGTGGCAGGACTTCGCCGCCGCTTTCGACATTCAGGAAATCCGCGACAAGGACGGCAAGGTGGTTTCTGCGCGGACAAACATATCGGGCAGCAAGTATTCCGTCTGGCTGCACGAGGAATCCAAGAGCGGCATACCGCACCTCCATGCCGTCGTCTGCCGTGTGGACGAGGACGGGAACATCAACAACGACCACGCCATCCACCTGCGGGCACAACGGGCGGCGGAGAAAGTCGCCCGGCAAAGGGGCTGGACGACCGCCATGCACATACACGAGAGCAATATCCCGAAAGTAAGTGCCGACTGCATGGAAGCCTTGCGCGAGCTTGACAAGTGGTCATGGGACGGCTACATAGAAAGGCTTGCCGCCAAAGGCTATGACTTGTATCTGCGTAAGGATAAGAAAGATGTCATTCGTGGTTATGTGCTTCTCAAAGGCAACACGAAGTTCAAGGCATCGGAACTTGGGAAGGGGCGCAACCTGACCGCATCCCGAATCAAACAGACATGGGAGAAGCTGCATCCCGAACAGGCACATCAATCCCGACCAATACACAAACAGACCACCACGCAGACCTCGAAACCGCCCGTACCCAATGCAGAAAAGCAAAAGCAACAGCCCGTTATACGGCAGAGCAACCCGGTTTACGAGGACTACACGGACTATAAGCCGAACTGCCTGCCCACGGAGTTTGAGCACGACGGAAAGACCTACAAACGCTATCTGCCCGGCAAGGTGCTTGACTTCTTCAATGATGAGTTCGACTACCAAGAACTTGCCAACTGGCAGGACTTGCAGAACTTGGCTATGGCTTATTTCACACTCATAACATCACCTTACGAGGTGACATCAGGCGGAGGTGGCGGCGGTTCACAGTCAGACCTCAAATGGGGACGTGACCCAGAAGAGGACGAGATTGAATTTGCCCGAAGATGTGCGCAGGCCGCTTCAAACAGAATCGGCAGACATCCCAAAGGCGGAATAAAGCGTAAATGACAAATATAAAAAAACAGCAATGCAATGAAACAACCCGATACTGCCGCACTGCGTGAGCGGCTTGCCAATTATACACCCGAAGATGAGTTGGAACAGGACAAACAGGAACTTGAAGGACTACTTCAGGAAGTCAACTGCCAACTAATTGAACTTCGTAATCTGCTTAGTGAAATCAATTCGCTCAAAGAAGAACTGCACGGCATACACGGTAGCTTGAAGCATACCGTTCAACGGGAACGGACTGCCTTCAAAGCCTTGGTTGCGGCAAAGGACAGTGCGGACAACATAGTGGAGGGCATCAGCCGTGCCATTGTCAAAGCGGAACAGCACACAGTCATCCGTGCCCAAATCGACACCGATGAACTGAAGAAAGTACACCAATGCACAGTCCGACACATCAAAGCCGAAGAAGAACTGTTGGAGAAGCACAGCAATAAAATGGCCAAACGCCTCCAAAGCAATGAAGGCATTTGGCTATCCAATCGTTGGCTCATATTCGTAGTGATAGTTTTGGCTGTCAGCTATCTTGCGGTAATCTTATGGGCAATAGCCAAAAAATAATGCAAGAATATTGGCAACCTATAAACCACACAACACTAATTAACAGTACGAACTTTCTCACAAATTTAAGGTTTAGAATTGATGATATTCAAGATTTATTTTTATGGTATATTCGCAATGATTTTCCTTTATCCTCTTCTTTAAAAGAAGAAATATACCCAACGCCCTTTAATGCATTTAATAAGTTCACATTGTATTCTACAAAACCAATTTTGGGCTTTTTACTAGTATCGTTTATAGCTTCGTAATCACCACCTAATGCAGATAGGTAATCTCTAATGATATTTGGGTCTGCATTGGATGCTTGTATTTTATATGTAGTCACTTTTACACAATTCCTTTCGTTTCTTCCGTGTTTGATTAAAGCAAGTACAAATTCATCATCTAAATCGTAATCATTAGATTTTACGATTATCGAAAGGACAACATCTGAAATTGTCGAAGTATGAGTCATCACTTCCTTATTAAACATATTAACAAAAATACGCTTTTCGTTATCAGAGAAGTAGGTTGAGCTAAATATGGACATTGCTGCATCGCAGTCTATTTCATATTTCCAATCAAGATGCTCCACGAATTGACGATGATAATGCAACAAATAAGTTGTAAGAGAGCCTGTCCCATTTATTACTGCCAACATTTCTTGGTTAAATGGAATATTATTGTGTTTTATAAGAATGTTAAGCCGTTCTGATGTCAATGATACAATGCTATTAGGTGATTCTAATCTATAATTGAACAAGGGAAGAAGTTCCTGATACATCTTAACATCCAAAACTTCACTACAAAACAAAGCATGGAAGAATTCAAAAGAACAATCGGTTTCATCAACAAATTTTTGTGATGCCAAACTCTCTTTGAAATGCTTAATATATTCTACTAATTCTTGTGCTAATGAATTTTTATAGGCATAATATTTTAATACATTACTCCAAGTGGGTTCAATTAGAAATGTTCGAATAGCAACATCGTACATCTCTGTATCATTTATTTCGTCAAATGACCCAATTTGATTCTTTTGGTTTTCAAGATAAGCAATCTTCCTCTCTACTTCAACATTCGAATTGTTAAGGATATATATAATACAATCAGAATTTTCATCCTTATCAGTATCTTTGAGGCATACAAATACTTCACTGAATTTGTCATTTACATAGTTTTTATAACTCTCATTATTTGTATTCCAAATGCGAGTTAGATTTAAATTCTCAGCAGTTATAGATATGTCTCCTCCACACAAATATCGTGTAATAAGCAATAGATTATCTAATGAAATTTCATATTTACTATTATCAATAACACAATCCAGAAGATTTGTGCTGCTATTATTTATATTAACAAAACTACATTCCATAATAAGTTCATAACATCTTTCCACACCGATTTCTTCTTCATGATCTGGTAGAAAAGAATAGTTATTATTTAGCCACTCACATTCCGTGTTATTAAGCTCGCCACAATATTTGAAGAACGTAGCTATTAAAAAAGCCCTTTCAATCTCATCGGCGTGTGTCCGTATTTGTTCCCAAACATTAGGCCTATTCCATTCAATAAAATGCTTGAATACAAATTCAGCTTGGTGTCCATATTGTGCATATTGAGCTAAGAAAGACAAAGGTGAGTGCTCACGTTCAATTCGCAATATGAAACGATTGTACTTTTCTCTATATTCTGAATGAGTTACAAGATAATCAAGTAATTCATTGTTCAAGATATAATCACTATCAAAAAGGTAATCGTTCAATTCTTTAACAAAGTTCTCAATTTTGTCTATGTGTATGTCATATGGTTTATATATGTGCTGCTTCATTGCTAACAAAAGTTCTCTGTCTGCCAAAGAAATCATTCCCTCATAAAAGTATGATATATAGTCATAGTAATCTTCCCCAATATATCCTTGACGAATAAATATATCTTGCAATGGGGATAAACCAATTCCTTTATATAAATCAGACTTTTCAAGGCTATATTCATTTATCAAATCTTTAAGTGGCTTTGATTTTACTGCAATTATCATACGGCTGATTTCGGCTCGTCTTGCTCTACATGAAGGCGTTTCAGATCTTAATGATTTTATTCTATACGAATAATTTACGGCCTTTTCTATATCTAACAAATTTACTTTCTTGGTACTTCTTCCATTACTGTTATAATAATCTGTATAATAATAACTAACAACATCTGTTGAACTAATTTTATTAAATAGCTCCTCGCTATCAGCTATTTGTTTTATCGTATATTTGGAATTTCCAATTTGTAAGTAAGTATAATTTTCCGGCAATTTAGAAATTAGCTCCACGAGAAATAGCAAACGCAATTCCTTTTCTTTTATGTATAATGTGGCTTTGTATTCTTTTTCTATATTATCCAAAGTCTCCTTCTCTTTATCTAAACTTTCAAGGATTTGTTTTATAAAATCACTTTTCCTGCTAATGCAAGTATAAACTTTTCCTTTTCTTCTATGCAGATTAGCAAAATCACTGGGAAAATAATTTTTGTAGACAATCATAGCCAACAACTTTGTATAGTCAAGTTGTTGCCCCTCTTGTGCGCATAGTCTATCTCTATACTGTTTGTATTCATTAACAATATTAGTCAATATGCGCATATCTTGAATAAAGAATCCCATTTCTGATAAGTCTTCATCTGCTATTTCCTTCTCATCAAAGTCAAGGCGTTTTAATGCTTCTTTTAATTTACTCTTTGAATTAGATGGATTGATAACAGGTATTACAGTCGTAATATAGTCGAAGAACTTAGTTCGCTCTTCATCCGAAAACATATCATCTTTTATTGCGTACACAAATGTTATGTGCTTTCCTACAATTTTGGATTCATTCAGAATTTGATTAAGCTCACGTAGTTTCAGAAAAATCTTATGAGTATTAAATCTGTCTAAATCTTCGATAATTACAACATTGTATGCTGTCACTTGAAAGAAATACAATATCTCATCAAGGTATTTGTTGAAAATAGATGTTGATATAGATTTGTCATTATCAATTTGGATTTCTCCATTCTTTAAATTGAGTTTATTCAATTTGGAGTTTCCATAAGACTTTATAATATATCGAATTGTTTTGAAAGAAGCAAACAAGAGAAATATTACGCTTAGTAAATCGAAACACACATTCCATTTCCCGAAATTGAAAAGTTCGTATAATGTTTCAACTCTAGCAAAATCCGGTTCAAAAACAATAAAGAACGCTATAATGGTTAGAATACCCAACCATGAGCGTTTCCGTAATGTTTTTGCATCATAGTGAATAATCCGGCTAATTCTCGAATTGGGGACATCTTCGATATTCTCTTTATAAACCAATTGTTGGAGAATACTATACTCTATTTTTCGATTAAGTGCTTCCTCCTCATCGTCTTTAAAATTAGCCTCTGATGAATCTGACAAATCATTTGCTTGCAAAGTTGCAAGAGATACAAAGAGACAATCAATGTTCTTATCGCTATCCAACTTATCCTCTCTCAAGGTTTTTATGATGGAACTTTTTCCTGAACCATAAGGTCCTGTAATAGCTATATTATTTATCCTTTTGTCAGCTGCATTTTTTAGAACATCGTAAAGTTCTTCAACAGTTTGATATGCAATATCCTTAGAATCAATATGCGCTGGTGTCAAAGGTATAAGCATGTTTTTTGCCATCTTTCTTTTTCAATTTATTATTGCTTCTATATAAAACTGCATTAAATCTCATCAAATAGTGGAGGTGTAATGTCTATAAAAAGATTTTCCACTTTCTTCTGATATGCACATATATCTTCTGCAGCAGGATTATAAAAGACATCTTCAAACGAACACAATGTACTTGGCTGCATATATAAATATATTGCCCTAAGATGTGAAAATGTCGTCATGTAAATGCTAATCTCATTTGTTGTTGGGAATTTTTTCATTTTCTCCAATAGATTATATACATCTCTACTTCCCACCTGTGGCAATCTTGACAACACCACAATACCATTTTTTACACTATGCGTATCAGAGTATTTTATTATGTCTCCCAATAATCTTCTAACACATTCCAAAGAATCATCCTTGTAGTCAATCTCCACAAAGGCTTCTTCGCCCTTTTCTGAAGCCACATAACCGTCAAATGATAATGAGTTGTTTCTATTGGTATTGGCTGCAAAACCAAATAAACCATTAAGATATAGGCTTGTGACTGCTTTTATTTGTAAACCCGTAAGATTTCCAAATGCAGAAGTATTCGCGTTATAATCTTCGATAGACAAATTTTGGTGCGAGCAATGTTTTACGCATAGCCCACATTCAACACAGCAAGTTCCTTTTTCTGCTATGATAAATCGCTTTTCAATACTTTTTTCCGAAGGACCGCTTCCGCCTATTGCACTTGTCGGACAGATTGTAGTTTCTGATGAAAGGTTGAAAAACGCTCGTTCTATACTCGCAAGGTTTATAAACGAGCACCTTTTTGCTGTGCATTTTGCACACACTTCTATGTCTTTTATAACTATCTTCATTTTTAATCTGTTAAGATTCCATGTCTTGTTAGTATTTGTTCAAAATCAAGAACCTTTTGTTCCAAGATTCTGCGAGTTGCCATTTGAGATAAACTAAGCAGGTCACAGGCAATAACCCTAATCTGAAACTTATCATACGCTTGGTCGATTAAGCATCTAATCTCCGTATCATTGTCTGGATGTTCATAACCAATAAGCAAGGAAGCATAGTTGATGTCATTTGTCTTGCTTTCATCGTATGACAATATCTTATTCTCTATTGCTTGTCGAACACCCTTTGCATTGTAGGCATGAGTTTCAGTATAGGATTTTATTTCAACAGGTATCACATGACCTTTATAAATGCAATAAGCGTCATATCGACTTATCTCCCCCTTGCACTCCAGACCTAAAATATTCAGTAACGCATGTACAAAAGGGTAAAAATCACTTTTGTCAGCATACTGATATTTTGCACAAAGTTGTGAAGCTATGTCTCTCACAGCAATATTATTAGCTTCCATATTTGAAATATCTTCGCGAACAGATTTCATCATCTGGGTTTCTGTGGCAAATTGATTTTGTGCTTCAATGTAAATAGCTTTTAGCCGCAAATCTCTTATGGATATTTGGCTGTTTATGACTTTGAGCCTATCATATTCTTTATCTGGATGCTTTCTTATATCCTCTATATTACTTCCCATTAACCATTCAACATTTGTTTCGGGAAGCATTTGATACGGAGAAAATAGTTTGTTGCAATCAGACAAAGAATCATCTATGCCACTCCTAAACAGAATGGCGTTATAAGCAGCAACACACATTTCCTTTTGTTCTGCAATGTTATTTATTTTACGAAATTTATAAGCAGTCCAAAATTGAGTGGTCTTATATCTTTGCTTAATAGTATCTACGTATTTCCGACCATCCTCTGTGCATACATAGTAGTTAACGTTGCCTATTCTTTTTTGTTTAGGCTCTATAATACCACAAACACGCAAAATTTGATTGATACTTCTTGTCAAGTTACTTACCTGTTTTATAGGCTGATTCTTTTGAGTTTTTGGATAATGAGGATGTGTTTCCGTGAAAGTTTTACCTTCTTGCCTATTCAAACGTGCTTCCTCAACGAATTGGTCTATATCTTTAATATCATAAGTGGTCAATAGTGGCATCTCATCTGATGAAAGACGATATTCTAACTGCGATAGTGCATAACAAATCCCGAACCCCAAGTAGCAATTAAAATCAATCGCGCAATTATGCTCGTATATCTCTGTGGCTGTAGTTATATTCACAAACAGTTCCCTCAATATGCTGTAATTGGGATTATTATTTAGGACTTGACTTATAACCAATCTTCCCAAGCGGGTAATGGCATAGACTTCTGAACCATAGTCCGCAGAAACCAACCCTAACACTCTGAGGATTTGCATCCTTGCTTTTGCATTCTGCAATGGAGAGTTTCTGCTTTCATCGCCCTCTGCGTTAATAATCTTGTGAGCTTCTTCGCCAACGCTATTTCCACTTGTAATGATAAGGGCATTCGCACCTATTTCAGCAACGCTCTTTTTAGTGTAATATCCTTGTGAATCCGCATAATCTCTTGCCATATCCATTTCATGGAGTAGGCGAATGTTAGAAATTATGTTACCTTGATTTTGTAGCTTCAAGTAATCTTGTCCTACCATAGTCTATATTTCTGCTAAACGTTCCCTTGCAATGTCACACCATTTCTTTTCCAACTCAATGCCAGTCCATTGTATATTATGACCAGCTTTGTTTAATTTCTCACAGCATACACCAAGCGTTCCAGACCCCAAGAATGGGTCAAGTATATTTCCTGAAAACACATTACCATTCATAGGGCAAAAAGCCTTTATTATTTCAGTTATAAGAGCCTCCGGCTTTTGTGAAGGATGTTCAGTGCGTTCCTTTGAAAAGGCTTTTCCGGCCAAAGTAGGAAAGTCCCATACATCACCCCTCATAGCACCTTTTTCTGAAGGTTTCCATATTTTTTCGTTCCCATCCTTGTCCTTATATTTAACAGCAGATTTGAGCCGTTCCGTACTTTTATACGGAACACGCACTTGGTCTGTATTATAAGTCCATTTCTTGGAATCTTTTGAAAACCACAGAAATGGTTCATAGTGAGTAGAAGGCATTCTTGTACTTCTGGAAAAACCATTCTCATAGTGCCATATATTCATTCTCCTATAAAATAGACCTACTTGATACATATAAACTTGTATGTAGCAAATATAATCATGTATTCCGAACCAAATTATACTGCCTGTATCAGATAGTAATTGTTTTAGCATGTCAATTCTATGATACATACTTTTGAGAAATACGTCAAGAGGCAGCTTGTCGCTCGTATTTCCGAAATCTTTTCCAACATTATATGGAGGGTCAGTAAGTATTAAGTCATACTTAACCCCATCGTCAACCATATTTTGTAAGACGATATCGCAGTCTCCGTTTATAATTCCCTTATATCTGTCCAAAGCCATTATTTTTTTCTAAATATCAAGATATATTGATGGTGGATGTTTTCAACATACGAAAATGGATAGCCATAAGGATGAAGTGATTTGTGATTTTGTATCAACACCTTTGTCCCTTGGAGCGAAAGAACGCCTCCTTCTGGAAGAGTTGCCTTATTCAACCTTTGAATCAAGTCTGAATGAAAACTTATAAAATCTCCCTTGTCTCTGAAATCAGAAACTATTATAGCCATATACTTACCTTTTCTCAATATCCTGCCGCACTGCAAGAATATTCTATTACACAATATCGTAAGAAACTGTTCATAGTTCTCTATATTTCCCAAATCATTTGCGTCGTCAGAATATTGAGTGTCAAGATTATATTGTACACGATTCTTTTTTACCTTTTGGTCTTGTTTATGCAATATTCCCCAATATGGCGGACTGGTAACTATAAAGTCTATACTATTGCTTGCCAACTGCGGTAGGATAATACAAGAATCTCCATTTATGAATTTATGATGCTTACTTGTTCCTTTCCCCACTTCGCTTTCGAGACGTTCAAGTGAAAGTTTATGATACTTTTCAGATAATTCTATACTCGTACAAATCCGACCTAATAATTCACACGCTTTTGCTGTAGAACCAACCCCTCCGAATGGGTCTAAAACAGACATTCCAGTCTTGGTGAAAAATTTAACAAGGCTTTCTATGTCTTGAAAAGAGAAAGGAGCGGGATGTTGTTTTTCTATTTGCGCATGAGGATGAGATGCCCCCAAACCTTTCTGAAACATGTAACTCTTGGTTTCGGGTATCCACTCTTTTCCCGTCAAATCATTTAGACTATTCCGTTTATCAACTACACCATTCAGCATTTCGTGATACGTTTTTGTATTCATAAATTTCTGAATGTCGGTTTCGTCATATAAGAATACATCATTTGATGTAATCTTTCTTATATAACCATTTTCTACACACCTTTCCAGATTATGACGAGATAAGCCAAGCATTTTTAGTGCTTCACTTCCCCTGACCATGATTGATTGACCGAACATATCATAATCAGAAACAACAGAGGAGTTATCGTTGGTACTATATGTTTCCATTTTAATATTCATTTAATGTCTTTTCTAAGCAAATCAAGGATGCTCACTTCTAACATCTTTGAAATCTCTACCAATGTTTCCAAATCAGGTTGCGCCGTATTTGTACACCACTTAGAAACAGTGGAAGGACTAACATTTAATTGCTCAGAAAGCCATTTATTTGTCTTTCCTTTTTCAACAAGAACAACTTTTAATCGATTTAGATTTTCCATACTATTTGAGCTTTTGTCTGCAAAGATAGTGATTATTATTCAATTAAAATCGAAATTTGCTCTAAAATTGACGGTGGGGAATATATTTTATTATCATTCACTAAAGAAGTAATGTTTGATGAGATAATCTATTTTCTTTTGAGTTCTCATAAATGACCTACACTGTTGCTTATTTGTTACTTTATATTTTTGCTATTGCTATTATGTATTGATATACAATATATTAGCTGATATTATAAAGAAAGTCCACCATTTCTTCTTCACGCTTGCCCCTGATGACAAGTACATCAAATACACGATGGAAAAAGCCATGTACCTGATTGACGAAACAGGTCTGGCGCAGTACAACACTTTGAAGGAAAAAGGGTTCTACTCTAACATCATGGGTACGAGTGCCGTCTTCAGCATCTTCTGTGACAGCATCAAGTTTGACAAGGATAAGATGGAGTTTACCTACTATGGTCGTCAGAGGATAGAACGTCGTTCCAGCATCCTGACACGAGAGTTGGTGACGGCAGGACAGATAAAGCGCGTTCCTCGTACAGACAACAACCCTCATGGATTGCTTATCACCAACTGGCGTACCCTGCTGAATAAAGACATAGAGCAGAAAACAAAGATGTCTTACTAACAACATACAGCTATGTCTTGGAAGAAAATGATTATGGGCGAGAAAATGCCCGACAAGGATGCCCCGAAGTATCGAGACCGCTATGAAAGAGAGGTCGACGCCGGACGCAAGTTTGCCAGAGCAACAAAGATTGACAAAGCCGCTGCCAAAGTCCAGCAGTTTGCCAATGACCACAAGAAGCTCTTCTTAGCCATCGTCTTTGGTTTCATCATTCTCAGTTTCGCTGGAAATCTCATTCGTATGGGCAAGGTATATAATGCCCATCAGTCACAGAAATCCGCTACTGAAGTACAAGAAGAGTTGGTCAGGAACCGACATAAGCGAGTTAAGCACGCTATCAGCTCCGTCCACACCATGCCTGTAAGTGTAAACAAGGAGTTCAAAGAATCACAAACTAAAATCAATAAAGACAATGGACATTCTGAAGAAGATTAACTGGAAGCAGCCTAAATACATGCTGCCCCTCATCATCTATTTTCCTTTGCTTTTTGTCGGATATTTCGTCATTGACCTCTTCCATACGGAAAAGGCTGAGATACCAGACAATAGCCTTACTACTACAGAATATCTGAACCCAGTATTGCCTGATGCAAAAATGAAGGGTGACGGTATTGGCAACAAATATGAGAGTATGGTTAAGTCATACGGCAAGATCGATGACTTAACTGCAATGGAAAATATAGACAGAAACAATGAAGAAGAAAAAGAATCTTACGACTCCAAGTATTCAGACGAGGAACGTCAATTACTCGAATCTCAGGAAGCCGCGAAGCTCGCTGAGATTGAGAGACAACTACAAGCGAGTGCGCAAAAAGGTCAAGAAATCGCGAATGGTAGCGGCATGAGTGAAGCAGACCGTCTCGCTCGTAGTCAGCAGCGTGAGCAGGAAGCAATGGAAGAACTCAACCGTGCCCTTGCACAGGCACGACTACAAGGTCAGCAAGCGATGACACCTCCAACTGATAGCAATGTAGACAACACACCTGCCAACAGTCAACCTTCAGACAAAGTAGAAGGTAAAATCAGTGTGAATGAAAGAGCTGTTAAAGGTGTCTCTGATGAGGATGAAGCACAGGAGGTTGTGAAGAAGGTCAAAGTCACTTCCGATTATTTCAACACCCTTACTGAAAATGACCCTGAGCCGAACCTTATCAAAGCCATTATTGATGAAAATGTAAAGGCGGTAGATGGTTCTCGTGTAAGGCTTCGTCTGCTTGATGACATTGAAATCAATGACATTGTAGTTCCCAAGGGAACGTACATCTATGCACTTATGAGTGGCTTTGGCAGTCAGCGTGTCAAGGGAAACATCAAGAGCATACTTATCAATGATAACATCATCAAGGTCAACCTTTCGATTTACGACACAGACGGACTGGAAGGTCTGTATGTCCCAAGCAGTAATTTCCGAGAGACCACGAAGGACGTAGCAAGTGGAGCCATGAACAACTCTTCAGCTCTAACGTCAAGTTCAACCACAGCAGGAAACTCACTCATTCAATGGGGCAACCAAGCCATAACAAATGCCGTTCAGAAAACGAGCAATGCCATAAGCAAGTCTATCAAGAAGAACTCAGCAAAGCTTAAATATGGCACTTTTGTCTATCTGGTCAACGGTAAAGAGAAGAAAAACGATTAAAACAATTTTCAAATATAATGAATATGAAGACTTTCAAGAAAATCGGCACATCACTAATCTGTGCTTTGTTTGCAATGCCTCTGATGGCACAGCAGACGTATGAAGAGATGGAACAACTCACTGTTAACGAACAGGTGACTACTGTCATCACGGCTTCTGAGCCAATCCGTTTCGTTGACATCAGTACCGACATGGTTGTTGGTGACCAGCCTACCAACAACACTATCCGACTGAAGCCCAAGGAGGGAGCACATGCCGACGGTGAAGTACTTGCCATTGTCACTATTGTCACTGAGAGATACAGGACCCAATATGCGCTTCTCTACACTACAAGGCTTCAGGAGGCTGTTACAGACAAGCAAATCCAGCCGGAAGAGAGAATTGCGTATAACAATCCATCTGTATCAATGAGTACTGAGGATATGGCAAAGTATGCTCGTTCCATCTGGAACTCAACTGCCCGAATCCGTAATGTCAGTACCAAGCAGCATCGTATGATGATACGTCTG
>UMFR01082617.1_pt1 | contig 22357 bp, 20 predicted proteins | sample 1965041 | NCBI WGS metagenome assembly UMFR01 (sample SAMEA4836049, study PRJEB28245) | human gut metagenome | biome: gut microbiome; material: fecal sample | place: Denmark | collected 2008
GAAAAATAAAAGCCACCCGCTAGGCGGGTGGATCTTTACTAAAATTAAATCAATATGTTCTCAGAAAATCTAATCCTTAAGTAGCCATGCAACCTTGTTGATAAAGCCTTTAGGCTTTTCGGCTTCGACTTCTTTAACAACTTCAACCGGTATCTGTTTTTCAATTACTCTTTCCACGATACGCTCAGGAGCCGCAATATCATTACGATGTTCAACGAAATCGTAATCAAAAAATTCTTTAGCCCAATCTAATTTGATACGTACTTTATTGCTAACAGCTGTGATGTTACCGTATTGGTTCATGGCATCAGAAAATTCTTTGGCTTTAGATTTTCCGTCCAGTCCGTCAAATACTTTAAATAACAAATTATGAGAAGTATCAAGGTTCCAGTCACCGAACTCAAAATCATCGATAAACTTTTTCTTGCGTTCATTAAGATTACTCATGCCGTCTCTGAAGAAAGACGAATCATATACCTTGATATAATTAACATCATCAATAGAATCGTATTCTTCAAAAATGTCTTTTAATACTACAGAGCCAAGTTTGAAAATATCGGGAATATCCTTATTTTGGCTTTCACTAGAATATCTGATTTCATTTAGTTCCTTCAACAGATCCTGAAAATGTTGAGAAAAACGGCTATAAAAGCATTTGTACAGGTCACCGGTAAGATTATTCAAATTGGAAATAAAGGAATTTACTTTCTGGTTTTCAGAACCATTATTGCTGATATCAAGATTGAACAAAACAGAGCGCTTGACAATATAATCCGAAATCTCGAAATCATCATTACAAGTAAAAATTACACAAGAACAGGGATGTTTAAAAATCTCCGGATTTTTGATACTCCCCTCATAGTCTCTTGCTCTGCCTTTGGTCAACTCATCAATTACAACGGGAAAACCCTGTCCGCTAAGCATAGCTGGAATTAACCCTTCTTTAGGGGAAACGTTTTCAGATTTGCGCATAAGTTCGGATATTTCGTCGAAATTAAGTTTGTACTGACGAAACATCAGCTTCAAAAGAAAGCTACAGAAAGGAGTCTTACCGGCAGATTTAGGACCTCTCAAAATCAGATAGGCAGGGAAAGAATATGGCGCAATACTATTGCCGGATGATTTAATACAATAATGCATAAAAGGAGAGATAAAACCATAGATAACAGAAGCGTAATATTTCTCGACTGCAAGATTAAGGCTTTGCTCAAGACTCCCAATAAAACTGCCGTTATGATAACCTAAAAAGAAATTTTTAAAGATTTTAATATCATTAATTACCTTATCTGCTTCATAATTAGCGTTAAATGGCTCGTTATTGAAAAAAGCTTTCATGTCTGGTTCTATACGAAATTCAGGGTATGCCATGGATTTTTGTTTATGCTTATACAAAGAAAGTTTGTAGGAATCAATAACATTTTTACATTTTTCAGGAGAAAGTTCAAAGCAGTTTTTGGTATTCGTCTTGCTTTCAAAGAAGTTTTTATCCATACTTTCCTTCCATTTATCCAAAATGGCTTTCATATTTTCCTTGTTAGTAGTATAATAGCCGTCGAAGTCTTCGGCATCATCTTCTATGTTTGTATCAACATATATGGTATTTTTTGTCTCAACAACGCCAACAATAATGGGATTATCAGATACAAGATTTTCAGAAGTAAGCTTCTTCAAGCGCTGTGGTTCGATTTTACACATTGTATTTTCAAGAAAGGAATCATATCTGTTATAGAAATAATCGAAAGCTTTATCGTCATCGTCGTAAACAATAATATTCTCTTTCTGCTTACCGGAATAAGCTTTCAGAGACATATTAGCGCTTCCGGTGATAACTCTTACCTTATTATCACTGTCATTCCACAAGATATATTTTCTCGTGACTCAATGCGTTAGGATTAGCTATATAGATATTTAGGCTGTTATCAGAAAGCCTTTTCTTAAGATAATCAACATACTCAGGTTCATTTCCTACAAGCACATTGATGATGGCATTGCTGTCAATAACGAGTTCTTTCATATAAGGCATACCGTCAAAGACTTTCTTATTGCCAAAAATAATATCAACAGATTTGAAAGAGCATTCACGAATCATCTTTGCAATAAATGCTGCACTAGAGCTGACGCATATTATTGAATCCGACAAAAAGCTCTTTATAATCGTCAATACTAGCAGTTGATTCAATCTTTGAATAACAGATATCTAGTTTTTCCGGTTCTTCAAACATATTTAGGGAAGTTTCTTTTAGCATTGTCTGTTTAGTACATAAATCATTAATCACCTCAATATCAACATTGTATAAATTCGCCAGTTCTTTTTCCATATCAATATTGAGGCCTCTTAAACCGCGTTCAATTTTCGAAAAAGTTGAAACATCCATGTTTAATTTTTCAGCAACTTCTTTTTGTGTTAACCCATTACTTTCCCTAAGCTTTTTTAAACTGTTTTTTAACATAAACAAATCACCTCTTAATGTAAAGAAATAAAGATATAATAAATTTTCATTGAACCGTTACATTTAATTATACACGTAAGCTTATGAAAAACAATGGCCAATTTGGCCACTTGATTAACTAATAAAAAAGAAAGCGCGTAGATCAGGTGTCTACGCGCTTTGGATTGAAATCAATTGAGGCCAGTTGATGTGGATGTTGGAGCTTGACAACGGAAATATGGTGTTTACTTAGTTTTAAAGAGAAAAATAGTTGATACTTATGCAACATGTAGCTGCAGTTTGAACTTTTACAAAAGCAAAAGGATTAGAATTGGAGAAAATACTCGAATTCTAGTCCTTCTTTAGTTTATGGAGTTAATTTTGTTTTGGCTTCATAACATTATTGTTACGTCACGCAGCTTTTTTATCTTCCATGCGGGATACGAAGATGGTGCCTGCAAGGTCACCAAGGCAGTTGTTGGTAGTAGTACCCATATCAAAGATATGATAGAATGCTGCAATAATACCAACGATTTCAGTAGGTAAGCCAAAGGCCTCAACCATGATAAACAGTTTTACGATACCGCTGCCAGGAATACCGCCGCCACCGGTAGAGAGGATAGCAGACATACCTACGATTTTCAGCATTGTAGGAATATCAAGCGAATGTCCTACGACCTGAGAAATGAAGACGATTACGCAGCCATAAAGGATAACGCTGCCATCATAGTTCATCTGGGAGCCTAATGGGATAGTGAAGCTGGAAATACGTTCCGGAACACCGAATTTTTCCTTAGCAACTTTAATGTTTACAGGAATTGAAGCTACGCTGGAACAGGTTGTTAAGGTATAAATCCAAAGCTCCATGGAATCTTTGATAAAGCGGAAGGGATTAATGCCGTTAGAAATCCAGAGAATACCGCCGTAAACCAAAATAACGTGAATGATGCACGCAAGATAATAGGTACCAGCTAAATATGCCATGCTTGTAAAAAGGCTTGCACCATATTTAGCAAAGGAATCAGCCATAAGGAAAAAAATACCGATAGGAGAAGCCTTCATAACCATGGTGATAAGAGAGAATACCATATCACTTACAGCTGCAAAGCCTTTTTTTAACATTTCTTTGTTTTCTTCATTTGCAACTTTCATGATTGCAATACCGAAGAATACTGCAACAATAAGTGTTTGAAGGATGTTACCTTTAGTGAAGGTAACGAAAATGTTAGTAGTAAACATATCAGTGAAGAATTTTGCCATGGTAATGCTAGTGGCTGCAGCAACTTTTTTCGATGCAAGACCGGTAAAGTTAGCAATTTCGCCGGGACGGATAATTTCCGTGACTGCAAGACCAATGACAGTTGCTACAAGTGTTGTCAGCACATAGTAAGCTATAATGTGACCAGCAATTCTTCCTAAAGAACTTAAATTCTTCTGAGAAGTAATACCGGTGATGATAGTAAAAAATACCATTGGAACTACAATCATCTTTACGCAGTTAAGCCAGATGGTACCGATGAAGGCTACTTGCTTCATTATATCACCACAAATAAGACCGGCTATGGAGCCGATAATCATGGCAACAAAAATCTGAGTCGTCAAACTAATTTTCTTTCCACCAATAGTCATGATGCTTCCTCCTTATAAGCTTTTATCAAGCTCCAAAATAATATTTGCAGCAGCTTTGGCATCTTCTGCCGTAATACCTTTGTAATATACTAAACGCACGCAGGTTTTGAGCACTGTTTTGATTAAAAGGCCCTTTTCTTTTGCCATTTCGCAGAATCTTGAGGGCGATACTGAAGCCCCTGCCAAATCCAAAACCAGAATGTTGGATTGCACTTCTTTTTGCAAGGAAATATGCTGTAATTTGCCTTGTAATAAAGAGGCTGTTAAACGTGCATTCTCAATATCCTCAATCATGCGGCTGATGTTATGCTTGAAGGCATAAATACCGGGTGCAGCAAAAACACCGCCTTGGCGCCATCCGCCACCCAAAATCTTACGAATTTCTCTACCTTCATCAACTTTGGCTTTAGTAGAGCACATAAGAGCACCAACAGGAGCGCCGATACCTTTAGAAATGCAAACCATTACAGAATCTACGTATTTGCAGATTTCTTTTGCATTTACGCCTAGGGATGCAGTAGCATGGAAAAGTCTTGCTCCATCCATATGAATTTTGGCTCCATATTTATCTGCCACAGCACGGAGCTTTGCCATCTCCTCTACGGGAATTACATAACCGCCTGAAAAATTATGAGTGTTTTCTATGCAGATTAGTTTTGCTCCGCTTTCCTTCAAAAGATTATCAATGGCATCAATATCAGGAGTGTTATTAGCATTAAATGGATATTTTATGGGCTCCATACGACAAAACTGATCGGAGAAAAGGAACTTTTCGGTTAACAACATATGCTGCTGTTCATGTACCAGTACTTTTTCGCCAGCTTTGGCCCATAAGAGAGCACCTACAGTATTAGCGAAAGTTCCGGTAGGACAAAGCAAGGCTGCTTCTTTACCAGTAGTTGCCGCTACCAGATCCTCTAATTCATTGATAGTCTTATCTTCACCACGATTATTTTTGTCAGTACGTCCATCATCTCCGAGCGGAGCTGTTAAAATTGCTTCTAGCATTGCTCGGTCAGGCATTGTAAGGGTATCACTTCTTAAATCAATCATGTATTCACTCTCCTTAAAAAATATAAAAACCTCTAGTTTTTACTCTAGAGGTTATAGTCTGGTAATAGCTATAATGCTCTGTCCTTTGGCCTGAGAGACTCAAGAATTACTTCTTTTCCACCTTCGGCGCCCATAAGGGACTCTCCAGAGTTGTGCAAAGCTTTCTATGTGAAATATTGAGAAATGGCGCTTTGCACTGCATATCAATCACTATATATAATATATCTTATAATCAGTGACTTGACCAATACTAAAAACTATGTTTTAATATACAAAAAAAGCTATATTATTTTTGCCGGGAATAGCTTGTTAACAGTGTTTTTCGATGGTATAGCAGAAGTAGAAATTAAGTTGTAATTATTTGTGTATTTATTATTCATGGTATTGGCGAGGCAATTATGGAAAGAGTTATGGAATATATTTTGGCTATTGCAAAATTCAAAAGCGTATCCAAGGCAGCAGAAAATTTATTTATCAGCCAGCCTGCCTTAAGTGCAATAGTAAAAAAAGAAGAAAAACGACTGGGTGTTGAACTTTTTGATAGGCAATACAAGCCTCTGCAGCTTACAAATGCAGGAACTATATATGTTAATGCAGCTAAGAAGATAAAAGACATTGAAGAAAAAATGCTTTACGACTTAAATTGTAAAGAGCAGAATGGTGTTAGAAAAATAACAATAGCAAGCTATGCTTTTTTGTTTACGCATTTTCTTGCGAATTTTGTTGAGAAATTTAAATCACAGCTTTCACGTGACATAGAGATAGAGCTCATTGAGAAGCGTACTGAGGAAGCGCTTCCAGGAATACAGAAAGGCATTTACGATTTTGCTATTACGACTCATCAGAGGCGCGTTAAAGGCTGTTCTAGTGTACCTTTATTAAAGGAAAAGGTAATTATTGCCGTACCTAAAAGCTATGCGATTAATAGTTATATAAAAAAATACGCTTTAAGCTATCAGGATGTAGTTGCCGGAGCTGCAAACAGTGATAAGTATAGCAGCGTTTCCATCAGTTATTTTGCTGATTATCCTTTTATTTTACATGTGAAAACTAAAGAAATGTATCGTAGGGCTCGTAAAATATTCCGCAATAGCGGTATTAATCCTAAAGTTGTTTCATATATGGAGGATTTTCTGTTAATGTATTTCGTTGCGAATTCTGGTCAGGGGATTATTTTTATGCGAGAGGCTATGATACAATATATGGAGCCATCAGATAAGCTGGTATTCTATAAAGTAAATGATCCGGCAACGGTATATAATGTTAATGTATACTACAGAAAAGAAAGTGAAAATAAAAAAGAAATAAGAGCATTTATAGATAGCTGTAATTCTTATTGGAATGCTAATTATAGTGAGGAAAGCTTAACATGAATATAACAGTATATCTTTCCTCGTCGACAGGCAATAATTCTAACAAAAAGTCCCTGGCCTTACCTTATGTAAAGTCAGGGATTTATATTATCTGCAGCCAGATTTGTTTTTATATAAAAAAGATTGAACCAACAGGCCCAAGTGATGCGACTTACAATGCCGCGCTTATGCCTAAGGGTTCAAATCCTGTTTATCGTATTTAGTTATAAGGATGACAGTTCGGACATCCGCTGCATCACTCCGGAGTACGAGCATCAACGGTTGATGCCAATCGACACTCTTCCAACAATTAAATTATATCATGTGATTTAAAGCTTGTAAATAAAACTAATGTTAGCGGATTAAAAAATATGATAGAAAATACTTTGCAGGTTTCAACATCTGCTACACTTTTATTGATCAAAAAGATAGTTGCTTCAGCTATCATGGAACGAGAGGCTGCTGTGAAAAATAAAAACAGCATTAAGAAATTTGATGCTAAAACCAAGCTTCTTGATGCTGCGCTGCACAGTAATCTCTCTTTAGTTTTTCTGTAAATAGGGCATGAACTGAAAGTTTTTATCTAAATATTGACCGGCATAGGCCACACCTTTGCCCATGGTAAAGGCTGCTAAAATAGTGCCGATTCCCAATCCGTCTATGTGTCCCAGCAAGAACAGTGTCAGCAGTGCGGTGATAGCCAGGCAGGTGACGTCAAAGGTAATTTTGATTTTGGCGTACTCAATTTTTATAATGGTACTCAACTCACGCGGGAACAGATCCGTAGGGATAATGGGCAGGCCGCAGCGGTTGGACAAAGCAATGCCGATGCAGATTAAAATATAGCTTACGACAAAATACAGCACACGCCAGGAAAAGGCCTGCGGCAGCATGTTGATGTACAGCTCAAACAAATCAAGAAATTGGCTGAACACAAAGCCTACAACAAAGCTGAACATATAAGACGAGATAAATTTTTTGCGCATGTACATCAGGCTGGCGATAAGCAGTCCCTGGAAAATGTAGGTCCAGGTACCAAGTGTGAGCTTAGGAAAGGCTTCACTGAAGGCAAAGGGAACGCTGCTGATGGCGCTGATGCCGGAACCGGAGTAGAGCATGAGCACGACACTAAAGCTGTTGATGATTACTGCAACTAAAAGTGCTAGCTCACCACACAAGGTCAGACGTGAATTTTTTTCGTTTAAAAGCATTTTTAACCCCTCTCGAAAACAATAAATTTATCAAAAATACATTTCCTATTATAGTACTAAATTTTGTGCTTGGCAAATTTTCTGTTGCCTCCGGTGAATGTAGTTTAGCAGTAAATTTTAAAACGATTGGGAAGATGAATTATAAATCTTAGCCTGATAAAGAAATACTCGAAAGCTTATGTGAAGATAATGTGTTAAAGAAGCCTTTTTACTTTTACGATTCATATGAGAGTGATATAATTAAGAAAGTGTCAAAAATCAAAGGAGTATAGATGAGGAGCTGATATCATGGGTGAAAGAGCAATATATTCCTGCATTACACTGCAAAAGGAGCTGGAAAACACCATTAAGAAAATAGGCTTTGACGGCAAGGTAACTTATCTTAATGTTGCGCTGCACAGCAATCCGCAGAAGATGCATGAGACGCTGCAAAGGATTATTGATGAAAATACAGAAGCAGAGGAGATAGTTATCTGCGTTTCCGGCTGTGGCAAGGCTACTTGCGATTTAAAGGCAACAACCTGTCCGATTGCTGTGCCGCGTACTATGGACTGCATTGAAGTTCTTTTGACAGGCTCCGGTATCAAGCGTCCCGACGGAGCAATTTTTATAACCAAGAGCTGGATGAACTTTATGAAGAACTCTACGATAGATTATACCAAGCTGGTGCAGGAGCGTGGGCAGGAAGAAGCAGAAGCATTTCTGAAGCAGCTTTATAAGGGCTTTACGGATTTTTACATCATTGATACAGGAACGTATGCTTTGCAAGAGGTTGAAGCTTATATTATGCCTTTGGTAAAGCTTTTAGGAGGAACGCTTACGCGTCTGCCGGGGCCTTACAAGGTGCTGGAGAAGCTTGTGTCCGGCAAATATGATGAAAGCGTTATTGCTATACCTAAGGGAGGAACCTTAAGCATCCATGAATTTGATGGACTGCGTCCTTGTACGATTAAGAAGTAAATTAGAGGATAAATTTTCGTATGGTGCAATTATGAAAATAAAAAGAATTATAGCTAAAGCGCTGCTGATAATGTCATTGTTTGCTTTCTTGCCGTTTATTTTTTCTCAAGATAATTATGCGTATGCATCGAGAGAAGAGCTGTTGGATCTGGAAGAAGAAAAGTCCGATATCGAGGATGAAATAGCGGAAAGACAGGCTAACGGTGAAAGCTATGACGATTTGGAAGAGCGGCGTAATGATGTGCAGGACGAAATAGAAAATATCAAGGATGAGGGCTGAGGCTTTCGGCAAAATCCGCACATAAACTTTAAGCTCGCAAGTGCGCAATTTTTTTCAATGGTAATAAAAAAGCGTAGCTGTTATACATGCATAAAGTATGCTGATAGCTGCGCTTTTCTTGTTGCTTGTAACGCAGAAAAAACTTATTCCCTTTTTTATTTTAGAGAGTATTCGATTGTCTGACATAGACAAAATTTGTCGTTGGTGTGTGATATACTAAGGATAAATTAGTGCTTAAGTAAAAAAAGCAACACTGAATTGTCAGCGTATTTTTGGGAATACTGTTTAGCGGAATTGCTGCGGAAGGAGGGTGCTGCTCATGGCTTTTAATGAGTTAATAAAAAACTTTGATAATATACGGCAACTGATGCGTGATTTTTATGTCTTTGGCTTTAAGAGCAGAGCTGATTTTGCGGATAAAAGCGCTCGCAGCTATGACAACGAGCGCAGACGCATTGAAAGCTGGCTGGGTGAGTATATGTATTTCCGCCAGAATGCCGGTGGTAAGAACTGCTTTATTTCCGTGGACAGCAGAAAAATACGGCATAATCCTTTTTATAAAGCATTAAAAGCCAAGAGCTTTACGGCTAATGATATCATGCTGCATTTTTTCCTGCTGGACATTTTGCAGGACGGTGAAAAAATGACTCTGACAGTGCAATATGACAAGGGCGATGAAACCGAAATGCTCTTTCGTGTGCTGAGCTTCGGACCGACGGTTAAGGTGCGTGAGCCAGAGGACTTTAAGGAGCTTATCAGGAAAAAGCTAAGAGAGCAAATGCAATGCAGCGCAGAATTTTAAGTGCGCATGTTTTTTTCCATGATTATAGCTTGCTGCTGTGTTAAGATTAACATAGCAACAAGCAATTTTTATAAAACAGAACAGATAATGGAGGAATAAGCATATGGAAAGATTTGTAAGCTATGAGAAAATGTCGAAAAAACAGCAAAAGATAGTCAACGCCTCCAAACGAGGCAACTGGGGAAATGTGAAGCCGATTACCAAGGTCAAGGCTTCGGCAAAAATTTATAATCGTAAGAAGAAGCAGAACTCCGGGGACTATGGCTATAGTTTCGGGAGTTCTGCTTTTTTATAAGGCGGGGAAATGCTATGAGCAAGAGCTTAAACGAATGGGGAAGATTTTTAGCGCTGGTGCTGCGGCATAAACCGCAAGCAGTCGGCATTGAGCTGGATGCGCATGGTTGGGCGCAGGTGGAGGCGCTGCTGGTTGCTTTTAACCGGATAGAAGCGTTTACTATGCTTATGCTGGAGCAGATTGTTGCCGAAGATGGCAAGCAGCGTTTCGCATTCAGCGAGGATAAGAAGAGAATCAGAGCAAATCAAGGGCATTCCGTGAAGGTTGATGTGGAGCTTCGGGAGGCTGTGCCGCCGGAGCTTTTATATCACGGGACTGGCGTTAAATATGTTGCGAGCATCAACAGACAGGGACTTATCGCCAAGCAAAGGCTGTATGTGCATTTATCGGCGAATGTCGAAACAGCGCATAATGTAGGCAAAAGACATGGAGAGCCGTTTATCTACACGGTGTTGGCAGGCGAGATGGCAAGAGCGGGCTACAAGTTTTACCTTTCGGCCAACGGTGTGTGGCTTACGGAAAGCGTGCCCAAGAAGTTTTTACGCGAATGGAAGGAGCTTTAGATAATGAAATTTGATGATTTTGATAAACGGATGCGAGTGTATGAACAGAGCATTGATCAATATATAGTTCCGGGAATGTATATAGCAGCGAGGCTGGACGGACGCAGTTTTACCAAATTAACGCGAGAGATATGCAAATTTGAGGCACCCTTTGACTCACGCTTTCGTGATTTGATGGTTGATACGACAAAGCATATTATGAATTGCGGTTTCAAGGTTTTGTACGGTTATACGGAAAGTGATGAAATATCCTTGCTGTTCAGTCCCGATAACAGCGCTTTTGCTAACAAAGTACGCAAAATAAACACTATATTAGCAGGTGAGGCTAGCGGTTACTTTTCCTTGGCGCTTGGTAAGGCGGTCTGATTTGATTGCAGAGTGGTGCCTTTGCCTAACATTGAACTTGTGAAGGATTATTTTTTGTGGCGGCAGGAGGACGCAAATCGCAATGCGCTGAACTCCTGGTGTTATTGGACGTTGCGCAAGGAGGGCTTGTCGAAAAATGAGGCTACGCAGTATTTGCGGGCGAAAAGTGTTGCCTTCAAAAATGAGCTTCTTTTTGCGAGGAATATAAACTACAACGACGTGCCGCAATGGCAGAAAAGAGGCATCGGTGTATACAGCAAGGAGTATATTCGCCAAGGCTATAATCCGGTTTCAGAAAAAGTAGTATCCGTAAAAAGAAAGAGCTTTGAGGCAGACTATGAATTGCCCATAGCTGAAAAATATTCGGCATTTATAGGCAGTTTTTTAGCTGCAAAGTATTAGTTAAGTAAGGTGATTGATATGAGAATTTTATTATTGATGCGTGGTGTGCCAGGCTCCGGCAAGAGCACGTTAATAAAGGAACATGGGCTGGAGCCTTATACATTGAGCGCGGATGCGTTGCGTCTGCTGTACGCTTCGCCGATGCTGGATAATGCAGGCAGATGGTGCATCAGCCAGCATTTTGACAAGCAGATGTGGCCGTTTTTGCTGCAGACGCTGGAGGAGCGCATGAAGCGTGGCTGCTTTACGGTCGTGGATGCCACCAACATCCGTGGCAGAGATATGACTGCGTATAAAAAGCTCGCCAATGAGTATAAATATCGCATTTATGTGGTTGATTTTACTGATATTACATTGGAAGAAGCAAAGAAAAGGAATATGCTGCGTGAGGAATACAAACAGGTTCCGGAAAATGTTATTGAGAGAATGTATGCTCAGCTGGCGGATAATAAGGTTCCGTCCGGCATTACCGTAATCAAACCGGGGGAGCTTTCGCAAATCTGGTATAAGCCACGCGATTTATCTTCTTATAAAAAGGTAATTCATATCGGTGATATTCATGGCTGCTATAAGCCGCTGAAGGAATATCTTGAGGAAATAAATCCGCAGAACTACTATATTTTCCTTGGCGATTATATCGACAGGGGCAGCGAAAATGCCGAGGTTCTGCAATTACTGCTGCAGCTTGCCGCGTTAGATAATGTTACGTTGCTGGAGGGCAACCATTAGGCTAACTTGCGGGATTACGGCTTGGCAGATGGCATTGCTTCGAAGGAGTTCCTCATGCAGACGGCACCGGAGCTGGCGCAAGCAGGCCTTAGCAGGAAGGCGTTGTATAATTTTTACAGGAAATTGTCGCAGTGCTTCTGCTATACATATCAGGGGAAAAAGGTTTTGGTCAGTCATGGCGGCTTGGCGCGTATGCCGGAGAATTTATCCTTTGTAGCGACAGCGGAGCTGATTTACGGCACCGGCGTGTATGAGGATGCTTTGGATGTTGATATGTCTTTTGTCAAGCACGCAGCTGCAAACGAGTATCAGGTTCACGGACACCGCAATTATGAGGGTGTGTCGGCGGAGGTTAACGAGCATTGCTTTAATCTGGACGGAGCGGTGGAAATGGGCGGTCAATTGCGGGCGTTGGAGCTTAGCGAGGATGGCTTTGTGACGAAGATGATTGCTTCGAGCAAGCTGCTATGAATATCAAAAGCTGAAACTGAAGCGAGCCTGGAAAATCAGATTTTTGGCATCACGAAGGCTTGCGTGTTATTGAAGCTATGTATCACCCGGAAAATTGTGTGGCAGATTTTTTTGCTTTAATATAGAGTAATATAAAAAAGACCTAATAATATTAGTTGATAGCTAATTTTATCAGGTCTTTTTGATTGCGCAATTTTTTCTAAAGTAACATTTAAGCAAATACATTACATAGACAATGGCTTGTGTATTCTTCGCTTCCTGATTTATATATCTATAGCAGAGTGAAGCAGTATCTGATTAATAGTAATTACGCAAAAGCACATAGTAAGTAGACAGTTTTCACATACGCTTTGTGTAGAATGCATTATAATAAAATTCATTCTGGTTAATAAAAACAATAGGAATTAAAACTCAATTGGCTATTAGGTCTATAAAACCTAAAATTTAAGTAGAGAAAAAACAGTTGACTACAATGTTAGTGTTTGGCTTATAATACTAACAACGATATGAAACGTCGTTAGTATTGCTAAAAATGGAAAAATGATATTTGATGTCAGGAAGGAGCTGTAGTATGAGTACTAAGCGAGTAAGTAGTACATTAATGATGTTAGTTGTTTTAGGCAGTTCTATGAATGCTTTTGCACAGAATAATGATGTACTTGATGAAAATTTTGTTTTAGATGAAATGGTGGTGTCGGCTACACGTAGTGAAAAGAAATTATTAGATACTGCTGCCAGCGTCAGTCTTATCACTGATAAAGATTTGAACAAGATGCATATTAATAATTTAGATGAAGCATTTGTCAAGATTCCGGGAGTATATGTAGGTCGTTTAAGCGGGATTGGTTCAACTACTTCTCAGACAGTAATGAGAGGTGTTAATGCAGCGAATTCTGTAGCAGTATTGGTTGATGGTGTTCAGGTAAATGATTCTTATAATGGTTCCGTAACATGGTCTGCTATTCCTGTAGATATGGTAAAAAGGGTAGAAGTACTTCGTGGACCTGCATCTGTTCTTTATGGTGGTAACGCACTTGCCGGTGTAATTAATATTATCACTAAAGATGTGGATAAAACATCCGTCAATTTAAAATTGTCATATGGATCTAATAATACTCAAAATCATAGCTTATATGTTGCCGGAAAAGCCAGTGATAAATTAGATTTTAATGTTAATTACGAAAAGAAAAAAACAGACGGTTATATTACCGATCCGGTTTTGAGCTCTAAAGCTGTTTTTGGAGCTGAAACTACTACTACTAACACCGGAGCGAAGAGATGGATAATCGGTAATAAGGGTAAAAGACAATGGGATGAAAACACTGTTGGAGTTGGGTTCAAATACCATTTCGATGAATCTAAATCTTTAGCTTTAGATTTTACTAAAAATGAATATGAGTATTCTTATTCTGCGCCCACAAGTTATTTTGGTGATGATATTATAAAGAAGGCAGGAACATATTTTTCTACTCCAGGTGAAAAAGCGTCTAATAAATATAACATGACCTATAATGATAGCGAAAATGGCTGGAAAGCTGTAGTAGGTTATAGTGATCAATACAAGCAGCATGATACAAGTATTTCTAAAGCAACTGATTCATCTAAACCAAATACCAGATTTTCTTTTGATTTACAAAAAAACCAAACAATTTCTGCTAATAACAATGCAGTATTTGGCTTAAACTACAGAAAAGATGAGATGGATGCTACTGTCTATAAGCTGGCAGATAAGTTTAACAGTGACAGTAAGATAGCAGTGGATTCTATGGCTAGCGGAACTAATAAATCTTTCTCTGCTTATGTTATGGATGAGCATAAATTTTCTGACAGATGGACAGCTACAGCAGGCTTACGCTATGATAAATGGTCTACAGACGGAAGAATTCTGTTACCTAATAAAACTGAAGCCATTAATTATGACGAGTCTACTTATGATAATTGGAGTCCGAGCTTAAGCGTTATGTATAAACCGGAAGCTGACAGCAGTGTATATTTGTCATGGGGTAAAGCTTTTGAAGCTCCGTCATTATATAGAATGTATTCTTCCAGTTATAGCTCCAATGTCTATAATATTGCAAATCCTAATCTTAAACCACAAAAGGCTGAGACTTTTGAATTGGGCTATAAGAAAGATTTAAACAATAAGTCTGCAATAGGTGTATCTGTTTATGATACAAAGTATAAAGGCTTGCTGTATAAAAACTCTTTAGGCGTGGTAGATGGTATGAATGCTACATGCTACCAAAACACTGGTGAAGCAGAAGCGAAAGGCTTTGAACTGGAATTAAATCATAATTTTGATGATAAATGGAGTGCCTTTTTAAATTATACCTATCAAAATCCTGTAATAAAAAAAGCTTTAAAGGCGACTGAGAAGGATAAATATGTTACGGCTATTCCTAAAGAAGTATTTCGTGCAGGTGTTACCTATAGTGATGATAAATGGAGCGGCATGCTAACAGGAGAATACATAAGCAAACGATTCAGCAAAACAGATAACAGTGATACAGTTAATGGAGTTTATGGTTCATACGATCCATACTTTATTATGAATATGGATATTAGTTATTCATTTAACAAGAACTATACTTTAACTGCATCGGTAAATAATATTTTAGATAGAGATTTCTTTAATTATTATTATCAACCTGGACGTACATATTCTGTAGAACTTAATTACAGGTTCTAATTTAATTATTATGCGTATGGAGGACTTATGAATTATATTTTGTTTGTATCCAATAAAGAAAGTGTTAATCCGTATTATATTGCTGCCTGGAAAAATGTTGCTGCAAGCAATGAACTAAATGAAAGTAATATAAAATTTAAGTTATTTAGCGGGACAGAAAAAACATATATAGATAGCAATGATATAAACAAAGATTGCAAAGGTATACTTATCAATTGGATGGGACAAAACGATGACAAGAGAGTTCTCCATATGCTTAGAATTGCTCAAGAGAAAGGTATTCCGTTAGTAGCAAATTTTACTTATGGTAACAATAAGATAATAAATTTACTAAACAATGAGATAGCTAACCAAGTAGCTTCGTATATGAATAATGGTGGCATGTACAATATAAAAAATTTATACTTGTATTTGCTCAATAATCTTCTAAATATCAATGTGATTTACAAAAATCCTAAAGAATTGGCTTGGTCTGGAATTTACATACCGGAAGCGGATAATGTTTTGACGAAAGAAGCTTTTTATGAGAAGTATTATAATCCTTCTTTGCCCACTGTAGCGATTAACTTTCCTAGGGAACATTGGGCTTGGGGACATACTTCATACATAGATAGCTTGATTAATGAATTACGACAATTGGACTGTAATGTGTTGCCTATTTTTTCTCATTGGAATCGTGATAGAGAGAGAAATATACCAGGTTTTGAAAATAATTTTTTAGAATTAGCCTGTTTAAAAGGTGCATTTATACCACAAGTATTAATAAATTGCTTATGGTTTTCTCTGACAGTTGGCAGAGATATTGAAGATAAAGATTTATTGAAGAAACTAAATATACCGATACTTCAAGGTGAAATACTTTTGCAAGATGTAGAAAGCTGGGAAGCGTCTAGTTATGGTTTAAATGAAAACGAGCTTCAAGCAAATATTATTATGCCGGAATTCGATGGAGTTGTACATGGTGTACCATTAGCTGGACAAAAAAAAGATGGTACTCTGGTAACTATGGTGCCAATTTATGATAATATAAAACTAATGGCAAAAAGAGCTTATTGTTGGGCACAGTTGAAACTCAAGCAAAATAAAGATAAAAAAATAGCTCTTATTTTTCATAATTATCCTGCAGGAAATGCTACAATCGGAACTGCTATGGGTTTGGATTCTCTTCGCAGCGGAGAAGTGATTTTAGAAAACCTTCAAAAAGCTGGCTACAAAACTGATGCGCTACCTAAGGAATCAGGATGGCTTGCCGAAAAACTGCTTTCTAGTTTTACTAATGAGGTTGAATTTTTTAAATCAGATCTTGAGCCATGTGGTAAATATCCTGTTGGTAGTTATAAACAATGGTATGAAAATTTAGGCGTGGACACTAGAAACCATATAAAAAATAATTGGGGTGAAATGCCCGGAAATTCGTTTCTTACTGATACAGAAGAAGAATTTAAAATTGCAGGGTTTAAACAAGGAAATATATTCATAGGAGTCCAGCCGCCAAGAATTGCTTTTGGTGATATTCAAAAAAGTTTTCACAATGGAGATATACCGCCTACACATTACTATTTGGCTTTTTATAGATGGTTGGTGGAAGTATTTAAAGCTGAGGCAGTAATACATCTTGGTACTCATGGTAGTCTTGAATGGTTACCTGGTAAAAGCACTGGCTTATGCAGAGCTAGTTATCCTTATTTGGCTATAGATAGTCTTCCTAATATATATCCGTATTTAATATCTATTACATGCGAAGGACTGCAGGCGAAAAGGCGTGGCGCTGCAGTATTAGTTGATCATTTACCGGCTCCTTGTGAAGAAGCCGGATTATATGGTGAAATGCGGGAACTATATGATTTGGTAGAGCAGTATTTAGAAGCCTATAGATTACAAAGTTCTACAGTTTCGCAATTAGAGCAAGTAATATCTGAATTACTGCTTAAGGAAGATATGAAATGTTTTTGTAATAAGGAAAATGAAATTGATTTTTGTGAGCAGATGGAGAATTTACATGCTTATCTTGAGAAAATATCTTCAAACCAATGTAGAACAGGTTTGCATATATTAGGTGATTTAGGTTCTGAAGCGGATTTAAGAAATCTGATTAATAGTTTTACTCAGGGTAACAATGAACTTAAAGAAATTGTTCTGGATAAGTTGAGCCATACTGATGAAGAAATAACAAATATACTTAAAGGTTTAGATGGTTGCTATATTGAAAGTGGCTTATCCGGTGCCCCTTCAACAGGTATGCTGGATTGTCTTCCAAGTGGTAAAAATTTTTATGTTGTAGATCCACGCTTACTTCCATCTAAGTCAGCATGGATTATTGGTCAGCAATTAGCAAATCAGGTTATACAACAGTATATTGAGGAAGAAGGAAGATATCCCGAACGTATTGCTATGATATTTTGGTCAGGCACCAATATGCGTACCAAAGGCTGCGATATAGCTCAGGCAATGGCGCTTTTAGGTGTTTCGCCAGAATGGAATACTAATGGGAGAATAAGTGGTTTTAAGGTTATCCCGTTAGACGTTTTGAAAAGACCACGTATAGATGTTATAGCGCGAATAAGCGGAATGTACAGAGATTCGTTGTATCCTACTGTAGAATACTTGGATGAATGTATTAAATGTATTATGAAATTAGATGAGGATGGTGATGTTAATTACCCGCGTAAGCATATAATGGAGGACTCAAATGAATTAGAAATGACAAACTACGATAATTTGCAATGCAGGATTTTTGGTAGTGCACCTGGAACTTATGGTGCTGGTGTTAATTTGGCAATAGAAAGCAGAAACTGGCAAAGTATTGATGATTTAAGAGAGATATATGTATCTTGGGGAAGTTATGCTTATGGTAAGAACATTAAAGGTCAATTTTTGCCGGAAGTTTTCTCCAAACAGCTTAGCAAAGTTGATTTAACGCTAAAAAATGAAGATCATTACGAGACAACAATGTTAGAATCAGATGATTATAATGCGTTTCATGGTGGCATGATTGCTGCAGTACGTAGTTTATCAGGAAAAGTTCCAAAGTCATTTTGTGGGAATTTGTCTAAAAAGGATGCTGTTAGTGTTCAAAGTTTATCAGAGGAAATGAAACAGTTATACTTATCTCAAGTACTAAATCCTAAATTTATTCAGGGAATGAAGAAGCATGGCTATAAGGGTGCAGCTGATTTATGTAATATTGTAAGTCATAGCTTTGCTTGGGATGCAACCAGCAATGTTATTGAGGATTGGATGTATAATGATTTGACTAAAATGTATGTCCTTTCAAAAGATGTCAATGCATGGTTAAAAAAAGTAAACCCATGGGCTTTAAGAAAAATGTGTACTGTTTTGTTAGAAGCAAAACAAAGAGGTTTATGGAATACGCCTAAAGAAATTGAGAGTGCTCTACTACAAGAGTTTTTAGAAATTGAGGGTGATTTAGAGGAATTGAGCGATGAATAGTGATAATAAAATATATAGAATATTTTTCGCCATTGTTATACTAGTTTTGAGTTGCTTAATCATTGTATGTTTCGTAGGTATTAATCAGACGAACAGACAAGATAGTTATTTCGTTATTGATAATTTAGGATATAAAACTATTTTCGATGCTAAGCCTACGAGAGTTTTGTGTTATAATCTTACGTATGACACTATTCTTTTAGGAATTGCGCCTGCCGATTATTTAGTAGCTAAAAATTACCTTGACAAGGATCCAGCAATTTCGTATATTGCTGAGGAAACAAAGAATATAAAGACAGAATATAGGTTGTTTAAGCAACTCGGTGAAGAATCAATTATGGCGATGAATCCTCAGGTTATCTTTGTACCTGATACTTTAGATAAAAATGTTATTGAATCTTATAGAGCAATGGGTATAAAGACAGTTGTCTGTAGAGGTCCAAATAGCATTGATGATATCAGGTATAACATAAGACTAATGTCTCAGTCCTTGGGGAAGGAAGAAAATGGTGATAAATTAATACGTGAAATGGATAGACAGCTAGCAGAAGTTCATGATAAGATTCAATTGAAACAAGCTGAACAACCGGTTGTTATGTTAGTATCCAGAATGAGACAGTACGGAGGAATCGGCTGCGTCTATGATGATATTTGTAAGCGTGCCGGAGTAAGAAATGCAATTAGTATGCAGGGGATACATTATGGTGAAACTGTAACCAAAGAATCTATTATAGCCTCAAATCCTGATATTTTTCTTGTTTCTGCAGGTAGAGAATATGAAGAAGCCATAGATGTTCAGTTTAGAAAAGAATTTTTAGAGGATCCTGCTTTTCAACATCTGAAAGGGATTAAAAGAGTAATAGCGATACCTGATAGGTATATTTATTCAAATTCGCAGAACTGTGTTTATGCTATCAAGGGATTGTATAATAGTATTTATGGACCTACTTTTGATATGAAGGAAGAAAAATTGTTAAAGGGTTATTAAGAAGGGGTACCATGGTAAAATCAATTAGAAATACATTTACATCTGGCGAAATTGCAAAGCTTGCTAATATTTCTAAGCAAACATTGAGTTACTATGAAAAAGAAAAGCTGTTAAAGCCTGCTAAAAGAAACCAAGATAATAATTATGCGTATTATTCTCTAGCGGAACATCATATGTTAGAAATGATTGTTTGCATGAGACGATTAGGTTTTTCTATAAAGGATATACGTGAGTTTTTGCATTACCGTGATGAAAACATTGTAAGTAATCTTTTGAGGAAAAAACAAGAAGAATTAATTCTTGAACAGAAAGAGCTTATGGAAAAATTGCAAAGTGTGCAAACTATTCTTAGGAAAACGGATCACATAAGAAATCTGATATTGGATAGAGTTTTGCTGGAACAACTGCCTGAATATGAGATGTATGTTTCTCAAAATCTATCTTCCATGGATGGTGATAAAAATAACCTTATTATAAGGTTAAATTTCATGAAAAATCTTTTTAGACTCAATAACTGTGATTTGACTACAGGTTGGTTTTTGAGTCAGGATAACACCAAAAAGTTTCAATGTAGTCCTGTAAGCAGGTTCTTTGCTATGGATAATTATAATTGTATTGATGATTTTCGAAAACTGGTTAATCATAAGACAAAAAATCAATGCTATGTTTCGATATATGGAAAGGGCAACTATCATCATTGTTGTGAAGCATGGATAAAAAAGTGTTTTCAATTTATTGAACGTAATGAACTTGAGATAAATGGTGATACAATAGTTTCTTTTGAAAAGGACTATTGGATTACTAATGACAAGAATGAATATGTTTTTAAATTATCAATACCTGTAAAATGATTTGTGAACTAGCAAAATAATACAATATATAAATATTTTTAAGTGTATGAGTTAGTTATATTTACAGTATCTATGAGATAAGCGGTTTCTCGGGCATAAGGGAGGCCGCTTTTAACTATGTGGCATTGTATCCGTTATTTTCGTAAGCGGTTAATACAGTCAGCTACGTATTTATATACTGGTAATCTTTTTCTTGGTTCTGAAAAGCTATTTAAATATAAGTTCTATAAAATACTTAGGCTTTTGCACTTGACGAATTTTGGAAAATGATAAACAATTATATTTAAAGGATTTTGGGAATATAATAGGATATCGAATGATAGAATACTTTTTACAGGATTTGACGATGGGAATGACGGATGTTGTCCTAATGTTATGCAGAATCTTTTTTATGACTAATTCCGCATTGAAGCATACAAGGTTACGTGCCTTGCTTAAGTATGCAAAATGAATAAATTCTTTTTTCTTTAAAAGCGATTCAATTCATACAGGAGCAGAAAAATGATTGATAAAATGCTTATTCGTGGCGCGAAGGTCCACAATCTGAAAAATATTGATATAGATATTCCCTTGGGGAAAATTGTCGGCATTGCGGGTGTATCCGGATCCGGAAAATCCTCATTGGCGCTTGGCGTGCTGTACGCCGAAGGCTCACGCCGCTATCTGGAGGCACTTTCTACCTATACACGCCGCAGAATGACGCAGGCCTCCCGTGCTTCCGTAGATGAAGTGCTGTATGTTCCTGCGGCCTTGGCGCTGCACCAACGTCCTGGCGTGCCGGGAATCCGCAGTACCTTCGGCACAGGTACGGAGCTGCTGAACAGCCTGCGCCTTATGTATTCGCGCCTTGCGTGTCACTGCTGTCCCAACGGACATTATTTGGAGCCGACGCTTTTGGTTGCTGCAGGCAAGAAGCTGACCTGCCCGGAGTGCGGCGAGCAGTTTTATGCGCCGTCTGCCGAGGAGCTGGCCTTTAATTCGCAGGGAGCCTGCAAAACCTGCGGCGGTACCGGCAGCGTCCGCACGGTAGATTTAAGCACGCTGGTGCCTGATGAATCGCTTACCATCGAGCAAGGCGCTGTTGCACCGTGGAACAGCCTGATGTGGTCGCTGATGACGGATGTCTGCAAGGAGATGGGCGTGCGCATAGATGTACCGTTTTGCGAGCTGACGGAGCAGGAGAAGGATATCGTTTATCACGGTCCTGCGGAAAAGAAGCATATTCTCTACCATCCCAAGAAAAGCAATTCCAACGATTTTGCCGAGCTTGATTTTACCTACTTCAACGCTGTTTATACAGTCGAAAATGCGTTGTCTAAGGTAAAAGATGAAAAGGGCATGAAGCGCGTAGAAAAGTTTTTGAAAGAGGATATCTGCCCCGACTGCCACGGTACGCGTCTTTCCACAGCTGCGCGTGCGCCGAAGGTGTTGGGGATTTCGCTGGACGAGGCCTGCAGCATGACGTTGGCACAGCTTGTGACATGGGTGCAGCGCATTCCGCCAAGCTTGCCTGAGGCAATGCGTCCGATGGCGGAACGCATTTGCGAAGCATTTACCGGCACAGCGAAGCGTCTTATGGATTTGGGGCTCGGTTATCTTACGCTTGACCGCTCCGCTGCTACGCTCTCCACCGGAGAGAGGCAGCGGATGCAGCTTGCGCGTGCTGTCCGTAATCGTACTACCGGAGTTCTTTATGTGCTGGATGAGCCGTCAATCGGTCTGCATCCTTCCAATATCGTGGGACTGACCGGCGTAATGCATGACCTGGTGGCAGACGGCAACTCTGTAATCCTTGTGGACCATGATACGCAGATTTTGCAGGAGGCAGACTGGCTCC
>UMFR01055111.1_pt1 | contig 22107 bp, 18 predicted proteins | sample 1965041 | NCBI WGS metagenome assembly UMFR01 (sample SAMEA4836049, study PRJEB28245) | human gut metagenome | biome: gut microbiome; material: fecal sample | place: Denmark | collected 2008
CGTATAAAACGGAATAATTCTTGGATAGTCCATCTTAAAACGCGATTTTGATGTATTTTTGTCCACGGCAAGCGTCCATCCGTAAGGCTTCTCCTTTATATAGCCATAGGCGTAAAGTGCACTTTCCATGCAAAGCATTGCATCCGGAAAGAGTGCCGCGACAAGTGCATCCTCAGAAAAATCATCCACGCGGTCGGTGTAATAGCCGTTTCTGATGCGGACAAGCTTCCCTTCCCTGACAAGCGTATCAATTCGCCTATAGTCTATACCAAGCCTTGTAAGCTCTTCTTTTTTCACTATTCCGTTGTGCTTTTCCATGGCATCAGCTATGATAGTCTGTACCTGTTGTATATTCATTACTGCTTCTCCATCCCTTGCTTATCGGCTAAAAGCCTCTTGGCATCACGTAATCCAAGCTGATACAGGCTCTCAAGCTTATTAGGATCCTTTTCTACCTTGCTTATTTTAATGTGCTCCGACGGCCTTAACACCTTAGCAATGCCCTGCTTTTCAAGCTCCTTAAGATGCTCAAGCTGATAATTGTACATGATATGCCTGTTTGAAAATGCCTCATAAAACCTCGGAAAACGCTTTTTGTATACCGATGTAAATAACCTTGGCATAGGTTTTTTTATATAGTCTGCCGGCTTTGTCAGCACGACAACCACTCTGTCATATCCCATATCAAGCATATGCTCATATGGGATACTGTCCGTCACCGCGCCATCCAGATACCACTCATTCCCCAGCTTCACAGGCTTTGACACTACAGGCATGGAGCCCGATGCCCTGAGCACATCCATCTGGTCAAAGACACTCTTTATCTGCACATATTCAGGCTTACCCGTCCTGATATTCGTCACAACCGCATAAAATGGGATATCCGACTTCTTGTATTCCTCATCATCAAACGGGTCAAGCTCTCTTGGTACTATATCATAGGCATATTTCGTGCTCACTATGTTTTTCTCCCGAAGAAGCGGCCTGATACCCATATAATTTTTGTCACTGTTAAACCTCTTATTGTATCGTATAACCCTGCCGCGCTGCTTTGACAGCAGATTCACTCCAAAAAGTGCTCCCGCCGAAACACCGATAACAGCATCAAAGCTAATATCATGGTCCATAAAACAGTCGAGTACTCCGGCTGTATACATACCTCTCATGGCTCCACCCTCAAGCACGAGGGCGCATCTTTCATCACTCATTTCTGCCTCCATTTATAATGTCATAATAAAAAATGTATTAATATTTATGTCGACCGCTGAACTTCAGATTGTCTCTCCTTCTGCGCTGTTTTCTCTCAAGCTTGTGCTCCCTGAAGCGCTCGCGCTGCTCCTTCTTAATGCTCCATTTGTGTTTCAATACATATATATTGTCTGATATTCTTCTAATCATGAAAATGCTCAGAATAATCACTGAGATAAGTACGAGCACCCAGAGAAAATATACCGGCTTTATCCTTATTATATCACTTTCCACGTTCTGTCTGCTGTTCTCATCAAAGTACGACAGATCGACCTTTGCTCCTGATTTCAGCAGATCCACACAGCCTACCACATGATCACCATACTTGTATCTGACCGTAGCAAGAGCATCCTTGTTGTCGGACTTCATGTCAGCAGCTTCCCTTTTAACGCTTGAAAAATCCGCATTGTTTGGCAAAACAACATAGTTTTCCGACACCTTTGCATACATGCCGTGCTCATTCATTACGCCCAGATCCGGCGTATTATCAGTAGCTGCGCTGTTTTCATTTTCAGCTATGCTTAGTGCCTTGAAGTTACTGAAATAGTAATTGAGCAGCGTGTTTGTGTCTGCATACTGGTCAGGCGACTGCGCATTCATAATAACTGCGCACAGCGTCAAGCCATCCTTCTCCGCATAAGTGACAAGCGTGCTGTTAGCCACTGAAGTGTAGCCGGTCTTGCCGCCGGTACAATCCTGATTTACAAACTGTGAATACGACTTAAATGGATGCAGCATCGCATGATGATTGTACAGCGGGGTATCCTCGGTATGCTTGTTTGTAGGTGGTATGATATAGGTCTTTGTGCCTGTAATCTTACGAAACTCGTCATTCCTGTATGCTGCACACGAGATAAGCCCCATATCGTATGCGCTTGTCCAGTGATTTTCATCGGGCAGACCATTTGCATTGTTGAAATGTGTATCTGTACAGCCTAATTCTTTGGCTTCCTTGTTCATCAGATCAATAAATGTGCTGTAATCTCCCCCAAGCTTTTTGCCTGTATGCTCTGCTGCAGCATATGCGCACTCGTTTGCCGACTCAAGCATAACTCCATATAGTGTCTGCTCCATGGTCATCTCCTCGCCCACATCCCTCTTGATGCTCGACGAACCATCACTGCTCTCCTTCACCGCCTCTTTTGAGAATGTAACCTTCTCATCCATCTTGCAGTTGAGTATAGTCAGATATGTGGTGAGAATCTTTGTGATACTTGCAGGATAATGCTTTTCGTGTGAATTTTTCTCATATAGCACCGTACCTGTATTGACCTCCATCACCACGGCGCACGGTGAATTTATCTGCGGTCCCTCCGGCCAGTACGTGTCATCACCATCCGCAAATGCCATAAGCGGTCTCGCACAAAGCGTCGTGACCATAGCAAACACTGCCATTATTAGTATTCCTGATTTTTTTAAATTTATAATTTTATGCTTCATATCTGTTCCTATTAATTCTAAAATTGGGTAGCTGTTCAGTACTATAACCAAAATGTACTATTTCTAATTATAATGTATGAAAAACATGTTATCAAGGGCATGTGCAGTGTATTTTGCCATTTTATTTTGACACCCACACAATTGTAGGGTATTATCTATATGAAATTTTACGTTTTTATAAGGAGATTTACATGAGACTTAGAAATATCCCGGGCGCCGGTGAAGTCATCGACAACAGCCCTTATTGCATAAAGGAGCCTGTTGAATTAAAAGGAAAATGGCATGATTTTTTAGGAAACAATAATCCGATTCATATAGAGGTTGGTATGGGAAAGGGCAGATTTCTGATGGATCTGGCACGGCTTCATCCCGAGATCAACTATATAGGTATCGAACGATATACAAGTGTGCTTCTTCGTGCCGTACAAAAAATGCAGGAGGACGAGCTGCCAAATGTGCACTTTTTGTGCATTGATGCCGCAACTCTTCCGGATATTTTTGACCGTAATGAGGTTGACCGCATTTACCTGAACTTTTCCGATCCATGGCCGAAGGACAGGCACGCAAGAAGACGCCTCACCTCAAGCGAATTTCTTGCCAGATATGATTTGTTTCTCGCACCTGACGGACGCATAGAGTTCAAGACTGACAACCAGGACCTCTTCACCTTCTCTCTGGAAGAGATTGAAAGCTCTGATAAATGGCACCTCGACGCCAGTACACGCGACCTGCATCATGATGCCGCAATGAATGAGGGTAACATCATGACCGAGTACGAGGAGAAATTCTCTGCTGTCGGAAACCCTATCTGCAAGCTGATTGCTTCAAGATAATGCGACATATCTGTCGTTAATCGCATGATTTATATAGTCAAACATGACCCAGCTTTTATGACATTCTTCAGATTTTTCTGAGGAACTGTCATATTCGTCTCTGGCATCGTTGAAATATCTCTGCGCTTCCTTATCTCTTCCCATCTTGCTATAGCTTGAACCGATATTGCTGTAAACCATAGCCTTAAGATCTCTCGAGCGGATAATTTCTGCCGTGGCAAGGCTCTCCAGATAACATTCAAAGGCTTTTGACTCATCGTTCTCAAGCTCATATACCAATCCCAGGATATTGAGATACTCTGCATATTTTTCCACGTGACCGGTGCTCTTCAAGCGCGCAAGCGCTTTCTTTATACGTACAACCGCACTGTCATAGTCCTTCTTTACCACGTCATCTACTGCAATTATCATTTCGTTATCCGCTATATTGTCTGTTGAATATTTGTCTACCCCATTCATCATATTTTACTCCGACCAAAGCATCTTTCCAAATGTTACTTTTTTCCTATTCAACAGTATAAACTTATTATTTCAAAATTTCAATATTAATTTCACTTTTTATGTGCCTGAGCTGCCATCCTATCCAAATAATGACATGATACCTTTTGATCCTTTAACCATGATATAATGAGCGTAGCGAATTATATCACGCGCGAATGCGCATAAGTATCAGCCGCAGGCCTATCATATGCGTAAGCATATGATATAATGAGTGCAAGTGAGAAGAATGCATTTATGCATTCGGCGAACGACGAATGTTGATCATGAAGCAAAGCTTCATGATATAATAAAAAAGCACCAACCCTATGGCTCATACGTCCATAAAACCGGTACCTTTGAGTGCGCCTCCAGGGGCTCGAACCCTGCACACCCTGATTAAGAGTCAGGTGCTCTACCAAATGAGCTAGAAGCGCGTTTATTAATTTGTTTGCGTTTTCCTTAACGCGAAATTTATTATATAGTATAGTTTATAGAAATGCAACACTTTTTTTTAATTTTTTTAAATTTTTTTAGATTTTTTGTAAAACAGTTGATTTTACACCGTTTTAAGCTATATTATTTTCTATATACAGAGACTTTTTATTCCAGATTTCCCATCCAAAGTCTCTCAGAAAGGATTTACTGATAATGAAAGTAGAAGAAAGATTATTAAAATATGTGGGCTATCACACCACATCTGATGAAGCAAGTGATAAAATACCAAGCAGTGACAGGGAATTTGCACTCGCAAGAGAGCTTGAGTCAGAGCTTAAGGAACTTGGCTTATCCAAGGTTGTGCTCACTGACCATTGTTACGTGTATGGTCTGCTGCCTGCCACTGCCGGCATGGAGCACAAAAAAGCGGTCGGATTTATTGCACATATGGATACTGCACCTGATTTTTCCGGGGAAAATGTCAAGCCACAGCTGCTGCATCACTATGACGGAAGCGATGTGCTGCTTAGAGGCAGTGGCGAATACCTGAGAGTAAGCGATTTTCCTGAGCTTAAAGCCCTCTCCGGACGCACTCTCATTACCACAGATGGCACTACCCTGCTTGGTGCCGATGACAAGGCCGGTGTGGCTGAGATTATGACCGCCTTAGAGCAGATTATCGCAGAGGGCACTCCTCACGGCGATATCTGGGTTGGATTTACCCCCGATGAGGAGGTCGGAAAGGGTGCGGATTTGTTTGATCTGGACTATTTCGAGGCAGATTTTGCCTACACCGTGGACGGTGATTACGAGGGCGAGGTAGCCTATGAAAACTTTAATGCCGCAAGCGCTGAATTTACCATAAAGGGCGTCAACGTGCATCCGGGCGAAGCAAAGGACATTATGGTCAATGCTGCTTTGGTTGGTTGCGAGATTGCCGCAGCGCTGCCTGCAAACGAGACTCCTGCCACAACTGAGGGCAGAGAGGGCTTTTACCATCTGTGTGATATGAGCGGTGATGTAGCATCAGCCCATCTGTCATATATTGTGCGCGACCACGACAAGGCTCTTTTTGCTAAAAGACTTGATACTCTCCGCTCTCTTGAGATAGAGATGAACAAAAAATATGGTGAGGGCACTGTTTCTTTGACTATCACCCACTCCTACGAGAATATGCTTTCAATCATAATGGACAACATGTACATTATCGACCTGGCAAAGGCTGCTATAGAGGAAAACGGTCTAGAGCCGCTATCACGCCCGGTTCGCGGCGGTACAGACGGCGCACGTTTATCCTTCATGGGACTTCCTTGTCCAAACCTCGGTACCGGCGGCTACGGCTTCCACGGCCCATTTGAGCACATATCAGTGGAGGGCATGGAGACTGCGGTTAATATAATCAAATCAATTGTGAAGCATGTGCTGATGCTTGCTGACGCATGATTTCGTTGCCGGTCAATTACTGTTCACAACTAACAGTGTGACTAGCCACGGCCACGTTACTGTTCACTACTAACAGTGTAATCAGCAACGCAGGTTAGTTACGCTTTAGTGTAAACAATAGCTGATTTATGTATTGACTTATCTGACAATTCTGCTATAATGATGGCAGCCAATTGTTTTTCGTTTATTTTCGAACGAATAATTACAGCTTTTTTTGAAACTGACAGATGTTTCAGAAGGGAGACCATATGGTAGTACTTGCAGCACTTATCATTTTTGCAGTTGTTGGTGGAATATTTGTAAATTATCTTCGCAGAAATCAAAATGATATCGGCGGAGGAATGGGAAAGGATTACATGAAAGAGCATTGGGGAATCGATGACGACAAGTAATCAAAAATACCGGGCAACACATTTTGTGTCCCGGTATTTTTTATACAACCATCGTAACTATTCAGAACCACTGAGAACAAGAAAAGCTGATGCGTCATCAGAAAAGCCTAACTTTGCTAACGTGAATTTGCAGGCTCCATGTTCACAGAGCGGCCCTTTATCTTTGCATTCTTCATGGCATTAAGCACTTCCTTGCCATACTCAGCCGGCACCTCAACAAATGTATACTTATCGTACATGTCGATTGCACCGACAAGCCTGCCAGGCATGCCTGACTCTCCTGCAATGGCACCTAAAATGTCACCCGGCTTTATCTTGTCCTTCTTTCCGACGTTGATAAACAGGCGTACCATGCCATCCTCAGCTCCTGTATTGTGGAAATCATAGTCGTCCTTTGATTCAGCTGTGGATATCTCTGAAGCACCCATAGCCTGGTATAAAAATGCCGCCGCTATATCCATTGCCGTGTAATCTGACTCATTTATCTGATTCTCTATAATATCAATGACACTTGTGAGATTTTCCTCATCTATAATGGTGGAAATCTGGTCCATAATCTTTTCTGCCCTGATTTTGGCAACATCATCAGATGATGGAATTGGCTGTGCATAGATTTTTGTCTTGCAGTAGCGCTGTATGTCCTTGAGCTTATATACCTCCTTGCCCTTTACAAAGGAGAATGCCTTTCCACAGCGGCCTGCTCTTCCTGTACGACCGATTCTATGTACATAATACTCGTCATCCTGAGGCAGATCATAATTGAAAACAGCCTCCACATCATCCACATCAATTCCACGCGCTGCGACATCAGTGGCAATAAGAATATCTGTCTTTCCGTTTCTGAAGTTCTTCATGACACGATCTCTCTGCACCTGCTTCATATCGCCATGAAGTCCTTCTGCACTGTAGCCGCGTCCGCAAAGCTCATATGCCAGCTCGTCGACCATCTTCTTGGTGTTGCAGAATACAAGTGAGAGCTTTGGATTATAGTAATCCAACAGTCTTGTGAGTACATCTATCTTGTCCTTGCGCTTCACATCATAGTAATACTGGTCGATATTTGCGACTGTCAGCTCTTTTTTCACAATCTTGATATTGATAGCATCATGTTGATATTTTCTTGTAATTTCCAAAATAGGCTTTGGCATTGTTGCCGAGAAGAGTACTGTCTGATGCTCCTGTGGCAGGTATTCGAGCACTGTCTCGATATCCTCCCTAAAGCCCATGTTGAGCATCTCGTCTGCCTCGTCGAGCACTATTGTCTTTACATGGTCAGGCCTGATTGTCTTTCTCCTGAGATGATCCATAAGACGCCCCGGGGTTCCGATAATAATCTGCACACCGCCCTTAAGTGCCTTAATCTGGCGGCTGATATCCTGTCCTCCGTATACCGGAAGTACCTTCACACCATGCATATATTTTGCAAGCTTCCTGATTTCATCTGCCACCTGGATTGCAAGCTCCCTTGTAGGAGAGAGGATGATAACCTGTGTCTTGTGACTTGATGCATCAACGCTCTCAAGCACTGGAATACCAAAGGCTGCTGTCTTTCCTGTTCCGGTCTGCGCCTGTCCGATTACATCCCTGCCCGAAAGCACTGCCGGGATTCCCTGAGCCTGTATTGGAGTTGCCTCCTCAAAGCCCATATCCTTGATGCCTCGCAAAATCTTAGGGTTTAGTTCTAATTCGTCAAATCTGATTGTTTCCATATATTTTTTATATTTCCTTTCAAAAAAATAAAGTGTGCATATTTTTATAACATGCACACTTTAACATATTTGTGAGATAATTACAAAATATTATTTCTTCATTTCTTTACTGAATAGTTACCAAAATACTACATACTGCTAAATAACGCTGCTATCTCATCCGGTGTCAGATTACGATTTGTGTTATTCAAATCTACAACCGGAGACTTTGCCGGTTCCGGTTCACTTACAGGCTCCGGCTCAGGTGCCTGAGGTGCCTCTGTGACCGGTTCCGTAATCACTTCCTCTGCCGGCTCTGATTCAGGTTCTGTCGCACCTGCGTTTGCACTTGCAAAAAGTGCTGCTATTTCATCTGCACTCAGCTGGCGGTTCGGATCGCTGTTTGTCGTATCTGCAACAGCTTCTTCTGCCGCAGGGCTTGGCTCTACTACCGGCTCCGGCTCAGGTACCTGTGGTGCCTCTGTGACCGGTTCCGTAATCACTTTCTCCGTCGGCTCTGATTCAGGTTCTGTCGCACCTGCGTTTGCACTTGCAAAAAGTGCTGCTATTTCATCTGCACTCAGCTGACGGTTCGGGTCGCTGTTTGTCGTATCTGCAACAGATTCTTCTGCAGCAGGGCCTGGCTCTACTACAGGTTCCGGTTCAGGTATATGTGGTGTCTCACTTACAGGTTCCGGTTCAGGTACATGTGGTGTCTCAACTACAGGCTCCGGCTCATTTACCGGAATAGGTTCAGGTATCGACTCCATGGCCGGTGCTGATTGTGGTGCGTCGATCGTTTGCTTAGGCATCTCAACATTTGCTGTAAACTGAATAGGATTTGCTGTGATTGCCTGACTCAGACGAATTTCCATATCCTTTATGCTGTCAGACAGAACCTGCTGCTTTTCCATAATGTCCTTGAGGTTGTCATAAATCACATTTTTCTGGCTCTCAATAATGAAATCATTGCTCTCCTTGAGCTTATTCTCAAGATGCTCAAAAGTCTCCATAAGCTGTTCATTAGAGTTCATAATCGCATCAGCATTTTCCTTATTCCTGTTGATAACAACCTTTGCGATTCCCTTCTGTGCATTGATGATATCCTCAGTCGGAATCTTTGACTCCTTCTGCAGTATCTCAATCTTTCCCTCTATCTCATCAAAATACTTTCTAAGCATGAGGTAAGATGCCTTTTCCGACTTAAAAATACTGTCATACTGTTCCTCCCTCCTGTCCTCCTTTAGAGCACTCAGTGAGAAAAATCCGCTTATCACTCCCCACAGGCAAATCATAAAGATAACTGTGATTGCTGCAATGAGCATGTATTCCTTTGGATAATTAATTATCGCATAAAAATCCGCTAAAATAACAAGCGTGGAAATAAGAATTAGAAATATAACCTGTATTTTTGCCTTTTTTTGCTTTTTATCCTGCATATAATTCCCCTTCCCGGGGCCTGACGCTATCCGCGACAGCCGTACCGCGTGACGGCTGTGGATAATACAAGTCCCAGTACATTTATCTTAATGTATCTATTATAGCGTTTATTGGCTGTAATGTCGATTGTTTTTAATGATTTTCAGACATTTTCAGACATTTTCCAAGTATCCATGTTTTCCGAATAGCGTACGTATATACCGATGTTAGTATTTTTTTCATTACTCCCCGATAATTGTAAACCTTTATTGCAGTTATGGTTGACAATCGACATCTTTTCATGTTAATGTGTTAACCGTACAAAAATTACTATGAAATTTACAAAAAGGAGATTTTATCATGAACCAGACAGAAACTATAGACTACAAGCATGGAACGACCTATGCCATAACGGTAACAGCGCTCATGACAGCTGTCACATGTATTCTTGCACCATTATCTATCCCGATTGGGCCGGTACCGATTTCACTGACAAATCTGGCCATATATATTTCATTATATCTGCTCGGATGGAAGCGTGGAACTATAAGCTACCTGATTTATCTGCTTATCGGACTTGTCGGAATCCCTGTATTTTCAGGCTTCACCGGTGGCCCAGCTAAGCTTGCCGGCCCTACAGGCGGATACATCATCGGTTTTATTGCCATGGCAATTATTGCAGGACTTGTAATCGATCATTTCCACCAGCCTTGGCTCCAGCTCATTGGTATGATTGTCGGAACTATCATATGCTATGTACTCGGTACAGCATGGTTCTGCTTTGAGGCAAAAAGCACAGTCAGCGGTGCGCTCTCAATATGTGTGTTCCCATTTATCCCGGGCGACCTGATAAAAATGATAATTGCCATGCTTATCGGACCGGCTATTAAAAAAAGACTTCGCTAAACATCAACTCCAAGCTTTCTAAGCTCCTGATACAGGCGCGCTACCGGAAGCCCTACCACATTATTGTAATCACCATGTATTCCCTTAATGTGGATGGCAAAGCGTCCCTGTATCCCGTAGCTTCCTGCTTTATCCATCGGATCCCCGCTTGAAATATAGCGGTCAATTTCCTCTTCTGTCAATTTATACATACTGACATCCGTCTTCTCATAAAAGCAATGTTCTCCTGTTCTTCCGGCTTTGTCAATAAAAACAAACGTTACCCCTGTATAGACACTGTGCGTTTTTCCCGAAAGCATCGAAAGCATACGCCTGGCATCTTCTTCGTCCTTCGGCTTTCCAAGAATCTGATTCTCATAAGCCACTACCGTATCTGCTCCGATTACAAGAATATCCTGCGGTGTCACAAGCTCTGCATGCTGTTCATTGTAGGTAAGCACACCTGACGCTACCTCCTCTGCCTTTTGACGGGATAGCTCCATGACAACCGCAGATGGCTCCTCCTCTGTGATTATCTCTTCTCCCTTTGCAGGACAGACAACAAACTCTGCCCCAATCTGCTCTAACAATTCCTTTCGACGCGGTGATGCCGACGCCAATATTATCTGACTCATATTTGTTTTAACCTTTTCCTTCACTTTGGATTTTGTGGCTGTTTCATCTGAAGAATACAATTCCTTATGACTGATTACACGTTTCCACTTGTATTATACGGTTTCCTCTTTCACCGGCGCTTTCCCTGACATAAATCTGTAAAATACAGCACAAAATACCAACGCAAAAACGACTCCAAACACATTCTGAATCACCCTGAGGCTAACTGCTCCCTTTAACCCATAGCTCTCTGCAGCTATAGCCAGAGCACCAAATGTATTAAAAACAGCCTGCCAGCCGTATTGTGCCGATAATCCCACGCCGATTCCACCTATGATTCCTATGTACGCATAGATTGATGGTGGAAGCAGGAAGTATAATGCCGTGAAGCATATAACACCGGCGATATTACCGACAATCCTTTTTCTGACTCTGTACTGCATATCCTCCATAAACGGCAGGATGGCAGACATGGCTGCAATACCTGCCCACATTGCACGCGGCATATTGCAAAGCTGTGCAATACAAAGAACTAACGGTACACATAGTATCTGGCACAGCTGCCATTTCGTTCGTGATGAAAAAAGATCAAACTCCTGAATTACGGCTTTCATATTTCTTTTAAAGACTCTGTTTTTATGATTTCTGTAAAATACCAGGCATGTGAGAACAGCGCCTGCGGCCATCCCTGCTATTCGAAGCATATAGCTTTTTCCTGACACATCATATCCATATAACAATAAATAGCCAAGAACCAGTGTGGATTGATTAAACATAAATGGATTATGGCATCCGAACAAAATCAGCACTGCAAGAGCTGCAATGTTTATAAGCAGCGCCGGAAGCGGTGAAAGCTGATTTGCCAGATGTGGGCATACTGTCATAATTACAAAGAACAATGCCAAAAGCCATGTAGAGTGTCCGGTATGGATTCCCAGATCAGCGTTTCGAAATACCATAACGCATAATAAGACCACTACTCCCACAATGCTGTTATCCTTTCCCAATATAATGCTTGAGGCAGTGACAAAGGCAAAGCAAAAAACCATTGTGACAGCTATCTTCACCATATATACAAACGCATGGTATAGTTTTTCTTTCATTGTTTTACTATTTTTCAGCAGGCTTTTAGAGCCGGCCTGATTTAACTGCAGTTCCTGATAAAATGTCATGTAAATTCTCCTATCTTTTATCTTATTATTTTATTATTGTAACTATCATGTTCTAAATAGCTACTCATTTTAATTCTTTATTGGCAGTTCTACTACAAATCTGCATCCTCCGTATTCCCGGTTTTCAGCTTTGATTGTTCCACCGGCGCTGTCTACAATTCTTTTCACAAGTGCCAGACCAAGGCCGTTTCCCTCGGCTTTATGGGAACCATCCACCTGATAAAACTTGTCAAATATTCTGGCTTTTGCATCATCCGCGATTCCCGGTCCCTCGTCTTCCAGAATAAACTGCACAGAATCATTTTCATGCCTTAGAAACATGGTGATTGTCCCATTTTCAGGACTAAACTTGATTGCATTATCCAAAAGATTCATCCAGATATGCATAAAAAGCCCTTCATTTCCAACATATCTGACCTCCTCCATCTCCACCTGAAAGCCAATTCCTTTTTCAGTCCATTTATCTTCCAATGAAAGAAATGCCTGACGGATTTGTTCATCCAGACGATATTTGGTTTTTTTCATTGGAATATTCTGATTTTCCAGCCTTGATAACAATAAAATATTTCCAACAAGGCCTGAAAGCCTTTGAGTATTAAACAGGATTTTTTCTACATACCCCTCCTGCTCCTGTGACAGCTCATCTCCCTGGAGCAGCATCGTATAGCCTTCAATTGCATTGATTGGAGTCTTGAACTCATGGGAAACATTGGATACAAAATCCATTTGCAGCATCTCTGTTGCACGAAGCTCTTTTGTCATGACATTAAAGCTCTGATATGATTCTCCAATCTCGGCTATGCGGCTGTTTGTTTCCAAATGCTGTTCAAAATCTCCCTGGGAAACTGCCTTCATTGCTTTACCAAGCCTGGTAATCGGCTCAAGGAGCCTTGCATTGATAAATGATGTAATAAGTCCTGCTATCAATGTATTAAAAATCAAAAGCCAGCCAAGGCCCGGTATTTTCCCGGGCAAATCCAAAAAATGATTCAAAAACGCAAATAACAGGGCTGATATCAGCATAGAAAATGCAAGTGCCAGCCAGATTGCACCGGTCAGACATGAGCGGATACGCAATTCTTTTTTCTTTTTATGTTCCATTATTTTTTCACCACCTTGTATCCCAGACCACGCATTGTTACAATTTCGAAATCCGGATTTTCTTTAAAACGCTCCCTGATTCTTCCTATATGTACCTCTATCGTATGTGGGTCTGCCTCCGTCTCATATCCCCATACCTCATCCATTAGCTGCTGCTTCGTAAATGTCCTGCCCGGTGAAGCTGCCAGCTTATATAAAAGCAGGAATTCTTTTTTTGGCAGGACAAGCGTTTCATCACCGGTCACAACTGTCATTGCATCATAATCAAACTCGGTTGAGCCAATCACAATTTTGTGTTCGTTCAGTATCTGTGCACGACGAAGCAGTGCTCCTACCCTCAAAACCATTTCATTGACATTTACGGGTTTTACCATATAGTCGTCACTTCCCGAAAGAAAGCCCTGACGCATATCATCGAAGCTGCTTTTTGCAGTAATCATAAGCACCGGTATCTGATATCCCGCCGAACGAAGCTCCGACACAAGTTCATATCCATCCATAACCGGCATCATTATATCGGAAATGATTAAATCAATATACTCTCTGTCCAATACCTCCAGTGCCTGTGCTCCATCCGACGCACTTTTGACCTGATATCCGCTCTTTTCAAGCACCTTTTGGAATAACAGACTTAATTCCTTATCATCTTCTACAATTAATATCTTAAACACGCTTTATGTTCTCCTTTAATCAAAACAAATCCCTTGCCCATCCAAGCAGATGCTGTACCAGAAACACCTTTCTTTTACGTTTTTCTGTTAATTCAATCGGCTTTACATGATACGGATCATAATATGTTCCGTCGTCTAATACCTGTCTGGACACGCTCTCATACTCCATCATGCCATCCTCCAGCTGTTTATTAATCTCTTTACTGCGTATTACAAGCATCAGCTCTGTATCCAGATAAGTACTTCTCATGTCCATATTGAATGAACCTATTACTGACAGATCATCGTCAATCAGAATACTTTTTCCATGATACGAATAACCGCCTTCATATTCCCATATATCAATTCCTGTTTCTAAAATTCTGTTTCTGTTTTTGGCATAATCAGCAGCTCCAAATGGATTTCCGTTATTTGCAACAGAATTTGTCATAATAGAAAAGTCCGGAACCTTCTGTGCAATTTCCTCCCATGTATTATACATCATATCATTGCAAATAATATATGGTGTATGAATTTTTACGCGTTCCTTTGCATTTTTCATTAATTCTCCCAGCTGATACCATACCACCGGTTCCTTAGCTTGGGTGTGGATTGGGTTTGATAACAATATAATCTTTTCTGTTTCAAAGGTTTCATCCGCATAATCTGTATCACAAATTTTTTCCTTATTAACTTCAAAATATTGCTGATACCCTTCCTGCAGCTCTAAAACTGCTTTCTTTACAGATTGTCTGTCAGCTAATTTTTTACTGTTATGAAAATATCGACAGTCCTCCTGTTCCCATATTGTTTCAAAATAATTCCAAAGCTGATTGACCGAATTATCTTTCTGTGGCTCATCGCAGACAACTAACACATCCCGGTCAAAATTTTTATGCCCCGGAAAATCACCCAAAAAATAATTATATGTGTTTCTTCCGCCAAGAATATATATTTTACCATCTGCAATCAGATATTTATCATGCATTCTTCCCATTGTCTTCCATGGCTTAAGCGGATTTGCTTTATTGTACAGCTTAATTTCAACATTCTCATGCGAAGATAATCCGTAAAAATATGGATTGCCCTCCATATCAATCCAGCTCTCCATGCCATCTACCAATATGCGAACATGTACGCCTCTGTCTGCTGCATCATGCAGTGCTCCTAAAATCAATTTTCCGCTTTCGTCTGATTTAAATGCAAATGTAGAAAGGATTATTTCATCCTTTGCATTTTGGATTAATCTAACTCTTTCTAAAAGAGCCTGCGAATTTTTTTCAATGATTACTGCTCTTTCCGTATTCTCTCTCCCCGCCACACTCATAATATTTTGTGTTTCCTTTATAGTAGCATCAGACACCGCCGGCTGTTTTTTATATGTGATGCAGATTCCGATTAACTCATAAAAAGCCACACATAAAAAAACTGCCAGTATAGCCAAAATAATTTTACATATTTTATGCCTTTTCATTGTACATCACCTGATTCCTTGTATTTTATACTCATACAATACAATGTCAATCTCAATTTTACCTCAACAGAATTGATTTTATGCAAAAAAACAGGAAAAAGCAGCTGCCTGCAATTTCCTGTCCATAAAAACTCATATAAAATTATTTTACTGCGATTTACCTATTTTTCGTCGCTTCTACCGTCTTTCCGTTTACCTGATGTGCAAAGCTCCATGACTTCTTATAGATAATCCATATAATTTTTAAAGCACAATTACGGCAGCGTCAAGCCCGTCTACTTTTCCGTCAAATGCGCTATCTGTAAGCAGATTATATTTCTTGGCATACTCATCAAATTCCTTTGCACTGCTGCCGCAATTGAAAAGCATTGCGATTGTCTCTTCGCCATTTTTTCTGATCATAACAATCGTATCCTCATCGTCATTTGTGATTGTCTCAATCATTTCGCCCTCTACAATGCATGCATGTGTTTTTCTAATCTGCATGAGCTTCTTATACCAATTATACATCTCCTTGTCCTGGTATTCTTCATCCCAGTACATGCCTCGTCTGCAGTCCGGATCGTTTGCTCCCGGCATTGCGTACTCATCGCCATAGTAAACCATAGGCATTCCCGGCAGTAACAGCTGAAAGGCTGCTGCGAGATGCTGTTTTTTCTTATTATCGTTGCACAGATGTAGAAATCTTGCTGTATCATGGCTGTCAATCAGGTTCCACATCAGAGGGTAGCACTTTTTGTTTAAGCGCCCCTTCAGATATCCCAGATTCTGTACAAACTGGCTGACATTTATCTTTTCATCTGCGAGCAGGTCTATCAGATTCAGGTAGAACGGATAGTTCATGACAGTATCCCACTCATCTCCCTCGAGGAAGTCTCCTGCGTAGTGCCATATCTCACCAATTATCAGCATATCCTTCTTAACAGCCTTGATTGCCTTTCTGAAATTCTTCCAGAAGAAATGACTGATTTCGTCTCCTACATCCAGTCTCCATCCGTCAATATCACATTCCTTAATCCAGTAGCAGGCAACATCCGTGATGTATTTTTCAACCTCAGGATTTTTCAGATTAAGCTTTGGCATTCCACCGTAATAGCCGAAACATTTGAAGTTTGGAATCTCTCCCCATTCACTCTTAGGCGGCAGCTCGTCGATAAAATACCAGTCCAGATATTTTGATTTCTCGCCCTTTTCAAGTATATCCTGAAATGCAAAAAATTCTCTTCCTGAGTGGTTGTATACCGCATCCAGCACTACCTTCATGCCACGCTCATGAGATTTTTGTACGAGCTCCTTTAAATCCTCTGTTGTTCCAAATGATGGATCAACCTGATAATAATCAATGGTATCATACTTATGGCACGAATTTGATTTAAAGATTGGTGTCAGATACACCACATCGATTCCCAAATCTTTAATATAATCCAGATGCTCTATGATACCTCTGAGATTGCCATGCAGATCATCCATAGGCGTAATCGGCGCCTTATACCACAGCTTTTTGTCTACCGGCTGTGTTGCGGCAAAGCGCGATGGGAAAATCTGATACACTACCTTGTTTGCTGCCCACTGTGGCACCTCAAACATCTCTTCCTCCCTGAGGTTCTGCGGGCAGTCAAACATTCTGTCCCTGTTTGTAATGCACTCCTTGTCGAACTCATAATTGCCGTAATATACCTTTTCACCCTGCATGTCCGTAAATTCAAAAAAGTATCTCAGACATATCAGATGCATCTGAAGCTGCGCCTCATAATAATCGTGAAACTGCGAGGTGGCTACCTTCTTCATAGGAAGTGTCATTCGCGTATCCTTGCGCTCGATTGGTATATACTTGTCCTCATAGTGAAGGATTACCTCCTTCATATCATCCTTTTTTACCTGCACGCGTATCACAAACAAATCCTTATCTATCGCATAGCAGAATCTTTTATCCATATCATGAAAAATTGCTGAATATTCCATAAAATGCCCCTTTACTTACGTATTTCGTTATTTTGTATTTTAACGCACTATTTCAAACAATTCTATCATTATATCCATGACATTTTTACACTATTTCTACTTTATGCATGATTTTAGATTAATAACATTTTATTTTTTTGACTTTATTCCCTAAAACACTGCGTTCATTATCAATCTTTGAAATCTCACTTTTGTGCCGAAAATTCGAGTGCCTTTTGTTCATTTTCTGCAGTCATTGCATCCACATAATCCTGAGGATTCCAGACTTCATCTAATATATCCTCCGGGAACTTTTTACGAATATCATCAGAGTATTGGCTGCCATCTCCCGGCTCCCAATATTCAGATAGTTCATATCCATTCTCTGTCACATTGAAAGTTAGGGCAACAGGACCACAACCTCCACCGACACTTTCAATCCCTTCTTCGGACAAATTATATTCCTCATAAAGAGTGAGAACATATACGGTCAATGTCTCATTCTCCTCAGAGTTTGCAGCCCCACCGGCTTCTGTAGCCAATACAGTATGGCTTTCGCAGGCAAAAACACCTTTGTAGTATCTATCGCTGTTATGTTCCATGATTGCATTATGGATTGCTGTATCAACATTGGTTTCGTTAATCGATTCTGTTCTGGTTTCCCCGGCACAGATGCGTTGTAAATAGCTGATAAAGTCAGAGTCAGTTATTCGGTAATACACATTCTCATACAGAATTGCCGACTGATTTCCGTTGGAATCAAAACCGCTGAATGTGATTCTGTCGTTTTCCTTGGTATCCACATGAAGGGAATAGAAAGGTGTATGACCTTGCAAAGATTGGTCTTTGTGACCAATCTTTAAGTTTTTAATACGACTGCTCAACTCGTCAATTTCCGCTGCGGATAATTGGAATGTGGTCGGTCCGATATTTGTTCTAAAGTCCATGGTGCTTGCTTTGGAAATTTGAACAGAATCAAGTTTCACTGGGAATGAACTCGGATTTGTCAGGAAACATACCCCAAGAACAATACTTGAAACCACAGCAATAGCAACAATCCAAAATGCAGGTTTCTTGTAATTCAGCACATTTTTCACCCTTTCTTTGACGCCAACCTCTCCAAAGGCAAGTGGACAAACCATAACTGTTCTTCTATTCACGCTACAAGAAAGCAGAGCTTCTGAATAAGAAATAGACTCGTTTTGATTCAGTCCACGAATAACTTTTTCATCGCAGGCAAGTTCAATATCTCGGCAAAGTAAAATATACGCAATCCATACAAGAGGATTGAACCAATGGATTGCCAACACTAAATACCCCAACGGTTTCCACCAATGGTCACAGCGTTTCAGATGAGCATTCTCATGGGCAATAATATAGGGCAACTGTGCTTCATCTGTCCCGGAGGGAATGTAGATGCTCGGTTTGAAGAAACCAAGAATAAAAGGTGTTTGTATATCGTCACAAATCCAAATGTTGTCCCGCACAGAAAGGGATGCACCGACTTTCTTTTGCAAGCGGAAATAGCTGACGGCAGCATAAACGAGCATGGCTATGATGCCTATTGCCCATACGATTGCCAGCACAGGAATCAAAAGCTGAAGTGGATTTGCGCTTGCAATTGGCTCTGGAGCAAAGGTGTCCGTAATAATTGGATTCACTACCTTGTCGATAGAGCTTACGCCTGTGGAGATTTCTGGTGTCCAGTCCATCATGATTTCAGGACTGATGGTCTCGGCACTTGGAATCAAGCTCAATGCGCTTTCAAAACTGAATGGGCAAATCAATCGAAAAGCTACGATACCCCACAGTAGGACATTGATCCACTTAGGTGCCTTTTTCAAAACCACACGCAAAAGTACGACCGCAAGGATCAGCCAAGATGCGGCGATACTCATATTTACAATTTTCAAAAAGAATGAACTCATAGATTACTCCTTTCCGGCGGCTGCATCAATCATGCGTCGAATCTCCGCAGCTTCCTGTTGAGAAATACCCTTCCTTTGTGTAAAAGCCGCAATGAAAGCAGGAAGGGAACCTTCAAAGGTTTCGTCAACGAACTGCTCGCTCTGAACGGCATAGAAATCATTTTTAGACAGAACAGAGGAAACGATGCCACCATTATTCTGGAAGATACCACGCTCACAAAGCTTGCGTAATATCGTATAGGTGGTGGAGCGATTCCAGTTCAGTTCTTTTTCACAGAGCTTTACCAATTCTCTGGAGTGCAAAGGCTCATTCGCCCAAATAATATCGGCAAAGTGGGATTCCACTACGCCCATCTTCATCTCAGCCATAAAGATTTCTCCTTTCAGTTTATCGCTAATAAACTAATTATAGTTTACTCCCGATAAACTGAAATGTCAATAGGAAACAGCCATTACTCTCACAGGTTTCATAAAGTTTTGGGAAGAGAATCCGCTGTCGCCACGAAGATAAGTTTTAATGCTCCTTTCCAGGTATTCTTGAAAAATAGATTCCATAAATTTATCAAAAAAATCCGCTATACTTTGTTTTAAAGTATAGCGGATTTTAGTTATTTTACGATCTGAAAGCTTCTAGTAATAGGAGCTGCCTGATAATTGCCACCAATTGTAACTACTGTGACTACATATCTGCCCGGCTCTGTAGGAGCCTTTGTGCTTGAATATGGCTTCCACTTGCTTGTAAAGCCACTGTATAGATAATGCACATTGCTCTGGCTGATTGAGACATCACCATCATATGATAGCGTTGCTCCAAAATCAAAGGATGCTACATCTGAGGCTTTAAGCTTCCCATTTGTAAAGCTCTGATTCCAACTAAGCTTAGTTCCTTTTGAATGCATCTTGACAAGTAAAGCACCAACTCCAACACCTGTCTCATAATTCTTGTTATCGGTAACCGCTGTCACCGTATAAAGACCGGCACGGTTTGGAGTACCAAATGACACTCTCACTGTGTCTGCAACAGAAGGAAGCTTATTTATTATCTCAAGAATCTGTCCAACTGTACCCGTATCTATATGAAGCTTCTTCAACGTGTCAAGCAGCTCCTGTGTGCTGAAAAGTTTTCTAAGCTCTCCGACTGTCATACCGTCCTGCATCATCTGTGTAAAGGACTTTCCATATAGCTTTGAAACAACCGGATCTATAAGCTTAAGTACTGTGCTGTTTGTATACTTCTCAGGCATCTGAAGATAAATGCCTGCATTTACATTGCTTGTAAGACCGGCATAGATTGTATATACATCAAACCTGTCTGAAGGATTTGTTGTAACAAAATCCTGTGGTAGTGCATCTCCGGCATAAATGTTTGTTGACTTTACTTTAACATTTACCTTTGCCTTATTAACGGTCACACTAGTCTCTGCTGATGCTGATGGACGATACTCGGCATTGCCTTTATATGTTATACGGATTTGCTGCTCTCCTGCACCCATCTGCAGATAAGTAAGTAAATTAACCTTTCCGCCTTCTATCGGAGCCCACTGCCTGGTGACTCCCTCAACTCCGGCTACATCATCAACACCATAGTATTCCATTGTAAAATCATCAACACTTAACGTATCCTTTGCAGGCAATGTACTGTTGTCCCAATCAATTACCTGATCAAATATTGACTGTTTCATAACGGCAGTGTCCATATTGTATGAAAAAGATACTCCCTCCCTGCATACAACGGCCGCTGCTATACGGTTATCGGCTGTAGTCACATTTACCTGTGTCTGTGTACCTTTATAGTTCTTATTTCCATCCCACTTTATGCGGATAGTCCACTCTCCCGGACCAAATTTTTTAAATGCTGCAGTCCAGTTTGTAGAATTAAGTGGCTGCCAGTTTGGTATTATATCTGTTCCGGCATTGTACTCCATTGCCACATCATCATATGTAAGCCCTGCCGGATTTGTCTTTGCTATCACAGCATCATAAATTGCTCTTGCTGTAGCATCAAAATCATATGACTGATCCGCGTTAAAAGCCATGCTCACTTCATACGGAGCATCCTTTAAAACAAATGATGATTCATACTTGTAAGCTCTGTGGAGTGTAACAACCTCATCGCTTCCCTTAAGTCTGAATTTGAAATCTCCTTCACCGTTTTCTAAAAATGCCGGATGATTATATTCTGTTGTTACAGTATTCCAAAGTATTTTTTTCGTTGTTGTGCTCGTAAAGCCCTCTAAGCTTCCGAATGCTGTATTTTTCTGTAATTTAGTCTTATCCTTGCCCTCGCACTCGTACTCCCAATCAAGGTTTTTTACATCAACTTCGTCTGCGTTTACAACAAGCGCTTTTGCTATTGCCGCTTTAGCAGTCTCAATATCTGCACCCTGCGGAATAACTGCTGTTCCATTCTGAAGCTGTACTGTCACCTTCTGTGACTCATCTGTCAATAATGCACTGCCGCTGTCAACAGACTCATAAGCCACATCTGCTGCAAATATGACCTGCGTTGCAAGTGGTTCTATCGCTTTTATTTACTTATATTACTGCACACTCAGATAGCTTGTCACACAATAAAGTGTCTGTCCATTATATTCCACGCGTGACCAGCCAAACTCCTCATTGATTCCGGTTCTGGTGACGGTTTCCCCATTTTTTATCGTTGCAACAACTGTAGCATCCGGATTTGTGACACTTGGAAGTGCACGCAGATTAACCTCTATTTTTGCAGTGACAGTATCATTACACTCCTTGAACTTTGTCTTCAGTCCGTCTCCGCTGCCACTTCCGTCCTGTCCGGGAACTACATAGTTCATATCTGTTGTGAGGTAGCTTGAAATGGCATAGTATGTCTGTCCATTATATTCGATACGTGACCATCCACTGTCACTGACGCCTGTTCTTGTTGCCGTATCACCGTTATTCAGCGTTGCCTTAATTGTGCTGTCATTGCCCTGACTTGGAAT
>UMFR01031401.1_pt1 | contig 21778 bp, 18 predicted proteins | sample 1965041 | NCBI WGS metagenome assembly UMFR01 (sample SAMEA4836049, study PRJEB28245) | human gut metagenome | biome: gut microbiome; material: fecal sample | place: Denmark | collected 2008
GGCAGAACAGAAAAAAAGATACAGAAAGGTCATGCTTGGCATATATCACGGGAAATTAAGTCATAAGGCGGAATATCAGGTGATTTTGCATCCGGCATTTTGGGAATAAAGGCATGAGACAGGAGGAAAACATGATTTTAAAAGTGGTAGTACCGGGATTACAGTTCAGACTTTTGCAGAGAGAAAGCAGCTTCTGGTTCTCCAGACAGGGGGAGGTGCACTATATTGGAGGGACGGATGTGCTGCCACCGCCGCTTTCTCAGGAAGAAGAAAATGAAAGGATCAGCCAGCTTGCAACAGATATGGAAAAGGATGCAAAACAGGTATTGATCGAGCATAATCTCAGACTGGTCGTATACATTGCAAAGAAATTTGATAATACGGGAATCGGTGTTGAGGATCTGATCTCCATCGGAACGATCGGTCTCATCAAAGCGATCAATACTTATAATCCTGAAAAAAATATCAAGCTGGCGACCTATGCCAGCAGATGCATTGAAAATGAAATCCTTATGTATTTAAGGCGGAATAATAAGGTCAGGATGGAAGTCAGCATTGATGAGCCTCTGAATGTGGACTGGGATGGCAATGAGCTGCTTCTTTCGGATATTCTGGGAACGGATGAGGATATTATTTATAAAGATATGGAAAATGAAGCCGAACAGAAAATGCTGAAAAAGGCACTTTCCAAGCTTTCTGACCGGGAAAAGCTGATCATCAGTCTCAGGTTCGGTCTGAACAACCGCGAGGAAGAGGCAATGACGCAAAAGGAGGTGGCAGATCTTCTGGGCATTTCACAGTCTTACATATCAAGACTGGAGAAAAAGATCATGAAGCGGCTGAAAAAGGAGATGGTGTAGATTTGAAGATTCCTGCTGCATATGATACACTTATTTTGTAAATAAAAATAGGCTATTCGGCTTTGTTCTAATAATATAGTGTCTTACCTGCTGCTTTTATCCTCTATCTGCATAACGGATTTTGCAGGAACTGGAATTGAATAAGCCAGAGTAAGATGCAGATTTTGCGGATAAGAAGTTGAATAGTGACATAAAGGAATGATACGAATGAATATGGAGATTGTTTATAAACAACTGGATGAACTGCTTCAAATGGGCAGAATAGAGGAAACGGAGGATTTTCTGATCGCTGCCATGGGGCGGGCACAGCAGGAGGGCGATTATAACAGTCTGATCGCTCTGCTAAACGAAATGACCGGCTATCAGAAAGAAACGGGAAAGCCGGATAAGGCAGTAGCCTACGGCGCACAGGCGATCGAGCTGATGAAACAGCTTGGCATGACAAAGACGGCTGTTTTCGGCACGACACTTTTGAATGTGGCAAATGCCTGCAGGGAAGCAGGAAAGTTACCTGAAGCTTACCAATTATATATGGAAGCATTTCCGGTATTTGAAAAACATTTTGCACCGGATGATACCTACTACGCAAGTCTGTATAAAAATCTGGGACTCTTATTTCAGGAGACGCAGGAGTATGAGCGGGCAGTGGAATGTCTGGAAAAGGCACTTGCGGTTATTCAGGGAAAGCCGGAATATCAGAAACAGACCATGGTGATACGCCGGCAGATCGACAGGCTGCTTGCAGTAATCCGGAAACAACAGCAGGAGCAGTTTGACAGACAGGAAGCGTCTGCAGAAAAGAAAGAATTAATAGAAGCTCTCATACATATGGAATGCGAAGCATTCCGCCAGATCCGGGAAAATCGCTACGCAGACTGGGATGTAGAGAGCCTCAAAGAATATATTTATGAATTTAAGATGACCCGGGAGCAGGGTGTGAATCCACTTGCACTGGAATGGGCTGAAAAAAACGAATAAGCTGAATTTGGATATGTATTCGTATTCTTTTTATTCGTATACATATTCCCTGATACCATCCATCCAGATCGCATAGCCTTCACCGGTCGGATGCACACCATCTGCTGTATAGGTGAAATTGTTATCGTCTGTTACCATCAAAGAATACAGATCAATATAGGGCAGAGCAAGACCATCACAAAGCTGTCTGAGCTCTGCATTAAAAGCTGACACATCGCTGTTGTCAATACCGGTAGAGGTATTGACCGGAAGAACGCTCTGGACGTAGATCTTACAGTCCGGAAGCGCTTCTGAGAGCTGTGTCAGTATTTTTTTGTAATTCTGCATGCTTGTATCCAGAGGAAGCTTGTGCATGATGTCATTAATGCCGATCATCAAAAAAATCTTTTGCGGATGTTGGTTTTCGACTGTATCCAGACGGTTTAACACACCTTCCGTCACATCAGAATCAATACCGCGGTTTGTTACTGTAAGGTCAGAAAAATATTCCTGCCATTCGAATCTGGCTGTGATGGAATCGCCTAAAAAAACAATATCTGTATTTCGCTCCGGCATCAGCTCAAACTGCGTCTTTCTTTGTATGTAAGAGGCATTGTCCGTATACTGAAAGGTATGATCACTCATAGCATCCTGCAGCATGGAGAAATAGTTACCATGCTTTAGCAAAACAAGTACCACGGCAAGCAAAAAAAGTATGCACGCGAGCAGAATGTAACTGATCGCGCGATAGCGGTGAACTGCTTTTTCCGTGTCCCTATTATGAGTGACCGATCCATTCCGGGAATTTGTGTCCGGCTTTGTAAATATGCTCATGTTTTATGATCTGCTCCCTTTTCTTAAAGCTTAATGCCGTTTAAATCAATATCATCGTCATCTTCCACAGGAATGATAAGGCATTTCTGTCCATCGATCATCTGCTCTGTAACAAGACTGGCACGCTCCGGTTTCATACGCAGGAATACATCACACAGCGCGGATTGCCCATTTATATCACTATTTCCGGTAAGATCTGTTTCGGAAGCTGCATCATCTGTTATATCCCCCATATTTCCGCTGACAGCATCTGATACGTCATCCATATAGTTGCCTGCTGCTAACTGTTCCGGATCGATCTGTGCCTTGGAGAGTGCTTCTTTTAGAGTGGCAACTTCTGTGATCAGAGCCTTTTGTACCTTGCGCTGCTCATTTTTTGCAACTGCTTTGTTATCGAGCAGTGCATCGGCAGTAGGCAGGGCATCTGTAAATTCTGCGGCAAATGCTTTTTCAATCTTTGGTGCGAGTGATTCGGAAATGTCGCTGTCTGTAATGACATCATGGAATACATCCTGATTCAGCTCGATCGGAGTATCCTCGTTGCCTGCTTCTTCCTGTCTGTCAAGCATGGTGCAGAGACTATCCTGCAGCTTTAAGAAAACTTCTTCCGTTGCTTCGTCATCGCCGACTGCCTGCTTTACGACATTTTCAAATGCCTTTTTCTGCTGCATGCTAGTACGCTTAGCAGGGCAGCCAAGACCATTTTCCATAAAGGCTTCATGTGGCTCTTTTGTATTCTTTGTAAAGTAAAGAAGAGAGTGGATATCACTGCTTCTGTCGGTAAAAGCCGGGAATAAAAAGCCGTTTTCCGGTGGCGCCACGATCCAGTCACGCAGACGGACACCGATCTTATTTTCTTCTTCCAGATAGCCAAGTCCCGGTTTGGAGAGGGTAACAGGACAGAGTGAGCAGAGAATATATTCATATACTTCCTCGGATTCATCCAGCTTTAAGTTATCCTCTGTCTTTGTGATGACATCATAAGCATCATGGAAGAGCAGGATCAGGTAATTGCCTGTATAGTCATAGCTGTCGATCACCAGATCGTAGAATCGTTCCAGCAGTCCTTCATCCTTTAAGGCACTAGCCTTCAGTCCCATAAAAAACTGCTGTTTGCTCATGGCACCGGATTCTTCTTCCATTGGGAAGGACAGCTCTAAAAGCTGGTTTCCGATCGTTCCCGATAAAGTTTTTTTGGCAATCTCCAGATATTTATAATATTCTTCATCCGGCAGATTCAGAAAAACATTGCTAAAGCTTGTCACTTTTTCCTTTGTCGCATTCACATAGCATCCGGTCATGCGGGTGAAAGTACATTCATTTTTCTTAAAGCGTTTCTTTATTTCCAGTAAATCTTTGCGTTGCATTTTCGTGATTCCTTTCATTTGACTTATGGAATCAGTATAGCATAGAAGAGAAGGATTTGTCACAGGGAAATCGGGTGATGGGACATGTGAAAATTTCTACAATTTAATTGCAATTATATCGCTACAGCGATATAATGTAACAAAAAGATAAAGGGGGAATCAAAATTATGAGATTGTATCATGGGTCTGAAAATATAATAGAAAAGCCGGTATACGGAAAGGGTGCACGCTATAATGATTATGGCAAAGGGTTTTATTGCACAGAAAATATAGAACTTGCAAAAGAATGGGCGTGCGCAAAACAGAAAAACGGATATGCTAATATATATGATCTGGATCTGTCGGAACTTAATGTTTTAAACCTGAATTCTGGTTCCTACAATATTTTGAATTGGCTTGCAATTTTGGCAGATAACAGAACGTACTGGCAAAATGGAAGTATTGCAGAACCCGCAAAAAATTATATAAAAGAAAACTTTTTACCGGATATCTCGACATATGATGTCATAATTGGCTACAGGGCAGATGATTCCTATTTTTCATTTGCACAGGATTTTGTTTCCGGAGTGATTTCTCTTCAAAAACTCGCGCAGGCAATGCGATTGGGGAAATTGGGAGAGCAGATTGTGCTCAAAAGTCCGAAAGCCTTTGCACAGATTCAATTTGCCGGATATGAAAATGCAGATGCTGAGGAATATTATATTAAAAAGAATGAACGAGAACGTGAAGCAAGAAGACAGTATCGCCGTAATAAAAAAGAGAAGGCGGATGTAAATGAACTATTTATTCTGGATATTATGAGAGAGGAGATAAAAAATGGAGATGCACGCTTATCTGTATGATTATCTGCCGACAGCACAGCGTATTATGGGAGACATGCTTGATTTCGCAGTGAATACCTGTGAACAGGATATCGAAAAATTTTATGGACTTTTTCTCATGTCTGATGTTTCGTTGCAATTTCAAAATGGAAATCCGACTTATATAGCCGGGAAAACAGGATGTGAGCTTGCCAAAGAGGTTATTGCCGAGTCGGGTATGCGGCCATTGACAAATGAAGATGAAATGTATCTGGACAAATCGCCTGAATACTGGGCAGGATGGGCACTGGCGTATTATCAGTGGTACACCTGCCGTCCATTTATAAAGATAAACAAAGCTGTACCGATCCGCAATGTTATAGATATGTATGATGTATATCATGAGATGGATATCATGCATTTTGTTGATGCAGTGAATGCATACTGGAATGCTTGTTATGAGGAAACAAATCTGAAGCGGATCAGAAAGCTGGCGGGTTTATCGCAGCGCGAACTGGCAGAGCTGTCTGGGGTTTCTATCAGACAACTTCAGCTTTTTGAGCAGAGACAAAGAGATATCAACAGAACAAAAGCAATTGATCTTGTGAAACTTGCCCGTGTATTAGGCTGCAAGGCAGAGGATCTTTTGCAGATATAGTAATACATCTGTAAGTGATGCTTTTTGGGAAATGGAGGGGATGGAAGATGGGATTATATAGTTTTTTGAAACAGAAACTTAAGGTAGAGGAACAAATAGATGAGGGAGAAAGTATGGATGTAGGAAGAATATATTCTGAAGTTCCAGTTGAAAAGGGAGAACATTCGAAACCAAAAGAGGAAAAGAAAAAACAAGAAGAAGTTAGGCAATATGTGTATCCTGAGTTTGGGCTGTTGGAAAATACAAGTAAAAATTTTATTGAAGAAAAAGATGTAAGGGAAAGGTCACTTTTATTAAAGAGAGCATTGAATGCAATAGGTATTGATATAACAATAGTTGATATGCTGTTTAAAGCTGCATATGAAAAAAATCTCATTAGTTTTGCCGATGCTGGATACTTTATAATTGAAAAGCAAAAAGCGGGGATGGGGATGTTACAAAGAGTATTTAAAATAGGCTTTAACCGTGCAGCGAGAATAATGGATCAATTGTGTCAGTATGGTGTTGTCAGTGAAGAAATGGGAACAAAACCAAGAAGTGTACTGATGACACAAGAAGAATTTGAGGTGTTGTTGCAAGAGAGAGTAGGCAAATAAGAAAGAACATATTCGAAAAACATTGAGAGTGCTATGGAAGCATGCTATACTACTTCCAAAGCATATTTTCTTTTCAAGTCTGACAGGCTGCAAAATGCCTTATGTCTTAATCATATCTTATATCAGAAAATTCATGCTTTATTTCACAACATACAATAGGGCAGGAGTTTTCAATGGGTTAAGATCTGATTAGCACTATTTGGTTAACTCCTGTGATAAACAAAGGAGGACCATAGTAGATGGCAGAAAAAAGAAAATTTTATGGAATGAAAAATGATTACATGTTCCATGCAGTCTTGCAAAAGAACGAAGAGGTGTTAAAAAATCTTTTAGCAACACTTTTGGAAATGGATGAGGCAGATATTGCAAGCTGTCACATTGAAAATCCGATCGAACTTGGCAAGGAAATTGAAGGAAAAGATTGTATCCTGGATGTAAAGATCAAGCTGAATGATGCAAGGATCATAAATATTGAATTGCAGGTATATAAACAGACTCACTGGACAAACCGGTCGTTATTGTATTGGGCGAGGGCGTATGACATTTTAAAAAGTGGTGAGGGGTATGATATGCTGCTTCCTACATATCACATCGGAATTTTAGATTTTACCTTGTTTGAAGATCATCCGAAATTTATGGCGAAGTACCAGATTCTGGATGTGGAGGATGGTTACTTGTATTCCGATAAGTTATGTATAAAGGTGCTTGATCTGACACAGATTGAGATAGCAAGAAGTCAATCCGAAGCAGATAAAAAACTCCTGAAATGGGCAAGTATATTTAAAGCAGAAACGCTGGAAGAACTGGAACAGTTAGCGAGCGGAGAGGAGGTATTTGAGAATATGGTAGTAACTATGAAGCAGTTAAGTGAAGATGAAAAAATCCGTATGCAGTGTGAAGCGAGAGAGGACTATGAAAGATGCCTGATTACGGAATATAATGCCGGAAAGCAGGATGGAATAGAGCAAGGAATAAAGATGGAGAAACAAAATACAGAAAAAGAACGGCAAAGGGCAGACAGGCTGGAAGCAGAGGTAAAAAGGCTGCAGGGTATGCTTGAATCATAGAGAATAGAAAAGAAACCAGAAGATGAAGTTGATCTTATGGTTTCTTTTTTCGTTATGTTTAATTATATCTGAAATAAAGAAATTAAATATACGACATGAAATATATGTGTAAATTTTGCCATAATCAAGAAGAAATATAAGTTATTTTTGCCAATAGAAATTTCTCTATAACGTATTTTTTTATCCTATGATATGATTTTTGTGTAAAGCAATACCATAAAAACAGAGGGAGGATAATCAAGTATGAAAATCAGGGAAATCATGAAAAGAACCATGGCGATCGGACTTGCCGCTGCGATGCTCCTGCAGTCGCAATCTGTTGTGACACTGGCAGAAACGGTGCAGGCAGATGCTGCGGAGACAGTTGTTGTAGATGTGGGAGAGGAAACTTCGGTTTCCGGAAATACTGGGAGTAAAAATACAGAAAATGATAATGAAAATGAATCATTAGGTATTGTCAATGAAATTGAGGCTGAAGAAACAGATTCTTTTGGAGAATTTTTAGCGGATCAGATAAATGAAAGTCAGGAACAAAAAGATAAGTATAAAGGATATACGATTAGTTCTGTCAATATGGATGGAAATAAGGCAACAGTGACATATGATACACTTGTTGATGCTTATGTATTAGTTGGTATTTATAGTGAAGATTCAAAGTCTTATATCGGATCAGGATACGAAATGGTATCAGCAGATAAGAATGAGATTATAGTTGATGTATCTTTGGACAATATGCCGGATTATTATTATGTGCGAGCATATTTAGTAAATATAGAAACATATGGACCATTATGCCCGGTCTATGAAAGCAACTATTATACGAAGGAAATGCAGGATCTGTTAGCTCTGACAACAGATCAGTTTGATGATAATAGAATATATAATCTGGATGAGGATAAAACTAATAACTTTGGCGTATTTGCTGATGGTGTTATCGTTGATAAAAGTGATGATATAGAGGAACAGACAATAATAGAGACAGATACAGGATATAAAATAGAGAATGCCAGTCAAGAGGTTTTAGCTTTACAGACGGGAGATGTATATGCGTTTGAAGATGAAAACGGGCTATTGATCTTTAAAGTCAATACTATTCAAATTGAAGGTACAACCGTTCTAATAGGTGTAGAAGATACAGACGTAGAAGAAGTATTTCAGTATCTGAAAATTGATATGGAAGCCACTCCGGATACAGCCGAATATGATGATGTTGGATTGGATGAAGATATTACATATTTAGGGCAAGGAGAAAGTGCGGGGAGTGATATTGATGCAGATAATTTCTCAGGGACACTGAAAACAGAAACAGAGTTTAAGTACCAGTTGGATAAAAATACAGAAGATCATTTAAGTGGATATTTAAAAGTGGGTTTAGCACCTAGGATCACATATTACATAACACATTCTTTGAAATATTTTGAACTGGGTGTAGATTATGAGGCTGGTTTTGAAGGTGAAATAAAAATAGACAATGATAACTTAGTATTGGGGTTGGGAACATCTAAATTTAGATTACCAGGCTGCTCTGCAAAATTTTCCATGGGAGTTGGCTTTGAGACTTCTGCAAAAGTGTCTATTGATATAACCATATCGGGGAAAGCCGGATTTCGTATTTCGACAGATGATGGAATTACGGATCTGACATCTAAGCCCCAATTTAAAACAGAGGTTGCAATAGAAGGTAATGTTTATTTTGGACTTATATTAAAGGCAGAAGCAGAAGCTGTTTCAAAAAGGATATTATCAGTAGATTTTGAGGGGAAAATTGGTGGCGAACTGCAAGGAAACCTTGTTTTGTGGAGCACTTCTCCGGATTTAACTCATCATTCCTGCAATAAATGTATTGACGGAGATATAAATTTTGTATTAAGGCTGAATGAAAAGGCAGTAGTAGGAAAGAAAAACTATAGTTATTCTTTGGCTGATTCAACTACAAAAATTGCAGATTGGTATTATAGTTTTGATCACAATGAATTAGGTTGGGGCGTTTGTCCATATACAAAATATGACGTAACAATTATTACGATTGATAAGTCAAATAATAAAGTGGATGATGCAAAAGTAGAAATTGAGAAAAGTGATTTTTCTTCATGTTATCAGTCGAAAGAGGGAGAGGTGAAAGCCGTACTTAGTCCGGGAACATATATAGTGAGGATTTCCAAGGAAGGCTATAAAGCCATAAGTCAAAAACTGATTATTAAGGATGAAAACAGAAACCTGAAGATTAAGTTAGAAAAGGGAAAGAACAAATTTGACAAAGTAAGGCTAAGTTGGGATACTTGTGCAGTTATTGATGATACAGGTGCTCTATATATGTCTGGGGATGGATCACCGGATAAGAAATCGGAACTGACATGGGTTATGAATGGTGTAAAGGACATCCAACTTGGTATGTATGGTCAGATTATTTTAAAAGAGGATGGATCTGCATGGACAAGGGGAAACAATAGATGGGGACAGATAGGAAATGGGACGAAAACAGATGATAGTAATGATGAAGTGAATATACCATATAATGTTATGAATAATATTAGTAGTATATATGCAGGTTGTGAAATGTTTGCCTGTGTAGATAAAAATGGAGCATTATGGACTTGGGGATATAATAGGGATGCTATGTTAGGACAAGGAAAAGACAATGAAGAAATGTCTGAAAGTGTAATCCCTAAATGCATATTAAAAAACGTGGATAAAGTAGTATTGCCGACAAATAGTTCTGGGATATGCGCTGCAATAACGAAAGAGAGAGATTTATACATATGGGGAGAAGATTTTGGCAATACTCCTGAAAAAATAATGGATGATGTTGAGGATTTGAGTATTGCTACTTGGGGGGGTGGTGTTTGATAAAGAAAAAAGATAATTCATTTTGGGGACTAGGAGGAAATAAATATGGTCAGTTAGGTATAGGAAATACAACAGATACAATGCTTCCACAGAAAATAGACCTTAGCAACGTAGATAAAATGGGTACAATTGAGGTGGTAGGATATGCTATAACTAGTACGGGAGATTTATATATGTGGGGAGGACATAAATCGGAATATGGACAAGAACCTGAGGATAGTTGTTTAACAGATAGTTTCTCGAATAATTTAAAACCAACAAAAATAATGAGTAATGTGAAAAAAGTATGCGGGGAAGATGGGAATATAATAATATTAGCTCAAAATGGTAGTTTATACGGTATAGGACATGTATATGGTTATTTGCGCGATATAGGAGATGGTTCAAAAATATATCGTCAACCTGAGTATCTAAATGGAGATGTATCTGATATCGTGTATGCTAATCCGGATTGTCCAGATATCTTGTTTCCTATATGGGGAATAATAAAGAAAGATAAAATAGAAATAATAGGAGATAACACATTCCTTTTTCCAGAGTATACTGTGCATGACGGTGTCAATGGGCTGGTGTGTAAAGAAACTAAGAATTTTGAATCAATAAATTTTGCATCAGAAAATTCTGCAGTATCAGTAACATCTCGGGAACTGGATGTGAATACTGCTGATGATGAAAAGGTAGTACAATATACAGATCTAAATCCAAATGAACTGTATAATTTCTATCAGCTTCGAAAAAATGACAATATTCAGGATGTTTTGGAGGCGGAGAATCTGTTATATGTTACACAGAGTAGGGCAGATGCAAATGGATCTTTAAAAATAGTATATACTGTGTCAGAAGAACAGGAGTTAGGAGATAAAATCTTAGTGGGAGAGAGTGAAAAAATTGATTCGGATTTGGATAGTCCTGATCCAACCCCTAACCCACAGCCAACCCCTGCTCCGATTCCAACGCCGACCACGCCAGCCTCTACAAGTATCTATACATACGAGGTGTTAGCAGATGGAACTATTCGGATTACTTCCTGCCAGACAAGTGATGTGAATCTGGTGATTCCGGATACAATCGATGGATATACGGTAACAGAGATCGGAGCAAATGCATTTGCAAATCAGACAAGTATTCAGACGGTGAAGTTCCCAGCGAATCTGAAGCAGATAGGAGTAAAAGCGTTTGCTAACTGTACAGGACTTCTGGAAGTGACATTACCGGATACGATCCAGGGAGCAGGACAACTTTGTTTTAGTGGCTGTACGGCTTTGAAAAAAGCAGTGCTGAACAAAGGCAGGATAAATATTGTGTATGGTATGTTTGAAAACTGTACCTCGCTGACAGAAGTTGTGATCCCGGATACGGTGGAAAATGTTGCCATGTATGCATTTTTGAATTGCAGATCATTGACGCATTTGAATCTGCCTGCATCTCTGAAATCAATTTCTGTACATGCCTTTGAAGGAGCAGGGGTTACGACGATCACATATGCGGGAACGAAAGCACAGTGGCAGAAAGTGAAAAAGAACTTAACAGGAAATGGTTCCTTTGTAACAGCGACAGTGACAGATTCTACCGGTGTGTTATTTACGGTAAGCGGTAGTAATAATGGAAACCAGAATCCTCAACAGACTGTAAAGAAACCGGCTAAAGTTAAAATAACGAAAGCCAAGAACGTCAAGACAAAGAAATTGACAGTAAAATGGAAGAAGACCTCGAAGGCAAAAGGGTACCAGATTCAGATAGCTTCCAATAAAAAGTTTACAAAAGGAAAGAAAACAAAGACTTTAAGTAAAACAACTTATTCCTTCAAGAAGCTGAAAAAGAATAAGTATTATTATGTTCGTGTCAGAGCTTATGTGTATAACAGTAATCATAAGAAAGTATATGGCAGCTGGAGCGCGGTAAAGAAAGTAAAGATCAAGAAGTAATCAGGTGTGAAAATGCAAAGATCTTGTAAAAGAGGTCTTTGCATTTTCTATTTAACTTTTCCTGGATTATCCGGAATTCTTTGCAAAATACCAAATGATGAATCTGAAAAACCACAATGTATATACTTCAAAATTCAACCTGTATGTGGTAGACTTAGCAAGGATAGAATGGGTGATGATATAAGCCTGCAAACAAATCGGCATCAGCATAGAAGACTATCAGAAACTGAAATAATACAGACAGGAAAACATATGGAAAAGAATTATAAATTAATCATCGGATATGACGGAACAAGATATTTTGGCTGGGAGCATCAGCCGGGCAAGGATACGATCCAGGGCAAGCTGGAGGATGTTTTAAACCATTTGGCGGAGGAGCCTGTTTTGATCATAGGAGCAGGCAGAACGGATGCGGGCGTGCATGCCCGGGCAATGGTAGCTAATGTGGTGCTCTCTGTGGATATGACGGCGGAGCAGCTGCGGGACTACATGAACAGATATCTGCCGGATGACATTATCGTGCAGGAAGTACGGGAAGCCTCCATGCGGTTTCATGCCAGATACAATGCGATCGGAAAGACATACTGTTATACAGTATTTGATGGCAAAACAAAGCCGCTATTTGACCGGAAATATGTATGGCAGTTGGAGAAGCCGGTCAATATAGAGCGGATGCAGAAGGCAGCAGAATATCTGATCGGTGAACACGATTTTATGAGCTTCTGTAAAAATCCGCAGAAGAAAAAATCGACTGTCCGCACAGTGGATCAGATTGAGATCCGCAGGAGAGGCGATTATGTGACACTGACTTTCCATGGAAATGGATTTTTACGCAATATGGTGCGGATCCTGACCGGAACGCTTGTAGCGGTCGGACAGGGAGAAATGACGGCGGAGCAGGTAAAAGCTGCGCTGGAAGCCAAAGATCGTCTGGCAGCCGGGCAGACTGCACCCGCAAAGGGACTTTGTCTTTTGGAAGTAGACTATATGTGATACCGGAAATAATCTGCATGACAGCATAGTATCATCCTGCCAGATAGTTTTTCATAATACGGAGTGCATTTTTTTCGAGGCGGGAGACCTGTGCCTGTGAAATGCCGATGCTGTTTGCGACTTCCATCTGGGTTTTTCCTTCGAAGAAGCGGAGAGAAATGATCTCGTGTTCTCTTTCATTCAGTCGCTGCATTGCCTCTGAAAGTGAAAGGCTTTCTATCCAGATGTCTTCCTTGTTTTTGCGGTCGCTGATCTGATCCATGACATAGAGGGTGTCACCGCCGTCCGTGTAGATCGGCTCGTTCAGGCTCATGGGGCTTTGCATGGCATCGAGCGCATAAACAATATCTTCTTTGGCAATTCCTATTTCAGTGGCAATCTCATCGATCGTTGGTTCCTTTTGTGTCTGTTTTGTCATGGCTTCTCTGGCGGAAATGGCTTTATAGGCAATGTCCTTTAAGGAGCGGCTGACGCGGATCGAGTTGCTGTCACGCAAATAACGCCGGATCTCGCCCATGATCATGGGGACTGCGTAGGTAGAAAATTTTACACCGAGTGACAGGTCGAAATTATCGATCGATTTGATAAGCCCGATACAACCAATCTGAAACAGATCATCCATATTTTCCGTGCTGGCGGAAAACCTTCTGATCACACTGAGTACAAGTCTGAGATTTCCTTCGATAAACTGGATCCGTGCATTTTCATTTCCATCTTTTATCTCCTTCAGTAAAAGCTCCTGTTCTGCACTGCCTAAAAGGGGCAGTTTTGCAGTATTGACACCGCAGATTTCAACCTTTCCCTGTGCCATTTTGTATGCCTCCTGTTTTTTCTTCTGATAGAAGAATGTGCATAAGTGGGAAAAAATATACAGTGATTTTGCAGACAAGCGGGACTAGGTGTGATAAAATATGATGAGATGCTGAATAGTTATGAAAAATGATTCAGGAGGGATTTAGGTGAAGCGAAAAGAGAATAAAATAAAGACAATATTTTTCATGCTGCTTACCATATGTATGATGACGGTGCTAATGCATGATTCTGTATCTGCGTCCAATGTAAGGCTGAACCGTACACAGGTGCAGATTGTAAGAGGAGATACTTACAGGCTGTATGTGAAGGGCACAACGGCTAAAGTTAAATGGTATTCATCAAACGCAAAGATCGCAACTGTTTCAAACGGAAAAGTGACAGCAAAGAAAAAGGGAACCGCTGTTATTTATGCGAAGGTAAATGGGAAAAAGTATGCATGTAAGGTCACAGTTGTGACACAGCAGCGTGCCTATATAGATACCCTGCAAAGGCAGATCAATATACAGAGGCGCCGCTATGGATTTAATTCATACGATAGAAACCCGCTTTTGCAGCGGGCAGCCCAGAAGCGTGCCAAAGAGTTGGCGGAGAAATTCTCCCATGCAAGGCCGAATGGATATAGTTGGGCTTCTGCGATCAGTATGCGTTATAATTTTAAAAAGGCATCTGAATTGACAGCCCGCTACTATACAGATCCCCAAGAGGTGGTGGATGCGTGGATGTCCAGAGCATCTACAAAGGCGAAGATCATCAGTAAACGCTACAATGAAATTGGTGTAGGTGTTTATTTGGATGAGGATGGATTTTTATACTATGCTGTGATCGTTGCAGTACGAAAATAAATCCTAAATAAAATGAAAAAATCTATATTTTCTATTGCCATCCGGAAAAGATGGTGGTATCATATCACCAAGTTAATAGTTTAAACCGATGAAGTGGAGATAAAAACAGATCGTGCACTTACAGAGAGACCGGAAAGGTGAGAGCCGGACAGAACGCAGCCTGTTAAATGGACCACGGAGGGCACAGGGAAAGGAAATATCTGAGTATTCTGTGACGTGAGACATACGTTAGTTGTCTGGGATATGTTAGTATCCTGAAAGTGCACGCATATTGTCGTGAAGCAAGGTGGCACCGCGGAAAGTTTATTCGCCCTTGACAGAAGTAGATTCTGTCAAGGGCTTTTTTGTAGTGAGAATTGTCGTATATTTGCGAAGCAAATGTACGGCGCAATAACCTGCAAAGCAGGTTATAGAAGTTTTCTTCCGAACGTATTCTGTCACGCAGCGCAGATGCGTGATGCAGCCTCAGCCCATCACCGAAGGTGATTAAGTATGGGCTGAGGTTCACGTAAGAGAAAATCAGAAAGTGCGAAGCGCGACTGGCGCGATAGCGGCAGGATTTTCGAGTCTGCGACCTTAAAATCAGAAGAAAAACGAAAGGAGAATCCCATGTATTATTACCCAACCCTACAACAACTGAAAGAAATGCCGGATTTAAACCGGTACGGCGTTGTTCCGGTCTGCTGCGAGCTGTATGCAGACAGAAAGACACCGATCGAAGTGCTCCGGATCCTGAAGCATGTGAGCAGTCACTGCTATATGCTGGAAAGCGCAGAGGACAAAAAGCAGTGGGGCAGATACACCTTCTTAGGATATGAGCCGACATTGGAGATTACCTGTCATGATCATAAACTCAGCATCCGCTCCGGTATGACCATAACGGAAACGGTCACACATCCCGGTAAATATCTGCGCCAGATCTTAGAGCAGTATAAAAGTCCGAAGCTGGAGGGTATGCCACCTTTTACAGGTGGACTGGTAGGCTATTTCTCCTATGATTATATTAAGTACAGTGAGCCGTCGCTTACATTAGATGCCAAAGAGGATGAGCACTTTAAGGACATGGATCTGATGCTGTTTGACAAGGTGATCTGTTTTGATAATTACAGACAGAAGATCCAGCTCATTGTGAACTGCAAGACAGACAATCTGGAAACGAATTACCATCAGGCGCAGAGACAGCTATCCGATATGGCAGATCTGATCTTACACGGAGAGGCTGCAGAGGAAAAACCGCTACACTTAAAATCCGAATTCAGACCGCTGTTTTCCAAAGATGCCTATTGCGAAATGGTGCAGAAAGGAAAAGATTACATAAAGGAAGGGGATATTTTCCAAGTCGTGCTTTCCAACCGGATGGAGGCGGATATGGAAGGAAGTCTTCTGGATACTTACCGCGTACTCAGGACCAGTAATCCTTCCCCATATATGTTCTACTTTTCCAGTGAAGATGTGGAGATCGCAGGTGCTTCTCCCGAAACGCTTGTAAAGCTGGAAAATGATAAGCTGTACACTTTCCCGCTGGCAGGCACAAGAAAAAGAGGCGAGACAGAAGCTGAAGACCAGAGACTGGAGCAGGAACTGTTAGCCGACGAAAAGGAAAAAGCAGAACATAATATGCTGGTTGATCTGGGCAGGAACGACATCGGAAAGATCAGCAGGATCGCATCGGTCGAGGTTGTGAAATATATGGAGATCGAAAGATTCTCCCATGTCATGCACATCGGATCGACCGTAACAGGAACGATCAGAGAGGATAAAGATGCGGTAGATGCGGTGGATGCTATTTTGCCGGCGGGAACACTTTCAGGTGCACCAAAGCTGCGGGCGTGTGAGATCATCAATGAGCTGGAGGACAACAAACGTGGCATTTACGGTGGTGCGATCGGTTATCTGGATTTTACCGGAAATCTGGACACCTGTATTGCCATAAGACTGGCATTTGCAAAGAACGGTAAAGTATATGTCAGATCCGGTGCAGGCATTGTGGCAGACAGTGTCCCGGAAAAGGAATATGAGGAATGTATCAACAAGGCAAAGGCAGTCATGAATGCCTTAAAAGAAGCGGATGGAGGAATTTAAGATGATCGTACTGATTGATAATTATGACAGCTTTTCTTACAACCTGTATCAGTTGATCGGAAAATATGATGCTGATATCCATGTTTACAGAAATGATAAGATCACTGTGGACGAGCTGGATGCATTACAGCCGGATGCGATCATTCTTTCGCCGGGACCGGGCAAACCGTCAGATGCAGGCATCTGTGAGGAAGTCGTCAAGAAGCTGTATACAAAATATCCGATTCTTGGGGTATGTCTGGGGCATCAGGCAATCTGTGAAGCCTTTGGCGCATCAGTTACTTATGCGAAACAAATGATGCACGGAAAGACAAGTGAGATTCAGATCTCACCGGAAAACCGGATCCTGAAGGGCTTAAAAGAGCCGGTAACAGTTGCCAGATATCATTCTCTGGCTGTCAGGGAAGAAACACTTCCAAAGGAACTCTCCATAGCGGCAAAAGCAGAGGATGGAGAGATCATGGCAGTGGAGCATGTAAAATATCCGCTTTTCGGGCTCCAGTTTCACCCGGAATCCATTATGACACCGCAGGGCGGCGAAATGATAAGGAATCTTTTGCAGTATAGTAAGAAAAATTCTAAATAATCTGTCTGCTCCCTTTAAAACAGGGAATAGAAAAGAGAAAACGCAATAAAGATATAAAAATAATTCATATGAAACAGATAGAAATACTGTAAAATCTAAATATATAAAGAAAGGAAGAAACAAAAATGATCAAAGAAGCAATTATCAAGCTGACAAACAAAGAGAATTTAAGCTATGGGGAAGCAAAAGCCGTTATGAATGAGATCATGAGCGGAGAGGCTTCCGATGTACAGAAGAGTGCTTATCTGACAGCACTTACCATGAAAGGTGAGACAATCGACGAGATCACAGGTTCTGCGGAAGAAATGAGAAATCATGCAGTGCAGCTTTCTCATGAAGGAGATGTACTGGAGATCGTCGGAACAGGCGGGGACAAATCAGATTCCTTTAACATTTCCACAACGTCTTCCCTTGTTATCGCTTCCGCAGGTGTTTCGGTTGCAAAGCACGGAAACCGTGCAGCCAGCAGTAAATCAGGTGCAGCGGATGTGCTGGAAAGCCTTGGTGTCAATATCACGATTTCACCCCGGAAGAGTGCAGAGCTGCTGCAGAACATTGGTATCTGCTTTCTGTTTGCACAGAGTTATCATACAGCAATGAAATATGTGGGATCGATCCGTAAAGAGCTTGGTATCCGCACAATCTTCAATATTTTAGGACCTCTAGCAAATCCTGCCAGTGCAAATCTGCAGGTAATGGGTGTTTATGATGAAAGTCTTGTAGAGCCGCTTGCAAAAGTATTATCCAACCTTGGGGTGAAAAGAGCACTCGTTGTATACGGACAGGACAGACTGGATGAGATTTCAGCAAGTGCAGAAACGTCGGTATGCGAAGTAAAGGATGGTACATTTAAAAGCTATACGATCAGTCCGGAACAGTTTGGACTGACCAGATGCAAAAAGGAAGAGCTGACAGGCGGAACACCGGATGAGAATGCTGCGATCACTAAGGCAGTTTTAGCAGGCGAGCAGGGAGCCAGAAGAACAGCGGTTGTATTAAATGCGGGCGCAGGACTTTATGTAGCGGGAAAGGCAGATTCGATCGAAGCAGGCGTCCGCCTTGCGGAAGAACTGATCGACAGCGGTAAGGCGGAAAAGAAGCTGGAAGAATTCGTGAAATATTCAAATATGTAAAAATTCAGGGACATGTAAATCCGTAATAAACATGCCATTTATGGACAGGTTTTTACAGCTTTATATGGTGAGGTAACTACATGAGCGAAAGGAAAAAAGATGATCTTAGATGAAATTGTAGCAAAAACAAAGGTGCGGCTGGAAGAAAATAAAAAGAAACTGCCGCCGGAAGAACTGCAGAAGCAGGCACTTTCCATGGCAGCAGATACGGGGTTTCCATTTGAAAAAGCATTGAAGGCACAGGGACTTTCCTTTATCTGTGAGGTCAAGAAGGCATCCCCGTCCAAAGGGCTGATCGCACCGGATTTTCCGTATGTTGCGATCGCGGAGGAATATGAAAAGGCGGGCGCAAATGCCATTTCCGTGTTGACAGAGCCCTATTTCTTTCAGGGATCAGACAGTTATCTGCAGCAGATCAGTGAACATGTTTCCATTCCGCTGCTGCGAAAGGATTTTACGATCGATCCTTATATGATCTATGAGGCAAAGGTGATCGGTGCAAGTGCGATCCTTTTGATCTGTGCCATCCTGACGGATGAACAGTTAAAAAGTTACCTGCAGCTTGCAGATTCGCTGGGGCTTTCTGCACTGGTGGAGGCGCATGATGAAGCGGAAGTACAGCGGGCTCTTTCGGCAGGAGCCAGGATCATCGGTGTCAATAACCGGAATCTGAAGGATTTTACGGTAGATATTCAAAATTCCATAAGGCTGCGGAAGCTGATCCCAAAGGAGATCGTGTTTGTATCGGAGAGTGGCATGAAAACACCAGAGGATATCAAAAGACTGCGGGACAACGAGACGGATGCGGTGCTGATCGGGGAGACCTTTATGAGAAGCCCTGATAAAAAGAAAATGCTGGAGGATCTAAAGGGTATATGATAGACTGTAAGGTAAAGATCTGTGGGCTGCGCAGAGAGGAAGATATCTGCTGTGTCAATGCCTATCTGCCGGATTACATAGGGTTTGTCTTTTATCCGAAAAGTAAGCGGTATGTAACAGGAGAGCAGGCGCAGAAGCTGAAAGAAAAGCTGGATCCGTGTATCCGGGCAGTCGGTGTTTTTGTCAATGCAGATCCCGATGAGGTCATTGCACTGCTGCAGAAGAATATCATTGATATCGCACAGCTGCACGGGCAGGAGAGCGAAGAGGAACTCAGGAAGATCCGGGAACAGACGGGAAAGCCTGTGATCCGCGCGCTAAAGGTAACGGAAGAAACGAATCTGCAGGAGGCATATCAGACCGATGCAGATTATATTCTGCTGGATAACGGAATGGGCAGCGGAAAGCCGTTTCCATGGGACGTTATTTTAAAGCAGCTTGCGCAGGAAGAATTGCAGGAGAAGATCAGCAGGAAACCGTTTTTTCTGGCAGGCGGGATCGACCCTGAAAATATGGAACGGGCGGCAGAAGCGTTCAGACCATATGCGCTCGATCTGAGCAGCAGTGTGGAGACAGACGGGGTGAAAGACCCGGAAAAAATAAGAAAACTGATGGAAACGATCAGGAAAAGAGGTACAGAATGAAAAAAGGAAGATATGGCATATACGGAGGACAGTACATCTCAGAAACGCTGATGAATGAACTGATCCATCTGGAAGAACAGTATGAATATTATAAAAAGGATCCGGAATTTCAAGAAGAACTGCATAGACTTTTGGTAGAATATGCAGGCAGACCGTCTCTTCTGTATTATGCGGAAAAGATGACAAAGGATCTGGGTGGTGCAAAGATTTATTTAAAGAGAGAGGATCTGAACCATACAGGTGCGCATAAGATCAACAACGTACTGGGGCAGGCACTGCTGGCAAAGAAGATGGGAAAGACGAGACTGATCGCAGAAACCGGAGCAGGACAGCATGGTGTTGCAACTGCAACGGCAGCAGCTTTATTCGGTATGGAATGTGAGGTCTTCATGGGAAAAGAAGATACGGACAGACAGGCTCTGAATGTATACAGAATGGAGCTGTTAGGTGCAAAGGTACATGCGGTCACAAGCGGTACGATGACTTTGAAGGATGCGGTAAACGAAGCAATGCGTGAATGGTCTACCAGAGTTTCAGATACGCATTATGTGCTCGGTTCCGTTATGGGGCCACACCCGTTCCCGATGATCGTCAGAGATTTCCAGAGCGTGATCAGTCAGGAAGCAAGAGCGCAGATCCTTGAAAAAGAAGGGAAACTGCCAAAAGCTGTAGTTGCCTGCGTCGGTGGCGGCAGCAATGCGATCGGTATGTTTTACAATTTTATTCCGGATGAAGGCGTGCAGCTTATCGGCTGCGAAGCAGCGGGAAAAGGCATAGATACCGATAAGCATGCAGCAACGATCGCAAAGGGAAGTGTCGGTATTTTCCATGGTATGAAATCTTATTTCTGTCAGGATGAGCAGGGACAGATCGCACCGGTTTATTCCATCTCCGCGGGGCTGGACTATCCGGGCATCGGACCGGAGCATGCATATCTGCATGACAGCGGACGTGCGGTCTATGTACCGGTAACGGATGATGAGGCAGTGGAAGCATTTGAATATCTGGCACGTACGGAAGGTATCATCTGTGCCATTGAAAGTGCCCACGCTGTTGCCCATGTGAAAAAGATCGCAGGCAGTATGTCAAAGGATGACAGTATTATCGTCTGCCTGTCAGGACGCGGTGATAAAGACGTGGCAGCGATTGCCAGATATAAGGGGGTAGATTTACATGAGTAAGATCACAGACGCATTCAAAGATACAAAGGCATTTATCCCGTTTATTACGGCAGGAGATCCATGTCTTTCCAAAACAGTGGAATATGTAGTACAGATGGCAAAAGCCGGTGCGGACATCATTGAGATCGGTATTCCGTTTTCAGATCCGACAGCGGAAGGTGTTGTGATCCAGAACGCCAATATCCGTGCACTTGCAAACGGCTTTACGATGGAAGGACTGTTTGATGCGGTAAAGCAGATCCGCAGCCAGACCGATATTCCGCTTATTTTCATGACTTATATCAATCCGGTATTCCATTATGGCTATGAGGCTTTCTTTGCAAAATGTCAGGAGCTTTCCGTAAACGGCTTTATTTCCCCGGATGTTCCGTTTGAGGAGAAAGAAGAAGTGGAAGAGGTCGCTAAGAAATACGGTGTCGATGTGATCTCCATGATCTCGCCGACTTCCGAGGAACGTATCGCAAGAATTGCAAAAGAAGCAACCGGCTTTATTTATGTGGTATCCTCCATGGGCGTAACGGGTGTCCGCAGTGAGATCCATACAGACCTTGCAAAGATCATAGAAAAGATCCGTTCTGTGACGGATGTACCGTGTGCGATCGGCTTCGGGATCAGTACACCGGAGCAGGCAGAGAAGATGGCTGCACTTGCAGACGGTGCGATCGTAGGCAGCGCGATCGTCAAGATCGTGGCAGAATACAAAGAAGAGGCTGC
>UMFR01030531.1_pt1 | contig 20634 bp, 18 predicted proteins | sample 1965041 | NCBI WGS metagenome assembly UMFR01 (sample SAMEA4836049, study PRJEB28245) | human gut metagenome | biome: gut microbiome; material: fecal sample | place: Denmark | collected 2008
CTGCCAAAACGCTACGAAGACCAACAGTCGCTGACAATATACCAAGTTATGGTAGCATCCTTCAACCGCGATACCACCGCCACCACCCCGGGATACACCGCCATGTGGGGGCCCGACGACAACCGCAAAGACGGCAATATCGCCGGCGTCACCGCCGCCCTCGACCACATAGCCTCCATCGGCGCCAATGCCATTTGGCTCACCCCCATATTTGACAGCTCAAAAGCCAAAGGCGGCGAAAAACTCCGGTCCACCGGATACTTCGCCAACGACTACTTCGCCATAGACCCCCATTTCGGCACACCGGACGATCTGCGACACCTCATCGACGAAGCCCATGCACGCGGCCTCTACGTCATCCTTGACGGCGTCTTCGGGCACCACGGCGGAGTCACCACACCCTCACCCTCGGGATACACCATAGACAGCACACCCAGCGCCAACGTGCGCGACACCATACCCTCGGGCAATGTCGCCTACCCCGCCTCCCTGCCTTACTTTCGCGAAGTGGCCACCTGGTGGATAGACAACTACGACATCGACGGATGGCGCCTCGACCAGGCATACCAAGTCGTACAAAACGGACACAACTACTGGCGCGAAATACGCCAAGCCGTACAAGACCTCGCCGACCATCGCGCTGCACAAGGCAAGCGCTGGGGCACACTCGCATACATGGTAGGCGAAGACTGGGGTGACGCAAACGCCATCAACGCCGGCGTATACAGTGACCACGGACTCATCAGCGCCTTCGACTTCGACGGAAAAGAACGTATTTCCGGCCCCATGCAAGACATTGAAAGCGAAGGACTTGACAACTGGGACGATATAATATACGTGCTCAGCACCCCACGCCAACGCGGATACAAGGACGACACCGTGCTGCCCAACCTGTTTGTCACCAACCACGACGGATACCGCCTGGCCGACCACCTCAACCCCGCCGAGCCACTATACATCGAAAAACAAATGACACGCATGGCGATACTCGCCGCATATAACGGACCCATAACACTATACTACGGCGACGAATTCGGCGACCGCGCAGTCGACAACCACGGATGGCAAAAAGACAACGTCTCGCGCACATCCGGACACATCGTCCCCCTCGATGACCAACAGCGCCAACTTATGCAATACACCTCCAACGTCATGAACCTGCGACGCCAAAATCCCGCCATGTGGCGCGGAATCCCCACATTTCACCACCACAACATCGATGGAGCCGATGTACTCATCGTTGACAAAACAGACATCAAGACAGGCAACCGCGTAGCCATAGTCTTCAGCGACAAAAACGTCTCAGTTCCCATAGAAGGCACATACATCGACGTAGACGCCTGGCGCCCCGAAATCAAGGTATTAACACCTTCACACGTCAAGCACCACAATAAATAAGCAAACATACACAAAAGCACTACAACAAATACACATAACCATGAACGTAGTAGACAGATTTCTGCGGTACGTCAAATACGACACCCAGAGCGATGAACTCACCAACATGACGCCCTCCACACCCGGGCAAATGACCTTCGCCAAATATCTCGCCGACGAACTCCGCCAAATGGGACTCGACGACATCACCCTCGATGACAACGGGTACCTCATGGCGACACTGCCGGCAAACACCGATGCCGAAGGCATTCCCACCATCGGATTTATCGCACACCTCGACACATCACCCGACATGAGCGGACACAATGTTACCCCACGCATCGTCGAAAACTATGACGGCGGCGACATACTGCTCAACAAGCATACAGGCATTACACTGTCGCCCAACGACTTTCCTGAACTGCTCAACTACAAAGGACAGGCACTCATCGTCACCGACGGCAATACCCTGCTCGGCGCAGACGACAAAGCAGGTATAGCCGAAATCATCTCCGCCGTAGACCACCTCCAACAACACCCCGAAATCAAACACGGCAAAATACGCATAGCCTTCAACCCCGACGAAGAAATCGGCCAAGGCGCACACAAATTCGATGTCCAACTCTTCGGTGCCGACTGGGCATACACCATGGACGGAGGCGAAATAGGCGAACTCGAATACGAAAACTTCAACGCCGCAGTCGCACGCGTCACCTTCACCGGGCGCAACGTACACCCGGGATACGCCAAGCACAAAATGATAAACTCGATGCGCATAGCCAACCAGTTTGTCATCATGCTCCCACGATGGGAAACCCCCGAACACACCGAAGGATACGAAGGATTCTACCACCTCATAGGCATGGAAGGAACCGTCGAAAAAACAGTGCTCACATACATCATACGAGACCACGACCGCGACCGCTTCGAACGCCGCAAAAAAGAGATGGAACACCTCGCACGCAAAATCAACCACGAATTTCCCGACTGCTGCGCCATCGAAATCAAAGACCAGTACTACAACATGCGCGAAAAAATCGAACCGCTGATGCACATCATCGACACAGCCGAACAAGCCATGCGAGACAGCGGCGTCACGCCCAAAGTAGTACCCATACGCGGCGGCACAGACGGAGCACAACTCTCATTCAAAGGCCTGCCATGCCCCAACATATTTGCCGGCGGCCTCAACTTCCACGGACGTTACGAATACATACCTATCCCCTCCATGGAAAAAGCCACAGAAGTCATCGTCCAAATAGCCCGTATCGTTGCACAAAACCATCGCTGATACATACGCCCGTCCCGATGGCACCGCCATCATCATCACCGGTGCCACCGGCAGCGGCAAAACATCACTCGCTATAGAACTGGCGCGACACCTGCACTGCCATATCATCAGCGCAGACTCGCGCCAGATTTATCGCGACATTCCCATTACCACAGCCGCACCAACCCCGGACCAACTCGCCGCAATACCACACCACCTCGTAGGCACACTACCCATAGACGCCACATACAGCGCCGCCCAATTCGTTCAAGACGTACACACGCTGCTACCGCGACTATGGCAAAACAGCCCCTACGTCATCATCTGCGGAGGCAGCATGATGTACCTACACGCACTGCTGCACGGCATCGACGACATGCCCACTATCACCGAAGACACACGCACATACGTACTCGACCTATACCACCGACACGGACTGCAACACCTGCTCGAACTGCTCGCCACTCTCGACCCGCAATACCGAGCCACCGTAGACCCGGCCAATACACGCCGCATAATACACGCCATCGAAGTCAGCCTCCAAGCCGGACGCCCTTACAGCAGCCACCTCACCGGACGCCCCACTGCCCCGGAGCTGCACGCCGTTACATTCGCCCTCACCATGCCACGACCTCAACTCTTCGATCGCATCAACGCACGTGTCCTCCAAATGGTAGCCGACGGCATGGAACAAGAAGCACAACGCATGTACCCCTTGCGACACCTCAATGCCCTCAACACCGTCGGCTTCAAAGAATGGTTCAGTCACTTCGACGGAACGCTCGACCGCACCACCGCCATAGCTCGCATCGCCAAAAACACCCGCGTATACGCAAAAAAACAACTCACCTGGCTGGCCCGTGCCGCCTTCGACGTCACCCCACTCGATGCCCAATCCCCCATTTCCCCCCTCACCCAAATCCTCCATCACCTCCCCGATACCACAATTCCCACCGCCACCTGACACCGGCAATCATAGCCGCACAACCACCCGTCCCCTTTCACTATCCCCACGACCAACGCCATCCGACAAAATAACCGAAAACGCCATCAAAATAGCCGAAATTTTTGGAGGCACGAACCCCCAATTCACAAAAAAATCCGTAAATTTGCATCCGTGATAACACCCGAAAAGGTACATATTTTTGGTCTCCAAACGTTAACGAAATTAAAAATTTCATTACAACAGTCTCGCTGACAGTCAATTCCAAAAGTTGCTCTCCGAGACCATCCTCCACTAAAACAAGGATTAAGACCATCCACTGGCCTGCTTTGCAGGTTGTAGATGCGGTCTCTCCGAGACCATCCTCCACTAAAACAAGGATTAAGACGTACTCCTTTGTATAGTTGTTGAGAGTTAGTCCCATTGTGCTCCGAGACCATCCTCCACTAAAACAAGGATTAAGACTTTTAAAAGCTAAGACATAAGGTACATGGTATTGGTGCTCCGAGACCATCCTCCACTAAAACAAGGATTAAGACTTGTCCACATTCTCGCTAAGGAAGACATATTTGTCTTCCAACTCCGAGACCATCCTCCACTAAAACAAGGATTAAGACCTCATCTCTCACTTCATAGAGATCCCATGTTGATAGGGCTCCGAGACCATCCTCCACTAAAACAAGGATTAAGACAGTACTGAAAGATCATCTGGTACGATGACTGCCACTCCGAGACCATCCTCCACTAAAACAAGGATTAAGACCGCCAGTCCAGTTAACGGTTACGCCTTTCATTGTGGTCTCCGAGACCATCCTCCACTAAAACAAGGATTAAGACGAGTTATTTCCATTTTCTTCAAACCCAAAGAAAATCCTCCGAGACCATCCTCCACTAAAACAAGGATTAAGACATCTACTTCTGCGGGTACTAAGGCGTATAGATCTTTCTCCGAGACCATCCTCCACTAAAACAAGGATTAAGACCCCCAATCCAAGTACTCCTTTGTATAATTGTTGAGAGTTCTCCGAGACCATCCTCCACTAAAACAAGGATTAAGACTACTCATACCCCTTCCCCCAGGGAAGGAGTATGGATAGCTCCGAGACCATCCTCCACTAAAACAAGGATTAAGACAGTTTATGAGGTGGTAGTTCGACATTTCAGAGAGATCTCCGAGACCATCCTCCACTAAAACAAGGATTAAGACCTTTATAAGCGGGATGGTGAAATACTCATACCCATTCTCCGAGACCATCCTCCACTAAAACAAGGATTAAGACCAGTGGGATTCGAACCCACACGAACTTTTCAGTTCAACTCCGAGACCATCCTCCACTAAAACAAGGATTAAGACCAGAGAGAATAACACCACGAGTAAAAGTATTAGACTCCGAGACCATCCTCCACTAAAACAAGGATTAAGACTGACCGATCTTCTCTCCAACGCCATTTTTCATTAATCTCCGAGACCATCCTCCACTAAAACAAGGATTAAGACTTAATTCTCTTTGCCATAATATAAGGTATTTAGTTGATCTCCGAGACCATCCTCCACTAAAACAAGGATTAAGACCTCATGCTCAGGAGTTTTGTTATACGGTACCGATAATTCTCCGAGACCATCCTCCACTAAAACAAGGATTAAGACTTCAATAATATTAGTCAGATTGTTTCTTTTTGATTTACTCCGAGACCATCCTCCACTAAAACAAGGATTAAGACATTGTATGCAGGTCAAGAACATCCCCTGCTTTAGCCCTCCGAGACCATCCTCCACTAAAACAAGGATTAAGCTATTAACAGCAACGAGAAAAGCGGCTGCATAGTAGATGATGTCCGACTAAACAGAAACATGTTGTAAAACATATTTTGCCGCAACAGATTGTTTTTCTAATCGTTAGCCGCAATTGGTGGCATTCCGACAGAAAAATAGCTTGCACGATTGCAAAATAACTTATAATTTTGCGGTGAGGTCGATAGGCTCGAAGCTATCGCCGGACAGTCCCCCTACTCTCGGCGACAGTTATACTGCCTGTAGAAGCGAATTATCTAATCACTTAAGCCTCGCCACTTAAAAACTCGAAAAAGAATAAACTAATCCACCAACGATATGGGTAGATACTTATACGGAGCATCGATACAGGGCATCCAAAACTACATCTTTCAGACCAATGAGCTGAAGGATATTATCGGTGCAAGCGAACTTGTCAACGAAATATGCCATAAATTCAAAGCCATGTATGGCGAGGATAGCGAGCATAGGGGCAAGATGATAGTCCACGCCGCGGGCAACATCAAGTGCATCTTTGATGACGAGGACGCATGCCGCGATGCTGTTCGCAATTTTCCCCGGTTTGCTATGGAAATGGCGCCGGGCATCACCATCAGCCAGGCGGTTGTCAAGATTAAAGACGACAGCGAATACGCGAAGAAAGCTGAGGAGCTAGAGCAACGCTTACACGCTCAGCGCAACCATCCCGTCAAAAGCCTCACCACCGGGCTGATGGCGATAGAACGTTCGCGCAAGACCGGACTACCGGCGACTACAATAAAATACGCCCAAGACAAGAAAGAGAAAGACGAGTACCTCGATGAAGGGATTGTAGCCAAACGTAATGAGAAAGGTTGTGACCTGTATCGCAAACTAACCGGCGAAGACATCAAAACCGGAAACCGCGCATATGACACCAAAGACCTCACCGGCCACAACGACTGGATTGCCGTGATACACGCCGATGGTAATGGCCTTGGCGAGGTTGTGGCGGAATTGTCAGGCGATTACCAACGTTTCAAGGACTTTTCGGATAACCTGGACAAAGCGACCATTGCTGCAGCCCAAGCAGCGTACACTGCAACAAAAGAAAAAGAAGAGGACGAAAAAGCCAATCGTACGTTGGAAAAATTGAAGATACGTCCTATCGTAATCGGTGGCGATGACCTCACAGTGATATGCCGCGGCGACTTGGCCGTCAAATTTGTAAAAGAATACCTCGAAGCATTCGAGAAGGAGACAAAGGAACGAATAGGTAAGAAGTTGACTGCTTGCGCCGGCATCGCCTTCATCAAGTCGTCTTATCCGTTTTATTACGGCTACGACTTGGCCGAGGCACTGTGCGGCGAGGCCAAGAAGGACGCCAAGTCGGACAAAGTCAAGAAAGCCAATGGCAATCAAGCACCCTCATGCCTGATGTTCCATAAAGTTCAGAGCAGTTTCGTGGAAGATTACGCCGAAATCAAGCGCAAAGAGCTGACCACAGTCGATGGAGGTTCGCTTTGCTTCGGGCCGTATTACTTGAATAAAGAAAGTGTTGACAAGGTCAAAGACAGGGAACGTTGGACTATCAAGGAACTTTCAGAGACAGTAGATAAGCTGAATAAAGAAGATAACAACCGCGTTAAGACAGCCATTCGCCAGTGGCTGACGCTGATGCACGAGGACGCCGGGGCTGCCAAGCAGCACTCCAAACGTGTTAAAGCTGTCAATCTCGACAGTAAATTCATTTCCATTTACGATTCGGTCTCTACCGGTATAATAAAGAAGGACGCCGATGGCAAGGACAAAGAGCCCAAGCTTTATCCGGCATACGACATACTGTCGTTGCTAACAATAATCGAGCAAGAGACAAAACCAAACCAAGAAACAAAATAGGCATACCGCTATGAGCAATATAAAATACACTATCGAGTTTTACTCGCAATGGCATTGCGGGTCGGGATTGTCTGCCGGCGCGGATGTCGATGCGTTGGTCGTCAAGGACAAAGACGATATGCCCTATGTCCCGGGTAAGACCATCAAAGGCCTGGTGCGCGAAGCCGTAGAAAACCTTATGCAATTCACCAGAGAAAACAAGTCCGGACTTATCGAACAGGCCTTCGGCGAGGGAGGCAAAACCACCGGCTGCGCACATTTCGGCAACGCCGAACTCGATACTAAGGAACGCGATGCTATCGTAAAAGCCAACGCCGCTCAATTCCTTTATAATAAGGTGACCACTACCGCCATCTCTAATGAGGGCACGGCGCAAAACCATAGTCTGCGTAGCATCCAGACCGTGGTGCCGTGCAAACTATACGGCGAAATTACGGGCGTGCCCGAGGAGCTGGCGGACGACATTGTCCGCTGCTTCGGCCTGATTAAACGCTTAGGGCACAAACGCACACGCGGCCTAGGACGCTGTGACATCAAGGGAGAGAAAGGAGGAAAGGCATGAAGACACTCAAGTTCAAATGTAAACTGCTGTCGGACGTAATCCTCAACCAAAAAGCCGCCAGCGAAGGCGCCAACAATACCCTCGACTTTATTCCCGGCAGCAACTTCCTGGGCATCGTGGCCGCCCGGTATGACAATTTCGACGATGACGCCATGGAGGTATTCCATAGCGGCAAGGTGCGCTTCGGTGATGCCCATCCCGTGTGCAAAGACCACGAGAACATGCGCACGTTGCGCATCCCGGCCTCGATGTACTATCCAAAGCTCAAGAAAGCGAGCGAAGTATGCTACATACATCACGAATACGACCGAGATAAAGACAAAGGGGGCGATGGCGGAAATCCGCAGCAGCTTAAGCAATGCCGTCAGGGCTTCTACGCCTTTAAGAACAGCGCCGGATTCAAGGCCGAGACGTCCACGAACTTTGCACTCAAGTCGGCATACGACCGCAAGGCACGCCGCTCCAAGGACAGCCAAATGTTCGGGTACGAGGCCTTGGACAAAGACGCCGAGTTCTACTTCAGCATCGAGGTCGACACGGACGAACTTGCGGACAAAATCCGCAAAGCGCTTGTCGGCAGACACAATATAGGGCGCTCGCGCACAGCGCAGTACGGCTTGGTCGAACTCGAAGAGTGTAACTTTGAAGAAACGCGATCTCGAGACATCAAAGCGGATGGCAAAGTCACCGTCTACGCCGATGGCCGACTGATATTTATTGACGACAACGGCGAACCGACTTTCCGCCCCACAGCGACAGATCTCGGACTTGACAGCGGCGAAATCGATTGGGAGCGCTCGCAGGTGCGCACCTTCCAATACGCGCCGTGGAACGGCAAGCGCAAGACCCGCGATGCCGACCGCTGCGGCATCGAAAAAGGCAGTGTCTTTGTCGTCTCCGGCTGCAAGGCGCAAGACCTCAAGTCCCGATATGTCGGCGCATACCGCAACGAAGGCTTCGGCCGCGTAATCTATAACCCCGAATTCCTGGATACGGCAGACAACGCCTCTAACGGCCAAGCCAAGTTCAAACTCAAAGAGGGCGAGGGAAAGGCTAAAGAGACCAAGAAGCCTACGCTAATACCTGCCGACAAAATCAATAATTCTCCACTGCTGAATTACATTAATCGCGCAATCAGGGATAAGGAAGAAGACGAGTATATCCGCAAGAAAGTCAATAAGTTTGTAGAAGACAACACCGATAGATTTAAAAAAGATCGTGAACGCTTTGCTTCGCAATGGGGCGCCATCCGCACCATCGCTATGCAGTACAAGACGCATGATAAGATTTGGGAACAGCTTTTCACCAAGAAAAAGGTTAAGTATACGGAAAGAGGTCCCGAACCTGCCGCCTACCTCACTCATGGTGTAGCCAAAGACAAGTGGAGCAAAGGAGGCCGCAAGAATGCCTTGGAAGACTTCATAAAAGAGATACATGAGTCCGAATATGAGAACGACATCACCGCAAAGGCATTAATCAACTTAGCATCCGAAATGGCCAAAATATGCAAGAACAAGCAAAAATGACAGATACACGATACACATACAGGCATATAGTGCGGCTGACGGTGGAAGCCGCCACGCCGCTGGCCGTAGGCACGGGCAAGAGCTGTGACATACTCACCGACGCACCCGTGGCCAAGGATGTCAACGGCCTGCCTTACATCCCGGCGACATCCATCGCCGGCGTACTGAGGCACGCAATGGGACTCACCGACGACCAAACCGAAGGCAACCCTTTCGGATACATCAGCAAATCAGACGATAACGATGACAGCGGCCACGGCTCGGACATCATATTCACCGATGCGGTGATGGTGGGCAAGAACGGCAAGGCACTCGACGGGATACAGGATATTGATTGGAATGACGAATTTTATCGGTATTTCCAAGACCTACCCGTACGCCAGCACGTGCGCATCGACCACAAAGGTACAGCCGAGAACAACGGAAAGTTCGACAACGAAGTTGTATACAAAGGCACACGCTTTGTCTTTGAAATCGAGCTGATGTCCGAAAAAGACGACAAAGAGCATATCGAAAAAGCTATTGGGCACCTGCGTTACAGCACGTTGCGTATAGGCGGCGGCACTCGCAAAGGCTACGGCAAACTTAGTATTGTTGACTGTCGGCAAGCCTCACTCAACCTTTCCAAGCCTGAGCACCTTGAAAAATACCTCAATAAATCATCATCTTTGGCCGAAGATTGGGATGGTTTTACGAAAATCCCAGTGATTGAATCGTTAGACTACTCCAAGTGGACGCATTATCAACTGAAGCTTAAGCCTTTAGACTTCTTTATGTTTGGCTCGGGTATGGGCGACAGCGATGCCGACAACGTCTATGTTTCCGAACTCATTGTCAGCTGGGGAAGTGACGACAAACCGTATATAGACAAAGATAAAGAATGCAAACCGCAAAAACGCGTACTTATACCCGGGTCATCCGTCAAAGGCGCAATCGCGCACCGCACCGCTTACCATTACAACAAGATCAAAGGAAACTTTGCTGAAAACTATAAAGATAAAGAGAAAAGGGAAGAGATAACCGGAAGCAACAATAAGGCTGTGGCTGAAATTTTCGGCAAAGCCGATGGCGACAAATTCACACGCGGCCGGATACTGATAGACGATGTCATCAGGGGACAAGCCGAGCCAAAGTCGAAATCTTTCTTCCACAACAAGATAGACCAGTTCACCGGCGGCACTATGGACGGCGCGCTCTTCCAAGAGAAGGTCATCTACGACAAAGACACCGAATACACGTTTGACATCTACGTCGAAAACAGTGCCCTCGCCGATGATGACATTAAAAAAGCCTTCGTGCAAAGTCTCCGCGACATCTGCGCCGGGCTGCTACCCCTCGGCGGCATCACCAACCGCGGCAACGGCATTTTCACCGGGACCGCAACCGAAAACGACGAACCATTATGGACAGAATAGATAAAATAACAGAAATACCCGAAGCCAAGTATCAAGGCTATATCTGGTATAGCGACAGCGACCGCCCCGAAGTCCTCACCGGCGACAAGGAGTACGGCGGCTTTACGCCCAACCCGGACGGAAACCCCTTTATCATCGAGGGCGATCTGTGGAACGAAGCCAACAGCACCTCCATATCCATCCGCTATGTCGATGGACGGTACTATATCCACCGGACAACGCTCACCGGCGAGACAGACCACAGCACCATCAAGAAATACGTGGCGCATCGTATTGACGAGTACAAGTATCTGCGCTTTGTCCAGCTATGGGAATCGCGCCCCGACCCTATGTGTGAAGGTATGGAGGTACTTGAGCCCTCAAAATTGGTATTCATCGGATTCACTAATGACAAGTAATCATGGCACTGACATCACCATATAACTTTGTACCGCTCAATTCAAAGGTATACATTCCCGACTGGTACGGCCTCGTATCGCAAGACATCCCCTTTGAGGACGGCGAAGACGGCTACATCGAACTGACCTGGCACAACGACTCTCCCTTGTTCATACGCAACGAGGGCAAGGACAAATCAGATCCGATGTACGTGGATGACAACGGCACGCGCCGCTACTTCATACCCGGCTCCAGCATCAAGGGCATGCTGCGCAATGTCCTCAGCATCCTTGCCTTCGGCAAAATGGAAGCCGGCGAGCAATACCACGACCGTTTCTTCGGACACAGAGAGATAGGCTCCGGAGCGACAGAGCATACTAACTATCTCGAGAAGATGAGTCAAGCCAAATGCGGATGGCTGGAAATGTATTTTGATAAAAAAAATGGTGAAGAGTGTTATCGGCTACATCCATGCATCGGCGATTTCAAGACAATTCTTATAAATAAGGACCCGGATGTTATAAGTGAAGATTACGTAAAAGAACATTTTCCAGGCTATGACAAAAAGGGAACGCCCGGGCTTCGTAATAAGGCTATTTATGAAGAATGTCATGAATGGTTCCCTGAAATTGAACCGGGCTATAGACTATATGTCTCGGGCAAAATGAATGGGAAAGAACATGAAGTGCTAATTCCAACTGAAACAGAAGGACATAAAGATCTGGACAATACTATTATCTCAAATTTCTTTGATGTTTATGAGCCATCTCCGGACTTCGAGATATTCAAGGAATTGCTCAAGACAAAGAAGATTCCTGTATTCTATGTGCAGGAGAATGATGCTGTGGTCGCTTTGGGTATGGGACGTATGTTCCGCTACCCGTACGACCAAGGCATTAAAGATATAGTTGAGAATGGAGATAATGGACAGAAAGATTCCGAATATAAAGAAGAAAAGGACGGGAAGAAAATAATAAAGCGAGACCTCTGCGAAACCATATTCGGGTGGATTGGGGACGACAGCACGAAAGGCCGTGTCCAATTCGGCAACGCATGGGCAAAAAACGAGGTGCCGGATGACCGAGATGAGACGAATGGCGTCCTCGGTCAGCCCAAATCATCTTTCTATCCGCTGTACATCAAGCAGAAGGAAGGCGCCAAAACGTATAATTCATATTCGTCCAAAGACATCCAAATCAGTGGCCGCAAACGTTATCGCATACACCAAGGCAGCTCGACAATGGATTTGCCCCAAGGCAATGGCAACGAAAACACAAAGACTACCATTAAAGCCATTCCGACAGGAAATGACTTTAAGATGCGCATCAACGTCCACAACCTGCGGCCGGTCGAGATAGGCGCTCTGCTATCGGCCATCACATTCCATAACGCATGTGGTGTATTTCACAACATAGGTGCGGCCAAATCTTTTGGATATGGCAAAATGCATTGTGATGAAGCGAGCATAAAACTTGTTGGTTTCAAGAATGACATCAAAGATTATCTCGGAACATTCGAAACCGAGATGGAGAAGTTCTGTCATGGCCACGGATATACCAACTGGCTAAATACAGAGCAAATCACAATGTTACTTGGCATTATGTCAGAGCATTCCGACCAAGACCTCAAGATGATGGAGCTGAAAAAATATACAAACGTCAAAAAAGCAGCGGCTCAATCACTGCAAGAGTTGAATAAAACGCCGGAAACATACATAGACCAAAATACCCAAATCGAACTTAAATCCGAAGACACAATAAAAGAAGCAAATAGATTCATACAAAGTGCGGAGGCACAGTTACAATCTGATGCTTCTACAAATGACAGATATTTCGAGCAAATCTATGAACAGGCAATAAAGTTCCGGGCAGAAATTGAAGATATTATATCTGTGCGAAAGGCGCTGTGCATAGATTATACAGAGCCAAAACAAGTAGCTCAGCAGATAAACAAAATCTTGAATCAAGCCTTCCGCCTGCAAAACCTTGTCGATTACGAAAAAGCCGAAAAATATTCAGACATTAGCCGTTTTGATTTAAGCAAACCAGATGAATGTGAAAGAGGTAAAGAATGGTTGTCTACTGCTATTTCCATATACGTGGATTTAGTTGACAAGAAGAAAATGCAGGGGCTTGATTACTCGGAAGAAGAGCATATAATCCATCAGTTGAAAGAACAGAATAACGCCATTATTCCACCTACTAAAAACGAAACTCTTGCCGATATTCTCGGCGAAAAGACAGGTGCTCTATATAGAATCACTAAATGGTCTCAATGTAAGGAGAAGATTGAGCAATGGATTGCCTCGCATGTGCTTAGCGATTCAGATAAGGACGCTATTGAGGAGACAGTCCGTAGGCTATCTGAGAAACCATCTCACGATGAGAAAAAGAAAAAGGTCTGGACAAAGCGTGACAGCCATATATGGAAAGCGCTTGAGGGCTATCTCGGCGAAGAACGTGCCGATGAGCTCTTCAAGAAGTTGAATTCGGGAAAATGAGCGTAATGGGAGGCAAGGTGGTGACGGTGCTTGTCGCGAGGTACGACACGGAGATTACGGAGAGGGAGATACCCTTTCTGCGCGGCGCTGTCATCCAAGCCGCCGGACGCGACAACGTACTGTTGCACAACCACGTGGACGAGCAATTGCGCTACAGCTACCCTATGGTGCAATACAAACGTCTTGATGGACGTGCTGCCATAGTGTGCATTGACTCGGGCCTCGAAGCCATCCGCGACATCATCGCCCTCGACCTGGCCCAAGTGCGGCTCGGACGCCGCATCACGGCGCTACCAGCCCCGGCTCTCGAGCTCGAAGAAACCGAAGTGGCTCTCACCGATGAGATGCACACCTACCGGGCTACACGCTATTTCCCGCTCAATCAGGACAACCATCGCCGCTATAACGCCACCGACAGCATCGTCGAGCGCTACCGACTTGTCGAGCAATGTATCGTAGGCAATATTCTATCTTTTGCCAAAGGCATAGGCGTATTCTTCGATGGCACAGTAACGGCACAACTCATCGCCGTATCCCACACCGAGCTATACGACTTCAAAGACATCAAATTACGCGGCTTCGACCTCGTCTTCAAGACAAACGTCCGCATGCCATCCTACATCGGCCTTGGCAAGCACGCCAGCCTCGGCGCCGGCACCATCATCCAAATCTAACAGCACAACAGTATATGAAGAACGTACACATCACCTTAGTGGGCAAAGAAGCCCTCCCGGTATTCTACCCCATATATGAATATCGTCCAGACATTTCCTACCTAATTGGGACACGCCAGTCAAAGCCTGTAATGGACAACCTGTGCGCAACCATTGAAAAGTATGGCTTGCAATGTGTGGAAGAAATAATTGGGGACGCGTTTGATGCGAATATTTGTAAGCGTAAATGTGACAGCATTATAGCGAATGAAGGGCTTGACTGTTCGTATACATTCAATCTGACCGGAGGGACAAAGCCTATGGCTCTTGGTGCGATGTGGTCCGCAATTATGCATGATTGCGCAATGATATATACTGATTCTAAAGACTGTATTGACATCCGTACTTCAAAAAAAACTCCGCTACAACAACACTTGTCTCCTGAACTAATATTTATGCTGCAAGGCCAAAAGCTTAATAGCAGCATCCCTTACTCATACAATCCGGAACGTAGCAGATGTGCAGAAGAAATTCGCAGCCAAGTGTTCGACCCGTACAAAAGAGAAGTGCTTGACCTTCTCAAGGATGTATATGACCGCAACAAAAATCATATAGATAGTCAATATACCTATGGTCCTGTGTCGTACAAAAAAGATGGCACAACCACAATCATAACATATAAAGGTATAGAAATATTTCGGAGTGATTATCCCGAGGCAGACATGCTTTTATTTGAAGGCCGATGGTGGGAGACGCTTGTTGCCGATGCGATATACAAATGGGCCAAGGACAAGTATGATGTTTGGACAAGCGTAGTGTTCAATCCTAAAAAAGATGACTATACCAAAGATGGTGTCAGAATAACAAAAAACGAAATTGACATATTAATCAATTTGGGAAACAAATTCCTCTTTGTTGAATGCAAGTCCAATTCTTTCAATCAAGACGATATCTACAAACTTAACCGCGTTACACAGACGTATGGAAGTGATAAGTCAAAGGGCGTTTTAATCGCGTATAGGATTTTCTCCAAGATAAGGCCTAACCTAAGAGAAAAGGCAACAGATTGTAAAGTTGACATTCTCACCTCTGATGGCGACTTCAACAATCTTGGTAGCGAGTTAGACCGAATTATCAATACGCTAAAAGCATAAGGATATGGCACGCAAAGTATTTATATCCGTCCTCGGAACGGGCAATTACAAAGAGTGCATATACGCATCGGGTAATACTCAATATGATGGAACTCGCTTTATACAAAAAGCGACGTTACAGATGCTTGATGTTAAAGAAGGTTGGACGGAGAGCGATCGTATATATATCATAGTAACCGATGGCTCAAAGGAACAGAACTGGGAAACAAGGACTGATAATGGAGAGCCTAAAATCGGTCTGGCCGACACATTGAAAGAAATGCATCTTTCCACACCAATAGAGACTATAAGAATACCGGACGGAAATAACGAAGACGAGATATGGCAAATCTTCAGTGATATATATAAGGTATTAAATGATGAAGACGAGCTATACTTCGACCTCACACATGGCTTCAGATACCTTCCAATGATGGTTTTGGTTCTCGGCAACTATGCTAAATTCTTGAAGCATACCGAAGTCAAGAGTATAACATATGGCAACTATGAGTCACGTGATAAAGAGACAAATATAGCTCCTATCATCAATATCACTCCGTTAGCCGCCCTTCAAGATTGGACAAACGCAGCTGCCGACTATCTTGAGCATGGCGATGCAACGAAGCTAAAAATTTGCGCAGATAAGCCGCTGATTACCATTGCTCGAGAAACAAAAGGGCAAGACCAAGATGCGACAACACTCATAAAGTTGTCTAAACAATTATATGAGTTTAGCAATTTGATTTCATTCAACCGAGGTGATGAAATAATTATAGGCAAACAAAGCGAACAAATAAAGGCACTTTTAGAAAAAGCAGATGCCGAATATATCCGTCCGATGGGGCCCTTGTTTAAACAGATCACGAAATCTGTTAGAAATTTTAATCCCGATAGTCCCGAAAATATGATTGAGGCTTCGCGACTATGTTTGGATCACAGCGATTTTCAAGCATCTATAACATTGCTCCAAGAGGGAATAGTATCTATGCTATGTCGTAAATTCCATCTCGACGTTAAAGACAAAGGTGATAGAGAAATTGCGACACAAGCCTTAAACAAGCTTGGACTAGAACTACAGAATAAAGAATACAGGCCGCTATCACCTTATAAAGAAACGATTATTAAGCGAATCATTGACAGTGGTATAATATCTTCAGAATTAGCCAACCAATGGAACAAGATAACAGAAGACCGAAACGACTTTAATCACGCCGGTCTTCGAGCGAGCTATAAAGATGCTGAAACATTGCGCAATAATATAAGCTCTTATCTTTCGGCTGTTTGCGATGAAATCTCTGCGATTAAAGCCTATGTTCCTGGCACTCCCCCGTTACTCGTCAACCTGTCCAACCATCCATATAAGGATTGGTCGGAAGACCAGAAAAAAGCCGCAGAAAAGTATGGAGAAGTACAGGATATGGCATTCCCAGAAATAGACCCGGCGATGAAAATTGACAAAATCAAAAAGGAGATTGCCGCAGCTCAAATAGATGAGATAAAAAATATGTGTAAGGAACGTAGAGTCACCGTTCACATAATGGGTGAGATGTCCTATACTTTTTATGTCGTTTCACAACTAAAAGCTTTTGGCATCCTATGCATTTGCTCGACGAGTGAGCGCGACACCGAAGACCTCGGCGGAGGCGAGAAGAAAGTAACTTTCCACTTCAAGCGCTTCCGCGACTACGACTGCTAACTCCGATGGCGGAGGTGGTAAACATTGCCACCTCCACCTCGGCAGCGACATTTCATATCTCGGCTATTATCGCCATACAGGCCATCCTTTTCACACAAATTATCATCAATGGAACTTGTCATAAATACATACGGCGTGTCTATCAGCCGAGACAACGAAGGCTTCGTCATCAGCAACGCCGACGGCCGCCAGCGCGTCCCGGTGGTCGGCATCGACTCGATACAGATTGGGAAAGGTGCTCAAATCACCAGCGATGCTGTGATGCTTGCCGTTGAGCACGAAATCGAAGTGTTTTTTGCAGACAGATCCGGCCAACCGCTGGCTCGGATTTGGAGCCCTAAATACGGGTCAATCTCCACCATACGCAAAGGGCAGTTGACATTCTCGTTCTCGTCCGATGCCGTGGCGTGGATCAAGGATGTCATTCTGCGTAAGATTGAGAACCAACAAGCACTGCTACTGATGCTTGCTGCCGATGACGCGAAGCTCGAGCTGCGCCAAAGCACAGACAAAGCCATACGCCGACTCGAAGACTATCGCACCAAAATCCGTACTATCGAAGGCGACATAGTCAGTGACATCGCCCCCACCCTACGCGGCTGGGAAGGAGTAGCCTCCAAGATTTATTTCGAGGCCCTTGCCGGTTTTATACCCGAACAATACCATTTTGAAAAGCGCACACGCCAGCCAGCCACTGACATCACCAATGCAATGCTCAATTACGGTTACGGACTACTATACGGCCGCATCGAAGGTGCTCTCATCAAAGCCGGCATAGACCCATACATCGGCATCATGCACCGCGATGACTACAATCGCCCGGTACTGGTCTACGATGTCATAGAAATATACCGCGTATGGGTAGACTATGTGGTCGTACGCCTACTATCACAACAAGCTATCACCGAGGATCATTACTCCGTACACGATGACGGTTCATACTGGATGGAAGCCTTAGGCCGTCGCATCCTCATCCAATCGCTCAACGACTACCTCGATGAAGTCGTTGCAGACAGCGCAATGCCACGTAGTCGCATGACGCAAATCACACTATACGCTCAAAGTCTTGCCCAACGTTTCAAACGCTATAACCAAGCACTATGATTTCCGCCGCTCGAAATATCCGGGACAACGCCGAGGCTTTGGTCAAAATGCCATTAAGGCATGTATACGACGCACTACGCAACCCACGCCCCGATATCACAGCCATGCTCAATCAGATACGCGTGGCACGCGCCCTCGATCCATCACGCTACCCGGCACTGAAATCTCAGTTGCCATACTTTGTATGTGCTATATTCAATCCCCCGTACCGCCGTAGCGCTAATTTCGCATACACCGAATACTTTATCATTGACATCGACCATGTGTCCGAACAAGGACTTACAATCCAAAGTCTCAGACAACGCATATCCGCCGACAGCCACACCCTGCTGTGCTTTATATCGCCCGGAGGCGATGGTCTCAAAGTGGTCATGCAGCTATCCGAAAAATGCTACGACCCAGGGCTCTACAAAGTATTCTACCAAACGTTTGCCGCAACTTTTGCACGACAATACGATATCGCACAAGCCGTAGACGCCAAGACCTGCGATGTCACGCGCGCCTGCTTCATGAGTGCCGATCCCGAAGCATACTACAATCCAACGGCTGAACCCGTGACCATCAGTGACTACATCAATCCAACGGCAGTCCTACGCAAAGCCGCTAAAACCAAGCACGAGACCTATGCCCAAAAGTCCGACGGCACACTGGACACAGCAAACGTTCACGACACGACCGAACCTCCGGACGATGTCATCGCAGCAATCAAACGGAAACTCGATGTAGGCAGAAAATCTGTACAACAAAAACCTACAGCATACGTACCGGACGAACTCAACCGCATTATAGATGATCTGCGTGCATTCATCGAATCCTTCGGCATCACTGTCAGCAGCATCGACAACATCCAGTACGGCAAAAAGATACGCACCAGTATTGATGCAAAAAAGGCCGAGACAAACCTATTTTATGGCCGGCGCGGGTATTCCGTCATCCAGTCGCCACGCTCAGGCACAGATGCCGAAGCCAACAAACTCACCGCCGACATAATTCGCCAATATCTGGCAGAACATAACCTCTGACCATAATGCCTCGTAAACCAAAGCCACCACTATCCTTAGCTGAGCAGATGCAGAAAATCATCAATGCTCGCCTAAAACTGCCCCCTCGCGACAACGACAGCGAAGTAGACAACGATATAGACAATGACATTGGATCACTTGAACAGCGAATACAAAAAATCTTAGGCATCGTCTGCGACACCAAAACCAAAGACAACCACATGGTATTCTTCGTAATGTATGACATACGCAGCAACAAGGTACGACGACTTGTGTTCAAATACCTTACACGTAAAGGCTGCACCCCGATACAGCGATCCATATTTCTGGCCGAAGCACCCACGGACGTATTTCAGCAAATCCAGTCCGATCTTGCCGAAGTGCAGCAAGCATACGAAAACAAAGACAGTATTATCGTACTACCAATCACCACCGACTACCTACGTATGATGAAAATTATCGGTCAGCACATTGCCGTAGACGTCATCACGCACAACAAATCCACCCTATTCTTCTAAATAATTTTACGCACGCAAATACAACATATCACTTTTTTGCGCAACAATACTTTCTTGCGTTACGACTGCTTCATTGCCCTGGCGTCAGCTCATGCTCTTTCATCTCGCCGTTGTCAGAAGGTTCATCACCCAATATCTCCCGGGCAGGCTTCCTGAAATCTATCACCGGGTCTATGATGCGCACCTTGTCATTCTCATCAATGAACGCATTGTCGCCCTCGACATCCGTAACCGTCACTTCGTCATTACCAAAGTGATAGCCATCCATCCGCTTCAGACCCTTCTGCGCAAGATACTCCGCTACTTGCCGCGCACTCGCACGCTTTGTCGAACGAACCAAGTCTTGCGACAACACTATGCGCACATCCCCCAAGTCGTCCGTAATACCCTCAAACGTATAAGCCGTCTCCGGGAAATACTTGTTATGCACAAGATACTCGTATATCGCATCCTCCGGCTTCACTCCCGGCTTCATCGCCGCCGACGCATACGGATCTTTTACTTTATAAACCTTGCCGGCGTAATTGTTGATATACACCTCGCTCTCACGCGTCTGCTTACGCTTGCGCTGCCCAAAGTCACGAATACGCCCCTTTGGTATATACAGCCCGTTTTCTTTGGCTTTGCCTACCAGCCTTTCGGATTCCGCTTCGCGTCCATCTCTCTCGCTGTCGTCAAGATATTGTCTTCTGTTAGCGGCCAGCCCTTTTTCGAACACTCGAATAGAGCTTCGGTCGCCAACGACCGCCAGTCTGCCGGAAGCGTCTCCAGCCATTGATTGGCCGTCATCCCATCTTTTCTCCATATTATATTTGTCACTATTATTTTGTCCAAGTCTTTTTCCATACTGCAAATTTACTGTTTCTTTCCAATGTTGTCCTAAACGTTTTGGTCAAAAATAAAAATAGG
>UMFR01075190.1_pt1 | contig 20421 bp, 33 predicted proteins | sample 1965041 | NCBI WGS metagenome assembly UMFR01 (sample SAMEA4836049, study PRJEB28245) | human gut metagenome | biome: gut microbiome; material: fecal sample | place: Denmark | collected 2008
GAGGCCATAGCCGATAAATCCGAGTACAGACCCTTCAAATTTCGATTCCCTTTGTAATAACATAACAATCCTCCTTTATGATATATATAGAAATATGATACCATATTTTTTGTTTGACCAATAGTAGGGAAGCATGGTAGAATAAAAAGGTACTTGCGAGTGTGGCGGAATGGCAGACGCACCAGACTTAGGATCTGGCGCCTCACGGCGTGAGGGTTCAAGTCCCTCCACTCGCACCAATGGGACAACCATCGCATTCAGCGGTGGTTGTCCTTTTTTATTGACCCCACAATGTCTGGTGCGTTTGACCCCTTTTTGACCCCGCGACGAAGCAAAATTAAACGAGGTCAATTAATTTATCCACGACTTGTTCTTCAATATCCGGCAAAACGTGACTATATGTGTCCATAGTCTGCTGAAAGGAAGAGTGGCCCAACCGCACCTGCACGACCTTGAAATGAACACCGGCTTTTAGCAATAGCGTTGCGTGGGTATGCCGTAACATATGGAAAGTAAGGTGGAAGCCTGCCAGCTTCCCATATTTATTGGCCGTATGACTGATATATTTTGGATCATATGGACGACCATCGCGCCGGCAGAACAATAACCCGTTATCCTCATAGTCTGATGCGGACATCCTGTTTTTGAGCGTCCACATGATTTGTCGTCTTAAAATGGCCATCGTCTTCGCATCGACGGAAATCGTACGCCGGGAAGCGGCGTTTTTTGTTGTTGGTGATATAACCGGCTTTCTATCGATGAGAAGAACCGTTTGATTGACAGAAATAGTAGATGCTTTTGTATTGACATCACGGATACGCAAGCCAAGTAGCTCAGAGCGCCTAAGGCCAGTGTGTAGGGCCACGTAGTATAGATTATAGTGGCAGGGGTTAGAAATGACGCCTAACAGGCGCTGAGCTTCATCTTTTGATAATGCTGATACCTGCGTTTTCTGCTTTTGCGGTAATTTGACACCACGCATGGGAGATACGGGCAATACTCCATCATTGACAGCCTGATTGAGTCCGATTCGGACAACAGCCAGCGCATACTGTACAGACCGATTACTATATCCGCGATCCAGTAAATCAGCAATCAATTTACGAAACATATGGGGCTGTAAATTGACCAGCTTGATTTTGGCCATAGTTGGCAGCACGTACCGGCGCAACTGATACACATATGATTCATACGTATCCGCCGCCAGCGTTGCCCTGGCGCCTCGTAGCCATATAGACAGCCATTGGCCCAGGGTAATATTGTAATCGACGTTAGGCGCGGCGTGGAGTGCATTTTTGAATTGGTCCCGCCGCTGCTCGGCTTCCTTAATAGTTTTGCCATAAAAGTAATGCCGTTTACCATCAACGGTTAAAGATACCTTATAGCGGCCATCAGGTCGTTTTTTCATTGGCTCATCCCTCCCTTATCTTGCGAAGATCTTACGAAAATCGTGCGAAAATCGTGCGAAGATCTTGCGAAAATCGTGCGATTTCACAAGATAATCAAAAGATAGCGTTTATCTGGCGAGTAAATGGAAAGTAATTGGTAAGTAAATGCTAAGTAGTTTGGCACCTCTAAGTGTGTTGTTACCCTGGGACAATTTATTGAATGTAAATTAATCAGAATTAGTCTTAAACCCCGTGCCTTTGGCAAGCTTCTTTTCTTCGGATTTTACACGACGCTCTAATTTTTTTATATCTTCCGCTGCGGGTAATTCTTCTGGCTTAATGCCGCGTTGTGCTAACATACTGCGTACTGCTCGATTGTTACCAACGTGTTCCTGTGTGATAGAGGATTCGCCATAGAGGTCCTTCTCTTCTGTATTGTGATTAGTCATTTCAGTAGCCAGATTTTTGGCTGCAATGGTGAGCGTAGGAAGAAAGTCAGCTAACGGACGGTTTTTCTTGACGTCGAGTTGAACTTTCATTTCTGAAGTTGTTTTGCCAAAGAGTGCAGCATCTCCTGCTGAACGGATGCGTCCAAAGCCACGGTCATCTACGCCGCGTTCGTAAATATTTTTAGATAGAAGCGATTCGGACTTTGATAGGCGTTCCCGGGCTTCGAACCGGCGCAGAAGGTTAATACGATCCTCGATTAGTTCCTGTTTGCGCGTTTGTAGGGCAAAATAGCTTTGGGCAAAGGCAATCTCATCTTTTCTAGGATCCCCATTTTGCGCAATCAGATAACATGCATATCGGGTGAGTTTCAAATCATTAATTTCACGAGTCGTATTAGATCCGATGCCCACCATTTTCGTGACATCACGAAAATGGTCACTGACCATAATCCCCGCACTTTCGCAAGATGTTTTTGCCTTTTTTATAGCCGTTTGAAAATTTTCCCACCGGGCATATCCAAGTGCTGGCTGCAACTCGCGAGCGTACCAAAATTCAATCTGTGATTCTTCATCATAATGTGCGATTGCATCAAACTTATTTTTCATGATGACGATTTCATTTTTGTCCACAGGTAAGACCCCTTTCTAAAATTTCCTTCAAATCTCAACGACCCTGTCGAGGACACGGACTAGAAGTTATCAAAATACTGTATTTTTGCTATCAAACCCCGAAACAGGTATCAAAAACGACGATTTTTGTGATTTCGCTACGAATTTTTGCTGATAAAAGTCGGATTCTACGTTTTGCCGGTGTCAGCAAAACGTAGAATCTGTCAAGGATATAAAATGGGATAAAATGGGCAGAAATGGTGCAACTAAAAGTCATAGCAGTATTCGTCAGATAATGATTGCAGTGTTGCTGACAAAGCTTCATCGTCGATATGAGCTAAGACAAAAGAGCCTAAGCGACTTTCAACAGCTCTTTGCAATGATTTCATGTCTTTTTTGCTGTCTTTGGTTACTTTGATTTTCTTACCATTTTTAGTTAATTCAAATAGACCGGATTCAAGCAGATCAGGAATACCCGCAAAAGACAATTCATTGCCTGTGCAGGTCATGCCGCTTGGTTTGAGTAATTTGTTTAATATAAGGACTAAATGAACAGCATCCATAATAGGAGCCGTCTTAGTGAAGACTTTCAGGATACCCGTATAATACCTTATACGGGCTTTTTCATGGTCTGTAATCATTCCATCATTCGGTATTTCACCCAGTTCCATAGCCAGGCGAATCATATGTTTACAGGCCATAGTTCCTTCGTGGATAGCAAAATCAGCACATGTGCATTGTTCTAAAGAGGTATCGTAAATATCTCCACTATGGCCGACAAATTTTCCACATTTGTTTTCAACGTCTACGCTTAGTGGAGTCATATCGCCGGACAGTGCAGATTTGTGACGGCCATTATCAATGATTTCAAACATAGTATAACCACCTTTCCATTGTCATAGCGAGTCATGAGATTAAAAATTATTTTTTAAAATCCACGACGATCAGGTTGCCTCGCCGGTCTTGATTTTAGTGCAGAATTGTTTCTGTAAGGTCAATGCTTCTACAGACCCCTGGGCCGCTACCTTGCCAACATGGTTCAGCTTCCTGTAGTTGGACAATAATTTGTATTCATCATCGGTAAAAGCCGGATGCTTATTATTGGGGTTTGGGTTTTCAGATAAAGGCGAATCAGAGATGCCTAAAAGGTAGTCGGAGGAAACACCAAAAAGTGTTGATAACTCATTTAATTTTCGCACTGGGCGACTTTCACCTGTTTCATATTTTACATACGCAGTACGACTAATGCCTAAAATTTTAGCAATATCGCCTTGCGACATCTTTTTCGCTTCCCTAAGTTCTCGCAATCGTTTAGCAGTAATGTTCATACAACTCACCTCATACTATTATTATATGTGAAAATTATTCACGCATAAAGATGTGAATAAAAGTTGCGAATTATATTGACATGTGAGCCTAAGTTATATATAATATAGACAATAGGTGAGATAAATTCACACAAAATGCAGCAAGGAGGTGTGAAAATGAACAAGATAAAAGAAAAAAGAGAAGAGAAAGGTTGGACGCAAGAAGAATTAGCCAAGCGCTTAAATGTAAGTAGAACTGCAGTTGTAAAGTGGGAAACTGGGGCAGCTATGCCGACCGTTAAACGACTAGTGAATCTTGCAGATTTGTTTGGGTGTAGTATTGATGATTTACTATGAAATAATATGTGAGTTTAAGTTACACATAGAAAGGAGACCGCACACATGACAAGCAAGGAAATAGAATCCATGATACCTCTAGTAAGAGATGCTAGTGAATTTATATTTGATACTAAAAAAAAACGCTCTATAGATAAGAAAGAAATAAAAATAAGCATTGGAGAAGAAATTTTTCGGGAAAGACTACAGCTATCAAGTAATGATGAGGAGAAAGATATAGTTCTTTTTGAAGGTGACCCGGTAAAACACAGTAAGCTTCCGGTAGTCGCAAGAGATTGGATTATTTATATTCGTATCACCAAAAATACTACTTGGTATCTGGGAATTCCGCCATACTTTGTAATCGGTTCAAGATGGGCAAGCGATAACGGTTGCTCAATTGAAGATGAATGGATGGATGGCATTGATGCCTTTATATTTGGCTTGGGGATTCTTTTAGCAGTTTTCGGGATAGCTCTACAGATATTAGTCTGGATCTACCGGTAATTGTTTAGCCAACTGCTCATCAAAGCCTTCCAATGAAAAAAGTTTTTCATAGGTGCGATACTTTTTGCGGTTTGTATCTGAATATTTGCTTCTATGGAATAACGATGTATCCTTTAAAGCTGACCATTACCCCATCTTTTAAATCCACATGTGGGTTAAAAACAATCAGAATATGAAGGATGGTGCAAGTACCAACTGGTAAAGGGCCGTGCTTTCCGGGCGGAAGCTCAAAGAAGTAATTGTTAAACAAACTGTCGTTGAAAGGGCATACCAATACCGTTGGATCATCGCGCAGGTATGGAACAGAAACTTGAGTGGCGACCATATGATTCTCGTTGGTTCGAGGGTTAAAAGCGCGTAGGTCCAAATAAGCCATGTTTACATTGCAGGGATTCACGATAGTAGCTGTCAAGTACATCCCTTTGGAAAACTTAAAGGATTTGAAGACGTCTTTAGCATCTTGTACATGGTAACGAGTATCCAATGCAAAGTATTGATTATCCCAGTCAACAGTAAGATATTTCCGTTGGCGACGGTATGTCATAATCGAAAATCCAAGCGAAATAACGGCTATTAGAAGGGAAAGATACGAAGTTTTAATAGTTTCCCAAAGCCAATTTAATAACAAGTCAATCATTACATCATATCCTTTCCACATTTGGTGTATTGAGCTCATTATAGCACGAAGAAAGGGAGCGAGAAAAATGAATAAGAAAGAAAAGGAATTTCTGGAAAACAACTTATATGAATGTGAAATGTCCCGGTTACGGACAGCGGCCAAGATGAAAGACAAGAAGACCAAAGAAAGCCGGTTCGTAGCCCACGCAGCCAAATTTGCCGCCGAAGAAGCGGCCTACATTTGCCGGAATTTCGGCCTGGACGTCGAAGGTATCCGGGCCAAAGCCCAGGAAGCCTTTGAATTTGAAAAGGGATAATCGGATTAATTTCATTATAGCGGAAAGGTGGTGCAACACCATGACAAAACGGTTCGGAATTGAAATCAAAAAAGCCCGCAAAGATGCCGGAATGACACAAGAGCAGGCAGCGGAAGCGCTGAGCGTGTCCGTCAGGACATACGCAAAGTATGAAGGCGGGGAAATACTTCCAGGCGACGATATGGTCGCCGCCATGATGCAGGTTTTTAACAATCCGTGCCTAGGCTATTCCTACTTGTCCCAGGAATCGGCAGTTGGCAGGATGATCCTGCCGAAAATCGGAAAGATTCCCGGCGTAGCGGCCGGGGCCATGCAGTATCATGTAGCATTGGCGGAAGCCAGCAACGATTCAATGAAGCTGGAAAAAATCTGTTGTGATGACAAGATTGATGCCTACGAAGAGCTGGCCATCCAGCCCATCATCGACAAAATATTTGCCCTGGCAGGCCGTGGCCTGACCTTATGGCTAAAGTGTCCGAAACGGACACAAAAAAAGAACCGCCCGGCGGCAACCGAACGGCTCTAAAGGAAAAAAGTTGTTACAGACATTATAGCACGACAATTGAAGGAAGGGAAGAAGATGGAACGAAGTCCAATGGAAAAGATGAAGCTGTGCGATCAGCTCACATGGAATCGAAAAGAATTGGCACAGGTAACAGGAAGAAGCCAGGAAATCGTAGATAAGTGGATTTACGAAGGGGCGCCATGCATCAAAGAAGGGCATACCTATGTATTTGAACGGACAAGCATCATTGCCTGGCTTCGTGAACGGGCTATTAATCGTATCGGCATGACCCGGAAGAACGTCTATGACGACGTATTTCCTGGCATCGAATTAGCGTGAACAGGAGGGAAAACGATGAAAAGAGAAAGGCATATTGGACGGTTTTTACTTGCCCTGGCTGTGACTTGCAGTGTCGGCCTGTATGTAGGCCATTCACTGAGAGAAACAGTAAAAGCCCAGGAAGATGCCCAAGTCCACATCGTGGACCAGGGAGAAACACTGTGGGAAATCGCCAGGCCCATTGCGGATGAACGCGGTATGGATATCCGCGAAGTCATTTACATCATCAGCGTGAACAACAATATTGCTGGAAAGGATGACATTCATCCTGGGCAGCGGTTAGTCATTAATTTTTAAGGAGTGTGATACAGATGACAGTCAGAATGCAGCCTCTACGGGCAACATTTACAAAACTATCGACCAGCTGATTGACTTCTGCCGGCACCGTAAAAAGGATTGTCAAGGATGCCCGATAGCCATTGAATGCAGTAAAATTCGCAACGGCACTAGGCCAGGAGATCTGCTGAAACTAGGAGGAATTGAAAATGCCTGATGGAAAAATAGCCAAGAATAGGCACTTTATCCCTAAGCTGGGAGATAAATATTATTATGTAGGCATCGACGGAAACCCCATTCACAAGGAATTCAGTGAAGAGCTGTTGGATGAAATGAATTGCTACCTGGGGAACTGCTTTAGAAGCCGCGGCGCTGCTGTTGCGGGTTCCGCTGAGATGCTAAAGCGCATCAATGAGGTGGGTAAAACTATTCGCAGGAATGAACTGAGGTGATGCCGGATGAAATGGGTAGATGTAAACGAAGAATTGCCAGTCCCGCAGCGTCGCGTGTTGGTAGCGATGCACGCGGGAACAGAATGGGAATTTAAAGCAGTCGGGGCATTTTGTCAAAACCATTGGATCGTAGACGGGGAAACCCGTCTCGTCCCGATGAAAGAAGTACAGTACTGGGCGCCGATTGCATCAACGCCACGGAGAAAAGTGAGGGACTGAAAAAATTGCTGAAAATATTGGAGCTATTCGGTGGAATCGGAAGCCCAAGAGTGGCGCTACGAAATCTGGGAATACCTGTAAAAGCTATCGACTACGTCGAGATAGATGAAAAAGCCGTCCGCAGCTACAATGCCATGTTTGCCGATGAATTGCCATATAAAACGCAGGACGTCCGCGGCTGGAATTTAAAGCCAGATATCCTTATTCATGGCAGCCCTTGCCAGGATTTCTCAATTGCCGGTCACCAAAAAGGTGCAGATCCCGGCAGCGGAACCCGGTCATCCCTTATGTGGGAAACATTGAATATCATCAAAAACATGGGACTGTGGCGGCCGAGAGTCATCATATGGGAGAACGTAAAGAACGTCCGCAGCCGGTACATGGTACACAACCACGAACGGTACATGGACGAACTGAAAAAGCTTGGATATACGAGCAATTTCAGTGTGTTGGATGCCAGAGATTTCGGCATACCGCAAGCCAGACAGCGGATATTCACGATATCCCTATTAGGCGGACAACGTTTTGACTTTGATGCTATCCAACGGAAGACGATGGAGCCAATCAAGAACTACTTGGAAAAAGGGCGTGTGGATGATTTTTATACCGTCAAAGCCCCTAGTATGGTACGAGCAATCGGCAAAACGGGAACTGTAAGACGGCTACCGATAATCAAAGATTATTGCTACACCATAACGGAACGGCCAGATAGAGCGCCTGGAAGCGGATGCTTGCCAATAGGCAATGGTAAATACCGATACTTGACGGAAAAAGAGTGCTGGCGGTTGCAAGGATACAGCGACGATGACTTTGAAGCAGCCGCCGCGGTAAATTCTCGACGGGCGTTGTATAAACAGGCAGGAAATTCGATTCCTGTACCAATCTTTGAAAGCATCTTCAAGCGGATGCTATAGGAGAATAACATGAAATTTTTTTACAAGCGGGATTATCCACAACCTGGCGAAAAATGGCGACACTTTAAGGGGCACGTCTACAAAATACTTTTTATTGCAGGTGATACCGAAAGGGAAGACCTCGACGTCGCTTATCAGAGTACAGAGGCACCGCGCCTCAAATGGGTACGACCGCTAGCAATGTTCATGAGCGAAGTCGACCACGAAAAATATCCCGACGTTACGCAGAAATGGCGGTTTGAAAAGGTGGCGGATGCAGATGAAGATAGCTAAGATGAAAACATTTTCGATGTACCAAGCTGAACGCATGATGTACCGCAAAGCCTACGTTGCCGGTGATTTTGACCCGGCAGTAAAGCTGATGCGGAAAATCACCGGCGATGATGAGTATTACAAGCGTTCATACCTGGGCATAAAAGCAAAAAAAGGGAAAGGAAAGAAAAATAATGCATTTTGGTAGATTTACGCCCTGGGCGGAATGGTGTGACGTCCTGGATGGGACTGAACACTACGAATACCGTTTCCCCAATGGCTACGGCGCTAGCGTCATCCGTGGCCCTTACAGCTACGGCGGGCCACAAGGACTGTTCGAGCTGGCCGTCTTGAAGAAGCGACGAAAATACTGGGAAATTACATATCGTACGCCCCTCACGGATGACGTGCTAGGTTCCCTGTGGCCGGACGAAGTCACAGCGGCATTACAGAAAATCAACAGTTGGAAGAAATAGGAAAGAATAGGAAAAATAGGAGGAAATGACATGACGATTATTATTGCAGGCGTGATTATTATTTTAGGGATTTCGTTCGGGATAGGAATCTTATTTAAAAATAACGGAACGATTACACTGGCGACATGTGCAGCAGCACTGGTAACATTCGGCATTTTTGTTGCCATGGCAGCCGGCATCGTCTTTGGATATCCGGTATATAAAGTATGGGAACAGAGCAAGGCCGGAGAAGCAGCATTGGCTAAAGCAACCCAGGACCGTCAAATCAAAGTCCAGGAAGCCGAAGCAGAAATGGAAGCGGCCAGCAAACAGGCCGAAGCAAACCGTATCCTTGGCGAAAGCATCCGGCAGTATCCTGAATCGATGGAACAGAAATGGGTCGAAGCCATCGAAAAGACATCGAACCAGGTCATCTACCTGCCGACCGAAGCTTCCGTCCCCATCACAGAAAGCGCCAGAATGGCACAGAAATAAGGAGTGAAAAAATTGAACATCATTGGCGTTGACGACAAATATGAAAAGATCCTCTGGTATGCCATGCGGTATGCGCTGGGACGGAGGACATACCTTACGATGGAAGTCATTGATTACATCAAGAAAGTATTACCTGCGCTGAGTTTGGACACATTAATGATGATGCAGCAGGACATTGAAAACCAACACGACTTTGGTGATGAACTGTATGAAATGCGTTGGATGATGTTGTACGGCAATATCGTCACTGAAATCCAAAAGAAATACGCTGGCAAAAGAAAGGAACAGCCATGAAAAAGCAAGATGCAGACAAATGGTTCCGGCGGATGCAAAACCGCAATGTCCATCACGACATTGTCCAGGAAGCCATTAAGCTGGCAACGAAAGAAATTAACGCGGGACACTGGCACGGATACGCAGAAGAAATCTATTACAAAGACGGATTTCCCTGCATCCGCTGGCAGGACGGCCATTGCGCTCATTATAACGTCGTAAAAGGGACTGTATATTGAGGTGTCCGTTATGCGGCCAGCCGACTCACAGTTGGATCTATTGCCGCAAATACAAAATGGATATCTGCCAGGACCATTGCGAAGCTTGTCCGTGGTTCATGGGAAAAATGTTATGGAGTTGCCGCTATTCAGAGAGGAAGAAACCACATGAAAATCGCTATTTACAACCTAAAAGGGGGCGTCGGTAAGACGGTAACGACGGCGAACCTGGCCCACCTTTATGCTACACAACGAACGCATCACGTGCCTGGCAGTCATCGCGGCCAGGCCCCGCAAGTACTCATGATTGACTGTGACCCGCAAGGGAATCTGACACAGTTCTACAAACGGTACGACCAGTCAGCCCCGTGTGGGATGCGGGAAAAAGAAATCATAGGCACGGACTGGCCGTTTCTGTCGCTCATGCCGGGAAATATGGATTTGTATGAACTGGAACGCAGCTATTACGAAAGCAAGACCGTAGATGCCCTGGCCGACATCGGCAGCGGATATGATATTGTTCTCATCGACTGCCCGCCGGCGCTGAACATGTTGACCATTAACGCGTTGAGCATCGCGGACTTCATCGTCATCCCTGTACGGCTGGACGCCTTTTCCAGCCAGGGGCTGGTGGAACTCGACACACAGCTTCAGGATGTCCTGCAAATCAATCCGGCTCTCCAATTGCTGGGCGTGCTCATCACGCATGACGAACGGACGACGCTGAGCGACGAAGCGGAAGGGCTGCTAAGAGCCAGCTTCCCTGTCTTCGATACGAAAATCAGCCGGAGCCGCTGGATCATTGACAGCACATTGATGTGCAAGCCGCTGGCCGAATTGAGTATGACCCTCAAGCCAGCATGGCAATATCGAAAATTAGCCAATGAAATCATAAAGAAGGTGAAAGAATGAGCTTAATGGAAAACATGGGACTCGTCAACAAAGACAAAGACCGGACTATCAAGCAGATTCCGGTTAACCTGCTCGTAGAGAATCCGGATAACTTTTATATCGTCGGCGACGTAGAAGAATTGAAGAACTCGATTATCGCCGCCGGCGGCGTCCGTCAGAACTTGATTGTCGAACCGATGAAAGACGGACGGTACATGATTGTATCCGGCCATCGCCGGTGCAAGGCCGTCAAAGAGCTGCTGAAAGAGCAGACCGTAGGGATTCCCGATACCGTACCTTGCGAAATTTCTACAGACCACTATGGAAATCAACTGCTGCTTATCGATACGAACAGTACGTCCCGGGATTTGACGGCCTGGGAACGGGTCGAGCAGTATAAACAGCTCAACAGCCTGTTCAAATATGGCGTCATGACGAATCAAATCAACGGCCGCAAGCGCGACGCGATTGCTAAAACACTGCATGAAAGCACGACCAATATCGCCCGATACTCAGCCATTTCCAACAACCTGCGGAAATATTACGCCGACTGGATGAAATCGGGGAAATTAGGAATTTCTGCGGCCTATGAATTATCTAAATTATCACCAGACCGGCAGAAAGATTTCTATGAACAGCACATGGATGACGATGAAATCACGCTGAAATCTATCGAAGATTTCATAAATCCCATCCAGGAAGAAGCGCCGGAAGAAAGAGCCGAAACGGAAGAATCAGCCGGGGAAGCTACGGAAGAAGTCACGCCGGAAGCGGACGAAAAAGCGGACTGGTTGGAAGAACCACGGCAAGTAGATCCGGAAGATATTTTCGATAATGATGAGCCAGAAGAACAACCCAAGCCAGAAGAAAAGGAAGATGTAGAAGTATTACAGACAAATCATGACTTATTCATGAACGACATCCGCGGATACTATATGAGGATGGGTGAAGCCTTACAAAACTTAGACGATGGAGAATATAGCGAAGAATTAATGATTACGGAACTAGAAACACTCAGTTCTAGCATGATAACGGTACTCAACCACTTGCGATTAGTAGCCAATAAGCTAAAGGGAGTGAGACCATGAAAAACAACAAGCGGGCCAATTTAGAAATCGGCTGCAATGCTGGCGAAACGACGACGGCCACGCTGGTCTTTATGGCCTTACATGATAATTACGGATTCAGCAAGACTCGGATGGAACGGATAAAAAAGAAGTGTAATGAATACAATCATCAATCCCTGGAAAAGGATCCAGATTTCACAGGCAGCGAATTTATTACCATGAGGACCAAAATGGAACGGCTTGGCGTCGATGAACGGCTGGAACGCGACTTCATTAGCTGGATTGTTTCGGGCCTGGGCATGAAGGGGAAAGAACAGCGAAGAGCCGCTATGGCCAGCATCGAAGCCAGCTACATCTATCTATTCCTGGCTATTCACGAGTTATTCGGCTTCGGGGCGCAGCGGCTCAAAGCCATTCAGCAGAAAATCAAATTTTACGCCGGCTGTATCCGCGAAGGCGAGCCGGGGATTGAAGAATTTATGAAATGCATGGCTGTTGAATGTGGCCAGGTATATCCAGGGCTGATTGCCTGTGAAGAAAAGTACGGAGAAGTAAAGATTTATGGATAAGGGGTGGAACTATGATTTGTCCTTGCTGTGGCCGGGAATTCCAGGCCAAGGGAAATGGAAAGTATTGCGAATCATGCCGGCATCGCATCTTAGATGAATATACCAGGTGGCGGCGTATGAAGACGAGAAAGAAACTAAAGAAGTGTATCGTATGTGGACGGCCACTGGAACACTACACATCGCCGTATGTGTGCAGCCGTGAATGTGGGAATATTGCCAAGAATATCTTGAATACAGAAAAGAAAAGGCTGTCACGGCAGGCAAATAAGCAATGGAAAGAAAAGATGTGCTATGGGAATGGGGATGAAAAGCCCGTACCCCGCAAACTCAAGAAGCCGTTATCGCCGTTGGGACTCGATATTGAACAGGCGAAACTTCACCACATGGACTATCCGACGTGGATGAACAGCAAAGAACGAAAGGAATGGAAAGCACAATGCACGTAACAGATCATGAACTCAGGGCCATGGTATGGCGGGGCATGATTATCATCAGTCTTTTATTTTGGGGCGGATTTATTTATATTCTGGCCCACATCTTAAATTAAAAAGGGACAATGGAAACGTTCATTATGAGCGTCTCCATTTTTCCATATATATGTATATAAAGGAAGTGATGGGCCTGTGGCCCATTGGGGCTTGTAGTAGGCGTTATATTTAGTGCCACCTGGAAAGGAAGTGAGACTATGGGGTTTGTTCGTAATGTGAAATATTTCTGCGGGAAGCGATATTTTGAAACGGATTTGTTTGAAGTTCCTGATATGGGGAAACGTGGAAAGAAGATGAGAGAGAAGAAAGTCAACCTGTCCTCGCCGGATCAAGTACGCCGAAATAAGAAGAAGGCATTGCGAACATTCTGCCAGAAAGTAAAAACGAATTTCACGGGAGACGATGTTTATTTGACATTGACCTATGATACGCTGCACAAACGGGACAACGTGAAGGATGCCAAGCGAGACTTCCATAATTTCATCAAGCGCGTGAACCGTCGGCGTAAAAAAGCGGGGCTTCCCTCGGCAAAGTATATGGGAGCCATCGAACGAAAGGGTACGAATATTCATTTTCACCTGATCATCAGCGGGGGCCTGGACCGCAATGAGCTGGAAGACGTTTGGGGCAATGGCCTGAGCAATGCCAGCCGGTTGCGGATAGACGATGCAGAATTGATGCAGCGGCTCTGCCAGTACATCATGAAGGAAGCCCGCGATAAAGAGAAATTCGAGAACACGTATATTTGTTCACGGAATCTGGAAAACCCGAAGGTCACGAAAACAGACTGGGCGTTTACGCATCGCAAGCTGGAAGAACTGGCCGGACAGACCGACTGCCGGGACGTATGGGAGAAATTATATCCTGGCTATGAATTCATCGAAGCCAGCAGTACGTTCAATGAATTGACGGGCTGGCATATCACAGTAAAAATGACGAGGAGGGATAGCGACGTATATTGCAAAGACGAAAAGGGTACGCCTCCGGGGAGTCAAACTAAAACGGCTCAACGACAGCGTACACGAAAGAGACGGGTATAAGTGCATCATCTGCGGGAGATACATCGACGACGGGGAAAAGATGCACCATGAGCCGTGCGGGATTTATAAATCAGACGAAATCAACAAAACCGTCACGCTTTGTGAGCGATGCCATTACGAACGCCATCACGGGGCCAGGGCGGCAGAAATACGAACGAAGTGCGTTGCCTACTTACGAACCCTTTACGGGGATGCAGGCGCGCGCAAGGAATAGGAGGTGAGACGATGGAAGTGCATATCAGCATTACCGGGGACGACGAATCCGGGAAAAAAGTTCTGGACATTTTGACGGGCGGCGGCATCCTGGACAATCTGGAAACGACAGTGAAGCCCAAGAAACATGCAGGACGCCCGAAGAAGAAAGTAGAGGAAGACATTGACATGAACGAAGTATCGGAAAAGATTTTCGGAAAGTAGGCGAGGCGAATGAACAGTGAACATTACCAGGACCCGACAGCAGAAAAAGCAATCAGCCGGGTTGAGAAGAAGCGGCAGGAGAAGCGGAAGAACCGCAGGTATCGTATACGCCGGATGCTGTTGAAGCGGGCACTGGAAGAGATTGCGACTATCTGCGGATTCAAGGTACACATTACGTTCATCGAAAGCAAGGTGAAGTTATGATCATCAACAAGATTCACGTGAGCAGTAATGTTGTCCGAATCGGATACATCGAAAACGAAAAAGAAGTGCCGCGGGAATATACGCTGAAAAGCAAAGAACTGGCCCGGCCAGAATTATACAAGGCCATGGAAAATATTTTTCACGTCATGGCCAATGTGGATACCTGCTTTGCCGCGGTATGCGACGGGGAGATTGAAGACATCGTAATTAAATACAATCGGGACAACAGCGTCGATAATTACGTATTAACTGGAGCGATGCACGGTGATGACGGATTAGTCGCTACATTCAAGACGGAAAAGATTTATGCTAAAGCTTGGATGGAGCTGGACAATGCCGTGCGAAGCGCCATGAAGGAAGCGGAATTATTCATCCAGGGAAAACGGGCGCAGATGACGCTGGACATTGAAGCGGAAACGCCGGCACCGAAATTGAAGGGAGGAGTAGCGTGACAAGCACAGAGTATCTCAAACTGGTCTATGAGTCAGAAGAAAAAGCCAATATGCTGCTGAAAGAAATCAGCCAGATCCAACACGACTTGTTGGCATTGAATGCTATTGATTATGAAAAGCCGCGAGTCAGCGGCGGGAACGGGCGGAATGCGATGGAAGACCGGATTATCGGTTTTCTGGATAAGCGCGACAAAATGTTACGTGAATACCTTCAAACCGTAAACCGCCCGTGGGAATTCAAGAAGCTCGTCGAATGTATGGATGATGAGCGGATGCAGGCGATAATGAAGCGGCATTATTTGTGGCACGAAACCTGGGAAAAAGCCTGCGAGGGGATATGCTCAGTCAGCTGGCTTCGACGAAAGGAAAACGGACTGCGTACCCAGGCGCTGGAAGAATTCGACAAAATCTTCAAAAAAAATAAAATTAGTTCATGCTAGTTCATGGTAGTTCACGTTGGACCTGTGGTATAGTGTATATGTGAAGCAATGGAAATGGCATAGAGCACATGATTGTTTTCACCCCTCAAGAATAGATAGACACGCAAGGAGCAGCACCCCGTCCACAAAGACGGGGTGTTGTACTACCCGGACAGCGGCCATGCGCCATGGGTCGATGCACAGGATGTACCTTGCCTGTATGCTGTGTGCATCGGTGACGCTGGATACAAAACAGAAAGGTTTTACGAAGGTTTCTGGTCAACTTGAGGAAAATAAGATTTTTGTTTCGATGAGTCCGGAAATTTTTATTTCTGGATTTTTTTCGACTAGGTTCTTTGGGGTTAACAAAAGCCTTGCGCGACCGCGGCGCCCGAAAGAAAACTAGATTTTAGTAAAATTTTGCCCTTAATTTATATTTTCATATATTTTCAAATGGTTTTATGTGAAGCGGGGGTATGATTTATTTATATAGCTCATGCGTTCGCAGAAACAAACCAAAATGTTAAGTCAGAGAGGAGGGAGGGCGTCATGAAAGTACGCGGGAAAGCCCGTGAAATCACGGTTACTCAGCGTTCGCTGGCCGACGCAATCGGCTTAACCCCTCCTAGAATCTCTCAGTTAATCCAGGAAGGCGTCGTCATTCGCGATGAAAAAGACAAGAGCGGCGGCGTCTTTTTGGTACAATCCATCCTCAATTACAAAGACGCCACCAAAGGAAGCGGCGGCGATGAAGACATAGACTACATGACTGAAAAGGCCCGGCATGAAAAAACGAAGCGGGAAATCGCTGAATTGCGCCTGGCCAAAATGGAACACCGCGTATACAGTGCCAAAACGGTCGAATTAGTCATGACGGAAATGTTGTCTAACTTGAGGACGCAGCTGTTAGGACTGCCGACAAAGTTGGCGCCACAGATGGAAGGGAAAACCAAAGAAGAAATTTATGTCAGATTGACGAAAGAATTGGAAGAAAAGCTATCTGAGCTGAGTGAATATAGCCCGGATCTCTTCACCGATGAGGAAGTAGAAGAGGAGGACGAGCCATGAAGTCAGCGAAAGAATTGTGGCAATATATTTCCCGACACGGCTTGAAACCGCTGCCGAAGACGTCTGTCAGCGAATGGGCTGATACGTATCGCTATTTGTCGGCCGGTGTTTCGTCAGAGCCGGGCAAATGGCGGACAGAACGGGCCGAGTATCAACGGGCCATCATGGATGCCTTCACAGAACCCGGCGTACATCGCGTCGTCGTCAAGTCGGCGGCACAGATTGGCAAATCAGACATCATGAACAACGTCATCGGCCGCTTTGCCCACCTGGACCCGGCTTCCATCATGATGATACAGCCGACAGTAGACATGGCCCAGGATTATTCCAAATCACGTATCGCTCCCATGATCCGTGATACGCCCGTATTGAGTTCGTTGTTCTACGATGTGAAGCGGGCCGGGGATAAGACGGCTAAAACCAGGGATGGAAACAACACGATTCTGTCAAAATTCTTCCCAGGCGGCCGACTGGTCATGTGTGGAGCTAACAGTCCGGCCGGACTGGCCAGCCGTCCAATACGGATTCTGCTGGCCGACGAGGTGGACCGGTTTCCCGATTCGGCTGGCACCGAAGGCGACCCGGTAGACCTGGCAGCCAAACGAATGACGACATTCTGGAACCGGGTCATGGGGCTGTTTTCGACGCCGACAACCGAGGGAAGCAGCCGGATTGATGCGGAATACATCGCCGGCACACAAGAGGAATGGCAGCATCAATGCCCTAATTGCGGGGAATGGCATCTGCTCCGGTATCTCGACATGGAAACCGATGCAGAGACCTACAAAGATGACCGGGGCGAACGTCATGCTATCGTACATCACGTGAAATGGAGATGCCCGGCATGTGGTTATGAATTCACGGAACGGCAAATGAAGAACGCTGTTCAAGGCTATCGAGCACAGAATCCAAAGGCCAGGTCGAATGGTATCCGTTCCTTTTTCATCAATGCCTTCACCTCTCCCTGGACCAGCTGGAATGAAATTATGCGGGAATGGCTGGAAGCCAAAGGGGACCCGACACGCGAACAGGTTGTTGTAAACACGCGGTTCGGCGAAAGCTATCGACAACCAGGGGCATTCGATGATGAAACAATCTTCGTCAGGCGCCGCGAATCGTATGGAGCAGAGTTGCCAGATGGCGTGCTGTTATTGACAGCAGCCGTAGACACGCAGGACAACCGACTGGAATATGAAGTATGCGGCTGGGGTGCCGGTGAAGAGTCGTGGGGTATCCGCAAGGGCGTTATTTTAGGCTGTCCAGACCAGAAATCAACCTGGGAAGAATTGGATACCATCCTTGAACACGTGTACCGCTTCAAAAACGGAACCGGGCTGAAAATCGTCCGTACCTTCATCGACTCTGGCGGCCATTATACCGGTCATGTATATCGCTATTGCGAAGCGAATTTTACCAAACAGCGTTTCGCTATCAAAGGTTACAGCAACATGCCGGGTATTCCATTGAACTACAAAATCGGGAAGGCTTCGGGGACGCCGATACCGCTGGTCATCCTCGGCGTCGACGACGGCAAGCAGCAGGTCATGAACCGCCTGGCCATCAAAGCCCCAGGGCCTCAATACATGCATTTCCCGTTGAATGAAAACAGCGACGGCTTGGATAACCGGGGATACGACGAACTCTATTTCAAGGGACTTATTTCCGAACATAAGACGAAAGTCAAGAAAAATGGAGTTATCCGTGAGGTATGGCAGACGACAACAGGTGTCCGAAACGAACCTCTGGATCTTCGTGTCTACAACCTGGGATGCATGTTGTCGGTCAATCCGCAATGGGATGAACTGCAAACTATCATGAAACAGCCGGCGCAGGAAGCTGCTGTCAGAAAAGAACCACCTAAGCCCGCAAGGAAAAGACGGGTCAGCAAACAGACGAACATTTGGTAGGAGGCACCATGAGTAAACTGCAAAATGAACGACTGGCCCGGTATGTAGAAGCCGAGAAGGCCGTTTTGATGGGACAGTCGTATACCATCGGGAACCGGACCATGACAAGAGCGGACTTGTCCAGCATCCGCGTCGCCATCGACAACCTGATTGCCAGCGGGGCGACGCTGGACGACAGCGAAACGCCAGGGAAAGGGCGCGGGAAGCGCATTGTATTTTTCGATTAAGGAGGGCCGACCATGGCAAAACGAAATAAACGGTCACGACAAAAGGCGCGGACGCCGACAATACAGAACAGCGGTTATTCAAACGGCGGGGCTTCGCACGAAAGCAATATTCTAAAAGCCTACAATCCGCGAAAATATTCCGCAAAATCAGACGTAAACGCCAATCTGTATACGTTGCGCAATCGCAGCGCTGACCAGTCCATCAATACGCCCATCGGGGCAGCGGCTATCATGACCAGTTCACTGCACACCATCGGGGCGGGGTTGCATCTGTTTCCGCGCCCCAAGTACAAGCTGTTAGGGATGACGGCCGATGAGTCCCGGGAATGGTCACGCCATGTAGCCCAGGAATTCGACCTGTGGGCCAGCTCGACACAGTGCGATTTGACGAGGCGCAATAATTTTTATGACATGCAGGACATCAACTACACGGGCTATCTCGTGGATGGCGATGCCTTTTGCCTGTTCAAGCGCCGGCCGCCGACAGCGGATATGCCGTACAGCTTGCGCCTGCAACTCCTGGAAGGCAACCGGGTAAGTAATCCCTATGGCCGGGACTACTATGGTATTACCGGGCCGTATGCCGTCGAAATGACGGCGCCCACACCGGGGAACAAAATCATATCCGGCGTAGAAATCGACCCGGATGGAGCCGTCGCCGCCTATTGGGTATCGAACAAAGTACCTGGCGACCCGGTAGATATAGGGACGATTGCCTCCTGGACCCGCGTCAAAGCATGGGGCGACATTTGCGGCATGCCAAACATCATACAGACCAGCAATGACCAGCGGCCGGAACAATATCGGGGAGCGCCGTATTTATCCCCTGTCATTGAGACGTTGAAACAAGTCAGCCGTTACACGACAGCCGAGCTGACAGCTGCCATTGTAAAGTCTTTTTTCTCGCTGTTTTTCACAGAGTCCCAGACATCTGGCGGCACGCTGAATGACTTCATCGGCAAAACCATTGACCCCCAGGGCGGGCCCGTCATCGACCCGGACGAATACGCATTAGGGCCTGGAACCATCAATGCCCTGCCCCGTGGGGTCGATGTCAAAAGCGTCGATGCGTCGCGCAGCATGTCAACGTTTGACGCCTTCACGACGAAGCTGTTGGAAATGGTCGGCAGCGCCATCGGCCAGCCTTACGAAGTCCTGATGAAGCATTTCACGTCATCCTATTCGGCCTCCCGTGCCGCCATGCTACAGGCGTGGGAAGAATATAAGCGCCGGCGCATCTGGTTCGCCCGCGATTTCTGCCAGCCTGTCTATGAAATGTGGCTGGCCGAAGCCATTGCCATCGGCCGCGTCAAAGCACCGGGATTCTTCACGGATCCATTAATTCGGAAATGTTGGTGCAATGCCGATTGGTATGGACCAACCATGACGATACTTGACCCGGTAAAAGACGTCAATGGCAGTGCCTTGCGGACGACATACGGCTTGAGCACGCGAGAACGAGAAGCGGCCGAACTGACAGGCACGGACCTGGAAGAAAACCTGGAACAGCTGGCGTACGAACAGAAGATGATTGAAAAATACGGCCTGACTATCGGAAGCCCGGAAGTGCTGGCCGACAAAGGAGAGACAACCCATGAAGAGTAAAAGATTTTGGCGTTTCGTCAATGAAGCGGGCGATGACAATGCAGAACTGCTGCTGTATGGCGCCATCGCTTCGCAGTCATGGTACGACGATGACGTTACGCCGCGCCAGTTCAACGACGATTTGAAAGAATGTGGCGG
>UMFR01067394.1_pt1 | contig 20317 bp, 17 predicted proteins | sample 1965041 | NCBI WGS metagenome assembly UMFR01 (sample SAMEA4836049, study PRJEB28245) | human gut metagenome | biome: gut microbiome; material: fecal sample | place: Denmark | collected 2008
TGGAGCTTGTAGGACCGGCTGTCAACTATTCTCCCGACGGACCGGAGAACGACCCGTTCACTTGGTATGCAAATTTCGTCAATTTGGTAGGCACCAACGCTTTCGATTATATCGCGCTTCACTGCTATTCGGGGGGCACTGCCGGGATGCAGGATATGATTGACCGCTTCTATGCCTTGTACGGTAAGAAGATATGGCTTACGGAGTTCAGCATGGGAGGCGACGGCGGCATCAATGTCGCATCGCCGGAAACGCAGATAGCATCAATGGTTCAGCAGCTTGAGTATCTTGAGAAGAGTGACAAGGTGTTCCGTTATTCGTGGTTCATAGCTAAAGGTACTACGACGAGGTCGCCATACATTGGTCTGATTGTCCCGAAAAACGGAGAGGGAGAGCGAGATCTTACGGAAGTGGGCAAAGTATATGTATATATGACCGATTTCGACGAGACGGTATATCATGGCGTGGATGATGTTGTTCCTGCTTCGGAATATATTTCATCAAGCTCGTTGGTGCTCGGCTCGAATGCCGACAGCTTCAACCCGGGCGAGCTTGAGATTACCCAATTCCATTCAGGAGCGTATGCCGATTATCAGTTCGACATACCTTCTACCGGAGAATATACGTTGACATTACGTGTTTCCGGTCAGGGCGAGCCTACCCGTTTCGACCCTACAATCGCTATCTACAGCGTTGACGAGAACGGCGAGCAGCTTGCCACATTGGCTGAGGCTACACAGTTCGCCTTGTCGGGCGACGACGCGGTGTTCGGGAACGTGGCGTTCAAGTTGCAGCTTCAGGCCGGCAAGCAGCGCATCCGCATAGCCGACACAAATCCGTACCAACCGAGCGGCATGCACATCAGCAGCCTTTCTTTCAAGGAAGGATTCGGCGGGGTTGAATCCGTGGTGGCTAACTCGGGCGAATTTACTTGCGCGGTGGATGGCGGCATTCTGCACGTGTATGGCGCTGCCGTGGCGTTGCGCGGCGAGGTGTACGACCTTAACGGACGCTTGGTGGCAAGCGGCGCGTTCGACGGAAATATGATGCCTGTCGACGGTCTTGCCGGCGGAATGTACATACTCAAATTGTACACTGACGGTGGGATGCAGGCTCTGAAGTTCTGCAAGTAAGATTTTTGCATAATACAGTTGAGTTAGGTTTTATTTGGAAAGGCGGATTGCGGCGTGATGCCGCAGTCCGCCTTTCCTTTATATGCAGATCCGGAATACGCAGAAAGCCTTTTGGAATTCCTACCGGCATTCGGGGCGGAGGGGATAGGTGTTGCGCAGTTGCTCGAATTTGTCGGGGTTGGCTTTCAGCCGGGCGGTGTCGGATAAGGGGTCGTATGATTCCATTACTTGGCGTATGCTTGTGATGTCGGCACCGGCGGCCGGTGCGTCGGTATGGGGAATGCCGTCTATCTTTACGTTGAAATGTCGGCAGAACGCTTCGAGAACCATGGCCGTGGCGCGCTTCTTTCCGTCCGACGAGTATCCGGCTATGTGCGGGGTGGCGATGAATGCTTTTTCAAGGAGTTGGCGGTTGATTTCCGGTTCGTTTTCCCAGCAGTCGATGGCCGCGGCTTCTATTTTCTTGCCGTTTATGGCATCGAGCAATGCAGTGTTGTCGACAACCGCCCCGCGCGAACTGTTTATCAGCAGCTTGCATTTCTCCAGACTGTTGAAAAACGCTATGTCGGCGAGATGGAAAGTGCGGTCGCAGCCGTCAGTGGTCAGAGGTGTGTGGAAAGTTATGATGTCGGCTTCCGCCGCTATCTTCTCCAAGCTGGCGAAGCCGCCGCCTTCCTTGCGCTGGCGCGGCGGGTCGCATGGCATCACACGCATGCCCAACCGCTCGCCCCAGCGCGCCACGATGCTGCCGACGTGCCCCACGCCTACCACGCCCAATGTCAGGCCATCCGGGGACTGTCCGTGCAGGAAATTGCCTATTGCCGCAAACACGTATTGAGCCACTGCCGGGGCGTTGCATCCGGGGGCGTTGTATACGGCGATGCCGTTTTCGCGGCAATATCCGGGGTCGATATGGTCGGTGCCTATCGTTGCGGTAGCGATGAACCTCACACGGCTTCCTGAAAGCAGCCGGCTGTCGCACCGGGTGCGTGTCCTGACGAAAAGCGCGTCGGCTTCTTTTACGGTTCCGGCATTGATTTCCGCGGCTGGAAGGTATTCCACTTCCCCGAACGCCTCAAGCAGCCCTTTTATGTAAGGGATGTTGGCTTCTACGATAATTTTCATAGCCTTAAGAAGTTTATTATTTCAGGTATGCTGCATGCGGCGTTTGCCAGAATCATCAGGAAAAACAGCACGTAGCGGCGTTGCAGTTTGTAGATGGTGAAGAAATGCGCGGTCTGGTATGCCATGCAGATATTGAGCGTCATCAGGTACGTGTCGAGATTCTTTATGTCTACTACCATGAGCAGGGTGGTGAATATTGCCATAAAGGTAAAGAATCCGTTGTACGACCGCAATTGCAGCCGGTAGCTGATGAGCTTGAACATGTTGGCTATGCCAAGTACAGTCCCCGCTATCAATAGGAACGCTATCCGGTAGATGTCTGACAAGTCAAGTTCCTGCATATACCGGTCAAGCGATATGTCGAAACGTGGCATTTGCAAATCGCCGAACGACAGTATGCCTGCGCCTAAGATAATCCAGTAGGGCGTGACCGCCCCGAGCAGCATGGCCAAGAAACCTTTGAACGAGAAAATTTTCATCTGGAGGAATCCGATGATGAATGCCGGGAAAAACAGCAGGCACACATAGTCGAGCAGGCTACAGGCTGAGAGCAAGAATGATACGAGAAAGACGATTCTGCGGCGCTCGCGGTGCTGGTAGTTGCCGAACAAAATCAGCGTACACAGCATCAGTATGATGTTGACAGCCGCGGCGGCCGGTGTCCCGGAAGCATAATCAGGGTTTACCAGTACGGCGAACAAAAAATAGGAGACATAGATTACGGTATATTCCCTGACAAAGGCAAAATTCTTGTCGAGCACACGTAAAATCACGGCTACTGTGAAAACCAACGCGATATTGACTATCCAAGGGCCGTCGAATACTACCGGCAGCGTGCTGATTCCTTGCGGCGGTTCTTGGACGCCTGTACCGGCAAGGTGGAAGAAATAGGACAGCGCAACAGCGACAACCGCCATTGTCAGCAGGCAATAGCGGCTGTTGATGAATCTGTTGATGCTTTCCTCCCTCATCGTTTATTCTTTGAATTTTTTGTTGTAGACCTTGATTATGTTCGACACGTCGAAGTAGTAGCCGTCAGGGCCTTTGCTGTCTTTCTTGTCGACTATGATGTAGTCGATGCTGTCCCCCAATTCCTGATGGTCGGTGGCCACAAGTCCCATGAAATTCACGATGTTGTATTCGTGTACCGGGCTTATCACCACCCAAGGGTTGTCTTTTTTGCCGAGCCCTGTCGACAATATGGCTTCAAGTATATGGTTGAGACGGTATTGCCATATCGAGGCGCGCGCGAATTTCTTCTTCGTCTTGAGCGCATAGATGAAAAATTGCATCTGGTTGAGGTCGAAAGGGTTGTCGGCGAGCGACAGTTCCGCATATTTGATTATGGTGTCGCATTCGGCCGGTGTGTGGCTCTGCTTGTAGTAGAGCGGCTGTATCTTGTTGGCGAATTCGGATATCCTGTAAGGGTTGTAGTCTTCTTGGAAGACGTAGCCGAGGTAGAAGTGGCGGTAGTCCTGCATTGTCATGTCGGTGTCGTTGCTTACGAACTTCTGCCATAGCCGCTTGTAATAATAAGGTGAAGTGGGGTCGCCTACGGCTTTCCGTATTTCTTCCATATCCGGTTTCTCCGGCTTGAATTTCTTGTCGGCAGCTGTCAGGCTGACTGTCGCCGTCGCTGTCACTGCAAGCAATATGATGGCAAGTATTTTTCTCATAACGTATGTTTTTATATGTTGGATGAATATTGCACCGCCGCTACTTCTATGGCTATGCCTATCAGTGACACTGTCACTACCGCAGGCAAACCTTTCGCGCAGAAATATTGCACGAACCGTGCCGACGGGAACGCGAGGGCCGACCCTTTCGGCGAGCGGGCAAACACTATGCACCCGGCTGCGGCTCCCGCGAACGCGCCGATAATCATAGGGGCATAGCCCGCTGTCGCCCCGATAAGCATTCCTGCCGTAGCCCCAACGGTGATGTGCTTCATCCCTTGGGTGGCTTTCACTAAGGGCTGTGGAAGCATCGACATTATGATTACGACTATCACGGTCATCACTCCCCAGTACGAGAGCATCACGGAAGGGAATGTCAGCCATCCGCTCCATTGCATCAGCCATAAGCCTCCGTAGGCCGCAATCACGGCAGGGATGTGCGGCCGGATGCAAAGGTAGAGCGCGGCCGGCATAAGCAGAATGCCAAGAATGAGAAGCGCAATATCCATATCGTCGCAAAAATAATTATTTTTTCAATTTTTTGCTAACGGCTTAACAACGGCTACGGAATTTTGCCATTTTTTCACGCGGCAGGCATCCCGGTGTCAGATACAGAAAAGGATGAGCAACTGGGCGATTATGACTCTCGCAAACATGCCAAGCGGGTAGACCGTAGCGTATGAGACGGCTGGAGAGTCGCCCTCTATCGTGCCGTTGGCATAATCGAGCGCCATCGGGTTGGCCATGCTTCCGCAGAGCAGTCCGCAGGTTTCCCCGAATTTGAATTTGAACAGCCGCATCGACACTATTCCCATAATCAGTACCGGAATGGTAGTAATTAAAGCCCCTATCCCTATCCAAGCCAGTCCTTGCGGGCCTACGAGCGTGGCGAAGAAATTTTTTCCGGCATCGAGTCCGAGGCATGCGAGGTACATCGACAGCCCTATGCCGCGAAGCATCAGGTTCGCGCTACGTGTGTTGTATGTTACCATATGCAGCCGAGGACCGAACCGCCCCATCAGAAGTCCGGCTATTATCGGGCCTCCGGCAAGCCCGAGGGTTACAGGGATGTCGCTGCCCGGCAGTGCGATAGGTATCGAACCGAGCACAAGTCCTAATGATATGCCTACAAAAATCACGGCGAGATTAGGCTCTTTAAGCGACCCCGCGCGGTTGCCTATGATTTTTTCCACATTCTCTATCTCCTGCGATGTCCCCACCACTGTCAGCCGGTCGCCTATTTGCAGCACCAAGTCGGGTGTCGCAAGCAGTTTCACGCCGCTTCGCAGCACGCGCGACACCGTGATGCCGAATTGGCTCCTCAGCTTCAGCGAGCCGAGCCGTTTTCCGTTTATTCCGGGGCGCGACACTATTATGTGGCGCGACACTATCTGGCGGTCGATTTTGTTCCAGTTCACATGGTGATTCCAGTCGCGGTCTTCTTTCTTCCCGAAAAGGAGTGTCAGCGAATCGAGGTCTTTTTCTGTAGTTACGACCATAATTCTGTCGCCCGGCATCAGTTTCTCTTCCGAGTTCGGCATGATGAAATCCTTGCCTCTCCACAGGCGCGATATTATGAATTGCGCCGGGCTTGCTTCCTTTACGTCGTGTATCGTATGGCCTTCTATTCCCGGGTTGGTTATCTCGAAAGTGGCCACGTATGTCTGGTCGGCATGGCTTTCCTCGCGGGGTTTCAAGTCATCGGGCTTTGTGAAGAATTTCCGCAGTATTATGATTATGAAAATCACGCCTACAACACCTATCGGATATGTGACGGCGCATCCCAACGCCGCGGCATCGGCCGGCATCCCAAGCTGTTTCAATGTCTGTTGCGCGGCCGCGAGAGCCGGCGTATTGGTCGTTGCCCCGCACAATACTCCGGTGATGTCGTCAATACCGTAGCCTGTAATCCAACTGATTCCGGCGGCCATCAGCGAGCCGATGGCTATGAGCACCAGCCCGGCGATGTTCATGCTTACCCCTTCTTTGCGGAAGGAGCTGAAGAATCCCGGCCCTACTTGCAGCCCGAGGGCATATACGAACAGCACTAATCCGAAGCTCTCGGCATAGTTGAGCATATCGGAATCGATGGAGAATCCGAGGTATCCGGCTAAAATTCCGGTAAAGAAAACGAACGTCACGCCTAACGATATTCCGGCTACGCGCAATCTGCCCAAAGCCAATCCTACGGATATGATTATGGCAACCACAACCACCGCTTGGATAGCCGAATGGGTGAACAGAAAGTTGTTAATCCAATCCATGCTGCAAAGATAGCCTATGTCGCGCAAATATGCACTAATCATATATAATGATATTATAAGATTATTTAAATGTGATAATTTGCATTGTTAATTGCAATGCCGTAATTTAGCACTTAAAATTTAAAGAACTATCATATCCAAATAATTATGGAAAATAGATATTGTGTGATAATGTGCGGTGGAATAGGCAGCCGTTTCTGGCCCTTCAGCAAGGTGGCGCGTCCTAAGCAGTTTCTCGACTTTTTCGGGACGGGGCGTTCGCTGTTGCAGATGACATTCGACCGCGTGAGCAATATTCTCCCTGTACGGAACATCTTGGCTATGACCAACGAGCAGTATGCCCCGCTCGTGAAAGAGCAGTTGCCGGAGCTTTCCGACGACCAGATTCTGCTTGAGCCTGACAGGCGCAACACTGCCCCGTGCATCGCTTGGGCGGCATACCATATCCGTGCCATCAACCCTAACGCGGTTATGCTGGTTAGTCCTTCCGACCATTTGATATTGCGGGAAGATGTGTTCAAGGATTGTGTTATCCGGGGATTTGATTTTGTGGCGAAATATCCCTATTTGCTTACGATGGGCATACAGCCCAACCGTCCGGAAACCGGCTACGGTTATATCCAGATGGGCAAAGAGGAAATCGACGGATTCTCGCGTGTGAAGACTTTTACGGAGAAGCCTGACATAGAACTGGCGAGAGTGTTCATCGAGAGCGGCGAATTTGCTTGGAATTCGGGCATATTCATGTGGGGAGTGAACACTATTATCGATTCCATACACGAGTATGTGCCCGACATTGCCATGCGCTTCGACAAGGGGCTTGGAAAATTCGGAACTGAAAAGGAAATGGCTTTTATCAAAAAGGAATTTCCGGCGTGCCCGAATATTTCCATCGATTATGCCGTGATGGAAAAGGAGAAGAACGTGTTTGTGCAACGTGCCGATTTCGGATGGAGCGATGTAGGCTCGTGGGGCGCATTTTATGAGAAATCGCCTAAGACAGAGACCGGCAATGTGATACGTAATTGCAAGACAGTGCTGTCGGGTTGCGAGAACAATATTTTTGCGTCGAAGAAAGAAAAGCTGGTTGTGGCCTCGGGGCTTAAGGAATACATTGTCGTTGACGATGACGACATACTTTTAATCTGTCCGTTGTCGGAAGAACAGAAGATTAAGCAGTATGTCAATGAGGTAAAAGCAAATTTCGGAAACGAATATTTGTAGATATGTATTAATTTGCGGGACTTGGCGGCCGGTTACGCTTTTCGCGGAAACCGGCCGCTTTTTCTATGCGGCGCAAAGATGTTCGATAAGTATTTTTGTTCCCAGTCCGATAAGTACGATGCCGCCTATCCATTCCATACGGAATTTAAATTTCCGGTAGGCGGCCACGCCGATAATAGTGCCTGCTATGGAGAAAATGAACGACACGAGCCCGATTATTCCGACAGCCGTGAGCATTTGCCCGGTGGTCATCTTGATGAACGCGAACGTCACCCCTACAGCCAGCGCGTCGATGCTTGTAGCCACGGCCAGAGTCAATATGACCGGCAGCCGTGTGGGGTCGAAATGGCAGTCTTCCTGTTTCTTTAAGCTTTCGGCAATCATTCTTATCCCTAACAAAGAGAGCAGTCCGAAGGCTATCCAATGGTCATAGTCGCGTATCAGCGAACTGAACAATCCGGCGACAAACCATCCGATGAGCGGCATCAATGCCTGAAACAATCCGAAAAAGAATGCCATTTTCAGCAATGTGGGGCGGTGCGTGCGCTTCAATATCATTCCGCTTGCGAGCGAGACCGAGAAGCAGTCCATTGCAAGGCTGACGGCCAAAAGTATGATTCCTATTATGCCCATTGTATGTGTGGTGGAAAATTGTCGTCAATCGTGCCAGTCGCCGTTGGCTTTGATAAGCGATATCAGGTGTTCAAGCGCCTCTTCCTGTGGGATGTTGCGCTCTACGCATTCCTTGCCTTTGTAAAGGCTTACTTTTCCGGCTGCTGCCCCGACGTATCCGTAATCGGCGTCGGCCATTTCTCCCGGGCCGTTGACGATGCATCCCATGATTCCTATTTTCAATCCTTTAAGATGTGATGTGGCCGCTTTTATCTTACGTACCGTGGCTTGCAGGTCGAACATTGTGCGCCCGCAACTAGGGCACGAGATGAATTCGGTTTTCACCATTCTTGTACGTGCGGCCTGCAATATTCCGAAAGCGAATCTCACGGCATCGCTTTTGTCGGGGAGGTTGGGGGCTTCGAGCAATATGCCGTCGATGAGGCGGTTGATTAGCAGTGTCCCGAAATCGGCCCCGGCTTTCACTTGTACGTCTTCAGGATTTGAATCATCATAGCGCATCCGTGCAATGACCGGAGTCTTGCATCCGCAATCTGTAAGCCTGTGGATGAATGCTTGCATTTCTCCTGTCGGGTTTTGATGGCTGGAATGGAGCACGATTACAGCTCCGGCCGGCAACGACCCGGCTACTTCTTCCGCGGGCTGTGATGCATCGGTTTCGACCGCGTTGAACATTCCGGAATATAAGTCGGGCATAAGCTCGCATCCCGCCAATTCCGAAGGGTCGAGCGACGATACGACAGCAGGCTGGTTGCCCCCACCTATTATTCCGTATGCTTCCGTCACGCGCCTGACTGGCGAAATATGGTCGTAACCTTTGGCAAAAGAGCCTTTTATGTGGGGATGACCTTCACGAGCTGTGATGTAATCTACCAGCTTGCGGGCCACTGGAATTTCTAATTCGGGGTCTTCGCTGAGCGAGACACGGATAGTGTCGCCTATGCCTTCCGAGAGCAAAGCTCCCATGCCCACGGCCGACTTTATGCGTCCGTCCTCGCCGTCGCCCGCTTCAGTAACGCCGAGATGCAGCGGAAAGTGCATGTCTTCCGCGTCCATTGCTGCCACGAGTCTTCTGACAGTCTCCACCATCACTACCGTGTTCGACGCTTTTATAGAAATCACTATGTTGCGGAAATCAACCTCGCGGCAAATACGCAGGTATTCCATAACCGATTCCACCATTCCGGCCGGTGTATCGCCGTAGCGGCTCATTATGCGGTCGGACAGCGAGCCGTGGTTCACGCCAAGCCGTATGGCTGTATGGTTCTCGCGGCATATTTCGAGGAAAGGTATGAGTTTCGCGCGTATTTTTTCTATTTCCTGACGGTATTCGTCGTCGGTGTATTCAAGTTTTTTGAACGTGCGGGCGGCATCTACAAAATTGCCGGGATTGATGCGCACTTTGTCGGCTGTCATAGCGGCCGCAAATGCCGCTTTGGGGTTGAAATGGATGTCGGCTACCAACGGCTTGCAATAGCCGTCGGCATGGAGCCGCGAGCGGATTACGCCGATATTTTCCGCTTCCCTTATGCCTTGCGCAGTAAGTCTCACCAAGTCGGCTCCGGCGTCGAATATGCGCTTGCATTGGGCTACGCTTGCTTCTGTGTCGAGCGTTGAAGTCGATGTCATGGACTGTATGCGTATCGGGTATCCGCTGCCGAGCATCAGCCCTTTTATGTCGGCCGCCGATGTCTGACGGCGGCGGTAATTGAAGTTCTCCGTCATCTTTATAACCCCTGACCTTATAACCTTATAACCTATAACCTGTAACCCTTAAACTTTATACTTGTAGCTTATCCTTGAAAGTTCCTCGTTTGCTTTCACAATCTTGCCGGCAAGCTCTTTTTTGTAGTTCTCGAATTTGGCGGCTATTTTTTCATCGCTTATGGCAAGCATCTGTACGGCAAGGATGGCAGCGTTCAGTCCGGCGTTCACGCCGACAGTAGCTACCGGTATGCCCGGAGGCATTTGGACGATGGCGAGTAGGGCATCCATGCCGTCGAACGATGATTTGATGGGCACTCCGATAACCGGCACTGTGGTCTGTGCAGCTATCACGCCCGGGAGATGCGCGGCCATTCCGGCTGCCGCTATTATCACTTTCAGTCCTCTTTCTTTGGCGGAAAGTGCGAATTTCGTAACCTCTTCGGGAGTGCGGTGGGCCGATAATGCGTTCATTTCAAACGGAATCTCGAATTCGTCAAGCAGCTTTGCCGCTTTTTCAACTACGGGCAGGTCAGACGTGCTGCCCATGATTATGCTTACAACCGGTGTCATATCATTGAATTTTTATGTGTTGTCATAAAAAATATACGCAAATGAATCCGTTGGCGGCTCCGGCCATCACTTGCCAGAATGTGTGGCGTTCCATCGCTATGCGCGAAGTGCCGAGAATGCCTGCGATGAATATTGCGCCGCAGATGACAGGAAGCAGGTCGAATACGCCGTCGCCTCCCGCGTTGATTCGGCATACCAATGCCACAAATCCGCCGATACCTGCCATGTGCGCGCTGATTTTCCATTTGAAATTCACCAGCATGGAAACCACTGCCGCGCAGCCTCCGCCGAACATGAACATCCAAAGCCATTCCGGAGCGTTGATGCTGAACAGGTAGATTGCGCTTGCCACATAGCATACAATAATGATTAGGTATGGGAACAACCGTTCTTTACGTCCGTTGAGGCTTGTCGTTTCTATTATTTTCAGATATTTAAGCAGTAAGAACAATAGTGCCGGAAGTACGGCGGTGATGAGGAATACTGTCAATATTACGGTCAGTTTCGTGGGCAAAGTGAGGACCAACAGGTTTGACAGCCATAGGGATACTATCATCCCGTATGTAGGCATGAGCAGAGGGCTTAGCAGGGCGGAGAAAAACATTGAAACGTAGTGCACGACCCGCATTGTTTTCGCCTCGAAGCTGTTGATTATGTTATGAACGTTTGTTTCCATATCTTGGTTATTTCAATATCTCTTTTCTTAAGCGGGCAACCGGGATGCCGAGCTTTTCGCGGTATTTGGCTATCGTGCGGCGCGCTATCTCGTAGCCTTTTGCCTGAAGCATAGAGCATAGCTGCTCGTCGGAATACGGTTTCCTTTTGTTTTCCGATTCGATTATCTTTTTCAACGCCGACTGTATTTCGCGCGACGACACGTCTTCACCCGATTCGTGCTTCAGCCCTTCGTTGAAAAAGAAGCGGAGGGGATATATCCCGCGTTGTGTTATCACATATTTTCCTGCCGTGGCGCGCGATATTACGGATATGTCGTAGCCGGTCATGGCGGCTATGTCCTTAAGCACCATCGGCCGGAGAGTGGATTCTTCCTCCGTAAGGAAAAATTCCTTCTGGCATTCCACGATGGCGCGCATCGTGTTGAAAAGCGTTTCCTGCCGTTGACGGAGCATCCGTATGAACGCTGTGGCCGATTCGTATTTGTCCTTGACGAATGTGTTGGCTTCGGCCTCGTTCCTGTTCGCCGGCTTGTGCGTGGCGATGTTGTCGTACATCGCTTGGAAGCTTTTCTCGATTTGCAGTTCAGGTATGTTGTTGAGCAGTGTAAGGGTTATTTTCCCGTTATCCACTTCTATGCTGAAATCCGGGATGATGTGTTGTGAGTTGTCGCTTTCGCCGGCGTTGAACAGGCTTCCCGGTTTGGGGTTGAGCGAGCGTATTGTCTCAAGCGCCTCTTTGAATTCCTTTTCTGTTATTCCCATCGACTGCATTATCTTGTCGTAATGCTTTTTGGAGAATTCAGGGAAATATTTGTCGATTATTTCATAGGCCTGCATATTACGGCGGTTTCCGCCGAGACGTTCCAATTGCAGAAGGAGGCAGTCACGCAGGTCGGTCGCTCCGATTCCGGCAGGGTCGAGGTCGCGTATCATCTGCAGTACGTTGTCGACATCTTCTTCCGTGACATCCATTCCTGTCTGGAATATTATGTCGTCGGCAATGGCTGTTACTGGGCGTGTGAGATACCCGTTGTCGTCGATGTTGCCGATTATGTAGTCGGCAATTTTCTGTTGCTCCGCGGTGAGGTCGCGTTCGTTGATTTGTTCGGTCAGGTAGTCGAGCAGCGAGCTTTCCGACACTACTACCGGGTCGTATACCTTGTCGTCCGCGCTATGGTTCGACGCTTCCAGACGGTATGACGGTATGTCGTCGTCATTCTTGTAGTCGGCGCGCTGCATGTCTTCTGCCGATTCCTCGAATTTGCCGCCGTCTTCAGTCGGCAATGATTCCGTCTCGTGGTTGTCGACGGCTTCGATTGCCGGGTTGTCCTCTATCTCATGGCGCACCTCGTCCTCCATTTCCGGGCGGTTCATTTCCAAAAGCCTTACAAATTGCACTTGCTGCGGCGACAGCCGTTGCTGCAGTTTTTGCTCTTGTGCCAAGTGTAATGCTTCCTTCATCTGTCCGGGTGATGTGTTTTGACTATGCGAAGTTACGCAATTTTGACAGCAATCCGCAAGAATAGCGTTTTTTTAACGCTTATTTGCCGAAAAGCATTGTCACGACGGTTTGCCCTACGGCTTCCAGTGTGTTGCGGTCGATGTGCCGCATTGTGTCGGAGGTGGTATGCCATTGCGGGCAGAAGCCTGTGTCGCTGTCCATACGCTGGTCGATGATGTCGACACACGGAATGCCGGCGCGGATGAGGAATACGTGGTCGTCGGTCATTGCTCCTCCTTGTGTGTCGATGAAATAATTGTCGTAGCCGAGGGAGGCTGCTGTCGCCCATAGCTTTTCGACTATGTTTCCGGCCGCTTGTACGGAAAAATACTCTTTCAGGAATTTGGCGTTACGGTCGCCGACCATATCTAAAAGAATGCCGAACGAAGGGTATTGGTATCCTTTGCGGTGCGGGTTCTCTGTCCAGTATTGGGTGCCGAGCGCCCAACTGCTGTCGTCGCCAGCTTCTGAGTCCCCCCAGTCTTCTGCGTCGGTGAAAAGGATGTCGATGCCCATTTCAGGCTCGTTTCCCGACAGTATGCGCGCTATTTCCAGAAGTACGCCAATTCCGCTTGCCCCGTCGTTGGCACCCATCACCGGTTGACGTCGTTTTGCGGGGTCGGGATCGTTGTCGGCCCATGGGCGGCAGTCCCAATGCGCGAGCAGCAATATGCGGCGTTGCTTTTCCGGGTAGTATTCTCCGACGATGTTGCGGGCTTCGATTTTTGTTCCGTCGAATGTGGTGAGAGTCATTTTCTGCTCTGTCACTTTTGCTCCGTGGCGGCGCAGTTCGGAAGACAGGTAGTCGCCGCAGCGGCGGTGCGCGCTGGTGTTAGGGACACGTTCTCCGAAGTCGCATTGCGCGGCTACGTATGAGTATGCGCTGTCGGCGTTGAATACGATTTGCGGTCTCACGGTGTTTTCTGCCGCATTGCCGTCGGCCGCCGGTGTTTTTGTCCCCGATGAGTTTGAGCAACTAATCATTATGAACAGCAGCGAGGAGAATGCCAGTATGTATTTTTTGCAATTCATATCGTTAGATTTTATCCATCCCGAAACGGTGGCGGAACTGGTAAACGAGCATCCATACGGCAACTGCCGCGGCAAGGAAGTCGGATACCGGCATGCTTGTCCATACGCCGTTTATTCCCATAATTGGCGGGAGCAGTGCCAATCCCGGGAGGAGGAACAGCAGTTGGCGCGACAATGAAAGGAATATTGCGGTCCATGCCTTGCCTACCGATTGGAAGAATTGGCAGATGATGATTTGTGAGCCGACAACCGGGAACATGGCAACGCTTATCTGCAAAGCCGACAGTGACTGTCCTACCAAGGCCGGGTCGTCGGTGAATGCCCCTACGAACAATTGAGGGAACACTACGCCGAGGAAACATCCTAAGGATGTGACTATCGTGGCCGCTATGATACATAGTTTCAATGTCTGTTTCACGCGGTCGAAACGTTCCGCGCCGAAATTGTATCCGGTGATTGGCTGCATGCCTTGCGCTATGCCCATGATTATCATCACAAAAAGCATCTGCACTCGGTTGATGATTCCGAATGCCCCGATTGAATAGTCGTTGCCATAAGCCAACAGGCGGTTGTTGATGAATATCGTCACGCAGCAGGCGCATACGTTCATCATAAACGGCGACATGCCTATGCCGAACACGTTTTTGATTATGCGCATCCGCAAGTTGAAGCAGCCGCGGTGGAATCTCACGTAGCTGTTCTTGTTGGCGAAATGAGCCAAAACCCAAATCATCCCGATGAACTGTGAGGCTATTGTCGCCAACGCCGCGCCTCTGATGCCCCAGTCGAACACGAATATGAAAATGGGAGCAAGCACCACGTTGCATCCTACTGTGAGCATCGACGAAAGCATGGCCTTTTTTGGATAGCCGGTGGCGCGCATCACGTTGTTGAGGCCTATCATCACGTATGAAATAGGGCTTCCGGCGACAATCACCTGCATGAAGTCGCGGGCGTAAGGCAAAGTGTCGTTGCTTGCGCCGAAGAAGCGGAGAATGTTGTCGAGAAACAGAAGCGTGATGCCTCCGAAAACGAATGCGTTGACAACGCACATCACCGCCACGTTGCCGAGAATCTCTTCCGCGCCTTTCTGGTCCTTTTGTCCGAGGCGTATCGACGATATTGTGGCTCCTCCCACGCCTACGAGTGTGGAGAAAGCTATCAGGAGGTTCATCAGCGGAAACGTTATGGCGAGTCCGGAAATGGCGAGGGCGCCTACTCCGTGGCCTATGAATATGCTGTCGATGATGTTATAGAGGGATGTGAGCGTCATGCCGACGATTGCCGGCAATGAATACTGTGTGAGCAGTTTCCCTACCGGGGCGTTGCCCAGTATGTGCGGATCATTCTTTACCATAAACAACAATCTTTTCCGCTGCAAAGATACTGCAAATTGAGCGCAATGCAAAAGAGTTGTCAAATTTGAATGGCTTAAACTTGACCTATTTGTAGATATAGCCGGCTGTGCAGCTATATTATGCAATATCGGGGCTGCCGTTACGTTATATAGATATGGCTAATATGTATGACAGACGGAGGGCGTGGAAATGGGCGTTCCTGCTTGTTTCGGTGCTGATGGTGATTTTGTTCCTTTATGTTTCCAACGACCTTGTGAAGGATATGTCGGAGCAGGAGAGGGGACGTATGGAGATTTGGGCGCAGGCTACCAAGCAGCTTGCCACGGCTCCGGTGTTCTCGACAGACGGCGCGGGCGGGATGTCGTCGGGCGACATAGATTTCCTTCTCGGCATAATCGAAGATAACCGCAATATTCCGGTGTTGCTTGTGGATGACAGCGACAATATCCTGCAATACCGCAATTTCCGTCTGCCCGAGCCTGTCGACAGCCTTATGCCCTACAACCTGTCGGACAAGAACCGCACTTTCCTCGACAGCAAGCTCGCCGCACTGAAAAACACCAAGAACCATATAGAAATCCATATCGACGACCATACCGTGCAGCACCTTTATTATGAGGATTCCACGCTGTTGAAGCGCATATCGTACTATCCATACATACAATTGGCCGTTATGGCGATTTTCGTTGCGATAGTCTATTTTGCGGTGATGAGCACGAAAAAGGCGGAGCAGAACAAGGTGTGGGTAGGATTGTCGAAAGAGACCGCCCATCAGCTCGGCACGCCGATTTCGTCGCTGATGGCGTGGGTGCAGATGCTGGAGGCTTCGGGTGTCGACAAGGAGATTGTCGGCGACATGGACAAGGACGTGCAGCGGTTGTCGGTGATAGCCGACCGTTTCTCGAAAATCGGGTCGAAGCCGGAGATGCAGTTGGCTTTTCTTTCGGAATCGGTGGAGAAAGGGCTTGAATACATGCGCGCGAGGATTTCGTCGGGCGTAAAGCTCACAATCAGCCTTCCTGACGACGATTGTGGGGTGAACCTGTGCCTGCCATTGTTTGAATGGGTGCTTGAAAACCTCACTAAAAACGCAGTCGACGCAATGCAGGGCAAGGGAAGGCTTGACGTTACCGTTGACCACGACCGCCAAAAGGCGTATATCGACGTGACCGACACCGGAAAGGGCATCGCCCGCAAGGACTTCAAGACGGTGTTCAATCCCGGCTTCACGACCAAGAAGCGCGGCTGGGGATTGGGGCTGACACTTGCAAAGCGCATAATTGAGGAATACCACGGCGGCAAAATTTACGTGCGGTCGTCGGAAGTCGGTGTCGGCACGACGTTCCGCATCGAATTGCCTGTTGTGAATTCGTGAAAAACAATGTTATATATGAAACGTTTTGGTTTGCGGAAAATGCAGGAGAGTGTTGAGGAGTGCCTCCGCAACTATCCGATGGAGATAATCACCGGCGTGATTTATTTCTTTATTAAAATCGTGACTGATTACAATTATAGTATCAGTGACCGGCCTGACCTGTCGGAAACGCAGGTGTTTTTCCCTGTGGTTTTTGCCGTGACCTATGCCTTGAACACGTGGGTGCGCCGCAAGATTGCGGCGGCTTACTATGCCGTGCCGTTGCTGATGATTGCGCTGTTTGCCTTGTTCTACAAGGAATTGCACGGCTTTATCGACTCGATGGGCTTCGGATGCACGCTGATTGCTGTGGTTATGCTGTTTTTCGCGTGCGCCAAGAATGGCGGAAACCGGGCGTTCTCGGCAGAAACTCTGTCGAAAGCCGAGGATTTGGCGTTGTCGGTGTTCACCGGGATGCTTTTTACCGGCGTGATGAGTGCAATCTACGGCTCTGTGGAATATCTGTTCGGGGTGGTAATCAACGCTTATGGCAAGACACTGTTCTTTTCATTATACATAGTCATGCCGGTGCTTTTCCTGACGATGCACGGCAAATCGTCGTCCGGACCGGGAAAGTTTGTCAAGGTGATGCTAAACTACATTCTGCATCCTGCAATATTGATTTATGCGGCAATACTTTATCTGTATGCCGCGAAGATTGCCGTGGAATGGACATTGCCTGAGGGCGGTGTGGCCTATATGGTCTCGGCATTCGTGATTGCCTCGCTTGCCGGGCAGATGCTTCAATTGGTCGATGCAAAAAAGATTTATGGTTGGTATTACCGCAACTTCCTGTGGATTGCCATAGTTCCGCTTGCGCTGTTTTGGACAGGCGTGGCCTATCGTGTCAATGCCTACGGTTTCACGGAGGCGAGGGTCTATCTTGTGGTTTTCGGAGCGTTGATGACGCTGTTTGTGCTGATGCGCCTTGTGCGGCGTATTTATGTGTACCAATGGATGCTTCTTGTTGCGGTGGCGGCGGTAGCCATTTTTACCTACATACCCGGAATTTCCGCCGACGACATTGGTTTGCGCTCGCAGATAAACCGTGTCCGCTCGTTGGCTTCCGAGTTGGGGCTGCTTGGCAAGGGTGGAAAGCTCACCGGTACGGCTCAATTCTCACCCAAGGACGAGGCGCAGCGCCAAAAGGCTCTGGAGATTTGCGAGGCTTACGATTATGTATACTACAATATTTCAGATGAGCGTATCAGCGACTATGCAGGACGCTCCGCTATGGTTGAGCGTGTATTGGGCAAGAATGAGCTTGACAGTTCGAAATTGGATGTTAACAAGACTTTCATCTACCTCCAGCTTCCTGACAACTTGCCGCTGCCTGTGGAGGGATACAGCCGGGCATATTTTGATGGATGCATTGGCGGCGACATTATCCGCTTTGGCAACGGCGGTAAGATTCCGTTGCCCGGAAAGGCTTATTTCGCACGGCATGCCGATTTGTGCGAAAAAATGGCTGATTCCCGGGATGGCGATGATAGTCGGCAGAGCGTCGAGCCGTTCATCTTCCGCAACGACACATGTATGGTTGTGTTCGACCGGCTTTGCGGCTTCACTGAAGACGGCAGTTGGGCAGTTGCCAGTGGCAGCAGTTGCTATGTGTTCGTGAAATAGCAATGCTTGTTGCGCTGATAGGCCTTTGTTTTGCTGTTTTTGACATCGGTTTGTGCGAAATAATTTGAAAAAAGTGTTGCGCCGTTTGCATAATTCGCAGAAACTCCATATCTTTGCAATCGCTTTCGGCAAAGAAGCCGAACGGTCCCATAGCTCAGTTGGTTAGAGCATCTGACTCATAATCAGGGGGTCCTTGGTTCAAGCCCAAGTGGGACCACACAGCAAATCAAGCAGTTAAGCTGTCCGCTTAGCTGCTTTTTTGTTTGCGTTAGTTGCAGTTTTCAGCTGTTATATAGCCCCGGGTTAAACCGAAAACTTAAATGGAAGTAACGGCTAACGTGGTGTGTTACAAGTCAAATAATATGTTTCATTAATTTGAATCGGATAGGCTGCGCTCTGCCAAACCACAATAATCAGATAATTGTTTTCTTGCATTTGCTCTTGCCTTGCATCATTTTTGCCGGTGATACAGCAAAGGCAACCATACAGAGGATGCCAATAATCCACTTTATGCAGACATTCTTAAAACAGGAATACTGATATAGAACCAGTTGCTGGTGTCCGTATTTTTGTGGGTACCAATAGCTTTTTTTCAAAAAAAAGTGTTATAAAGTTGTAAATATCAAATAAAAATATTATATTTGCTGTGATTTTGGCGAATGCCAATTTCGGGCATAGATAAGGTGAAGAGGCGTTATGTCTTCTTGTGTGTGAAAAGTCATAGGAAACTTGCAGAGGATTTCCTGTCGCTTTCACACGTGACGGGTGTACAGTTCCACGCTTCTGTGTATTTAAAAGGGATTAAAAAGTCTTCCGGGAACTGGGTTGACATTATTGGCAGATTATGCAAAAGTCCGGTTTCATTATCTCGGTGCTTACTCTTTTGCTGTCTTGTGCGTGTATGGTGCATGCGCAAGCCGCACCCGATGATGTGGGGACTTTCTATGCGGCAGATTCAACATACATCTTATATAAGACAGGAGTTTCTACCGTCGATACGACATTCAACTACAACGGTGAAAGCCTCGGCCGGTTCATATCCTCGATACACATGACAGAGGCGAACGGCAGCAAAGTGTACGTCGAGATAAATTCCGGGGCATCGCCGGACGGCAATCCCGGCGACAACAAGCTTCTTTCCGACAGACGGACAGAGGCACTGGCATCATACATCATCCGGCATGCCGGGCTGTCAGAGAAGCAGATAAAGAGACACTCCGAGGGAGTGGCTTGGAAAGACCTGTACAAAGCCGTAAATTACGACAACAGCACGCCTTACCGCAACGAAGTTCTCCGCATTCTGCAGGACACGACAGGCGACCGCAACAAAAAGCTGAAGTCCCTGCATTCGGGCGAAGCCTACGGCTACATGCTGGCCAACATATTCCCCCGGCTGCGGTTCAGCACCTTGACCCTGTTCTCCAACCGTGAACAGCATCTGCCGTACCCTGACGAGACACCCGCAGGGCGCCGGACGCTATTGGCGGCAGATTTGGGAAGCTCATACTATGCGGCATTGACAGAAGCAAAGAATCTTGCCGCCCCAATTTCTACCCCCCCCCCATTTTACAAAAGCCTGACAATGAGGCAGATAGTTACCACAACCTTTATATAAAAACCAATGCAATAGGCTTGGGGATGCTTGTCCTCAACGCCGCCGTTGAATACGGCTTCTCCGATTTATTCTCGTTCCATCTGCCGGTATACTACTCCGGGGCCAACTATTTTTCACGGCGCACAAAATTCCGCATCCTCGGGACGCAGCCGGAACTCAGAATATGGCCGACGGAAAACAGGCGTTTCTTCGCCGGGGTGCACTTCGGCGTGGCCTCCTACAATTTCGCCATCAAAAGCGGTGGCTACAGAATACAGGACCACAACGGAAACACGCCGGCATTGGGCGGCGGCGTCAGCGTAGGCTACCGCATGCCATTCTGCCGCAACAAGCACTTCCTATTGGAATTTTCAATAGGAGCCGGAGCCTACCGCGCATATTACGACAAGTTCAACAATTCCGGCAGCGGGGCCTACCACTCCACCGTGCGGGAAACATACATAGGCATCGACAATGCAGCCGTGTCATTCACCTATATGTTTAACTTAAATAAGAGAAGAAAGTGAAAAATACAAGAATGACATATAAAATAGCGGCCGCATGCGCATTTGCCATTTCCGCGTTGTCCTCCTGCGATGTCCACGAATTCCCGGCGGAAGAACCCGGGAAACAAAGCATAATCCTGCGCCTCGATTTCCAGACAGAGATGCCCCTGCACCAGACCGTAGAATACACCCGCTCGGGCGGCGCATCCACAAATGCAGGCGACTACGACATAAGGTACCAAATCCGCGTCTACAGGACGGACAATGAAGGGGAACC
>UMFR01009681.1_pt1 | contig 20217 bp, 16 predicted proteins | sample 1965041 | NCBI WGS metagenome assembly UMFR01 (sample SAMEA4836049, study PRJEB28245) | human gut metagenome | biome: gut microbiome; material: fecal sample | place: Denmark | collected 2008
CGAGATGGTAATCAGAGTGATGCAACGGTTATGATACTTGTCAGAAAATGAGACTGAAACTTAAGACACTTGATTTATATATTATCAAAAAGTTTCTTGGAACTTATATTTTTGCTATCTTATTGATATTGGCCATAATAGTGATGTTCGATGTCAATGAAAAGATGGATCAGCTATTGAAAGCTCCGTTGAAAGCTACAATATTTGATTATTATGTGAATTTCTTGCCTTATATGGCAAATCAGTTCAGTCCATTATTTACTTTCATTGCCGTGATTTTCTTCACATCAAAAATGGCGGACAACTCGGAGATAATAGCCATTTTATCAAGTGGTGTGAGTTTCAAGCGTTTATTGGTGCCGTATATGGTATCCGCTGCTATCATTGCCGCATTTACGTTTACGCTTGATTCGGTGGTTATCCCTCCTGCCAATGTAAAGCGTATTGAATATCAGAATAAATATATCAAGGATAAAGGTGTGGATTATGGAGTGAATATACAGTTACAAGTCGCTCCGGGAGAAATAGCTTATATGTCGCGCTTTGACAACCGTATGAAGTCGGCATATAATTTCTTGTTGGAAAAATATGATGGGAAAGTCTTAAAGTCAAGAATGACAGCATCCACAGCAGTTTATGATACGCTCTATCGCTGGACGGTGAAAAATTATATGATACGTGACTTTAACGGTATGCGGGAAGAAATATCAAAGGGGACACGCTTGGACACGATTATCCCTATCGAACCTCGTGATTTCCTTATTGCTGAAAATGACCATGAGAAAATGACAACAAAAGATTTGAAAGAATATATCGAACGGCAAAAGGCGAGGGGAGTTGCCAACATCAAGAGTTTTGAAATCGAATATGAACGGCGATTTGCCATGACAGCTGCAGCTTTTATTCTTACCATTATCGGTATGTCGTTGTCTTCACGAAAGGTGAAAGGCGGAATGGGTATCAATATCGGTGTCGGATTGGTACTTAGCTTTTCGTACATATTGTTTATGACGGTTACTTCTACGTTTGCAATATCCGGCTATACCTCGCCGAGGGTAGCTATGTGGATTCCTAATTTTATCTACTTGATAATAGGTATCATATTATATAGAAAAGCAGCCATTTGACGCGGACTGTGAACAATAGGGGAATGTAGCGTGTTTCTTCTATATAAAAATTTATAGTTATGAAATATGAATTGCCAATATTGCCGTATGCACAGGATGCGTTAGCAAGAGTTTTAAGTGAGAAGACGTTAGATTTTCATTATGGGAAGCACGAACGCACTTATATTGAGAATTTGAATAAACTCATAGAAGGGACGGAATATGCCGATATGCCGTTGGAAGAAATCATACGGAAATCGGATGGCGCATTGTTTAACAATGCCGCGCAAGCATGGAATCATTTGTTTTATTTCTTTGCTTTGTCTCCAAATGCTTCATCAGAACCATTTGGGGTATTGGCAGAAGCTATAAACAGTCAATTTGGTTCTTTCGAAGCGTTCAAAGAAAAATTTGAAGCGGCAGGCGTCTCTTTGTTCGGCTCCGGATGGGTCTGGCTTTCTGTTGATTACAGTGGTAAATTATTGATAACGCAAGGAAAGAATGCCGAAACACCGCTCACGGTTGAAGGGCTTACGCCTTTACTTTGTTTTGATGTATGGGAACATGCTTATTATTTGGATTATCAGAACCGTCGTGCAGAATATCTTCACCGTTTATGGGATGTCGTTGATTGGGGTATAGTGAATGACAGGTATTGTAAACGGAATTAATTTTTATCTGGCATAAATATACAAAAAAACGGATGCCTTAATAGGGACATCCGTTTTTTGTATTATGAAATTTATTATTTAAAACCATTTCATATATGCAAAGCTCTGACGATGTGCAATATTTTCGTTCTTCGGGAAGATACGGAATCCATAGTGGAACAAACCAGAAGAAGTGATGAAATCCTTTAATTGGTATGTCACAATGTTGCCTTCACGTGCAGATTCTTTGAATTCTATGCGGGAATGATATTTTTGCTCTCCTTTTTCGATTGAATAAATAACCAGTTCCACACCGATACTGTCTGCTAAACCGTTAGTGTCGATTTTGGTGGTTATCGTATATTCTTTCCCAAAAGTAGAACTATTGATTAATTCACTTGGAATATCAGTTTCAAGCACTTTAATGCCATCCCAATGGGTGATTACATTTTCTTTCCAAGCCACAAGCTCTTTGGCTTTTGCGTAATCGTTCTTCTTTAATTCTTTAGCATATTTGCTCTCCTTTACATAGAATCTGTCGAGATAATCGTTTATCATTCTCTGCATAGTGAATTTAGGGGCTATATATGCTATTGAATTTTTTATGTATTGAATCCATTCCGGAGAATATCCTTTTGAATTTTTAGCAAAGTACAAAGGAATTATCTCGTTTTCAAGCATAGAATAGATTGTTGCCGCATCAAGTTTATCCTGTTGTCCGTTATCGGCAAATGTCTGTTTATCAGTCAAAGCCCAACCGGCACCTTCACGATAGCCTTCATACCACCATCCGTCAAGGACAGAGAAGTTAAGCACTCCATTCATTTCGGCCTTCTCACCCGATGTACCTGATGCTTCAAGCGGGCGTGTTGGAGTGTTCAACCAGACATCGACTCCTGACACAAGACGTTTCGCCAGAGTCATGTCATAGTTTTCCAAGAAGATTATTTTACCAAGGAATTGCGGCATACGTGAAATTTCAATTATGCGCTTTATCAATCCTTGACCGGCTCCGTCGGCAGGGTGTGCCTTGCCCGCAAAAACAAATTGAACAGGGAAATTTTCATTGTTCACTATTTTTGCAAGACGGTCAAGATCTGTAAACAACAGATGGGCGCGCTTATATGTCGCGAAACGACGGGCGAATCCGATAATCAAAGCGTTAGGATTGATGCTGTCGATTATCGACATAATTTTCGACGGGTCTCCTTGATTTTTCAACCATGTTTCTTTAAACGTGCGTTTCACATAGTTGATGAATTTCATTTTAAGAGCCATCCGGATATTCCAAATATCTTCTTCCTTGGCCTTAAGGATTGGAGCCCAAGTTTTCAAATCGGACTGATGGTCCATGTATTCCAATCCGAATGTCTTTTCATAGAATTCCTTCCATTCAGAAGCGGCCCATGTAGGCATATGTACACCGTTTGTAACGTATGACACGTGTGATTCTTCAGGAGCGTAGCCTTTCCATACGCCTTGGAACATTTTCTTGGAAACTTCTCCATGCAGCCAGCTTACGCCGTTAGATTCTTGACAAGTATTAAGTGCAAATACACTCATGGAGAATCTTTCGTTTGTGTCTGGGTTTTCACGTCCCATGTTCATCAAGTCGGACCAAGAAATTCCTAATTTGGCCGGGAATTCACCCATATATTTACCAAACAGACTTTCTTCGAAATAGTCGTGACCTGCCGGAACGGGAGTATGTACCGTATAAAGGCTTGATGCTTTTACCATTTCCAAAGCTACCTCAAAGCTAAGATGCTCGTTTTGTACATATTCCACAAGTCGTTGGAGGTTGAGCAGGGCGGCATGTCCTTCGTTGCAGTGGTACAGTTCTGTGTTGATGCCTAATGCGCGGAGCATAATGATACCACCGATACCAAGAAGGTATTCCTGCTTAATACGGTTTTCCCAATCGCCTCCATAGAGCTGGTGGGTGATAGGTTTGTCGAATTCGGAGTTAAGGCTGTTGTCTGTATCAAGCAAATAAAGCTTTATGCGTCCTACATTCACTTGCCAGACATTGCAATAAATGTTCCTTCCCGGATATGGAACGGCAAGCACCATAGGTTGCCCGTTTGAGTCAAGTACAGGCTCTACAGGTATTTGGTTGAAATTTTGCGGCACATATTCAGCAATCTGCTGTCCATCCATCGATAGGGATTGGTTGAAATATCCATAGCGATAAAGGAATCCGACAGCAGTCATATTTACGCAAGAGTCAGATGCTTCCTTTATATAGTCTCCGGCGAGAATGCCAAGACCTCCGGAATAAATCTTCAAAGCGTTGCACAGTCCGTATTCCATACTGAAATAAGAAATGGACGGGAGGTCTTTGCGCAGAGGCTTTTTCATATAATCTTTGAACGTCTTGTAAACGTACTTGATTCTATTTACCATAGAATCGTCGTTCATTATTTCTTTGCAACGTTCAAAACTTAATTTTTGCAGCAATAATACAGGGTTTTCTCCAGTCGACCGCCACAATTCGGGATCAAGGTCGTGGAATAAAGTTTTAGCTTCGCTGTTCCATGACCACCAAACGTTGTGCGACAATTCGTCGAGACACTTTAATTTAGCAGGCAATTCAGTATGGATTGTAAGATCTCTCCATACTGGGGCATTAGTGCTACTTACTTGTATTTTCATAATTTTGTTATTAAAAAATGGCGTGAGCCTGTTGTTATTCTAATTTTTAATTTTGTTATTAATTGCAATTGTATATGCTTTCTCATAATAATTTATGAATACATTCCAATCGGCTTTTTTTGATGTGCTGATTGCCGCTTTGCTGATTTGTTTCAGCTTTGCCGGTTTTAGCTGCATTAGCTCATAAATTATGGTGGAAATATCCATCACTGCGCTATAATAATTGGAGTCTGTGCGTTTTATCACTTTCACTCCTGTTGTTTCAATATCGTTGCCGAACGACTCGAGTACCCATTGTCCGAATCCGGAAAGATTGGTTGTTATTGTAGGCACTCCGAATGCGATTCCTTCGTGTGGTGTATACCCCCAAGGTTCGTAATAGGACGCAAATACAGTGGCATCCATTCCGATAAGCAATTCATAGTAGGTCTTGTTGAAGATACCGTCATTACCGTTTAGATAGCATGGTACATAGATGATGTTTACTTTGTCATAGCTTGCATTATGCATGCCAAGATATTGTATTCTGTTGTAGATTGTATCTTGGGAATAGTTATGCAAAGTATGGGTTATAACAGGATCTTCAAGCGGCGGAATGACTGTTTTTTGATTTTTGTTTTCTATTATGTTTTGTAAATCTTTTCGTGGACCTGCCGACCATGCAGGAACCATTACGAATGCGATTGTCTCTTTTTCTATTTTTCCGGGATTACCGTTGCGAAGGTGGTTCACAGCATCCAAATACATATCCAGCCCCTTGTTGCGGAACTCATTGCGTCCGGAAGTGAGAAACATGAATGTGTCGTCAGAAAATTTTTTCCCGATTAACGATGAAGCTACGTTCAGGAGCGTACTCCGCGCATTTTTTCTTGCGATGTCAAAATTTTTCGCTTTAGGGACAAATGCCAGCTCAAATCCGTTCGGAGTTACTATATCCGGACGTTTTTCCAACAGTTGTTCGCATTCCCTTGCTGTTATTTCACTTACAGTGGTGAAACAATCCGCATTATGCGCGGCGGCTTTTTCCAATGAATGCTTTGATTGCATATTGAGTTCTGCCGCCATTTGGTCGCCATTATACCCTTTGAAATAATCGTAAAGTGGTTTGTTGTTTCCACAAATACTTCGGCCTATGCTGGTTGCATGGGTCGTGAACACTGTCGCTATCTTGGGAGAATGTAGTTTCAAGTATAATAGTCCCATACCGGTGGTCCATTCGTCGAAATGAGCCACAATCTTATCATTCCGTTTTGCCAGATATGCAGCGCAACTGTCGATTACCATAGCCGCTGCAATTCCAAAAGCACAGCCTTCGTCATAGTCGCCGTAAGCATGTAGGGAATCTACTTTGAAATTTTCCCACATTTCTGTGTATACGGCATTTTTAATAGAATAGATTGACTCGAATTTTACAAGAATTGCAATAGGATTTCCGGGTATATTCCACCGACCTACACGTACTTTGATATTGTTAGGAAGTTTTTTTGTGTCCATCCATTCTTTCAATATGGAATTGGATTCTTTGAAGAATGGAGACGGATTTTCCTTATCCCAGACATCCGGACCTATGAAAATGAGTTTGTCCCCTAATTGTTTGCCAAGGACTTTGGCTTTTGATGAAAGGACAGTATAGATTCCGCCTACTTTATTACAAACCTCCCAACTCGTTTCAAATAGTATGTCGGGCTTTATTATATTATCAGACATATAATTATCTCAAATAATAACACTAAAATCAGACTGCAAAGGTATAATTATTTTTTTGAAAATCCTAATGATGTGAAAAACGCCGGTTGCATCAATAAAAAGACAACCGGCGCAAAAATCTGATTATTTATTTTTTTCTTTTATTATTAATACGCATCCCGCACCTATAATCAAAAGAATTCCGGCAATGACAAGCATATTGACTTCAGGTGCAACACATCCTTCCGGTGTGAATAACGATAAAATAGTGCCACCCAATGCTGCCGCAACTATTTGCGGGACACATATTGTCCCATTGAACAGCCCGAGATATGTCCCCATATGTCCGCCTGACAATGCGTTTGTCAGTATGGTGAATGGAAGCGCGAGCATTGCCGCCCATGCGCAACCAATCAACAAGAAAGATACGAACAGCATGTAAGGGTCGTGGACAAAATAGATGGAAATGAAGCCTATCCCGCCTAATAGCAGGCTTACTATGTATGCAAGCTTGCGGTTCTTGAAAAAAGGGATAGCCATTGCCCACAGCACAGAGCCTATCGCCTGAACAGCAAAAACTACACCGACCCAGTTGGCGGCATTTTGATATTCTATTGATTTTGTGTCGAGTACAATCCTGCCCATATTCTCAACTACAGGCGTATCAAATACATTAAGAGCTATCGAGCCGTTGGTATATGTCCACATGAACATAAATGCCGACCAGCAGAAGAATTGCACCAGCCCTACAGTCCAAAACGCTGACGGAGCTTTGACAAGCAGCTTGAACACATTGGTTTTCTCTTTGTTTTCCTCGACAGTTATGCCGTGGTATTCCGCATATTCTTTCGGTGGCCATTCCTTGACTTTTACGCTTGTGTAAATCACACATAGAATCAAGATAGCCGCGCCTATGTAGAATGAAAATATCACAGAGTCGGGTATTACTCCTTCCGGGGCTGTGTTTTTTATCCCAATCCAAGCAAGCACAAACGGGAACACGTATCCTACAAGGCTTCCGGCGTTGCATAGAAAACTCTGGATGGAATAAGCCAATCCTTTTTGCTTTTCATTGACCATATCGCCTACAAGCATCTTGAAAGGCTGCATAGCCATATTAATTGATGTGTCGAGGAACATCAAAGCAATCAATCCGAAAATCATGGCAGCACCGATGCTCATTCCGAAACTTCCGGCATTAGGCAACATGCACATTACTATTATTGCCACCAATGCTCCAATGAACAGATATGGAATGCGTCGGCCGAAGCGGCACCATGTCTTGTCACTTGCGACTCCGACTATTGGTTGTACAATTATTCCCATCAGAGGTGGAAGTATCCAAAAGTAACTAAGGTCGTGCGGATCAGCTCCGAGTGTCGAAAATATACGGCTGATGTTTGCACTTTGTAAAGCGTATGCTATTTGCACACCAAAAAATCCGAAGCTAAGATTCCATAGTTTCCAAAAACTTAAATCAGGTTTAGCTTTCATGCTTATTAAATTTTAATTTTAAAACAACAATAAATAAGTGAAGACACATAGTGCCTGTTAATTTTTTTGCAAAGATAGTTTTTTATCTTGTTCGGTATTAATGTGATTTTGGAATTTTATGTTTTTTTACATTTATCTGCCGGTGTTATGAATGATGTATTATAGTTGGTTGAGTGTCTATATTATTGTAACTTTGCAACCTGAAATTAATTGATATATATGTTTGAAAAAGGAACTCGTGGCAATACGCTGCATGGAATTTTGTTGATAGCCCTGTTTTCGTTTGCAGCTTTTTATATTGCTGAAATTCCATTTGTGAAGAAATTATCGTTTAGTCCGCTGATTGTCGGTATAATACTTGGGATGCTTTATGCCAATAGTTTGAGGAATAAGCTTCCTGAAACATGGGTTCCGGGAATTAAATTTTGTACCAAACAGATTCTTCGTGCCGGAATTGTATTATATGGTTTCCGTCTGACTTTGACTCAAGTTGTTGAAGTGGGGTTGCCGGCCGTTGTAATAGATTCTATAGTTGTAGCCGGTACGATATTTCTCGGAATATGGTTTGGCAAGTTGCTTAAAATGGATAAAGACACAGCGTTGATGACAGCTACCGGCAGTTCTATTTGTGGAGCGGCTGCCGTATTGGGCGCAGAGCCTGTGGTAAGATGTGAAAGCCATAAGACCGCAATAGCAGTCTCTACCGTTGTTATATTCGGTACAATTTCAATGTTTCTTTATCCTGTTATGTATCGTTCCGGATTGCTTGATGGTTTGAGCAATATGGAGGTTGCTGTATATACAGGAGGCACATTGCATGAAGTGGCGCATGTGGCAGGAGCCGGTAACGCTATGGACCCTACCGATTCGCTTGGAATTGCAGGTACTGCCACGATAACGAAGATGATACGTGTGATGATGTTGGCTCCTGTTCTGGTTGTTATGGGGTTGGCTTTGTCGGGGCGTAAAAACGGGAAAGGCGGGAAAGGAAAAATAACGGTTCCTTGGTTTGCCTTTGCATTTATTGGTGTCATTTGTATTAATTCTCTTTTACAATATGTATTCGGAGTCGACAGCGTAAAAGACATACCTTTAAATGGGACGATAGAATATGTCGATACGTTTATGCTTACGATGGCGATGACAGCTTTAGGCACCGATACAAGTATCGATAAGTTTAAGAAGGCTGGAGCCAAGCCGTTCGTATTGGCTCTGTTATTGTATTTATGGCTTGTGATTGGCGGATATTTGCTTGTGAAGTATCTTGTCCCGGCACTTGTCTGAATTAAATGAAAGAAGTTGTGGAAGATTATTTGCAACAACTAAACAAACAGCAATACGATGCTGTGGTGTATGATGGTGGACCGTCTCTTGTTATCGCCGGTGCCGGCTCCGGTAAAACGCGTGTCCTTACAAACAAGATTATGTATCTTGTCAATCACGGTTATGATCCGCACCGTATTCTTGCCCTTACATTTACAAACAAAGCAGCAAAAGAAATGCGCGAGCGTATCGCTTCGTTATTCGGAGTGGAGGAAGCTTCTAAATTATGGATGGGTACGTTTCATTCCATGTTCTTGAAAATATTGCGGTTTAATACGGAAAGTATAGGATTCCGTCCGGATTTGACTATATATGATACCTCCGATACTAAATCATTGCTTAAGACAATTATAAAAGAGTGGGAGCTTGATGATAAAAAATATCCGGTAAATGCTATTGCCTCTGCCATTTCTTCTGCTAAAAACTCGTTGTTGTCGCCAATTGATTATGCTAATGACGAAAGTCTGGTGAAGCGTGACATTTACAAGGAACGTCCACGGGTGGCTGAAATTTATTCTGAATACAGCAAGCGTTGCAAGAGGTCGAATGCAATGGACTTTGACGACATCCTGTATTATACCAATTATTTATTTAGAGACAATGAGGATATCCTGCGGAAATATCAGGATTTTTTCGAGTATATACTTGTCGACGAATATCAGGATACTAATTTTGCCCAGCATGCCATAATACGGCAATTATCGGCCGCCCGTATGCGGTTATGTGTTGTTGGTGACGATGCACAAAGCATTTATTCATTCAGAGGAGCTAACATTCAAAACATCTTGCGGCTCAACCGGCAATATCCGGCATTGAAAATATTCAAATTGGAACAAAACTACAGGTCGACACAGACAATATTGAATGCTGCCAATAGCCTGATTGAAAAAAACACCCAGCAGATACCTAAACATATATTTTCCGAGAACCCAAAAGGGGAGAGGATACCGGTGATAGAAGCATATTCCGATTTTGAGGAAAGTTATATCGTGGCAAATAAAATCGTTGAAATGAAGATGTTGCAAAGTTGCAGCTATGCTGATTTTGCCATACTCTACCGGACAAATGCCCAATCGCGCGTATTCGAGGAGAACCTAAGGAAGCGTAATATTCCGTATCGTATTTATGGCGGTCTTTCTTTTTACCAACGGAAGGAAGTAAAAGATGCAATCTGCTATTTCCGTATGACTGTCAATCCTGATGATGACGAAGCCTTGTGCCGTATTATCAATTATCCTGCAAGAGGGATAGGCGACAGGACTATTGCCAAATTACGGATAGCTGCGGCAAAAGGGAATGTAAGCATCTGGACTGTATTGAATGATTTAGAGTCATATGATGCTAAATTCAATTCCGGTACGGTTAAAAAACTTGATTCATTCAGGATGCTGGTAAAGGAGTGCATTGACTTTGGAACAGAGTCAGACGCTACGGCTCTAGCAGAACATATTTTTTCTAAATCGGAATTAGTAACATCTTTATATTCGGATTCTACGCCTGAAAATATCAGCCGTATAGAGAATTTGAATGAATTGCTTAACGCTGTGCAGCAGTTTGTCAAAGACAATGAGGAGGCAGGCGACACCCGCACGTCAATGTCCGATTTCCTTTCTGTCGCATCGTTGGCTACTGATCAGGACAATGATGACGATGATATTCCGAAAGTTACCCTGATGACTGTGCATGCCGCAAAAGGGCTGGAATTCAAGAACGTGTTTATTGTCGGTGTGGAGGACGAGCTATTCCCTTCGCTCAGAAGTACAGACAGCATACAGGAACTGGAAGAGGAACGACGGTTGCTTTATGTAGCGATAACGAGAGCTAAGGAGCATTGTGTAATGACTTACGCTACATCGCGTTATCGTAACGGCCAGACTCATCCTTGTTCAATAAGCAGATTTATAAACGACATAGACCCTGCGTTTATTAAAATATCAGGTTCTTATAAAAGGGATATTGACAGGAAATATGGCGGATACAAACGGTTGGAAAAACCTGCCAACCGGATGGAGAGCATATTCCGGCAATCAACAATGAAACCGTTGGCGACGGTTAAAGATGGGGCAGATATTGCCGCAAATAATTCAAACTCATTGCAAGCGGGAGCTTTACATGTAGGAATGCGTGTCGGGCATTCCAGATTTGGTAATGGAGAAATATTGAAAATTGATGGAGTGGGTATCGATACAAAGGTGACAATACGTTTCGACAATGTTGGAACAAAAGTATTACTTACTAAATTTGCACAACTTTCAATTTTATCATAGCATAATGGATATAAAAACACCGTATTATATTGTGTATGAAGACAAATTGCGTAAGAATTTGTCGTTAATCAAACGTGTGGAAGAGCAGGCGAATGTGAAAATCATAATGGCGTTCAAGGCTAACGCTTTATGGAAAACGTTTCGTATAATTTCCGAATATTGCAAGTCGTCAACGGCAAGTTCCCTGAATGAAATGCAGCTTTCACTTGAAGAATTGGGCGGTGACGTACACGCTTATTGTCCGGTCTATACAGACGATACTATTCGTAAATTTATAGAGGGCTGCTCGCATATCACATTCAATTCGGTTTCTCAATTCCTGAAATATAAACCTTTGGTTGACGAATTCAATTGCAAATCAGGCGGTAAATCTGTCAGCTGTGGTATAAGAATTAATCCTGAATGCTCTGTCATTGAGACTGATATATATAATCCATGTATGCCCGGTTCGCGTTTCGGTGTAACTGTTGATGAACTGTCGCAAGGCTTGCCGGAAGGCGTAGAAGGTTTGCATTTTCATGCTTTGTGCGAGTCCGACTCTTATGATTTGGAAAAAATATTGACGGCTGTAGATGATAAATTCGGCCGGTTTCTTCCGAATGTCAAGTGGCTGAATATGGGTGGAGGGCATCTGATGACACGTGAGGGGTACGATGTTGAGCACCTTATATCTTTACTCAAGGATTTTAACGCTAAATACCCTAACCTTCAATTGATTCTTGAACCGGGAAGCGCATTTACATGGAGAACCGGAGACCTTGTGGCGACTGTGCTTGATGTTGTGGAGAATCATAATATAAAGACTGCGATAATCGACGCTTCTTTTGCATGCCATATGCCGGATTGTCTGGAAATGCCGTATCAGCCCAAAATCACATCAGCCTTGCCTGAAGTAGATTTGTCTAAGCCGACCTATCGCATTGGTGGAAATTCTTGCCTTAGCGGTGATTTTATTGGAGATTGGAGTTTTAACGAGGAACTAAAGCCGGGGGATAAGCTTGTATTCGAAGACATGAATCATTATACGACTGTTAAAACCAATATGTTTAATGGAATACAACATCCTTCCATGTTGTTACGGCATTCAGACGGTTTCATAGAAGTTTTAAGGGAGTTTACATACGCGGATTATAAGAGCAGGATGGATTGACAATGGCGCAATTGTTTGTGTTTAATCCTGAGAATGATTTGTCATTGGCTTGTGGAGAGCCAAATTTTACGCCTCCGGCAATGGCAAGAAAAATCAAAAGAGATTTACAATTGATTCAGATCTGGCTGTGTGAGGATGGCTATGTATATTCTACTTGTGATGAAATAAATGCTTGTTTCGTAGAGCGTGCTAAATCTTGTTTCTCTGATATGGGAAATATCCGTCTGTATGACGGAAAAGCTGATATAAATAAGTTTTCGCCATGGGGTTGGAGCCGCTCTGTTATTTCGGAGATAAGAAAGACTTTCTCACATTTGCCGAATGTCGATGTCGAGGGAATTCGGATGTTGTCGCATAGAAAGACGGCTGTCTTTATATGCGAATATTTGAAAAACAATTTATCGGAAGCAAAATCAATACCAATCCCCATAGTTTGTAATGATGAAAAAGCAGTGATTGAAGCGATAAATACTTTTGGTGTATGTATGGTGAAGGCTCCATGGTCGGGGAGCGGTAAAGGTGTTTTCCGGGTAGATAATAAAAACTATAGGGTATACTCTAATTGGATACGTAGCGTGATACAGAAACAGGGTTCTGTGGTGTGCGAGAGATTTTTAGACAAAGTTCAGGATTTTGCGTTGGAATTTTATTCTGATGGAAAATCTGTCAAATATGTAGGGCCTTCGATTTTTTTCAATAATTCACGGTTCTCTTATGAAAAAGCGATAGTCGCTTCGTCGGATATTTTGGAATTCCAGTTACTAAAATTTATGTCCGGTCATTATTTTGAACGTCTAAAAGGTGCATTGCTATCAGCATTGGAGCAGTTTGTTCCAAATGTGTACATGGGCTATTTCGGCGTGGATATGCTTGCGTATGAAGAATTTGGCGAATTTCATATTATGCCTTGCGTCGAATTGAATCTGAGGATGACTATGGGACTGATTGCTAATCGTTTGGGAGAGCATATCCTTGAGCATGGGAAGGTTGGGGAAATGTCGGTGTTATGGCATAATGATATGGATAGCCTTCAGAGGCATATCGATTCGATGAAAAAGCCCGTCATAGAAAATGGCAGGCTTAAATCCGGCTCTCTGCTTCTTGCTCCAATATACCCTGACTCAAATTATACGGCAACTCTGACTGTCGTAGATTAAAAATTTTTCAATTCTTGGTATAGACGTTGGATAGGTAGTCCCATCACATTATAGTAGCTTCCTGAAATATATTCAACACCTATATAGCCAATCCATTCCTGTATGCCGTATGCGCCTGCCTTATCAAACGGTTTGTATTTGTCGACATAATACTTAATCTCGTCATCATCGAGTGTGGCGAATCTTACTTTTGTGGAAACAGAAAATGCCGTGGTTTTCTTTTTTGTAGTCAATGCCACTCCGGTTATTACTTGATGCGTTTTCCCGGAGAGGAGTGACAGCATCTCTTGGGCTTCGCATTCATTACACGGTTTACCCATAACCAAGCCATTGCATACCACTACGGTATCGGCTGTGATTATAAGATGGTTGCTGTCTGCCAACACTTTATATGCTTCCGATTTCTTTTTTGCGATGAACAATGCGGTTTCTTCCGCAGGAAGATTTTCCGGAAACGACTCGTCTATGCCGTCAATACATTTTACGGTAAAAGGCAAGCCTAAGCCGGAAAGCAATTCGCGACGGCGTGGAGAGCCGCTGGCCAATATTATTTCGTAATTATTTAAATTGTCAAGCATCTTTTTCATATGTTGTGTTTACCATCCAAATGCCTTTTTATCGGCAATCCACTTGCCTTGCGCTTTCATTACCGTTTCGATTATTTCACGTCCGCATCCTTCACCGCCTTTATATGGAGAAATATATTTTGCGATTGTAAGTACATCGTTGGCTGCATCCGCTGGAGCGACTGGCAGCCCGGCACGAAGCATTATTTCCATATCCGGTATGTCATCTCCCATAAACATCACTTCTTCGTCCGTAAGGTTGTGTTTTTCCAGCCATTTTTCATATATAGGCAGTTTAATGTCTGCTCCTAAAAATATGTCAGAAACGCCAAGGCTTGTGAAACGCTTTCTGACTGCATCAGTCTTTCCCCCCGTTATTATTGCTAACGGATAACCGGATTTTACTGCATATTGGATGGCATAGCCGTCTTTTATGCTAATCATTCTCATAGGCTCTCCGCTTGGATGTAAAGGAATTGTGGAAGTGGAAAGCACTCCGTCAACGTCGAAAGCAAAGGCTTTTATTTTTGATAAGTCGTATGATATCCCGCTCATTTGTTATATCGTTTTAATATAGCATTTGATAATAATTCGTAAATGTCTTTTTCTTCTCTGTCAAGTATTGACAGGTGATTTGCAACAATGTCTGTATCTCCACGGTAAGCCGGTCCTGTCTGTGCATTGTCGGGCGTTGTTACTGTGGCTTTTCTTGTGGTTTCCTTAATTAATGGAATTAATACGGAAAATGGGATGTTGTCTTTTTTTAGTAAGTCATTGGCTATTGAATACATATAATTAGTAAAATTGCACGCAAAAACTGCGGCAATATGCAGCTTCTTGCGCAATTCACTATCAGCATAATATATATGTTGTGACATCATTTTTGCCAGACTGTAAATCTTATCGGATACCTCTTTGTCTGATCCTTCAACAAAAAAAGAAACTTCATCCATTTTAATGTCAACATTTTTTGAGAATGTTTGCAATGGATACAGTACTCCATTTTGCGGAAATGATTTGTCGAAAACATTCCGCGGTATGCTGCCTGATGTGTGTATCCATAAAGCGTTTTTCTTAGAATCCGGCATATCTCGCAAAAAAGATTTTATGGCGTCATCTTTGATTGACACGATATAGGCATCCGCGTCAATTAATTTTTCTGCGGAATCTGTTGCCAAGCAGCTATCTGATATTTGTTTTGCCAGAAATAGGGCGTTTCTTATGTCGCGGCTGAATATCTGTACCACATCGCATTTATCAGACAGTGCCAATGCCAAATGCGTGGCGACATTCCCGCTGCCTATTATTACTATTCTCATTCCTCTGTCCGCCATTTGCCTATATGTATTTTTTCCCATTTGCATTTTTCAGGATCGTACGGTTTACGCTCTTCTGCCTTTTTGCCGAAAGTCATGATGCAAAGCACCCTCATACCTTCTGGAATAGAAAGCAGATTCCTGATGTATTCTTCGGACGAAGAACCGTCCTCACGCAATCGGTTGGCAATTTGTACCCAACAACTACCCAAACCGCAGTCTTCTGCTTGCAATTGCATCAATATTGCGGCAATAGAAGCGTCTTCAACCCAGCAATCGCTTATTGCGGGATCGCTTGTTACCACAACAGCCAATGGACAGGTCTCTATTGGTTTTGTCCCGAAGTCCTTGCATTTTGCCAATTTTGCCAAAGTGTCTTTGTCTTCGACAACAACAAATTGGCAAGGCATTTTCCCTTTCGATGAAGGGGCTACTAATGCGGTTTCAAGTATAAGTTTCACACTCTCTGGAGAAATCTGTTCCTCGGAATATTTCCTGATACTCCTTCTATTCAATATCAATTCATGTAAATTTCTCATATAATACAGGATTTATGGTGTAAAATTAATAAACATATGGAAATAAAAAAAGTGAAATGCTTTTGTGTTTTGAAGTTTAATTCTACCTTTGTGGAAATATTTCTATCTTAAAATAATATATTATGGGTAAACCTTATGTTGTCGGAATAGACATAGGCGGCACGAATACCGTCTTTGGCATTGTAGATGCCCGCGGAACAGTTCTCGCAAGCGCATCTATCAAGACTCAGAAGCATGCAAACATCACCGATTATATTGATGAATTGTATGAAGAACTGTCGAAATTAATTGTAACTAATGATGCGGTTGATAAGATTGCAGGAATCGGAATAGGCGCGCCTAACGCAAACTATTTCACGGGGGAAATAGCCGACGGTGTTAATTTGCCGTGGCCGACCCCGATACCACTTGCTGATTTGGTATCAGAAAAATTCGGCATACCGGTTGCTATCACGAATGATGCCAATGCGGCCGCAATCGGCGAAATGACCTACGGTGCTGCGCGTGGTATGAAAGATTTCATTATGATAACTCTCGGCACGGGCGTAGGTAGCGGCATTGTCATTAACGGACAAATGGTATATGGCCACGATGGTTTTGCCGGCGAACTCGGGCATGTGATAATGAAACGCAACAACGGCCGTACGTGCGGATGTGGCCGTACAGGATGTCTTGAGACATACGCGTCTGCTACCGGCGTGGCTCGTACTGCGCGTGAGTTCTTGGAAGCAAGAGCTACGGAGCCGTCTTTGTTGCGCAATATGGATATTGCTTCAATTACATCTAAAGATGTTTATGACGCGGCTATGGCAGGCGATAAGCTTGCAAAAGATGTGTTTGATTTTACTGGTAACATCTTGGGCGAGGCATTTGCCGATTTCATAGCATTCTCAAGTCCGGAAGCTATAATCTTGTTCGGCGGTCTTGCCAAATCAGGCGATTTGCTTATGAAGCCTTTGAAAGAGTCTATGGACAAGAATACGATGGCTGTGTTCAAAGGTAAAGTTAAATTGCTTATGTCAGAGCTGAAAGAGAGCGATGCAGCTGTGCTGGGGGCAAGCGCTCTCGGTTGGGAAGCAAAAGCTGCCGCTGATATAAATAAGAAAAAATGAAATTTATTGAATGGATAAGAAAAAACGGATGCATTGATTTGCGTCCGTTTTTTGGTTAAGCTCTCGACTTTCGCTATCTTTGCAATCAGGTAAATATTAAGAATATACTAATATAATATCTTTTAATTATGAGTTATGACATAATCGTGCTGGCAAAACAAGTGCCGGACACTCGTAATGTAGGAAAAGATGCAATGAAGGAAGACGGAACGATTAATCGTGCGGCTCTGCCTGCGATATTCAATCCGGAAGACTTGAACGCATTGGAGCAGGCATTACAAATCAAGGAACAAAATCCCGGAACAACAATTACTGTGCTTACAATGGGTCCTCCACGCGCGGCCGAAATTATCAGGGAAGCCGTATACCGCGGAGCTGATACTGGCATAGTGCTGACTGACCGCGCTTTTGCCGGTGCAGATACTCTTGCCACTTCTTATGCATTGTCTGCCGCTATCCGTAAAATAGGAAAATTTGATTTAATCATAGCCGGAAGACAGGCAATCGACGGCGATACAGCTCAAGTTGCACCGCAAGTTGCCGAGAAGCTTAAGTTGCCACAGATAACTTATGCTGAAAAAATCGATAAGGTGGAAGACGGAAAGGTTACGGTTACCCGCAGATTGGAATCCGGAGTAGAGACTTTGGTCTCTCCGATGCCATTGGTGATTACTGTGAACGGTTCTGCAGATGAATGCCGTCCAAGAAATGCAAAACGTGTGCAGAAATATAAATATGCCGTTACACCAAGCGAAAAAGCGGCATTGCCGGCGGAGAAAGCGGCAATCGTTGACGCACGTCCGTATTTGGCGTTGAAAGAATGGAGCGCCGCATATGTGGAAGCTGATCCGTCGCAAATTGGTCTTGCCGGGTCTCCGACGAAGGTTAAAGGAATTGTCAATGTCGTTTTCCAAGCGAAGGAAAGCAAACGGTTGGACGGCAAGGATCAGGCCGCTTTGGAAGATTTAGTAAAAGAACTAATTGAAAACCATACGATAGGGTAGTTCCATTCGTATCTAAAAGTATTAACTATTATGGATGAAAATAATCTGATAGTATATTGCGAATTTGAAGATGGCAATATCGCGGATGTCAGTTTAGAATTACTGACTAAAGGACGCTCGTTGGCAAATCAGCTTGGAGTACGTCTTGAGGCTATCGTACTTGGCGATAATTTAGAAGGAATAGAGAAGCAGATATTTCCTTACGGAGTTGACGTGGTTTATAAAATGCAGGATAAACGGTTGTATCCTTACACGTCATTGCCGCATGCTTCTGCATTGATAAATCTGTTTAAGGAAATCAAGCCTCAGGTATGCCTTATGGGGGCAACTACAATCGGACGCGATTTGGGCCCGAGAGTTTCTTCGTGTCTGCATAGCGGGCTTACCGCCGATTGCACGGCTTTGGAAATAGGTGATCATAAAGATCCGAAAACAGGAACGGAATATAAAAATCTTCTTTATCAAATCCGTCCGGCTTTTGGAGGTAATATTGTAGCGACTATCGTCAACCCTGAATGCCGTCCGCAAATGGCAACTGTCCGTGAGGGCGTGATGAAGAAAGAAGTGCTTGACGCTAATTATAAAGGCACAGTCGTTGATTTGGACGCTAACAAATATATACCGGAAACAGATTATGTAGTGTCGATAATCGACAGACATATCGAAAAGTCTAAAATCAACATTAAGAATGCACCTATCATTGTAGCCGGCGGCTATGGTGTTGGCAGCAAAGAGAATTTTGACTTGTTGTTCAAGCTTGCAGATGTGCTTGGCGCGGAAGTGGGAGCTTCGCGTGCGGCAGTAGATGCCGGTTTCACGGAACACGAACGCCAGATAGGTCAGACCGGTGTTACTGTCCATCCTAAGTTGTATATTGCATGTGGCATATCCGGACAAATCCAGCATATAGCCGGCATGCAGGATAGCGCGATAATAATATCAATCAATAGTGACCCGGACGCTCCTATCAATTCAATTGCCGATTATGTGATAACCGGCAATTTGGAGGAAGTTATTCCGGAGTTGATTAAGTATTACAAAAAGAATTCTAAGTAAAATCGATTGAAAAATGGCAAATTTTTATAATGATAATCCGGCGTTAAAACATCATCTCGCACACCCGCTGATGCGTAGGATTGTGGAGCTGAAAGAACGGAATTTTACCGATGCGGAAAAATACGATTATGCTCCGTTCGATTTTGAGGATGCGATGGATTCGTATGAAAAAGTACTTGAAATCGCAGGTGAAATTTCAGGAGAAATCGTGGCGCAGAACGCTGAAGATGTAGATCACGAGGGTCCGCACGTAGTTGACGGTCATGTGGTTTATGCAAAAGGGACTCAAAAGAATCTAGACGCCCTTGTCAAGGCCGGATTGATGGGTATTTCACTTCCGCGCCGTTATAATGGCTTGAATTTTTCTTTAGTTCCTTATATTATGGCTGCCGATATGGTTAGCCGGGCAGATGCCGGATTTGTGAACATTTGGGGTCTGCAGGATTGCGCGGAGACAATTTATGAATTTGCGAGCGAAGATCAGCGTCAACGTTTCTTGCCGCGGGTATGCGCCGGTGAAACAATGGCGATGGATTTGACAGAGCCGGATGCCGGAAGTGATTTGCAGGCTGTAATGCTCAAAGCCACTTACAACGAGGCTGACGGTACTTGGAGATTGAACGGCGTAAAACGCTTCATCACAAACGGTGACGGACACATAGCTTTGGTGCTTGCGCGTTCCGAAGAAGGAACACACGACGGACGCGGCCTGTCAATGTTCATTTATGACCGTAACGACGGAGGTGTAACAGTGCGCCGCATAGAGAACAAAATGGGTATAAAAGGTTCTCCGACATGTGAGCTTGTATTTAAGAATGCAAAAGCGGAATTGTGCGGCTCCCGTAAATTAGGTCTGATTAAATATGTTATGGCCTTGATGAACGGAGCGCGCTTGGGTATCGCCGCCCAGTCGGTAGGTGTAAGCGAGGCTGCATACCGCGAGGCTTTGTCGTATGCCAACGACAGGAAACAATTCGGTAAGGCCATAATTGAATTCCCCGCAGTATACGAAATGTTGGCTTTAATGAAAGCTAAACTTGACGCGTCCCGTAGTATTTTATACGAAACTACTCGTTTCGTGGATATGTATAAAGTGTATGAAGACATCGCAAGAGAACGTACACTTGCTCCGGAAG
>UMFR01039337.1_pt1 | contig 20116 bp, 17 predicted proteins | sample 1965041 | NCBI WGS metagenome assembly UMFR01 (sample SAMEA4836049, study PRJEB28245) | human gut metagenome | biome: gut microbiome; material: fecal sample | place: Denmark | collected 2008
CTGCTAATTTGGTGTTTCATTTTAGTTTGGCATCTTTTTTTCGTTGACATATCAGCTTGCGGTAAAATATCTGATACTTTATCATTTAGATATTGGAAAGTCGGGTTGATTGCATTTATGCTTTTATTCTTGATATTTTTCCCTAAGACATTGAAAAGTTCAAAACTTGGAGTTCTATGGAATATACGAAAATCAAAAAACAATAATCATTTTAAATAAAAATCTTATGAAACAAAGTACCCTATTGGCTATATTATGGAGCATATCATTCAACTCACATATGATTGCCAGCAGTTCTTTTGACTATAAAGGCCTTTCCTATACAGTCATTTCAGAAGAAAGCAAGACAGTGGAATGTATTGGCAAGAATTATATGCTTTCTGATTATGCATCCATAATCATTCCTGATGAAGTTAAATCGACTAATTCCGTATATAAAGTTGTAAGAATAGGCGACAATGCTTTTCGTGATTGCGTTGATGTAAACAGTATTTCCATACCGGAAAGCTTGACAAGCATAGGCAAATCTTCTTTTAGGGGATGTTCAAATCTGAATACTATTGATTTACCTGAAAATATCACATTTATAGATGAATCTGCTTTTCGAGATTGTTTCAATATTGAATCCATATCTTTACCTGACAATATTAAAAGTATTGAGGCATCGACATTTTCTGGATGCAAGAATTTGAAACAGATAGAATTGCCCATATGGGTGGCAAGCATCGGAAATTTTGCATTTAACGAGTGCACAAATATAGAAAGTATCTCGTTCCCTAATGGCTTATTAAGTATCGGTGACTCTGCATTTGAAGGTTGTATCAGTTTGTCTAATGTGGATTTGCCTGACAAGCTTATGAGTATTGGAGACTATGCATTTGAAGATTGTGTAAACATTGACTTCATCAAATTGCCCAATACTGTTGATTTTGTGGGCAAATTTGCTTTTGCTGGATGTACAAAACTTACGAATATAATTTTATCGGATCGCTTGACTGAACTCAAACAATCTGTGTTTTTAGGATGTAGCAGTATTACTATGATAGAATTGCCTGAAGGTATCCAATCATTAGGCAGCTCTGTGTTTTCTGGATGTGTTAGCCTTGAAGAAATAGACTTGCCCACAACTATTACATCCATTGGAGGTGCAGCTTTCAACGGCTGTTCAAAAATCACATCAATCAAAATACCTGATAATGTTACGATAATCGATGTTTTTACATTCCAAGACTGTACAAATTTGTCCGTTGTTGATTTACCAAAAGAATTGACATATATAAGCGATTATTCTTTTTCAAATTGTGCAAATCTTGAATACATAGATTTCCCTGATAAGCTGACTAATATCGGTGATGCTTTTAATGGTTGCAACTTTGAATATATTATATCCCATAATATTGTGCCTCCTGTGTTGAAAAACGCTGAAGCATTTGAAAAAGGAGTGTTGGAGAATGCAATTTTGTATGTGCCATTCAATTCATCAAGTGCATATTCAAATTCTTATGGGTGGAGGGAGTTCAAGAATATTCAGGAAAAGGACTTTGGTGGCGTTAATAGTGTTAAGGATGATGCTGTCAGCGTTACGGCCAAAGGCGGAAGCATTGAGATTACCGGTGCGGACAACGCCCATATAGAGGTCTATAACCTTTCCGGGCAGCTTGTCTACAGCGGCACTGATATTACCGTCGACAGTCTCGCCCGCGGCATCTACATAGTCCGTGTCTCCGGCCACACGTTCAAAGTGGCGTTGTAATATGTGGCTTCGCCACAGGTCATGAGGTTATATGGTTACGGGGTTATGGGTTCCGCCCATAGCCCCATTGCTTTTTGTTTGGAACTGGAGCGCGGTGTCCATATGCGCATAGTGACATCTGCGAGCAATGATGGAGTGCGAAGGTGAGGCTTTGCGTGTATGGCAGAAGCTTATCTGCATGAGGAGGGATAGAATCCTATTCAGGCTTTTTGCGCCTGAAAGGCGCGGCAAGCGCAGGGTCGGCACCGAGCTTCACAGCCTCCTCGGCAAACCCGGCGGCATCGTCGTAGCGGTACTGCATTTCCGCCAGCTTGGCTTTCAGCAAATAGATGTCGGGGTCGGATGGTGCCAGTTTCTGCGCTTCCTGAATGTCGGCTTCCGCCTCCGTGAATTTTCCCAATTCAAGATAACATTCAGCCCTGCCCATATAATTCGACTGCCTGTCCTCCTTTTCGATAATCTCCGTATATAGCCTTTCCGCGCTCTCGTAATCGTTTTTCACCTTATACAGCACGGCGAAACCCCTCTTTGCGTCCAATGAATTCTTGTCGATGGAAAGAGCCTCCTTAAAATCGCCTTCGGCAATGTCAAAAAGTCCGTAGCCGAGGGCTATCATACCATGATAATAGCGTGAATCCACATCCTTTTTATCAAGAGCCTTTATCCTCGCATAATCCGAATAGGCGCATTCCGTGCTGTCCATTTCGAGCAGGAGAGCCGCCCGGTTATGGAGTATAGCGACAGCATTCGGGGTAATCGACAAGGCGTTGTCGTAGTCCTTCAAGGCATCGGCAAGCCGCCCCATATTGCGGTGTACCGTCCCAAGGTTCGACAGCAACAGGTAATTATTCGGGTTGGCCGGCTCTTTCTCCAACGCCCTTTTCAGCATCTCCTCCGCCCTGCCCCAATTGCGCTCCTCCGTATAGCGGTCGACCGAATCGGCATAATTCTCATACGTCTGCGCCAACAGCAGTCCGCAACCGGAAAAACACAATATAAGAGCAACTATAAAACGCTTCATAATCTCAATTTTGATGCAAATCTACGCTGTTTTCCACGGATTATTCCGTTTTCATTAAAATTTCACTATTTTTGTAATTCACTAACAAAAACGAAATCAATATGTTGTTTCTACAAAGCACCGGAGCGGCAGCCGAAGATTCTGCCGCTGAAGTACAAAAAGAAGTTTCGGCTATCAGCTCTTGGGCAGAAAGTTTTTCAGGGATGCCAATCGACAAAATCATAGAAAAACTCACGACAGAAGCCGTAGACTTTGTATTGAAATTGCTGGTTGCCGCCATCGTATTCTATGTCGGCAAGCTGATTATCAACCGCATACACAAAAGCATCAAAAACCTGATGATACGCCGTCAGGTCGACCGCTCGCTGTCGATATTCATCCTCAGCGCATTGAAAGTCACGCTGCTTTTCATCCTGATAATAATCGTAATTTCCATACTCGGCATCGAGACAAGCTCATTCATCGCCCTGTTCGCCTCCGCCGGTGTCGCCATCGGCATGGCATTGAGCGGCACGTTGCAGAATTTCGCCGGCGGTGTGCTAATCCTGCTGCTCAAACCATACAAAGTGGGCGACTTCATCGAAGTGCAGGGATTCACCGGCACCGTGAAGGAGATACAGATATTCAACACCATACTCAACACCGTCGACAATAAATCAATATTCATCCCCAACGGCGGTCTCTCGACCGGAAGCATCAAGAACTACAGCAAGGAAGACTACCGGCGTGTGGACTGGACTGTAAACATAGCATACGGCAACGACTACGATGTGGCAAAAAACGCCATCGCGGCAATTTTATCCTCGGACAACCGCATCGTGAAACAATATATCGAAGACGACCGTGAGGAAAGGAAAAACGCAAAACAAACCGAAACCGGCACTGCCGACGTTCCCAACGAGGAAGAACCGGAAAAGAAAGGATTAGGCCGGCTGTTCCATCACAAAAAGAAACTGACCGCACACCTGCAAGCTCTAAGCAAAGAAGAGGCGACTACTATTTTGCCAGCTGCGAAAGCAGACCGCTCGCCGTTCATCGCGCTCGGAGCATTGTCGAGCAGCAGCGTTGACATAATAGTCCGCGCATGGGTACCGGCATCGGAATATTGGAATGTGCTCTACGACATAAACGAGCGCATCTACAAAGAATTGCCGAAAGCCGGAATCGACTTCCCGTTCCCGCAGCTCGATGTCCATCTGTCGAAATAACAACCTTATCAGAAAAACAAGAATGGCCTGCGGTTTTGACACAGGCCATTCTTGTTGTATAACCCCTGAATTTCTATTTCGCAGGGGAGAAACCTTGACTGCGGAGATAGTCGAGAATACGGTAAGACAATGCCTCACGGTAATAGTCGAGAATATGCCCGCACCAGTCGTTCTCGGTCTTTGTACCGGAACGTGTGCGGTTGTATTCCGTAATCTCAGCATCATATTCCTTCAGTAACTCCAAAAGCTGCGAATCTGCCGTATATGCGTTTTTATGGATGAATGCGCCTACCGGCTGCTTAGGCTTCAAATCGGGCATCTCGCGCGGCACACCTATGGCCAAACCACACACCACGAACACCCCTTCGGGCAGTTTCAGCAATTCAGCCATCTTGAAAGGGTCGGCAGTACGCGCATAACCGATGCAGCAGCAACCAAGCCCCTTCGAAGTGGCGGCCACCAAGGCGTTCTCCATAGCCAATGCTGCATCGATGACACCGACAATCACACCGTCCATCGTGTTCTGGAATTCAGGAATATCAATGCCTTTCTCCTTGGCAAGAATCCAAATCTTATGGAAATCCGCACAGAACACCATGAAATGGTTGCACGTCTTTATCTGCTTCTGATTGGTTATCGCATACAATTCCTCTTTCAACTGCTGGTCGTCGATGTCTATTACCGAGAATTGCTGGCCGTTGTAGCTTGTCGGAGTATTGCGTATCGCCTCATAGATGAAAGAAAGAGTATCATCCGGGATACTCTCCCTTTCATAACGGCGAATGCTCCTTCTCTCCAATAAAACTTGTTCTATAGTCTTCATAAATTATCGTGTTTTATATAAAAAACACCTGACAAGATTTTTTGTTCTATTATAGCGGAGTACAACCGATGCCCGGCTTGTCGGTAAGCGTCACCTTGCCGTCGACAATCTTCATTCCGTCGAAGCAATCGTTCGAGATAAGCAAGTTGCCGTCCAAATCCGCCCAATCGACCATCGGTGCCAGTTGCGCCGCGGCGCTGATGGCACACGAAGTCTCCGTCATACATCCGAGCATCACACGCATGCCGAAACCGCGGGCAAGCACGGCCATCTTGTAAGCCTCGTGCATGCCGGTACTTTTCATCAGCTTGATGTTGATTCCGTCGTAAGCCTCACGTGCACGGGCCACATCCGACAATCTTTGCAAGAATTCGTCGGCTATCAGCGGAAGCGGGCTACGCTCGCGAAGCCACACGGTCTCGTCTATCATCTCCTTTGGGAAAGGCTGCTCCACGAACAAGCAGTTGCGTTCCGCAAGCCATTCGCACATCTCCAAAGCCTTTTCCTTATCGGTCCATCCCTGATTGGCATCGACACAGATAGGACGGTCGGTCTTAGAACGGATTATCTCGACAAGCTCCTTGTCGTTATCAAGACCCATCTTCACTTTCAGCACCTTATACGGAGCCGCCTCATCGACCTTTTGGCGCACGACTTCCGCGGTATCTATCCCAATCGTGAACGATGTGTTAGGAGCTTTTTCCGGAGAAAGTCCCCAAATCTTATACCACGGTTGCCCCATAATCTTGCCGAGCAAGTCGTGCAACGCAATGTCAATCGAAGCCTTTGCCGCACGGTTGTCGGGGGCGATATTATCGACATACTCCAATATCTCCTCCATACGGAAAGGGTCACTGAACTGCGACAAATCGACCTTGCTCAAGAACTCGCATACCGACTTGATGGATTCACCCAAATACGGAGGCATCGAGGCCTCACCATAACCGATTATTCCGTCATACTCCAACTGCACCAGCACGTCAGGAGTGGTAGTACGGCTGCTTTTCGCCAAATTGAAAGCGTGACGCAACGTCAGTTCGTATGGCTTGTACGACAAATTAAGCCGTCCGCCGCGCGAAGTTTTTTTTGTAGCCATACCGGCAGCGGAAATTGAAATAGGACTTGACACCGCTATTAAACCAAGAGCTGTTCCTTTTAAAAATTTACGACGATCCATATATCTTGAATTTTATATTTTTATTTATTGAAATACCATTCGTGATTCCTCACCGCTACAATTCCTTTCGTGCCGACTTCACCTTTAATCCTTGACATCGACAGAAAATTATAATCAAGGAAATCGGATGCCGACTTGTCCATACTGTTGATTTTCACGCGTCCGGAACTATGAATATATTTTCCGTTGCCGATATACATCGCCACGTGAGTCACCTTTCCCGACTTTGTCCCGATGAAAATCAAGTCGCCCGGCTCAGCCTCTGTCCTCCACTTCTTAGGGTCGATTTTCTTACCGGTAAGAGCCTGTTGCGAAGCGTCGCGCTGCAAGATTATTCCATTCGAGAAATAAGCCGTCCTCACAAATCCGGAACAGTCAGCCATCTTTGCCGACATACCGCCCCACAGATACGGAGTGCCCATCATACGGCGCGCGCTTCTCTCGATTGTCGGCATATCAAAATTCTGCTTAGCCCATTCAGAGAATTCCTTAACATCCGTTTCCTTCACATACCCTGTCCTTCCGTCAGGCAACGACACCTGCACAAAACCGGCTGTTTCACCCTTATATTCAAGGATGTTGCCCAAAAGCAAATCGGAAACGGCAGCGTCGATATTCTCCTCAGGTTTTTCGTATGCCATCGACAGATTGGCAGTAACCACCACCCTTCTCGCCTTTTTCCATGCAGCGAATCCATCGGCAGAAAGGAACTGCAATGAGCTGTCGGTCACGTATGCAATATAGCCGTCGGGAGTCTGCACCCTCGACATTCCACCGTCACATTCAAGCACTTTCACCGGCGTGCCCATTATAGCCTGCGACACCAATTCCGCCCCGCTCCTCGGCTCGCCGCGCAGACAAGCCACGGAAATAGTGACCAAAGCCCACGGTTTTTCCACCGTAGCATCGGGCAACAATGTTATGGAGTCCTTATAAGCTATATTAACCGCTTTCAATCCTCTCAACAAAGCATCCTTGGCATCCGGATTATCGGTCTTTCCACGAAGAACCACACTGTTACCGCTCTGCTTGTCGGCAGTAACCGACCATACGGCCACCCTCGTGTCGGGTGCATACTGTTGCTTTACATCCTTAATAACATCATCAGCCACAATACGGCTGTATATAGGCATGCTGAGCGACATCATCAAAACCGCGATAATACTTTTTTTTGCAAACATAATTGTGTAAGGTTTTATTTTATTTCTTCTATGCTTATTAATTCAAATTCAGGTGTCCAATCACGATAATAGAACAGATTTCCGCCGTCATATTCCATCTCGCCTAACTGGAAATCCACCGTCTCGCTACGCACAAACTTCTTTTCGGGCGACAACTTCCCGCCCACGCCTTTATTGGAAGCAAAACGGTAGATGTCGATGCCTGTCTTATAGAAATTGCGCACGGCCTTGTCCTTTGCCACCTCAAGGATGCCGAACGACATATCGGCCGGAACCCATCCTACACCTTCATAATATACTTCCGCCCAATCGTGCATCCCTTCCTTTCTGGGATGAAGCATCCATCCGCTTTCCCAACGCGCCGGTATGCCCAACGCGCGGAGAAGGGTTATATATAGCGACGAAACCTGCCCGCAATCGCCATATCCGCGGTCGAGCACATAGCGGGCAAGATTGCCTATCGTGCTGTACTCCCTCGCTCCCGCCCATGGGAAATAAGCGTCAATCCAATCATATACAAGCGACGCCTGACGCAACGGGTCAGTCTCGTTGCCCACGATTTTCCGGGCCAAAGCCCTCATCTCATCGTCAATTATAAATTGCGGCAACTCAGTGGAAGTGTATTTCTTGTAAATCTCCGACTGAACATCATACGGCTTCCTGTTCTTCATAATATATTCAGGAGAAACGTATTTCGACGTAACGTCATACGACAATTCGTATTCAAAAACCGTGGGTTTGCCATCTGCCGCGGGCTTTTCCATATAGACAGTGTTGTGCAGGCTGTTCTGCGAATAAGTCACCTTATCCGACGATGACAACAAGCGTATGTTTGTCTGTCGGCCGTTCTCAACCGGGAACGGCCCCCATGCGCGCACCTTCTCGCCGGCCGGCACCACTCCGTCGTTGAGCGTCATCGTAATCCTAACCTTCACCCTGTATTTCCTCTCCTTGCCGCTTTCCGCATCGGTAATCGCGTTTTTTGCATATTCAGCGTATTCCGCATCCGACTGGATTTGCTCGGCACGCCTGTCGGCAGCCAATTCCGGCACAAGACGGTCGAGATTTGAAACAGTTTTACGGAACATGTATTCCTTACCGTCGATTATCTTCGTCTCGATATATTTTTTCTTTATCCACTCCTCTATTTGCCCGGCGGTGGCAAACGGAAACTTCTCCTGTATGGCCTTAACACCATCCGCATACGAAATGCGGAAATCCGACCGGATGCGGTCCATAATCTCATTAAGGGAATCCTTCTCGAAACAAGTTGCTTCCGTACTGGATTTCAACACCTCCGACGCCGCTGCAAACTCGCCGCAAGACATCATAGTCCTCACTTGTTCCGGCACCTCCGCAAAACAATTGAAAGCGGGAATCAATCCTAATAAAAGAATAAAACGGTTCATAAATTATATAAAATGACGTATTGGAAATTTGAAAACAAAAATAATGATAAATTGTCTACATTACCAACTTCCACCAGATAAATTATAAAAATTTATTACATTTGCCCCTCAAAAACCTGAATAGAATTTATGAACATCCCTAATATACGGCTGATTTCACAACAACTGACAAACCCGCAGTTCTCCGATGTCCACGAGCTCGTTGCATGGATGGGGATGCTGCAGGCGCAAGACTACAAAATGATGCGCTGGGCAATAGGCATACGGCTCAAAAACCCAACGATGGAAAAATTCAGAAAAGCATACAGCACCGGAGCTGTCATAAGGACGCACTTGTTCCGCTGCACGTGGCAACTCATAGCGGCGGAAGACGTGCATTGGATGCTTAAATTGTGCAGCGAAAAAAACAAGCGGGCAATCAACGGATACACAGCATACCGCGGACACACGATAAGCGAAAAAGAATACGGACATACAAACGAGCTTATCTATCGAACCCTTTCGGGACATAAATCAATGAAAAAAGACGAGCTTTCCGCCCGGCTTGTCGGGCTCGGGCTTCCCGACGACAACCACACGCTGTCAATCTATCTGAGAAGAGCCGAACAAGACGGCATAATTTGCAGCGGAGATTTCGACGAACGGCAAAACACATACGCGCTAATGGGCGAGCGTGTTCCAATGCCTAACAGACTCAGCAAAGAAGAATCTTTGGCCATTCTCGCGAGAAAATATTTACGCAGCCATTCACCGGCAACTTTGGAAGACTTCGCATGGTGGACAAACCTGAGCATGAAAGAATGCCGCGAAGCAATAGAGTCCATACGGAAAGAAATATTTGAGGAAAATTATGATAACTCCACCTATTATATTCATCAAGACTGCAATACAAGCAGAAAATGCCGGAACCTGATATTGCTGCTGCCCGCCTACGACGAGTATCTGCTCGGATATAAAAGCCGGAATCACATAATAGAACACGCATTCCGCCACAAGGCATACAGCAACAACGGACTGTTTTACCCGGTAATAGCGCGCAACGGAACAATCGTAGGGAGATGGCATCCAAAAAAAGCCGCCGAATTTTTCAAGGAAGAATACGCAGCCGACATCTTCCGTCTGCTCCGGCAATACAATGATTTCATCAATTCTTAACGGCTATAACATTCCATAAAAACCGTTGCAATTTTTAAGGCGCAAAAATTCACGGTTTGGCATTTGTTGAGTAATTTTGCGGAAACGAAAAACTGAAAACAACATAAATTACGTAATTATGGCAACACCAGAATTCAAGTACCGTCCTATGTTCCAAAGAGGGAAAGACGATACGGAGTACTATCTGCTTACGAAAGACTATGTTTCGGTAAGCGAGTTTGAAGGTCATCCGATTCTCAAGGTAGAAAAAGAAGGACTTACGGCAATGGCTAATGCGGCGTTCCACGACGTGTCGTTCATGCTCCGCCGTTCCCACAACGAGCAAGTGGCAAAAATACTCCATGACCCGGAAGCAAGCGAAAACGACAAATATGTGGCTCTCACATTCCTGCGCAACGCCGAAGTGGCAGCCAAGGGAGTGCTTCCGTTCTGTCAGGATACCGGTACTGCCATAATCCACGGCGAAAAAGGCCAGCAAGTATGGACAGGCTATTGCGACGAGGAGGCATTGTCGTTAGGCGTATTCAAGACCTATACGGAAAACAACCTCCGCTATTCGCAAAACGCACCGCTGTCGATGTACGAGGAAGTAAACACAAAATGCAACCTTCCGGCACAAATCGACATCGAGGCGACAGAAGGTATGGAATACGAGTTCCTCTGCGTCACCAAAGGCGGCGGCTCGGCAAACAAGACATATCTCTATCAGGAAACTAAAGCCATCCTGAATCCGGGCACATTGGTGCCGTTCCTTGTGGAAAAAATGAAGACACTCGGCACAGCCGCATGCCCTCCATACCATATAGCATTCGTAATCGGCGGCACATCGGCAGAAAAGAACCTGCTGACAGTGAAACTCGCCTCCACACACTTCTACGACACACTGCCGACCACAGGCGACGAGACAGGCCGCGCGTTCCGCGACATAGAATTGGAGAAGAAAGTGTTGGAAGAGGCCCACAACATCGGTTTGGGCGCACAATTCGGAGGTAAATACTATGCCCACGACGTGCGCATCATCCGCTTGCCGCGCCACGGCGCATCGTGTCCGGTAGGTTTGGGAGTATCGTGCTCGGCCGACCGCAACATCCGTTGCAAAATCAACAAAGACGGTATCTGGATTGAGAAACTCGACAGCAATCCCGGCGAACTAATCCCAGAAGAATTGAGAAATGCAGGTGAAGGCAATGCCGTAAAAATCAATCTCGATCAGCCGATGAGCGAAATATTGAAAGAGTTGACAAAATATCCGGTATCGACACGTCTTTCGCTTTCCGGCACAATCATAGTGGCACGCGACATCGCGCACGCAAAATTGAAAGAGCGCATCGACCGCGGCGAAGACCTTCCTGAATACTTCAAGAACCACCCGGTTTATTACGCAGGGCCCGCAAAAACTCCTGCCGGAATGGCGTGCGGCTCTATGGGCCCGACAACGGCAGGACGCATGGACCCGTATGTCGACCTGTTCCAAAGCCACGGCGGAAGCATGGTGATGCTTGCTAAAGGCAACCGCTCGCAGCAAGTAACCGATGCCTGCAAGAAGCACGGCGGCTTCTATCTCGGAAGCATCGGCGGGCCGGCTGCAATCCTTGCGCAGAACAACATCAAGAGCATCGAGTGCGTAGAATATCCTGAACTCGGAATGGAGGCCATCTGGAAAATCCACGTAGAGGATTTCCCGGCATTCATCCTTGTAGACGACAAGGGCAACGATTTCTTCAAGCAAATCAAGCCCCGCTGCGCCGGATGCGGTAAATAAACGTCTGCGCTCCAATAACAAATAAAGCCGTATGGAAAAGCGCCTCAACGCACTGCCATACGGCTTTTTCATATATTGCAAACCGGCAACATAAAACAGTAATGGCGTCCATTACTTCGCAGTTCTGAACGCCATAATCGGATACGAAAAAGTTATTTTTATTTTTACTGAACTACCAGCTCATCTATCTTTAATTACCCTTTTTGTTTTTGAAGTCATTTATATGACTACGACATACTGTTTAGGTTTAATCAGCACACCGGCACTTAACTTATATTAACACAACTCGCAAAAAGATTGACTCTGTATGGATAATCCGATGTAATAATATCTTAACAAAGTTTTCAATTAAAGCATTTTTTATACACCAACATTACATTTATCTTTGTACCATTAAACAATAAAAACCTGACATTTCATTATGAATACTAAAACAATAATCAAAAGCCTTTCGATAGCGGCACTTCTGCTATGTTCGCAAAACATGCAAGCGTTGAAGTTCTCCCTAATCAGCGACACACACGTAGTTCCGGGAAACGTCAACGAACAGCAACTCAAAAATGCAATAGCGGAAATCAACGGCAATGATTCCGAATTCGTGATACTTTCCGGCGACTTGTCGAACGAAGGCAGCGACGAACAACTCTACAATATAAAATCCATACTCGACGGACTGACGAAACCTATCTATGTAATTCCCGGCAACCACGAGAACAACTGGTCGCAAAGCGCGACAAAAACATTCATCGACATATGGGACAACGACCGATTCGTCTTTGAAAAAGACAGCCTTATATTTATAGGAATCAACTGCGGCCCATATATGAAAATGGGCGACGGCCACATAAAACAGGAAGATCTGATATGGCTCGACAAGGAGCTGACGAACCGCTGCACACCGGGCAAGCGGGTAGTTTCAATCAACCACTACCCCATCAAAGACGACCTCGACAATTGGCAGGAATACATCAAGATTCTCCAAAAATATCCGGTAATTGTACACATCTGCGGCCACTACCACACTTATGACAAATATAAAGGCGGCGACATCGACGCCGTGATTTGCAGGGCACTGGATATGACAAGAGTGAACGACGGATACGGATACACGAATTTCGACATCACGACGGATTCCATCTTTCTCTACGACAAAGCCATCGGCAAAAAGCAAGTGCTGAAATATGCCTTTCCTGCAAATGCCAAGCATCCGGAATATAAAGAAATAGCAACCGAAAAATTTGCTGTCCCGCAGAATGTGAAGATTGAAAAAGTGTTTCAGGACAGCGCGTCGATTTTCACACGTGTGGCCATCGACTCGAAACGAATTTATTTCGGGAATTCGCTCGGCGAGGTAAAGGCAATTGACAAGAACACCGGCAAACAGTTATGGAAATTCGAGACAAAAGCCTCGCTGTTCTCACGCCCGGCACTCACCTCGAAGTACATTATTATCCCTACATCTGACAAACGTATCATTTGGGCAGACAAAGAAACCGGACGGATAATCCGCGAAAACGACTCAAAAGGCCCGTACGTGGCCGACGGCGTAGTCAAAGGAGACCGCCTATATCAAGGAGGGTACAAGAAATTCGAATGCTGGAACACCAATACAGGCAATATGATATGGCGCAATGAAGATTTCAGCAACTATTGCCAAGCAGCGCCGGTAATCGACGGCAACGATGTGATATTCGGCGCATGGGATACCTACCTGCGCTGTCTCGACCGTAAGACCGGCAAACTGAAATGGAAATGGAACAATGGGAAAAACGCAAATATGCTCGGCCCGGGAAACTGCGTACCAGTCGTAACAAAGGACCGCGTATTTGTAGTTGCTCCCGATCGCTATATGACCGTGCTCGACCGCAAAACCGGAAAAGAGATATGGCGTTCCAACTTCGACGGCAAATATAAAGTACGCGAAAGTCTCGGCTCATCGCCCGACAAGAAATATGTCTATGCCAAGACTATGGACGGACAGTTGGTAGCTGTGAACACCGAAAGCGACACTCCCGCCGTGGATTTCGTGGTCGATGCAGGATTCGGCTATGAGCACACCCCATGCATAATCGTCGAAAAGAACGGAATAATCTTTATGGGCTCCCGCAAAGGCGTGTTGGCAGCCATAGACGCAAAAACATTCCAATTGCTATGGCGCTATCAACTCGGAAGCTCCGCCCTCAACGGATTCGAAATCGGGAAAGACGGCAGCGTCTATGCCTCGCTGATAGAAGGCTCGATATGGAAAATAACACCCAAAAAGTAACTTTATGGAACTGCCGCAAGACCCGATAATACTATTAGGCATACTCAACACCAAGCTGCGCGACTACTACCGCAGCTTGGATGCTTTATGCGAGGATATGCACATCGACAAAACCGACATCCTCAAACGGATGAAGGATGCCGGTTTCGAATACAGTCCTGAAAACAATAAATTCTGGTAAGAATTCCGACAATCACCAGCAGCCTAAAAGCCGCTGCAATGTCTCAATCTGATAATTCCATAAGTCTTTCGACTCTTCCAGCTCGTCCGCCTCGGCAAAATCGGTGACGGTAAGTATGGTATTGTCGGTAAATTCCGAAGTAGTAATCTTCAATTCAAAAAAATTTTTATCGGTATCCTCTTTCCAATGATAACGTATGTATTTGTCAGTGCGGACACCGACAATAGCGACAGCCTGCTCCACTCCATTCCAATCAAGCACCATTTCCTTGCCATTTTGCTTCACATCGTCGGCAAACCATTCTTTCAGACCATTAGCAGTAGCTATATACGACCAAAGCAATTGCACCGGCGTACTCTTCATATCGTATTCTAACTGGAATTTCTCCTTAGCCATAACGTTATCCTTGTTTGTAAATTTTCAGTGCGCTAAATAAGTACATAGTTCATAAACCAACAAATATTTACAGTATTTTTTATCTACCGACAAAGAAATAGTTAAGCAATACGCTTCCATTACACAACATCACGGCAATCCGGAACGGAATATACGATTCTTTTGCATTTTTTTAATAATATTCACCAGCAATTAAACGAAGAAAAACACCACACTACACAATTATTATAGTAATTTTGCGACAGTAAAAAAACTATCAACTATGGCTTTATTTGACAGGCTGACGAAAACAGCACAAGAAAACAAACAGAGAATAGTCCTCGCTGAGGGAACGGAACCAAGAACACTGACAGCCGCCGATATGATAATACGCGACGGCATAGCCGACATCATCCTTTTAGGCAAGCCGGAAGAAGTAAAAGCCAAGGCTGCCGAACTATCATTATCCAATATCGGAAAGGCAACGATTATCGACCCGACCGATACCGCATTCACAGAAAAATATGCGCAACTGTTCTACGAGCTACGCAAATCGAAAGGCATAACCATAGAAGATGCGCGCAAGACTGTACTTAACCCGCTCTATCTCGGATGCCTCCTGATTAAAAACGGCGATGCCGACGGCCAAGTGTCGGGCGCATTACACACTACCGGCGACGTGCTACGCGCGGCTTTCCAAGTAATCAAGCCGAAGAAAGGCATAAGCGTGGTTTCCGGAGCATTCCTTATGATGCTTCCTGAAGGCTCTCCTTACGGAACCGACAACATATTGGTATTTGCCGATTGCGCCGTAGTGCCGAATCCTACAGCACCGGAACTGGCTCAAATAGCCGTATCAGCTGCAGAAACAGCAAAATGCCTTGCCGGCATCGACCCACGAGTGGCAATTCTGAGCTTCTCCACAAAAGGAAGCGCAAAGCACGAAATGGTCGACAAAGTAATCGAGGCAACAAAGATTGCGCACGAGATGGATCCGACAATAAAACTCGACGGAGAGTTGCAGGCAGACGCAGCCATCGTACCGTCGGTAGGCAAAAGCAAAGCCCCGAACAGCGAAATAGCCGGAACAGCCAACGTATTGGTATTCCCGTCGCTCGAAGTCGGCAATATCTGTTATAAATTAGTGCAACGCCTTGGCGGAGTACAAGCAGTAGGACCGTTCCTGCAAGGATTGGCAAAGCCTGTCAACGATCTTTCTCGCGGATGCAGCGCAGAAGACATTTACAAGACAATCATAGTAACCTGCAACCAAAGCATTAGTGCAAAACAAGAATAAGACAATGAAGATACTCGTACTTAACTGCGGAAGTTCTTCCGTAAAATATAAACTCATCGACCTTGAAGGCAACAATCAGAATATTCTTGCCGAAGGCGGCGTGGAAAAAATAGGATTGCCCGACTCTTTCCTGAAATTCAAATATAACGGCGAGAAGGTGACAATCCCGGCATCAATGCCAAACCATAAAATTGCAATCCACATCATACTCGACAATCTGACAAGCGAGAAATACGGTTGCATCAAGCATTTCGATGAAATCGACGCCGTAGGCCACCGTCTTGTACACGGAGGCGAAAAATTCAACAAGAGCGTACTCATCACAGACGAGGTAATTGCAAAAGTAAAGGAATGCTACGACCTCGCTCCTCTCCACAATCCGGTAAACATAGCCGGAGTGGAAGCCATCAGCGAGATTTTGCCGGAAGTGCCGCAAGTCGGCGTGTTCGACACCGCATTCCACCAGACAATGCCTGACTACGCCTATATGTACGCGCTTCCTTACGAAGCATACGAGAAATACGGCGTGCGCCGCTACGGTTTCCACGGAACGAGCCACCGCTACGTATCACGCCGCGCATGCGAATATTTAGGTGTCGACTATGAAAAGCAGCGCATAATCACCTGCCATATAGGCAACGGAGGCTCAATCACTGCAATCCGCGACGGCAAATCAGTCGACACATCAATGGGACTTACCCCGGTAGAAGGATTGATGATGGGTACCCGCTGCGGCGACATCGACCCTGCGGCCCTGCTCTACTTACAAGAGAAAATGCACCTCGACGCTGACGGCTCGCAAGCACTCATCAACAAGAAAAGCGGAGTGCTCGGCATCTCAGGAATTTCATCCGATATGCGCGACATCGAAAATGCCATCAAGGAGGGCAACAAACGCGCCGAATTGGCATTGAAAATGTACGAATACCGCATCATCAAATACATCGGGGCATATACTGCAGCATTAGGCGGTGTCGACATCATCGTATTCACCGGAGGCGTAGGCGAGAACCAGACAGTGACACGCAGCCGCATCTGCAAGCAGCTGGAATACCTCGGCGTAGTTTTCGACGAGGAAAGCAACGCAGTCCGTGGCGAGGAAGTCACAATCACAAAGCCGGAATCGAAAGTAAAGGTAGTAGTGATACCTACCGACGAAGAGTATATGATAGCGTGCGACACAGCAGCAATTGTCAACGGCAAATAATTCAGAAATCATATAGACATTAAGGAATGCATCGTAGTTTGACGCATTCCTTTTCATTAAATGCCATTACCGCAATTTAAATGACAAGAATCCTGAAAATCGCAAAAAGAATTCTCATCTGGTTTTTCATCCTGTCGGCAGGCAGCGTGATATTATTGCGATTCGTGCCAGTATATTTCACGCCACTGATGGGAATACGCTGCGCACAACAAGCATTCAGCGGCGAAAAGCTGAAACTGAAGCACAAATGGATACCGTTAGAGGAAATGTCGCCGAAAATGCCGATGGCTGTAATAGCTTCGGAAGACAACCGCTTTCCTGACCATCACGGATTCGACCTGATTGAAATAAACAAAGCCATAAAGGAGCGAGAGCGGGGACGCCACCGCGGGGCAAGCACCATATCGCAGCAAACAGCCAAGAATGTATTCCTATGGCCGTCGTCCTCATGGATACGCAAAGGATTCGAAGCCTATTTCACGGTATTGATAGAATTATTCTGGAGCAAGGAACGGATTATGGAAGTTTATCTGAACTCAATCGAGATGGGCGACGGAATCTATGGCGTTGAAGCTGTGGCGCACGAGCACTTCGGGAAAAAAGCATCGGAACTGACAGCAGGAGAATGCGCCCTGATAGCAGCCACTTTGCCGAATCCGCTAAAATACGATTCCGCGCATCCTTCAAGATATATGCTGAAACGGAAATCCCATATTCTCCGGCTGATGAGAGTCCTGCCAAAATTCCCCTCTGACAAATAAATCAACATGCAGCTCAATATCGACCTGACGAAAGGAGGAATAACCACATCGCTGCTTCGGTTCACAGTCCCGATGATTGCCGGAGCATTGCTACAGCAATGCTACAACATCGCCGACACGATAATCGTAGGACAATGTATCGGCACACAGGCTCTTGCCGCCGTCGGTTCCGCCTACACGCTGATGGTGTTCATCATATCGATATTGCTCGGACTGTCGATGGGTGCCGGCACAGTGTTTTCACTGCAATTCGGAGCCGGAAAATATGAGAAATTGCGGCAAAGCATATTCGTCTCGTTCATATTTATAGGAATCATTACACTGGCATTGAACGCTGTCGCTTTCATCTTTCTCGACGAAACACTCGTCTGGCTACAAGTTCCCGGCGACGTAGAACCGCTGATGCGTACATACCTTCTCTACATCTACGGAGGAATCATCTTCACATTCCTCTACAATTTCTATGCCGCCCTGCTCCGTGCCGTCGGCGATTCCGTGACTCCATTGATTTTTCTGTCGGTTTCCGTGGTACTGAACATCGCCCTCGATCTGATACTCATAATATCCTTCGATATGGGAATCGAAGGAGCGGCGATAGCCACGGTAGCATCGCAAGCCATAGCCGCCGCAGGGATAATAGTTTTTACCCACCTCAAGCGTCCGGAGCTGAAACTTACGCATAATGATATGGTTTTCAGCCGTTCCAGCCTGAAAGAAATCATATCGTTCTCGTCGCTTACATGCGTGCAGCAATCAGTAATGAATTTCGGGATACTTATGGTACAAGGACTTGTGAACAGCTTCGGCCTGGCTGTGATGGCCGCATTCGCGGCAGCCGTGAAAATCGACTCGTTCGCATATATGCCCGTACAGGAATTCGGCAATTCTTTCTCCACTTTCGTGGCACAGAATTTCGGCGCGGAAAAAACCGACCGCATTAAAAAAGGCATACGCAGCGCATTCATAACCACCATAATATTCTCACTGACAATCACGCTGATTGTTTTTATTTTCGCAAAACAATTGATGATGATATTCATCGCGCCGGAAGAAGTTGAAATCATCAATATCGGCATACAGTATTTGCGCATAGAAGGCTCGTTCTACATCGGAATCGGTATTCTTTTCCTGCTTTACGGCTACTACCGTGCCATACGGATGCCGGAAATGTCAGTGGTGCTGACAGTGCTTTCCCTCGGCATACGCGTAGCACTCTCCTACTGGCTATCGGCCATACCGAGCATCGGAGTAAGCGGAATATGGTGGTCGATACCAATCGGATGGTTCATAGCCGATTTTGTGGGAATCCTGTATTATCGAATCAAAATACACAAACATCTAAATATAATCCACGAATGATAAGAGAAGTACGCCCGGATGATGCCGCACAGATTGCTGGAATCTACAACCACTACATACTCGAAACAACCATATCGTTCGAGACACAACCGCTTTCTGCGGAAGATATGAGAATAAGAATCGAAGAAATAAGTTCATATTTTCCTTATTTCGTGGCAGAAAACAACGGAAAACTCATAGGATATTGCTATGCGCATCCTTGGAAAGAGCGGGCAGCATACTGCAAGACTTTGGAAACAACAATTTATCTTGCATCCGAAGCAAAAGGAAAAGGCTTGGGAACACGGCTTATGGACAGGCTGATTGACGAATGCCGCAATCGTGGATACCACGTACTAATTGCCTGCATAACCGCCGAAAACGAGGAAAGCTGCCAGTTCCACGAGCGGCTCGGATTCAAGAAAGTGTCGCATTTCGAGCAAGTGGGACAAAAATTCGGCAGATGGTTAGACGTAGCCGACTATGAGCTTATACTATAAATCCCCACTTGATTTGTTGAAATAAATCCGTAACTTTACGCCACATTTTTAATCGGAATCAATATGACAGCACAGATAGCAAACTTCATAACTTGGACTTTCAACCCTGATTTCATATCCCATCCGGTCACAATCCGCTGGTACGGCCTGATGTTCGCCATCGGATTTATCTTCGGTGTGTGGCTCATAGCAAAGATGTTCAAACACGAGGGAGAAAAAAGCAGTTGGGTAGATTCACTGTTCATCTACGTCGTTATTTGCACTGTGGTGGGAGCGCGTCTCGGCCACGTGTTTTTCTACGCGTGGGACGAATATTATTCCACCCACCTAATCGACATATTCAAAGTTTGGGAAGGCGGACTTGCAAGCCACGGCGGCGCAATAGGAATAATAATCGGAATATTCATCTATTCATATTATGTCACTAAGCGCAATCCGCTATGGACTTTGGATCGCTTGGTTGTGCCTGTGGCATTCGTGGGCGGACTGATAAGGCTCGGCAACCTGTTCAACCACGAAATTTACGGACACGTAACCGACCTGCCATGGGGCTTCCGGTTCATCACCAACCTCAATGAATGGATGCAGGGCGCAGAACCTGTTTTCAGTCTGCCGTCGCACCCGACACAGCTTTATGAAGCTCTCTGCTACTTTGCCTTGTTCGGGCTACTGATGTTCATGTACTGGCGGCGCAACTCCGAA
>UMFR01028284.1_pt1 | contig 19926 bp, 17 predicted proteins | sample 1965041 | NCBI WGS metagenome assembly UMFR01 (sample SAMEA4836049, study PRJEB28245) | human gut metagenome | biome: gut microbiome; material: fecal sample | place: Denmark | collected 2008
CGAAAGCCGAGCAGTGATGCCCGGCTTTTTCGTTTACCCCCAAAAATTCAGCACAACAGTTTAAATTCGTCGATAAAATTTTGGGAAGCGGCGATTTGTCCTTACATTTGTATATTGGCAGATTTTTTACTAAAAGGTTCAAACGTGGAAACTACAGACTACAACTCATTAAACCTGACCCCCGAACAGGAAGACCAGATGATAGAAGCCGCCTTTCAGGACGTGCTCGACGGCTATTTGCGGAGCAACCACCGCAAGAAAGTGGAAATAATCAAGCGCGCATACGCCTTTGCGAAAGACGCGCACAAGGGAATACGCCGCCGGTCGGGAGAGCCGTACATACTACATCCGATAGCCGTCGCGAAAATAGTAAGTCAGGAAATAGGCTTAGGCTCCACGTCGATATGCGCGGCCTTGCTCCACGATGTAGTGGAAGACACGGAATACCGCGTGGAAGACATAGAAATGAACTTCGGGAAAAAGATTGCCACGATAGTCGACGGATTGACAAAAATATCCGGCGGAATCTTCGGGGACAAAGCATCGGCACAGGCGGAAAATTTCCGCAAGCTGCTGCTCACGATGGCCGAGGACATACGCGTGATTCTGATAAAGATGGCCGACCGGCTGCATAACATGCGCACGCTCGGCTCCATGCTGCCAAGCAAACAATACAAAATCGCCGGCGAGACGCTCTACATCTACGCTCCTCTCGCCCACCGGCTCGGACTGTTCGCGATAAAGACCGAGCTGGAGGACCTGAGCTTCAAATACGAGCACCCCGAGCAATACAAGATAATCAAGGGGAAAATAGCAGAAAGCGAGTCACGCAGGAAAATGGTCTATGAAGATTTCACCGCACCCATACGCAAGAAGCTCGACGCAATGGGACTGAAATACACCATCAGCGCGCGCGTGAAGTCAGTCTACTCCATCTGGAACAAGATGGAGACAAAACACGTACCCTTCGAAGAAGTCTACGACCTGTATGCCGTAAGAATCGTATTCGAATGCGACGAAGAAGCCAATGAGAAACCTACCTGCTGGAACATCTACTCGGCAATAACCGACATCTACAAGCTCCACCCCACACGCACACGCGACTGGATAAGCACTCCGAAAGCCAACGGATACCGTGCCCTCCACCTCACGGTGATGGGAACAGACGGCAACTGGGTGGAAGTACAGATTCGCAGCCGCAAGATGGACGACATAGCAGAACGCGGCTTCGCGGCTCATTGGAAATATAAAATCGGGGAAAGCGACGAAGAATCGGAACTCGAATCTTGGCTCAAGACAATCACCGACATACTGAAAAACCCGGAACCGAACGCAATCGACTTCCTCGACACCATAAAGCTTAACTTGTTCGCAATGGAAATCATCGTGTTCACCCCCAAAGGCGACCTGATGACATTGCCCAAGAACGCCACGGTGCTCGATGTGGCATACAACGTCCACTCCGAGCTCGGCTCGCATTGCATAGCCGGAAAAGTGAACCACAAGTTAGTGCCTATTTCATACAAACTGCAAAGCGGCGACCAAGTGGAGATACTTACGTCCGACACGCAAAAGCCGTCGGCCGAATGGCTGAATTTCGTGATAACGGCGAAGGCGAAGACCCGCCTCGAGACATCCCTGCGCAAGGAAAGGAAAAAACAGACCGACAAAGGCGAAAAGACTATACAGGAACTTACCAAGGAATACACTCCGGAAGAATCTGAGAAAATAATCAACAGCCTTATGACGCTATTCCATTTTCTGTCGCGCAACGACCTTTACTACGCGATAGGCTCCGAGAAGATTTCAATAGACGAAAGTCTCATGAAGTCGCTCACGAAAAAACAAGGGCAAAATATTCTCCATAAAATCCTGCCTTTCGTCAACAAAGGCAAAAAGCAACAAGAGCAACAAGAAAAAGAGAAAGATGCCACAAAAAATAAAATCAACAAGAAAGAACTATACATACTCCGTTCCGTAAACGGTGTCAAAAACTATCAGGTAGCCTCGTGCTGCAACCCGATACCGGGCGACGATGTCATAGGCTACGTGGACGACAACGAAAACGTGATTGTCCATAAGATGGACTGCGAAACGGCAATGCGGATAAAAAGCAATTACGGCAACCGCATAGTCGCCACCAAATGGGAAGAGTCGCCGCTATCCAGCACATTCCTTGCGTCGATCGACGTAAACGGAATCGACCGCATGGGCATACTGCAGGAACTCATCCATGAAATTTCCATAAATATGGCAATCAACATACGCAAGCTCAACATTGAGGCAAAAGAAGGGCTGTTCGTATGCAATCTTGACGTAAGGGTTTCCGACGCAAGCATCGTGGAACGCCTGTGCAAACAAGTGAAAAAGATAAAGGGCGTCACTTCTGCCGCCCGTGTAAAATAAAGATGACAAGCGATTATGGACAATCTTAAAAACACTATAAGCAAACGGGCAAATCTGTTCAAGATATTGCTGTTTGTGGCGGCGGCAGCCGTCATAGCCTACTTTTTCCCGAACGACAACAACAGGGAATATGTCTACAAAGTGGGGAAACCATGGAGCTACTCGCTGCTCACCGCGCCTTTCGACATGCCCATATTCCTCGACTCCGCCACTGTAAAGGCAAAGAAAGACAGCATCGACAAGGCTTTCGTGCCTATCTTCAAAATCGACAGGACCGTTGAAGACCGTACATTGTCGAAAATCACGTCATACTATAAAGTAGCTTTCTATACCGGCGACTTGCGCAAGCTCGAATCGCTGATGCGCCATACCTACGGGCGCGGCATTGTCGACAACGACGTATATGAAGCAATAAAGACGAAGCAACTGCCCAATGTGAGAATCATACACGGAAACACCCTGCAGACCGTCCCCACCGACGGGATGGTCTCCGTGAAAGAAGCGTATTCCCACATCGACTCAGCGATGAATTCCTCGCCCGTAATCCAGAATGTCAACCTTGCGCAGATAATCGTGCCCAACATAGTAAAGGACACCGCGACATCGCAAAAATACCTCGACGACCTGTACCGCAACACTATGGCACCCGTAGGGGTGATACAGCAAGGCGAGCGCATTGTCGACCGCGGAGAAATCATCACTCCACAGACGGCCATGCTGCTGAGCACCTATGAGTCGATGATGAAGTCGAGAAGCAAGCTCGCTGCCCACGACGCGCAATATCCAATCGTAGGATATATCGTTATCGTGGCTACATTGCTTTTCCTGCTCTATATGTTCTTCCGTATGTTCCGCACCCGGATTTTCAACGACAACCGGAAACTGTTGTTCGTCGTGCTGCTCGTGACGGTGTTCTCGATAGCGTCGTTCTACCTGCTTCTGCACTTCCGCAGCGCGTCGTACTTCCTGCCGCTGGCGATAGTGCCGATAATGCTCGTGACATTTTTCGATTCCCGCACAGCATTCTTCGTCTCGATAATACAGATACTTATATGCAGCTTTGCGGCAGGGATGCACATCGAATTCGTGGTGATGCACATCGTGGCAGCCATGATAGCCATCGACACGCTGCAGGACCTGTCGAAACGCTCGCAGCTCATACGCACGGCTATCTTGATATTCTTCGGCTATGCGCTTACCTACACGGCCATGTACGTCATCAGCGAAGGCAACGTCAACACCATCTCCTACAAGCCTTACGTCTATATGGTCATCAACTCGGTGTTCCTGTCGTTTGCCTATATCCTGATTTTCGTATGCGAAAAACTGTTCGGGTTCGTCTCGAAAGTCACGCTCGTCGAATTGTCGGATGTCAACAACAAACTGTTGCGTGAACTTTCCGAAAAATGCCCGGGAACGTTCCAGCACTCCATGCAACTGTCGAACCTCGTGTCGGAAGCGGCACACGAAATCGGAGCCAACACCCAGCTTGCCCGCGCCGGCGCGCTCTACCACGACATTGGCAAGATGGAAAATCCGGCATTCTTCACCGAGAACCAGCACGACGTGAATCCCCACGAACTGATTTCGCCCGAGCAGAGCGCGAAAATCGTGATACGCCATGTGACCGACGGCCTGAAGCTCGCCGACAAGGCAAAACTCCCGGCCGTGATAAAGGATTTCATAGCCGAGCATCACGGCAAAAGCACTACAAAGTATTTCTATACCACCGCTTGCAACAACAACGGCGGCAACCCTGTCGACCCCGCACCTTACACATATCCCGGCCCCAACCCGCGCAGCAAGGAGACGGCGATACTGATGATGGCCGACGCTACGGAAGCGGCGTCGCGCAGCCTGAAAGAGCATACCGACGAGTCGATTACCGCGCTTGTCAACAAGATAATCGACGGACAGATAGCCCAAGGGCTGATGAAAGACGCGCCTCTGAGCTTCCGCGACGTGGAGACCATAAAGAAAGTGTTCATCGCGCGGTTGCGCACGATGTACCACACCCGCGTCTCCTACCCCGAACTGATAAAGAAAGACAGCGCGCAACCCGCCCCCAAACCCGAATAAAAAATTTGCTTATATGCAACGGATTGAGTAATTTGCGGAGAAAAATGAGGATGGCATGAAATGGGTGTTGAGAATCGTGAATGTGGTGCAAGTGCTGCTGATGAGCGCATTTTGCGTATGGCTTTCCATAAAAGTGGAATCCGATTGCGGATTCCTCAAATCGATGATGTCGATTATCGCGATTATGCTGGTATTGGTTGCAGGAAGACTATTGTTCAAGGGCGACATGATTGGCAACATGAGGATGAACGACGGATGGTCGGCCGTGATGTCGGCCATATTGCTTGTGCTTTTTATCGCTGAATGCTTCTTGGACGGAGTGACGATGTGGGGGTGGATAATCATTCTGCCATATTGTCTGCTCGACATAGGCGATTGGACGATAAGGAAAGAGACAGGCCTGTAATCAGGCAAAACCGAGACGGTATTTGTCGATGAATGTCTTGGCTTTCGGGTTGCGCTCGATGATGTCGGTAAGAAGCTCTTTCTGCGTCCACAATTTTTCCCTTGTTCCCGCTTCCCTCACTTTTATTTGCAGACGCACACCGTCGTTGCCGAGCTTGTCGCAAAGATAACTAAGCAACATCGCCTTCTTCTTCTCGAACATCTCGCGCTGAGCCTCGTTCTCGACAACGAACTCATATTCTCCATGCGACTTCTCGACAGGCGCGTCACCCGATTTGATTGTATTTACAAGAATTATTTCCGAAGGGTTGTCCCTTACAAACGACCTCCACGCATCGAGCAGATTCTCATAAGTGTACGGCGTATTTCTCGCGGCCGCGGCATTATACACCTCTACAGGCTCGCTGACCGAAACGGCCGTATTGGCCACCGACACGTGCAATTTTGGAAGCGGTGCTATTTTCCTGCCGCCAGTTGCCGTGCTTGATGATGCAGCCGGCACTGCCGCCGGCCGCTGGGCTGCCGGTTTCTGTTGCTGCACAGCAGGCTGCGCGACTGACGCTTTCGGCTGCGGAGCAACCGGTTGGTGAGCCTGCGCCTGTTGCGGCTGCGCAGCAGCCTGCTGCGTCCTTTCTATCTTTTTGATTCCCGGCTGGGGTTTCGGAGAAGGCGAGCCGCCGGTAAGCTGACAAATCTTAATTAGCGTCAATTCCACAAGAAACTGCTTGTTGGTAGCGTCACGGTAGCTGAGGTCGCACTTGTTGCAAAGCTCCATAGCGGAATATATGAACTGCAACTTGCATTTCGCTGACTGCCCGCGGTAACGCTCCTCGACATCAGGCGTGACCTCCATCAACGGCGCAAGCTCCGGACTATGCGCCACCAACAATTCACGGAAATGGTTGGCAAGCCCGTTGATAAAGACCTTGCCCTCGAACCCATGGTCGCGCACCTCCTTATAAATCAGCAGCGACCGCTCCACGCTCCCTGCAAGAAAAGCGTCGATAAGACGGAAATAATAATCGTAGTCGAGTATGTTGAGATTGTCGATTACAGCCTGATACGTGATATTCCCGCCCGAAGCGGCCGCCACTTGGTCGAAAATGGAAAGGGCGTCGCGCATCGCGCCGTCCGACTTCTGCGCAATGACGTTCAAGCCGGCCGGCTCGGTGGCATAACCCTCATGGTCGGCCACATACTGCAACTGCTCCGCTATGTCGGCAGGGGTGATGCTTTGGAAATCGTATTTCTGGCACCGCGACAATATCGTCGGCAATATTTTTTGCTTCTCCGTGGTGGCGAGTATGAATATCACATACGAAGGCGGCTCCTCCAGCGTTTTCAGAAAGGCGTTGAACGCCGCCTGCGAAAGCATGTGCACCTCGTCGATGATGAACACCCGGTAGCGTCCCGTTATCGGCGGGACAAGCACCTGATCGGTAAGGGCGCGTATCTCGTCCACTGAATTATTTGAAGCCGCGTCCATCTCTATTATGTTCAGCGAACGCTGCTCGTTGAAAGCGCGGCACGACTCGCACTCGTTGCACGGTTCGCCGTCGGCCGTAAGATGCTCGCAGTTGATTGCCTTCGCGAAGATGCGCGCCGTGGTGGTCTTACCCACCCCGCGCTGCCCGCAGAACAGGTAGGAATGCGCAAGCCTTCCGGTCTGCACAGCGTTTTTCAGCGTCTTTGTCAACGCATGCTGGCCCACGATGCTCTTAAACGTCGTAGGACGGTATTTCCGTGCCGAAACTACATATTTTTCCATATTACGCCATTGAGAGTATACAAAGATACACAAAGTTACAGGAAAAGCAAAGAACTTCAAATTTACCGGCGGCCAAGGCAAGGGTTGCACATCAAAACCACCCTTCCCCATAGGGATGTTGGAAAACCGGCTCATATATAGCACATATCCAGAAGTAGTGATGAATCCATCAGACTCCAAACATAAATGCGATAATATCCAATTATGCGCCATTAAATTCACGCAATGACATCGGCGCACTATGGGAAAACCTGATGGTGAGCGAACGCAAAAAGAGAAATCCATACGCAAAAAGCTACAGCGACCTGTATTTCTGGAGGACACACAAACAGCAAGAGATAGACCTTATAGAAGAGCAGGATGGACAACTTAAAGCGTTTGAATTTAAATGGAATGCCAAGGCAAAAAACAAGCTCCCGGAAACTTTTTCCGACAGTTACGGCAATGTCGCGTCCACGACCGTGACCCCCGATAATTTTTGGGACTTCGTTAAGTAAGTTTTTGCGGGAAAGATGTAAATTTGCAAAGGTTTACCATTATCGGCAATGAAGCATAACGAAGCTAAAACGATTGGCGAGATAATGTCGGAATACCTCAACCCTGCGGAACTCGACGACAGCATCAACGAACGCCGCCTCGAGTCGATGTGGGGCGACGTGGTAGGCCCGTACATCAACAGCCTGACGTTGCGCCGCCGCGTCAGAAACCGCGTGCTGCACGTCGTGATAACATCCGCACCATTGCGCAACGACCTTATGATAAACCGCTCGTCGCTCGTGCGCCGGTTGAACGAAGCGGCCGGTGCAAACGTTATCGATGATATAGCATTCAGATGAAAGGAGTACTTACAAAATGGAAGATACAGAAAAACCTTTGAAAATTAAGAACACGCCGGCTTTCCGCCATTCGGTGCCGGTGCAGATGCGCTTCAACGACGTTGACGTACTGGGACACGTCAACAATTCGGTATATTTCAGCTTCTACGACCTCGGCAAGTCGGCATATTTCACTACAGTGCGCCACGGAGCCGTGGACTGGGACAAGATGGATGTCGTGATAGCCAACGTGAATTGCAACTTCTACTCGCCTATCTACTACGGCGAGCCGGTGTCGGTAGTGACACGCGTGGAGTCGATACACGAGAAAAGCTTCAAGATGCACCAGCGCATAGTCAACACCGTCACCAACGAGATAAAAAGCGAATGCGCCACGGTGATGGTCGGGTTCGACCCGGTAAGCAAAGGCTCGGCGCTGCTGTCGGAAAAATGGGTGAAAGCCATAAAGGAATACGAGGGCGGCAACCTGCTCGACAAGCATTCCGAAGAAGGACAGGACGAAAACAAAGGATAAACTACATATATGGCAGACGTAAAGCAAACAATGCGCGAGATATTGGAGGCCGAAAGCCGCGCGGTGGCAGCAATCCCGGTGACCGACGGCTACGGACGCGCCGTGGAGATGATAGTGGAACAAGTGTGGAACCGCAAAGGCAAGCTGATTACCTCAGGCATGGGAAAGGCCGGGCAAATAGCGATGAACATAGCCACCACATTCTCGTCGACAGGAATACCGTCGGTGTTCCTCCATCCGAGCGAGGCGCAACACGGCGACCTCGGGATAATGCAGGAAAACGACATAATGCTCCTGCTCTCCAACTCCGGAAAGACCCGCGAAATAATCGAACTCGTATCTTTGGCAAAAAATCTTAATCCGGAACTGAAGATAATAGTGATAACAGGCAACAACGGCAGCGAACTGGCCTCGATTGCCGACGTGTGCCTCTGGACCGGCAATTCGCCGGAAGTGTGTCCGCTGGGGCTGACCCCGACAACATCGACCACACTGATGACCGTGATGGGCGACGTGCTGGTAGTCAGCGTGATGAAAGCTACCGGATTCACGAAAGAGATGTACGCCATGCGCCACCACGGCGGCTACCTCGGCAAAAAAAGCCGCGGGGAAAGTGAAAAATAAACAGCAGATATGGGCAAAGTTATAGCGATAGGACAAGCCGTGCTCGATGTAGTCTTTTCCGGAAACACACCGGTCAAGGCATTTGCCGGCGGACGCATAGCCAATATGGCAGCTTCGCTCGGAAAGATGGGCGTAAGCACTGAATACGTGAGCGAATGCGCTACGGACGCTCCCGGCGATGCCGTAGTCGAGTTCCTTAGAAGCAATCACGTGGGCACAGCATCGGTCGACCGCTTCACGGAAGGCCAGTCGCAGGTATCTCTCGTATTCCGTGACAACAGCGGCAACGAACGGTATTCCTGCTACTCCAACTACCCGCCGACACGTTTCGACGTGCTGTGGCCGCATATCGACGAGGGCGACATAGTGGTTTTCGGCTCCGACCTGTCAATCGAGGCGTCGTTGCGCAAGCCACTGCTTGAACTGCTCGAATATGCAAGGGAGCGCAAAGCCGTAACCATCTATCTGCCCGGATTCCGTCCGGAATTGTGCAGCCGCATAACAAGAGTGATGCCTTCGATTCTCGAGAATCTGGAATTTGCCGACATTGTGATGGCTCGAGAGTCGGACATGCTGAAAATTTTCGGGAAAAGCGACCCGGAAGAGTGCTACGACGAACACATATCATTCTATTGCCGCAATTTTGTATTCACCTCCGGCAATCTCGACATTTATCTGCGTACACAGTCCGAAAAACTGAGAATAGAGCACACAAGCCACGTTCCGGCCAACATGCTTGGGTGGAACGCCTCTTTTTGTGCCGGCTTCGTGAAAGGGCTGCTCGACAGCGAAGCATCACACCGCCCGGACAATCTCGGCAGCGACGATTTGCGCCGCATCGTGGAATTAGCCACGGCATGCGCGGCCGACAGCATAACGACCGGAGAAAACGTAGTGTCGGAAGAATTTGTAAAAACATTAAAATAAACACGATATGAGACAGATTCCTTTTCGTTTGGCCATATTGCCACCCCGAACAGCGACAGGGACAACCGGAAACGCAACGATGGCACCTGCCGGCGACAGCCAACTGGAATGCGCACGGTGCCGGATTATCGGATTAGTGAAAGAAGGGTATGCGGATAAAGCCTTGGAGCTTTACCGGGAACTGGCTTTCAGCATCGAGAACGACGGCCATATCTTCGACCTCGCCACCGTAGCTTCTGTCTATCAGATAGGGGCTTGGCTTAATGTAGGGGCAGCTTCCTACACATCGGCCATGGACTGTGTCATAAAAGCCCTTGAGCATATTGCATCGCTTCCCCGAAAGGACGTTCCAGCTCTTGCCATGACCGCCGCGCTGCTCTACGACTATGCACTTGCATGCTACGCCATCAACAGCCGCTCGAAAGCCGAAAAGTCAATCGAGAAATGCCTCTCCATTTACCGTAAGCTCATAGAGAAGGGCCATACAGAATATTTCGAGAACATCGTGATTGCCTCGTCGGTAATCACCGAAATTTTCCGTTCACGGATACGCACCTTGCACGTGCTCGACTTGCTTCAAAAAGCCGTTGACAGCCATGAGGGAGAAATCAGCGGCGTACTTGCCGACTGCATCGACGCGCTTTCCGACTCGATAGCGGCAGAAGCCGCCACACTGTTCGCCATCGGACGCTATCGCACAGCCGTCAGATACCTCACCAAGGCCTTGCGCCTCAACCGCCGTGTCGCCGAAGGATTCGACGGACGCTGCCTCACGGTATCCATACGGCTGGCTGAAGCTTTGATGCACATCCCGGCACGCAAAGAGACCGGCATACGCCTGCTGGCATTCGCCCGCAAATATGCGGAAGAACACAACCTTGAACGCCAACTCGACGAAATCGCCCGCATAGAAAGAAACGAAGAGCAGATACAATTCAACCTGCTCTCGTTCCTGAAAAACATCTATACCTAAGCATTTCATACCAGTTTCAAGATAAGCTGTTAATGAGGCGCATAATATTCGGGATTATATTAGTAGGGATTGCCGTTTCCTCCGTGGCGCAGATGCTATGGCAGCCGTCGGCGAAGTCGGACGCGCTGTTTGCCGCCGGCGTTGATTTGTACAACAAGGGGAAATACCGCGAGGCCATACCGCTCTTCGCCAAGTCCGACAGCCTCGACAAAGCGCAATTGGACTCCACAAGCAACCGCCGCGACTATTCCTCCATGTGGCTCGCCTCCTGCTACTACCAACTTGGCGACACTTCCACTGCCGCCGGTATTAATGCCTACTATCAATTTGCTCCAGTAGACCGCCGCCTCACGGTTGAATACGACTTTTTGTCATTAATTGGGCTGATTTGTTATTATTCAGGCGATTATAATAATGCTGTTCCATTTGGCAATGAAGCGTTGAATATATGTGAGAAAGTGCTTGGCAAGGAGCATCCAAACTATGCAACATTGTTGAACAATCTGGCAGTCTACAATTCATCGTTAGGCAATTATTCAGAGGCTATACGTTTGGGGACGGAGGCATTGCAGATTCGTGAAAAAGTATTTGGCAAGGAACACCCCGATTATGCAACGTCTTTGAACAACTTAGCTACTTACAATTCTTCATTAGGTAACTATGCGGAAGCCATACGGTTGGGAACGGAAGCATTGCAGATACAGGAGAAAGTGCTTGGCAAAGAGCATCCGGACTATGCGTTATCATTAGTATTCTTGGCTGTTTATAATAAACTAAACAGAAATGCCGATGCCATAAAGTATTGCGTTGAGGCGACAGAGGCGTTGGCGGGGATTGTGAGGAGGACTTTCGCGGACCTGACGGCGAGGGAGAGGAATCTGTTCTGGGACAAATATAAGGCGTGGTTCGAGAGGACTATCCACTTGATTGCATACGACATGCCGTCGGACTCGCTTGCGGAGAACGGCTACAACGGCGCGCTGATGGCCAAGGGCTTGCTGCTCCACAGCGAAATGGAGCTTAGCACGCTATTGAAAGAAAGCGGCGACGAGGAGGTGGCGAATATCTACAACGATTTGAAAAACCTGCGTCTGCAAATCAATAAACTGTACGAGATGCCCATAGCGGAGCGTCCGCTCGACGCGGACTCGCTGGAGCGGGTGGCGCAGGGCTTGGAGCGGCAGCTTGTGCAACGCGCGAAGGTCTACGGCGACTATACCGCCAACCTCGTCATCGATTGGAAGCAGGTGAGACAGAAGCTCGGAAGCGGCGAAATGGCCGTGGAGTTCGTGTCGTTTCCGCTGCGTAATGACAGCGTGATGTATGCCGCCTACTGCTTGCGCAAGGATATGCCGTCGCCGAAGATGGTGCCGCTGTTCGAGGAGCGGCAGTTGACAAGCATAGACAAGAGATTATACCTTTCTTCACCGATGCTCTATAATCTGGTTTGGAAACCATTGGAAAAGGAGATGGCGGGCGTTACGACTGTCTATTTCTCTCCGTCGGGCGAATTGTATAATCTGCCTATCGAGAATTTGCCGGTTGATGAAGGAACCTATAATTCCGGCATCAGAGGCTATCGCCGCCTTTCTTCCACACGCCAATTGGCCTTGCGCAGGGACAGCGTTGAAGTGGCGAGGGCGGCAGTTTATGGCGGATTGAAATATGACACTGACACTGTGACATTGGCAAACGACAGCCGCAAGTACCGCACGGCGGAGCCTGTTCAGTGGTCGAGCCGCGCCGTCGCCGACAGCCTGAACCTGCGCGACGGGGTCTATGAACTGCCGGCGACGGAAATCGAGGCGGAGGAGATAGACAAGGCATTGGAAACCGCACGGATACAGTGCGGAAATATGCAGACCCCTACTATTGGGCCGCATTTATCCTGCTCGACGGCGTAGAATAATAATTAGTGCCAAGCAGCCACTGCCCGGCACTAATTTACAGAATATTAACCATAAAAGCTACAGCCATCAGTCGTCGATGTCGGTGAGGCGGAATTTGGTGTCGAACTCCAATTCCTGACGGTTGGAGAGTTTCAATTCATAGCCATTGCCGTTGCGCTCAATCTTGAAAACCTGCGTGCCCGGGAACAATTCATTGATTTTCGACTGAATCTGTTTCGGGACAAGATTTGCTGGAACAGGATTGCATTTCACCTCAGTCCAATTGCCGTCGTTGTCGAACTCCAACTTAGTGCCGTCGGCGAAAATCACGTCATAGCTGCTGATGAACAAACCGGCATCTTCCTTCGCTATAACCACTTTCTTGGTGCCGAAATACTTCTTTATGAACACCTGTGCCGCCTGAGGCAATTGAGCCGTTTCAATGACTCTGTCGTCATCGGCCTTTGCCACTCCGAACACCGCTACCACTGCTACCAATAATACTGCTAATTTTTTCATAACGTTTTGTTTTTATTTGTTTGACATTTAATTTTCACATTGCAAATATCCCCCTACAATCTGAATAGATTCTGAAATTTCAAACAAAATCCGAAAAAAACCGCATTTTTTATTGGCGGCACTAATATTTCAATACAGCACCGTCCATTGCCGACGCATATGCCACGCTCCGCCTTTGCGACGAGCCCGTACGCGAGTGGCTGAAACGCCGGTTCCTTATGAAACATTAATTTTTTCAATTAATAACAATTGGTTTTTCATTGTTTTTGAGTACTTTCGCAATGTGAAAAAACAATGAGAACCATCATACTCCATATATTATTATCTCTTTGCCTTACAATCTTTTACGGTTGCGACAAAAAGGATGGACACGACGAATGCCCGGTAAGCACTTGGAACTCAGCATTCGACAGTCTGCTCTATACCGACACCCATAAGGCAAAGTCCATAGCCGACAGACTCATGGCGCAAGCTGCCGACAGTGCAGAATATTATGAGGCACTTTCTTTCAAAGCCCTCACATATATGGCTCTCAACGAGCGGGACTCAATGGACATTGTAACCGGGAAGATTATCGGGTTTTCACGAAAAAAAGGTCAGGACACTACCAATGCCGAATACCGCAAGATGATGTGCAATGTCTATAATGCCAAAGGAATTGTCTTTTCATTAGACAGGATGGCCGATTCGGCCTATAAATACCTGAGACTTACCATACGCTATGCCGAACCGTCACAAATGCCGCAAGCCTATATGAATCTTGCCGACTCATATATCCAACAAGGCGACTATGTGACCGCCGCCGAAAACTACCGCCGGGCACTGACGCTCAACGACTCATTGGGCAATGTGGTCAAACCGTACCTCATTTTCAACGGACTTGCCATGACTTATATGCAAATATCCGAATACGACGAGGCCAAACGCTACCTTGACAAATCGGAAGCGTATTTCGATGAAATGAGCGACATGGACCGCTATGTGCTGCTCAACAGCTACGGCAACCTGTTCTATTTCAAAAGCGATTACAAGAGCGCATTGCCTTATTTCCAGAAAGCCGCGGAATACAGCCGTAAAGAGTACGGCAGAAACCTTGACTCATACGTGCCCGTATTCAATCTTGCGGAAATCTACATACTCCTGCACGATATGGAAAAAGCGGAAGAATGCATCGACACGCTGACCGACGTAGTACGGCGTTTCGACTTGCCGGTGTTCAACGCGCATTTACATACCCTACAATTAGCTCTTGCAACCGAGAACGACGAAATCGCCAAGGCCGACCGCATAATCAAGCAAATGGAAGGTGAAGACCTTCCAATAGAGCTATACCGCATAAGAAGCCGCTATCTGCAAAAGTACTATGCAAAAAAAGGCAATTTCCGGAAAGCATATTCCACACAGTCAGAGAACAGAAGGATGGAAGACTCGCTGCGCAACATTCAGGTGAAGACACGCGTGGCCGACATCTATATGCGATACCAGCAGGACACCACATTGCTGGCTCAGCGCAATTATATAGAGACACAAAAGACCGAAATACAACGCACCCGGGTGACAGCCACACTTTGGATTGTCATTGCCCTGCTGCTTGCAATCGTTTCGGCCACCGGCTATCTGCTTATGCGCCGCCAACGCGAAAGAATCGTTGCACGCCACATAGAGAATATCAGCAAAATGCGTATGGAAAACATACGCAACTGCCTGTCGCCGCATTTCACGTTCAACGTTCTCAACCACGAAATAGCGACTTATGCCGACGACGACCCGCGCCGCCGTCAACTCATGTCGCTTGTGAAAATTTTGCGACGGAGCGTCGAGGTGTCGTCGCAGATGACCGTCACGCTGGAACAAGAACTTGATTTTGTCAACACATACGTGCAACTCGAATGCGGACAATGGGGCGGCAGTTTCGAATACGTCCTTGACATTGGCAGCGGCATCGACACATCCTCGTTCATAATTCCGTCGATGTTCATCCAGATTCCCGTCGAGAATGCCATAAAACACGGTCTGCGGGCAATCGACGGCTTGAAACGGCTTGTGATACGCATCCGTCAGGAGCAGGGAGGCATCGTGGTGAGCATCGTGAACAACGGCACCGGCTACCAGCCACGGTTAGGGACATCCGGCACAGGAAAAGGACTGCAAGTGATTTACCAGACCATCTTGCTCCTCAACAACAAAAACACGTCGAAAATACGGTTCGAGATAGGCAAAAACGAGCCGGACAACAAAGACAACGGAGGCACGAAAGTGCAATATTTCTTCCCATCCGGCTTCGACTACTCCTGCTTCTCAAAATAACACCCTCTTGAAAATGGCGACTGAACAATATATAGCACTGATAATCGACGACGACAGCACCGCCACTTCCGAGTTGCGGAAAGGATTGGCGGCACATCCGGAATTCACCGTGGCCGGCTCCGCCACCACCGCTACGGCGGGCGAACAGCTCCTGTTCCGTCTGCGTCCCGACATACTGTTTCTCGACGTGGAGCTGCCCGACATGCAGGGAGTGGCATTCCTCAACGCCATAAAAGAGCGCATCGACTGGCGGATGAGCGTGGTGTTCTACTCCATGCACAGCAAGTACATACTGAGCGCATTGCGCGAGTCGGCTTTCGACTATCTGCTCAAGCCGTTCGAGCAGGAGGAACTGGACGGCATAATATCCCGCTACAAGGAAAACATCAGCAAACCGCAGCCGCTGACCGCACAGCAGCCGCAACAGGGCAACGCGCTAAAAAACTGCTTCCTTGCCGCCACCATAACCGGTTACCGCATGATACACGTGGAAGAAATAGGCTATTTCGAGCACAAAGGGCTGCGCAAGCAATGGCACGCGCATCTCTCGTCCGGAGAGTCGCTATGCCTGAAGCGCGGCACCTCGGCCGAGAGCATCCTCGGCTATTCGCCTGCATTCATACAGATAAGCCAGTCGTGCATCGTCAACGCCAACTGCCTCGCTATGATTTGCGGCAACGAGTGCAAGCTCTACCCTCCTTTCGACAAGGCGGACAAACTCACCATCTCGCGCAACTATCTGAAAAAGTTGCAGGAAACCCTCAATTTCATCTGACATTTTTTATTGGTGTCCGCTAAAAATCAGGAAATAGTTGCATTGTATTCATTCATAAAGACTTAACATATCCCTGTGTGAAGTAGGCTTGCCTTCTGAGGATAAGAGAGCCTCGTAGAGGCCACACTTTAAAGTTCAGAGTTGAAAGTTTAGAGTTGAGAGAGTTGCATACCCTCAACATTCAACACTCTACTCTCAACATTCAACACTCTACTCTCAACACTCAACGCTCAACACTCAACACTCCTCACTCAACATTTGTGCAGCCCCCATGGGGCTGGCTCCGTCGGCGGCACCTATAATATTTTTTTGCAGGATAGTAGCGATTTTCCGCAGCTTGTTGCTTCAGGACGGCAAGAAAGTAGCAAACCGGCAAAACACCGTTTTTCCCTGCGCCGATTGTTGATTATATTTGCTTTCGTATTAAGGGACAACGGCGTAGGACTTTTTTAACTTTTCTTTCCCTTAATACTTCTTCAGTATTATCAGATACTTTCGACATACTCTTCAAGCGTCTCGAAACCGTCAGCCTGAAGCCGGTCGTTCTTCAGTCGCGACTTGCGTTTGCGTACAGCCGCCTCCGTAGTGTCGAGCAATAGCGACATTCCCTTGTTACTGATGCCCAGCTTTGTCATAAGACACAATCCGTAATCATTGTCGCTCAAATCCGGATGCTTCTTTCTCAGGCGTTCCGCAAAATTGTCATTAGTCTGGTTAAGAATCAGGGCAAGGTCGTATATGTCTTCCCTGCTCAATTTCACAGCCTCGCCGCAGTCCTTGCTTTTCAACGCATTGATTTTCCTCATCACCCCGCTCACCTGCCGCAACCGTTGCCCGATCTCGCTTTTCTGTTGCCGTTCCGCTAACAGCAGGGCCGTTTTGTCCGCAATCTCGGCATTAGCCTGAGCAAGCATCTGCTCCTTGGCAAGCAGCCGCCGCGAATTGCGTTTCCTGCGCTGCGATATGTAGATTGTCGCCACTACCGCGCAGCAAGCCGCGGCAAACGCCATAAGGAGTATCACGATGGTCTTGCGTTGGCTTTCCATTTCCAATTCATTGCGGTCACGCTCCACGCGCGCATAGTCGTAGCGGCGTTGCATGGCCGTGATGCGGCTGCTGTCTTCCTCCATCTTTATCGTGTCGAGCAGCCGCGCATAGTTGCGGCTGTGGATTAGCGACTGGCGGTAATCGCCGCGTTTTTCTTCCAGCTCCGACATAAGGTTTTCATAATCGGCACGCGAATAATAAGAATCATTGTCCTTGCTCCGCTTTATATAGAATTCCGCAGAATCTATACAGTTAATATACAGCAATATTTCTCCCTTACGAGCATAGCTGGCATAAGAATTCGGATCATATTCCTCATATTCTAATGCCTTATTAATTGATTGCAATGCCTTGTCATAATTTTTCTCAAACCTTAAAATCAATGCAAGCAAACGATAATTAACTGGCAATCTGCTTTTTAAACCTGCTGCATTTGCAACAGCAATGGCACTGTCGGCAAATGCTTCCGCTTTTTTGAAGTTTCTAAGCAACAATTCTATCCCGCTCAATTCATTCCAGTTGTTAGATACGTATCGGCTGTTACCAGCCAATTCAGCATATTTTTTTGATTCCTCAAAATAATATGCCGCCATCTCATACGGCTTATTTCCAGCAAGCAATCCGCCCCAATGATAATACAGATATGTAAGTAGCCAATAGTCATCTATTCCTTCCGCCGCTTCTGCTGCTTTTTGGGTCAGCGACAGGTCTTTCTCGTTATCGCCCAATTCTCCGGCAATACATCCTGCATACAAATAGGCATACGCCAAATTGCGACTGTCACCGGCGGTTTCATAATACTTCACGGCTTCCGTAATTAGAGAATCATCAGTAGCCTTAATATTATTGCGGTAACGCGCTTGCGAGAGCAGCAGCGCATAATATGCCCTCTCTTTTTTGCCTAATCCGCCGCCATCGATGCCATCAAGTATCTCAAGCGATTTTTCAGGCTCGGATGCCATAAGGCTGTCGGCTTCAACCAGCCTGTAATCCACAGCCTCTGTATGCCGACACCCTTGAATAAGTACAGCCATAAGCGACAAAATAATTATTATGCCAAACCTCATTTTTCACGTCTATTTTGACTATAAAATTAGTTGTTTTTCGGATGAAGTCACCGCCTGTCACAACTTTTTAACGAAGAAAAACAGCTAAGAACTCACTATCAACGCTTTAAGACGCTAAAAAATTAAGGTTCAGGACTAAAATGTCACGGAAAAAATTTGCAGTGTCACATATTTTTGTTATAATTTTACAATGTTCATTAATTTAAAATTCAATGGTTATGAAAAAAATGATTTTAGTGGCATTCAGCCTTATTTGCTTCTGCTCGTTTGCAGAAGATGTGGAAATTAGATACAAAGGAACTTCTTCTTTAGACCACCTTGAGACCCCTGTTGATGTTGACCTGACAGACGGAATGCTCAACATCAACGTTACAGTATATGGCCATCTGGCGCGCTTCTATGCCCACGTGACAGTAACCGGACCGGAAGGCGTGGTCTATGAGACCGACATCAATTCCGACAACCGCCCGGCTGTAATCGTTAACCTTAATAAATATATGAAGGGCGGATATACTGTCACTTTCTACGACCGCGACGGAAATGTCCTTTCCGGCGATTTCCTGTTGGAATAGCTATCAGGCGGTACCGCATCTGTAGGTGCTGCGCATCTGTGCATCAACGCGGTGCGCGGCATCTACGAAGCCGATACCCATTCCAGCCTTACCCACGGCTAAAGCCGTGGGTTACCTGTTCGCAGCCTCTTCAAGGCTGTATTACAACAGATTGACAGATTAAGCATTGTCATTTCTTATCCCGAACTAGCATAGGACAATATCTGAGATAAAACATTAACAAACCAACATAAAAACTAATCACAATATGAAGAAACTAATTATTTTATTTATTTTGGCGGCATTGCTCCCGGCTGGGGCGTATGCTGCCGACAGCGACAGCCCGCCGCTGACAAAGAAAGAGCAACGCCGCACCCTCCGCGGCTACAAGGGCTTCGTGGAACTCGGTATGGGAGCGACTTTCCACAATTATGGCATAGTTGCAGAGCATAAAGGCAATCAACGTTTTACTACGGCTTATGGAATAGAGCTAATGACCTCCCATGGATTTCAATTTAACAATAGACTCTACCTCGGTGTCGGCATCGGAATCAATGAATGCACTGAAACCAACATAATGATACCGATGTTTGCCGATTTCCGTATCAACATTTTGAACAAACGTATTTCACCTGTTCTGTATTTTAGAGGAGGATATGCGGTTGGTGAATATCATGGCGGATATGCAGGTTTAGGAATTGGCATCAGAATCGGATTGAAAAGAAATGCTAAAAATGCTGTCTACGTCTCTACTGAATTTACAGGATTGATTGATGCAGAAAATTCAACCTTGACCCCATTCCTGCATAATAAGCCAATCGGAGAAAGAGAGGCACGTTCCTGCAAGAGGTGGCTGTTTAAAATAGGCTATGAATTCTAAAATTACTAACCATATAAAAAATCAAAGGCTATGAAGAAAATTTTACTATCATTAGTTTGCCTGATTGCCGGATGGCAATTCGCGTTTGCTGAAGAACCGGCGTTGTACGACACCGTGCGGGCGAAGCTCGACAGCATATTCGAGTATGTGAACAAAGATGATGTGTCCACTGGACTGCTCGCCGAGTACGGCTTCCACCTCGTTCAATTGGACTCATACGACGGTGTCACGACCGACTCCAACTATGTCAGCCGCATGAAGTGGGAGATGCTCTACGCCGGCCTATATGATTCACCGATACGTTGCAGAAGCCCCGGACTTGCTGGTACAAGCAGACATATACGAGATTAATAGATTTT
>UMFR01038771.1_pt1 | contig 19749 bp, 18 predicted proteins | sample 1965041 | NCBI WGS metagenome assembly UMFR01 (sample SAMEA4836049, study PRJEB28245) | human gut metagenome | biome: gut microbiome; material: fecal sample | place: Denmark | collected 2008
TAATCCTGCGATACTACTACATCCCCTTTATGACAAATGCTAATCAACTTATAATCTACTGCATCTGCTCCTGCACCTACTACAATTACCTCGCTGTAATCAGAATACAAAATATGATTCGTATCACACAGCAACGTGGTTGAAATATTGTATTTCTCTGCTATTGTCTCGACAATGCCCACTACCGGACACGCATCCGCATCTACAAATATATGCACTAACCTCTCTCCATTTCTCGTCCTCTTCCAAAAGTGATATATTTTTATTGAAAGCAAGTGAATTTTCATTTATCAACCATGATTCCGTATTGAAACTGAATGATATCCGAACAGTCAGTATCAACCGCATCCTTTATCAGCAAAATGGCATGATAGATCCCGTCTCTAATACATATAAACAAATCGAACAGCTCGTTTTACAAAAATATTTTCCAAGTTTCTACTATGACTACAATCAGTTTCAGCAAAAAGCAGTTTTGCTGGAAAAACAGCAAAAGGAAAATGATGCTGCCCTAAAAGAACTCACATCCAAGAACGAAGAATTAAAGGAACAAATTGCGGCATTGCAGGAACAGCTTGCCCAAAACAACGATAATCAATAATATTTAACAGCATTCCCATCAATCTTTCAGCCCGACGTTATCAGCAAGTAATCCATCCAATTAAACTATGTCACCAATGTTGTCACAATTTCATTATTGTATCATGAAAAAAGTAAATTCACAAAAACAGGACGCGACTATAATCGCAATCACGTTTGTCTCCCCTGCGATTTATCTAGGTCACATTTTCCCCTTTGCGTAATGAAATGACACTCATACTACTTATTTCTGCTTGTGTCAAGTAAGAGCCAAAAAGCACTTTAACCATGATTGGTAAAAATATTTTCATTTTAGTGACACAATTTTAAAATTTTTATTAATTTGTGGCACTAATCAAAGCCGATTTCGTCCTGCCACCAATTATTACTATTCAATTCTCACCTATCACAACTATGTCCTAATTAAATTACTATCCCACAGCAGTGATCTATCTCATGCTGTATAATCTGTGCCGTCCACCCTGAATACTTTCCATGCTGTTTCTTAAAGTTTTGGTCAAGATAGTCCACTTCTATTTCCTGATATCTCGTACATGGTCTTACACCTTTCAGAGAAAGACATCCTTCCTCAGTCTGATATGCTCCGGATTTCTTTGTTATTACCGGATTTATCATTGCAAACTGAAATGGTCCGGCTGCTACTACAATGATATTCTTTTTTACTCCAATCATATTGGCAGCCATACCAACACAGTGGTCTAAATTTTCCCTAAGTGTATCAAGCAAATCAGTCACAATCTGTTTATCTGCCTCTGTTGCATCCACTGATTTCTGTGCCAGAAACAGCGGATCATGCATTATTTTCTTTACCATTACTTCCATCCCTTCCATACATCAGGCTGATATCCAAGCGTAGACTGCTTTCCATTTCTTACTACCGGTGTTTTAATTATCTGTGGACTCTCAAGTACCTTTTCAAGCTTATCTTCATCTGTGATATACTTAATAAGAGCAAGTAAATCCTTGTCTTTTCCATCCCAGTTAATCATATTCTCTAATCCACCATTTTCCTGAGCTACTGAATTAAATTCTCCCTTGCTCATGCCTTTTTCTTTCATATCAATGAACTGATACTTTATGCCACGCTCCTTGAAGAAACGTTCTGCTTTCTTTGTATCGTTGCATTTCTTTGTTCCAAATATCTGTATATTCATTTCAAATTTCCTCCCTATCTTACCTGTATGAATGTCCTTAAAACCTGCTTACCTAATTTTCCTGAATTTATAGAATAATTCATATCAATCATTGAATCCCCGTCTTAATTCGATATGCAATGGTTTCCACTCTTTTTCTTTCTTCATTCATTTTTTCTTCATTATATTTATTCTCTTTTTTCACTTTCAATACGTTTTATAGCTTTATAATATGCCTCTGTTTAAATTTCAATCATCTGCTCTTGAGATAATTCATTACTATTATACTTAATAATCTGATTTCCATATTCCATCATAATAATCTACATCATCTAAATCTTGAAACAACATCCGCTTTATCTGAATTCCTGTATATTCACTTGCCTATTTATAAAATTCTTCCAATCCATCTGTTGCTGCAACATCAAATCCGGACTTTAGGAAATACATAGTGTCTCTTCCAGATTTGCAACCCAAATCAAGAATCTTTTCCAGGTAACAGCTGAAATGACTTATCCTCTACTTCTTTAAAATTTGCTAAACTGTTCCTTCAATAAATGAATCTGCATTCTGGTTATAATAATTTAACGTCTTATTTATCCTGAATACCTTTGGATATTTATATAGTATCACTTTTTAGTCCTTTTTTTCTTTTAATGTATACTCAGCACCCCTACCCATTCCCGAACATTCAATCAAATTATTTCTCTGCATTTTACGTATTAATTTAGATGCTTCCTCTGATGTGATATTAAACAGATCTTTCACTTTCCGTTTGTTAATTTTCTTATAGTATCCTAAATAATTGAGAACAACCTCTTCTCTATGTTCATCAAAAATTCTCAAGCAATCCAGAATGTAATAAGCCATCGTTTCAATAACCGGTATTGATACAGAATTACCAAGCTGCTTGTATTTTTGTGTTTCTGGCATATTTTCAGGGAATCGGAAATGATCTACTCCATTTTCATCTACAAATCCATATCCAATAATCCCCTGCAGCCTCCCCCATTCTGTTGGTGTCATAATTCGGACATTCTTATTATTAAGCCCACCTTTCTTCTTTTTTACTACCAGATCTTCAGGATCATATTTCGGCATTTGCTGAATAATCAGGTTACGTTCCTTTCCAGATCCGCCTGTTGCCAATATCGTATTTGCAATCTTTTGTTCTCTATTAGGTTCATTAACTATACAATAACCATAACCATTACCATTTTCCATATTACGATTTCTATGGTTAATCAAAGTATTTAAATATGTTGCCGACATATAATAGTGTATATCGACATTCGACTCTATTAATTGATCCAATTCACGATTCAAAAGAGGATTATTGCTTATCGTTCTCCAAAGTCCTGTAGGTAGATTATCATCAATTTCTTCGAACAAGCCATCGTATAATCGTCTATCAAACGCTATAAAAAAGGCTCGCGGTCTGTTTTGAGGCAGTCCAAAATATTTTGTATTTCGAACCAATTTACTATGATCTATTACAAACTTTCCCTCCTCATCATATGTAACTCCAATGACTTTATAATTCAACTTCTTCTCCAGCGAATCAATTATCACATGAATTGTTTTTCCCTTGTCATGTGAAACAATATTCTGTACATTTTCAAGGAAAATAACTTTTGGTCGGATCCGATTAATAATCTGTTTAATATGAAAAAAAATAGTTCCCTTAGTAGGATCTTCAAATCCCTCTTTATTTCCTTGACTACTAAACGGCTGGCAAGGGAATCCCGCCAACAAAACATCACACCCCACACGCTCCGCTTCATCTTTAAACTCTGGAGTAGTTAAGTCATTTAAAGGATCATCTCCATTAAAATTCAACTTATATGTTTCTGCAGCATACTTATCAATCTCCGCCGATAATACATTTCTGAATTCACCTGTTCTAAAAAAACCCTGTCTTATCCCACCAATTCCTGCGCACAAATCTATCGTTTTATACATAAAAATTATCATTCTCCATCCATCAATATATTTTCTCCGGAAATGCCATCCAGTGTAACCGTATATGTAATACTCATAACGCCACTTGGAAGCACTCCTCCGACAAATGATGTTTTCCTAATCGCCGGAAACGATTCATCCACCGTATATTTAGTCGCTGCATGCAATGCATAACACCTTTTTCGTGCAGACATTCCCTTTTCAAGTCCCAATCTTTCAAGTTTATCATTAAGTGTGGCGCGACTGTATCCCAGGCTTTCAAGTTTATCGACCAAATTATTAATACTGATTCCTGATAATGATGACTCAAACTGACACAATATCAGAAATAGTTTTTTCCCTTCTGGAGGATCCAATTGGAATAAATTGCTTAACGTAATCTGCCTCTTATTTCGCGCAGTTGTAGATTTTACTTCAACGTAGTAAGTCTCGCAATCGATATCATAAGTCGCACCATCAGGGCCGTTCCATTCTGCGTGCTCACCATGTTTTGCCAGATACTTCAATGTCCACAACTCACCCAAAGCATCATAAACCCGCAGATCAACATTTTTGTTACCAAGCAATTCCTTCCATGCCATCCACCATGTTACAGGCGACTGAGCCAGTTCTTTTCTCAACTCGCCGTTTTCTCCTGGTGCCAAAAGTTCTGCACACAAAGCTGCAAACTGCTCTTTAATCTCTTCCTTTTGTGTCATCAACATCAGTACATGCTCTTTGTTCGAATCATCTAAGAGAATATCACCTGTAAAATAACGTGCTCCAGCAAAATATTCAGAGATCTCTTCATCGCAGTCTACAGGAATCGCAACTCCATACCCCGCGGCAATTTTAATTGTCCATGAAATATATCCGGCATTACTTAAACTGGATATACTCATTGCATTTGCACTTGGCATTCCGGCCCAATTGGCCAATATTTCATCAATCAACATGATCTTCACCTACCGATAATTGTTTGAACAATGAATCTACATATCCTTGCTCTGCGCCTTCCACAAGCCCCGGTTCAACAGTTCTGCAATTGACCAGATTTTGCTTTTGAATAACATTAAACAAATCTGAAGACTTGTTCTCTATGTTTGCATAGGATTTCATCAACTGCCGATATAGTAACACTCTGTATCCCTGCCCCGTTCTTTCGATGAAATCACTTATTGTATCAGTTCCAAAATCTTTTAATACCGCTCTCGTCTTTTTTGTATCCCCTTGCCACGAAAGAAAAACATACCACCATAATGTTTTTAACCAAATTCTTCTTGTATGAAAATAGAAACGCTTTTTATTTAAATGAATATCATTTTTTGCTGGTTTGGGATATCTTTCATATGTAATATCCGGAAAAATCTTGCATGATAGGTATCTCCAAATATCATCATCATTGGCCATAACTAATGTAAATCCCTTTTCCGGACTTAACATTTCGAACAAACATAGTCCAACATCAAGGTCAATCTGATATCCATCATTAGTTGCAGCAGCCTTCTCATATGCATCAAGGACTTTCTTCCTTAGTTCTTCATAGTCAGGATTCTCTATCGTAATTGAATGAGAATGCCATTGAGCTGTTAAGTCCGCAAAAGCAGCATCCGATAAATTATCTACCGAGTCCACAAATTCTTTTGCCTGAGCCTTAGTCATCTTTTTCATGGAGATCATACCTCGTCACCTCCGTTTATCATAGCAGCAACATTCGGCCATATTGTTTTATGCATCCTCTCCACTGAAGAAGTATCAATAGGAGCATCACATCCGCTCCAGAAATAAAACATTATCTTACTTATGCTTCCCTGTTCCAAATCAACATCATTAACCGTCTGTGATAAGCACTCCATTTCAATGATTTTTTGAAAAATCATCGTATAAGCGGTTGTAATAATTTCTATCAACACATCCATATTCTTAATAACGTCCCCTACTTTCGGGCAACAATCATAAGCCGAATTCAGATATAGGCACAAGTTATCTTCGTTAAACAAATCTTGCCGTGGATCTGCCCAATCACCAATTTCCAACCACCACAACGGTTGCTGTTTTGAGTTGACTTCCTGAATAGGAAAGTCCATATAAATACTTCCAAAATCAAGCCTACAAACATCCAAAATGCCAACATTTACTCCTGAATCATTCATTAATCGGTCTTCATTAGGTAAAACTACTTCTGCAGGTCTCTTTATATACAGGATAGTCTCAAGTTCAAGATCCCCTTGGATTTCTCCGGGCTTAAAGTCATGCTCAAAAACGATGTGCCGAATCGCTCCGGAATTGAATTCCGAAACAGGCAAAATCGTTCCCATTTGCGTTAATGTTTTATTTGTCCAAATGATACATGTACCTATAACAGCATCTTTGCAAGCAAGGCCTTTTTCTCCATACAAAACTTCCGGGTACTCAATGGTAATCTCACGTTTTAAATGCAACCCATCAATTTCAATCCTCCATGACTCCCATGAATCTTCCAGCTTAACAGTATTTTTTCCTTTTTGCTTCAAATCTCTGTATTCATCATCATAAAAGTATGAAAAACCAAAAGAGGAAATTGTGAAACCTGCTCTTTCACGCAATTCTTCAGTTAATGTAGGATAAAAATACAAATTCTCCATTTAAACCACCGGCTCCTTTGCTTCTTTTACCGTACAACAGTACTTTTTATTACGAGATTTCAATGTCAGCGTTCCTTTTACAACAGCATTGGTGACTGTATTTGTTACTTTGAATCCTAATGCATCTCCATCCTCCGTGTAGACTACTTCTATCATTGAAAAATCATTTTCGATATAGCGATTTTCTTTTGTGCAACTGCTATCAAACGTAAGCATTTGTTTTGAATTGAGTGCCAGCACTGAGCAATTTGCTATTATTGGAATCTCTATTGGGAATACCGTACCTATTCCTGTTTTCCAGGAATATGCATCCATCAAGCCTATTTCTGATTCAACAAACACTCCTATAAACGCTTCTCTTCTAATATTCTTAAATCTCAGTTCAAATTCTATCATCATAGAATCCGCACTGATAATTGATTGTCTTAAAATGCAGTCAAGATTATTATTTGTTTCCCCAGAACCACCCGCTCCTCCTGAACCTCCGAAACCACCTTTCTTTTTCCCAAAAGACAATGTCGGAAGCAATCTGCGCCCAAGCTTTCCAGAAAGCTTACTTGCAGTTCCTTCTGATTCAGCAGATGATTTTGCCCTATAACATTCATTTATCTTTGCTGTTGTCTGTGAAGCAATATTTGTAACAACCGTTAAAGAAGATGGGTCGGTCCACGCCATATGATCTGATTTTTCGCATTTCCTTAGATAGTTTCCCAACGACATTCCACTACATTCACCAAGAACTTTATCTTCCTTCAGCTTTAAACCACAATCAGGCACAAAGAACGAAATTAACATTTCATCTTCACCTTCAGGTTTAATCAATCCCTTGGTCCATTTACCTTCTATCTTATAATCCAAAACCATTCCAGCAGCTCTTGCGTACATTACTATAGGATCATTTTGGGTAAGCATCCCAAATAATCGTAAGTATGCCTGCGGGGGGATAATCGCACCTGTACTTCCCAGATCTTTATTTGTGACAATAACTGTAGAAACGAATCCGGCTCTATCTCCCTGAACTTTTTTCGACGGTACAGGGACTGATTTAATTCCTCTAAACAGTTCCGAATTGTAATCTTGTTTTCCAAATTTGTTTGCACTTAAAGCCGATGTATAGAGTTCTTGAACAAGCTGAAACAGAGGTCGCATATCTGTATTCTTAATTCCAACTCCGTTCACTCGCACAGCAAGCCATTTCTGATTTGAATATTTTGCCAGATTCTTATTGAATATTTTAGGTGCATACCATTTCTGTATAGCAAGTTTTGTGTATTCAACAATATCATCTTTAAATGAACACATGGAAATTACATCTTCACTTATTCCGCAATGCTCTGGAAAAATCCCATCCATTAGTTTTTTCTTGTCTATATATGGAATAATAATTGATGTTCCCGTTTCAGTTAACCTAAAAGGCTCAACACCAAATACGTCCAAAATCTCCTTGATTTCAGCGGCATCGGTAATCGGCAATAATTCTGTTGGATCTTCTGCATCCTGACGTCCCCACCAAGCTCTTCCAATTGCATCTTCACGAACTCCAGATAAAATTGCATTCTCAGAATTTTCATGCTCCACCAGAGCAACAATCAATCTTGACTCATATTCGCCACCAGTTTTAATCCGACTGTAAAACAACACCAAACCTATTCCGAATCTGAAGTATACACTTTTACCATATCCCCAGCTTCCTCCAGCCATACCATCATCACTATTTGTTTGCTCTTTACCCGTATCAAAAACAAGTTTAAAATAGTTTCCGTGGTCATCCGGAAATTGAGCTACCTCAGCACGTCTAACACTTCCCGTTAATCCTGATGTCTTATAATCTCTAATTTCAAGATAATCTGCTTCCGATCCAGGATAGCGTTCATTAAGAATGTCATTCACATCACTTAGTAGGTCATTAAACTGTTTTGGCGAAAACGTCTTGTAATTGAAACTCACGCCAAAAGAATCTCCCGATTCCCTAAGCGATGCATCAGAGCTATTCTGAATAGCTTCACGAACAAGCAAATCTATCTCAGGCAAATTATCATTTTGAAGAGCCTTCAATGATCCACTTCCATATGACCTTCCATAATCCATTCCTAAAATATGACTATCAAGCATTTTTTAATCACATCCTTATTCTTAACGCCTTTGCATGACTTTCACCAATACTTTCACCAGAAACAATAATACTTATTCCGATGATGTCTCTTTGAGCATCCATCTTTTCTCTCAAGTGTTCGGAACGTTTTTGCGGGACTCCTCCATCCTTCTTTATTCTATAAATTAGTAGAAGAGATTTATCCTCTAATCCAAAATTACAACGTTCAGATATAATATCTTTCCTGGTCTTGCAAACTGATTTAAAGTGGATCCGTTGTTCCTCCGTCAGATTTACTTCATCTACATCACATAACGCATCCAGTCCCGAACGTAAAGATCCGATATCAATCCAATTCGGATCACGTTCTTTTTTATCCCTCTTTCTTGAACGCTCTACCAAACCGGCTTGATATTTTCCCGAAACTTTCCACGGGCACTCTTTATTATCACCGTCAACAACAGCAACATTCCAATTAATCAGTTTCCCGTCTTTGTTCATTTCATCCATCCACTGCCCGAAATATGGCAGATTATTACATAGCGAAGAATACTTGGAAACAACATACTTACCAAGAAACATTTCCTTTATCTGTTTATACGGAATGTTATCCCATACCCATGCGCCTACAACACTGCTACGTCTAATCGAAGTGTTTTTATCAATTTTTTCAATGAAATCCTCTGCTACCTTAATGTTGTTTTGTAACATCAAGCCATTCTCGAAATCTGTCGTTTCGTAACTATCTCCGCAAAAATCAAAATCATCATATTCTGCGGACTGACTTTTTCTTTTTGAGGTAATTCGAAACTTCGCAATTTCAGGAATGTTTCTAATTCTCGGACCAAATTTCTCAGGCGAAATTCCTTGTTTCATGAATCTTTCAACTTCCCGTTTCAGATCCATATCAACTTTTGTAAGAGCCTCAAATCTCTCCACAACTTCTGTCGTCATCCAGATTCGCTGCAGCAGTTCGTATCCTTTTCTGTACCCGAACCATCTGGCCATCTGCATAAGGGTATCAGCCAAATTTGATGTTCTTGCAAAATATGTACAAACAAGCCCTTCTATGGTCAATCCGCGAGACAAGGTGTTCCCACCTATAACTATGAAAACCGGTGCTTTTGCTAATTTGTCAAGTTGCTCGTCATTCGGATATACTATCCTAAGATAAGTCCCTTCTTCAGCTTCTTTATTTGCACGGCAGTTGTCCACGCAAAGATGAACTCCGTTTCCATATTCAAGAGATTTATCATCTCCCAATTCTATGTTTCTAACATCATTTAACAGTTCTCTAATCTCTCCTTCTATCTCATCGAACGAAGGGTAAGATGTTGCAACTTGATTGGCAAATCCATACTCTGGATTTGCCGATAGAAGATCGTCTAATGTGACACTATATATTTCTTCTTCATACACCTGACGACACAATGCCAATATGTTTTCATCATGATTTAACCAATACAGAACTCTTTCATACACTGCAAAATGATAATTCTGTACTGCCGCTGTATGAATTAACATACTTAACGGCTTCTTGTATCCACGAATTCTCTGCACTGCAGAAGCACACAAAAACCATGCTAATGATTTTTGAAAGCTATTGGGTAATCTAAACGACTCACCTTTATGTAATTTTTTAAGTTCACCTTCTTCAGTTCCGGGGATATTTCTGATTATCGGAAATCCCGGAGCACCTTCTTCATCATTTCCAAATATTACCTTTGCGCCAAAATATTCATGTGCTTCAGGAAGTGTACATATAAAATCTTTAGGGTATAGGGATTCTCCTGGTGCTTCATTCAATACATTTGCATATGGCGTAGCTGTATATGCAATATAATTCATGGATTGGAATTTCACTTCAGGTGTTGAGCCATCGTTTTTCTTACCATTAACAAGATTCACAATCATTTGGTTAATAGCGCAACGCTCCTGTTCTTCATCCGGTGTAATATCCGCCGTGTTAATGCTCGCCTGATCAGCCTCATCATCAATAACAACGATTCTTAATTTATTAGTTCGAGTCGGATCGCTATATAACCAGTCGATCAACTTTTCCAATCTTTTTCTATTCTTTAAGCAAACAGTTAGATATCTATTTGCGAAGTTCTTACTTCCACTCAATGAATTAAGCTTGAGTTCATCAGCCGTGATTTTTTTATCCTCAGCCGTAAAATCCAGCACTCTCCAGAGTACACCTTCACTATTGCATAAATCTCCTTTAAATCGATCTCTCGTTTGCTTTCTTAAGTTATCAATTGTACCTGACAAAATAATAAAGAAGTTCCAGTCATAATCAGCTGCCATACTGATTAATCCTTCCATGTTGGCGGTTTTCCCTGATTGAACGCTACCGGTTACCAAACCTTTAACCTCACCTGAAATCCTTGTATCCGTACTCAGATGATTTAGTATCCACAGACAGCTCTTTTGCAAATTAGCAATAGAGTCCGGGCTCATTCTATTTCCAAGAAAGTTCTTATAACTTTCCCAAGTAGAAGAATATCCGGACGGGATTCCAAATGTATTGCTTAATCCTCCCTTATCAATAGCTACAACGTCTTCGCCATCCACTATTTGCACCGATACAACTATACTTCTGTAGTATTCAACAAACTCAGTCCACATCTCAGGTGTCATCTCTAACGGGAAAAGTTCGTCATCCTTTAACATATTTAAATTTGCTTCATCCTCACCATAAGCCTTCACACCTTCCCATGTCTTACCAGAATCAATTTGTTCGGCAATCCATTCCTTACAAGGCTGAAAAGCTCCGTTTTCAAAATTAGTCATTGGTCTCCTCCAACGCTTCTTGTATCGCATCAACACATTCTTTACAGTTCTTCTTTATGTCTCTGCCCCAGAAGCGAAGGACCTTCCAGCCTTCATCTTCTAGTGCTTTGTTTACTTCTTTATCCCTTTCAATATTTCTTTCTATCTTGGGAATCCAAAAATCTTTGTTTGATTTAAAATCCCCTTTTCGATTATCCCAGTCATAGCCATGCCAAAATTCGCTATCGCAAAAAACTGCTACCTTTTTTGATTTGAAAACAATGTCTGGCTTCCCAATTATTCCGATAACATTCTTTCGGTATCTGAGACCTCTGCTCCATAGTTCTTTTCGAAGTATCAGTTCTATATCTGAATCTTTATTTTTAACCCGTTTCATATTGTAACTTATTTGTTCTTTAGTTTTTTTAGTCACAAAGTTTTCCTCCGCAATTCGTTAAATTTGAGGTTCATTTCTTATCCTTTTTCAAAAAGATTTTTGCTAATACATTCTCATTTCAAACATAATTATGTTCCCAATCTTTTGTAATCTAAACTGCAATTAATAAATTCACTATCATCTTCCATAAAAACCGACATATTATAACAAATCTTATTTTATTCCGCTTTATGACTAATAGCAAGATTTATTGATTTATCAATCTGCAGAACATCCCTTTCCACCTATTTTCCACTGATACACCCCTGTATTATCTACAGACACTTCCAAACTCCAAAGATTAAATGGATAAACACCACCATAAAATTCCACTAACTTAATCTCCACATTCTATATTGTTCCTTACCTATTTGCGCCATATTATCCGGATATCTTTACCAGAATGACAATGATCAATTAAAGTGTATCATAATACTCTAATTTCAGCTATACTTTCAACAACCTTGCACACAGCCTGCCCTCAACAACAAATATAACTTTTCCTTTTACCTTTACCTGTATTTCATCTATAGTAATTCCTCCCGCTTTACCAATCTTCTTCATCCTCATCCATTGCATCATCTACACCATCAGCATAATCGCTGTCTCTGTCATATCTGTCATAGTCATAATCGTCATCCATATAGATATCATCATAGCCATCATCATAAGAATCATATGTGCTCTTCTTTGTTGTAGTCCCTTTCTTAGTATCACTGCTATAAGAAGTTTTATCGTTTGTATACGATTTGCTGTTGTAGCTACTGCTGCTTGAACCGGAACTGCTTGTACTGCTCTGGGAAGTACTGCCTAATGATGATTTACCGCTATATGATGAACTGCTGCTTGACGTGGATGTACCACTGCTACTTCCCGTATATGGTTTATGCAAATAACAATAACAACTTCCGCTTGCCTGTTTATTATCGCATCCTGCCTCAATGCATTTAGGTTCTCTTGCCGCTTCTATTGAACCGATCGCATACAGAATACCTGCTACTACAAATAATATTGCCAGTCCCTGTCCAAATGAATTCTTCTTCATATAAATCAACCTCCTTAGAAAATTAAAAACCAGTAAGAGTTTATTTCTTAGGCCTCTTAGGGTTCTCACACCCCTATTATGCGCACACAATATGTCCAATAAAAAGGATTTTTATAAATTTCTATCAAAAAACAGGAAACACCTATAATAAGCAATCGATAGTGTAGACGACCGAGATTTATCGGTCACTTTCCCGGAGCGAGCGATCACAATGTTATGATGAAATGTAATGGATTTGCTTGTCAAATCCATTATGCAGCCACCGAGCATCGGTGAAACCGATTTTACATGCTCGGTGGTTCCAGTGACGGGAGCCCGGGAAAATGTGACCCAGATAAATCGCAGGGTAGTCAAACGTGATTGCGATTATAGGCGTTTCCTGTTTTTATCTATATATATCTATATTCTTTTTATAATACCTCTTACTGCTCTTTCGTCAGCAGCAGCATAATATCATTGGAACGTGCAATGAACTTCGTCATAGCTTCCGGTGAAAGCGGTGCATTCTGCAGCACTGCCAGATCGTAAAGCTGTTCGCACATCAGCATGACATTCTCGCCATCCTTATGCTCCATGATATACTGTACCAGCGGATGATTGGCATTCAGGACAAGTGTTGCGCCATCCTCGGATCCAAATCCGGGCATCATGCCACCGCCGTACATCTTCATCATATCCTGCATACGTCTGGTTTCTTCGGAAATCGTAAGCATGGAAGCAACCTTCTTGTTTTTCAGCTTATCCAGCTTGACTGTCAGGTTTTCTCTCTTGAGAGCCTTCTTCATTGCCTTTCCGATCTCTTCTGCAGCATCATCCAGCTCCTTCTGTGCTTTCTTGGAAGTTTTAGCCTTGAAGGAATCTGTCAGGTCTGCATCGATTCTCTTGAATTTCACATTCGGATTCTTGCTTTCCAGCTGTGATACAAACGGCTGATCAATGCTGTGTGTCAAAATAACCGCATCCATCTTTGCCTGTTTGAACATATTGATGTACTGGCTCTGCTGCTGTTCATCCGTTACATAGTAGATGATCTTCTCCTTCGGTTCTTCATCCTCAGCTTTTTCAGCATCTGCATCTACGACTTCAGCTTCTACCTGATTGCCATTCTCATCCGTTGCCTGCTCTTCTTCTCCGTCGATCGGCTTTGTCTCAAGGCATTCCGGTAATGTCTCATAATTGCCGTCCAGATTCTTGAACAGGATATAATCGTTCATCTTTTCACAGAACTTGTCATCCTTCAAGCAGCCGAATTTAATGAATGGACTGATATCGTCCCAGTATTTCTCGTACTCTTCTTTATCGGTCTTGCACATACCGGAAAGCTTGTCTGCCACCTTCTTGGCAATGTACTCTGAGATCTTCTTGACAAATCCATCATTCTGCAGTGCGGAACGGGATACGTTCAGCGGCAGATCCGGGCAGTCGATCACACCTTTTAAGAGCATCAAAAATTCCGGAATGACTTCCTTGATATTGTCTGCGATAAATACCTGATTGTTATACAGCTTGATCGTTCCCTCGATGGATTCATATTCCATATTGATCTTCGGGAAGTATAAAATACCTTTCAGGTTAAACGGATAATCCATGTTCAGATGGATCCAGAACAGCGGCTCCTTATAATCCATAAATACCTTGCGGTAGAAATCAATGTACTCTTCCTTTGTGCATTCATTTGGATGCTTTGTCCAAAGCGGATGTGTATCATTCATCAGTTCCGGACGTTTCCTGATACGGAGCTTTTTGACCTTTTCCGTCTTTTCAGGCTCGCCGTCCTTTGCCGGTGTCTTTACTTCATCTTCAAATTCCTCTACAACCTCATCGCTGTCCAGCTTTTCTTCCGGTTTGATGATCTGTACTTCTGTTTCTTCTGCCTTGCTGACATAAATTTCTGTTGGCATAAAGGAACAATATTTCTTTATGACTTCTTTTGCCTTGTATTCATTACAAAATTCCAGACAGTCCTCATTCAGATACAGTGTGATCTTTGTACCGACCTGATCCCAGTCGCCATCTTCCATATCGAATTCGCTGCCACCGTCACATTCCCAGTGAACCGGCTTTGCGTCTTTCTTATAAGACAGTGTATCGATCGTTACCTTATCGGATACCATAAATGCGGAATAGAAACCAAGTCCGAAGTGACCGATGATCTGATCCTCATTTGTCTTGTCCTTATACTTTTCTATGAAATCTGTCGCGCCGGAAAAAGCGATCTGGTTGATGTATTCATCTACCTCTTCCTCTGTCATACCAAGACCGTTATCAATGATCTGGATCGTTTTTTCCTTTGGATCGAGTACAACCTTGATCTGATCCTTATATCCTTCCGGAAGCTCGTACTCTCCCATCATTTCCAGCTTTTTCAGTTTTGTGATCGCATCACAACCGTTTGAGATAAGTTCACGATAAAAAATATCATGATCGGAATAAAGCCATTTCTTAATAATAGGAAAAATATTATCACTGTTGATAGACAGTGAACCATGTGTCTGTGCCATAACTATCACATTCCTTTCTTACTTCAGTTTTCCCTGTTATCCAGTGTAGTCCTCCCACATTTAAAAGTCAAGAAAAAATTAGCACTCATTTAAAATGAGTGCTAATAATCTGCTGTACTATTGAATTTACGGGCATTTGCGCATTTCTAAAACTTTTATAAACTGCCCAATTTTTCATTATAAACATCAAAAAATGTCTTTGTCGTCACTGCCTCATCATGGATAAAGGAAATCTCTTTCCAAAGCTCTTCATTCAGATTCCGGATCTGTGTCTGCAAAAATTCATCATAGATCTGTGAAAAAGCTTCTTCCTTCCTCTTTTCCATGATCTTCTGCTTATTGGCATCTGTCTGCTCTCTGTCAAGCGTCGAGATACATTTCAGGATATAATATCCGTCATCCGTTTCGATCAGGGAACTGACTTCTCCGTTTCCCAGATCAAATGCTGCATCTTCGAGTGCCTTGGGCTTTTCGCCTTTTCCAAAAGAAACCGTGATCGAGCTTTCTTCGTTATAGGTCTGCGCCAGTGTATCAAAATCTTCTCCGCTCTGCAGCTTACGCAGTATATTTTCCGCACGCTGCTTTGCCATTTCCTTACTTGCATCCGTGTAAGGCGTTCTGTTGCCGTCGCCATCCTGCGAATAGGTCTTGATCATGATCTGCTCCAGCGTCACAGTCCTTGCTTCATCATCACTGATCTCCGGATTGGTATCCTGAATGATCAGGTCGTAGATCTTATTGGCAAGTGCATACTCCCGGTACATATCCTGTGTTTTTTTCTCAGTCAGCCCCAGCTTTTCCACTTCTATATCATTCAGGGAAGAGAAATATGTCTCTGCCGCGGAGAGTACCGCCGCATTTTCTTCCTCGGAAAGCGTTACCTGCCTGCTCTCTGCTAAAAGGTTCATCGTCTTGATCTGCGCCAGACGCGCCAGCACCACATTTTTGACCTTATCCTCCAGCGTCTCACCGTTTATGCTGCGGCTCCAGATCTGATCGCCGTATACTGCCTCATACTGATTCTGCATATTCGTCAGATATACCATGATCTCTGACCGGTCACAGCTGCTGCTTCCGATCTTAAAAACTTCATTTTCGGAAAAGCCCGTTGTCAGTACGATCTTTGTCTTGCCGTCTTCCTGCTTCCCACAGGCAGTCAGCAAAAACATAACCGCCATTACAAGTAAAATCCACAGTTTTCTCCATTGATTGCTTTTTTGCATATTAATTTTCATCCATCTTGCGCAGAATGCTTCTTGCCACGCTGATACCGTTTGCGGAAGCCTGCTGCAGACCACGTGTTACACCTGCGCCGTCTCCGATGGCACGAAGTCCTGCCACACTTGTTTCAAAATCTTTATTGACAACTACCTTGTTGGAGTAGAATTTTACTTCTACGCCGTACAGCAGTGTTTCATCTGCTGCAATACCCGGTGTTACCTTATCCAGTGCCAGGATCATTTCCTCGATATCCACCATGATACGATGAGGGAATACAAGAGAAAGATCGCCCGGAACCGCATCCTTTAAAGTAGGCATTACATTACGCCTGCAGAGACGTTCTTCCGTTGTTCTTCTGCCACGTCTGAAGTCACCGAAGGTCTGTACTAAAATCTTACCGCCGCACAGCATATTGGAAAGCTGCGCGATATGCTTACCGTATTCGATCGGTGTCTTAAACGGCTTTGTAAAATTCTTGGATACCAGGATTGCAAAGTTTGTATTGTTTGTCTTATATTCTTTTGACTTATAAGCATGACCGTTTACAACGGCAAGTCCGTTTTCATAGTATTCTGTTGCAACCTCGCCGGAAGGATTGGTACAGAACGTACGAACCTTATCATCAAAAGTAGGTGTATGGTAGATCAGTTTTGCCTCATACAGGTTCTCGTTTAAGAACTGCATAACCTCATCACGCACCTCAACGCGGACACCGATATCAACCGTACCCGGTGTTGTCTCAATACCGACCTCTTCACATTTATCCTTAAACCAGTCAGCACCTTCTCTGCCGACTGCAGATACGATCTCGTCTGCCTGATAAGTCTCTCCCTTATCTGTTGTCACGCCGACAGCTCTGCCATCTTCCACAATGATCTTTTCCACCATCGTATTGAATAACAGCTCTACACCACATTCCTCTAAATGCTTCTGCAGCTTACCGTAGATCTTATAGCCTTCTTCCGTTCCCAGATGTCGGATCGGACATTCTACCAGTTTCAGATTGGCATTGATCGCTTTCCGGCGGATCTCACGGATTTCCTTTTCCTTGTCAAGACCATATACATTTTTATCAGCACCGAATTTCAGATAAATATCATCTGATTCATGGATCAGCTTAACTGTCTCATCATAGCCTAAAATCTCAGGCAGATTACCACCTACATCAGGAGAAAGGGAAAGCTTACCGTCTGAGAAAGCACCTGCTCCCGCAAAGCCTGTTGTAATAGAGCATGGCTTACAGCCTACACACTGCTTCGTCACACGCTTCGGACATGTTCTTTTTTCAATGCTGCGTCCTTTTTCTATCATCAAAACCTTTAAATCCGGTTTCTTTTCCATCAGTTCATAGGCACAGAAAATACCACCCGGTCCTGCACCGATAATAATTACATCATACTTTTTTGCCATATTCATCTCTCCATTCATTCTGTTTTATTACTAACCCCCAGACTTCTATTTTACTGTATTTTCCATGGAATGACAATAGATATCGCTCCATCCGCACAGTAAAACAACTACTTAAGACGGATCTTAAGTAGTTGTCCTATGTAGCAGGGGAAGAGGGAATCGAACCCCCGTTAACGGTTTTGGAGACCGCCGCACTACCGCTGTACTATTCCCCTATATGTAGTTTCTTTTCGGCGGTCTGTTTCAACCGCCGAAAATGATTATACCATACTACCAATTCAAAATGCAAGCATATTTTTGCAAAACTTCACACAACTTCGTATAAACCTTTACACAAGCGCAAGGACTCTGTCTATTGCCAGCAGATAGCCTGCAAATCCCTTACCGTAAATCTGATCATCACATGCCGGTTTTGTCACAGATACTGCCCGGAATCCCTCTCTTTTGGTAATGTCCGAAATGTGGATCTCCACCTTAGGCATCGTTGTGATCGACTGCAGTGCATCATGGATCGCATAGCTATAGTGGGTAAATGCGCCCGGATTGATCACGATGCCCTGTGTACCGTCGCTGTACGCAGCCTGGATCCTGTCTATGATCGCACCTTCATGATTGCTCTGGAATACCTCGATCTCACAATTTACTTCTTCTGCCTTCTCCCGGATCATGGCAACGAGATCTGCATAGGTTTCCGTTCCGTATACTTCCGGTTCTCTGATACCAAGAAAGTTCAGATTCGGTCCGTTAATGACTAATAGTTTCATCTGTTTTCTCCTTTATCTCTTTTATGATCTGTTCAAAGCTCTTATCATCCACATCCACGGCATAAGCCGCTGCTTCTTCATAAACCGGTGCACGCTGCAAAAGCATCCGGCTGATCTTCTCCTTTGGATCCGCGCACTGCAGAAGCGGTCTTGTCGTATCGGTTTTCAGTCTTTCGTAAATCGTCTCCGGCTTTGCCCGCAGATATATCACGGTTCCAAGCTTCTTTAAAAGCTCTCTGTTTTGGCTGCGCAGCGGAAGTCCGCCGCCGACCGCGATCACATGCTCCTGTTTCTGTTCAAACAGGCTTTTGATGCATGCTGTTTCCATTTCCCGGAATGCTTCCTCTCCCTGCTCACTGAAGATCGTACTGATCGTCTTTTTCTCCTTTGTTTCGATCAGCTTGTCCGTATCCACATACGGCTTTCTGACAGCATAGGATAGCTTTTTCCCGATCGTACTCTTTCCACATCCCATATAGCCGATCAAAATAATATTACTCATGGATTCCCATCTCTTCCTTCATCTTTTGTAAAATGTGGACAGCGGTTTCTTCCGATACCTCACATTTATTCCACAGCTCATAGGCAATAATGCCCTGATATAACAGCATTTTCAGACCGTTCATCGTCTTCCCGCCATGTGCTTTTACCTTCTTCATGAACATTGTCTCATATGGTCTGTAAATAAGATCCACACCCGTATGGATCTTCTCATACAGTGCATCCTCCTGCACGATCACATCATCCACATTCGGATACAGCCCGACGCTTGTACACTGGATCGCCAGATAGCTTCCGGTAAGCTGCAAAAGCTCTTCTTTGGAGATCACCCGGATACAGCTTCTGCCAAATGCAGTCTCTGCTTCTTTTGCCACGCGCTCTGCTTTCTCCACGGTTCTGTTATACAAAAGGATCTCCTTTGCGCCCTCGCTCATGCAGAGAAATGCCACTGCTCTCGCTGCACCGCCTGCGCCAAGCAGAAGAACGCTCTGCTCCTTCACTGTGATCCCTTCTGACCGCATGGCACGCAGAAGTCCCGGCATATCGGTATTATAGCCCTTAAAGCCGCCCTCCTGTCTGACCAGTGTATTGACTGCACCGATCTTTTCCGCCAGCGGATCGATATCCACCAAATAAGGAATGACAGCACTTTTATGCGGCACGGTCACATTCAGTCCCGTAAGAGACAGGGCATACGCCCCTTCCA
>UMFR01028832.1_pt1 | contig 19503 bp, 31 predicted proteins | sample 1965041 | NCBI WGS metagenome assembly UMFR01 (sample SAMEA4836049, study PRJEB28245) | human gut metagenome | biome: gut microbiome; material: fecal sample | place: Denmark | collected 2008
CGGCAGCCGGATCTCCACCCGCCGTTTCCACATCCAACCAGACAATCTTCCCGAAACGCTCCGCGAAGACATGGAAGCATGGCCAGACCTCATCCTCAAACTCCATAACGGGCGCACCTACCAAGTCGCCAAAGCCAGCAGAGGAGACGACATGGACACCGGCAAAACCCTTTTCATCACCATCACCGGCAACCCCTACGGACGGACCAGCCTATGAGCTACCAACTCAAAGTCACCGCCGAATGGGCTCGCAAACTCTCCACCCAACAACTCAACAAAGGTGGCGTACGCATGATGACCGACATCCTCCGCATGGCCCGCCAGAACGCGCCAGTCAAAACCGGTGCGCTCCGCAACAGCGGCCGCTTCCAACAAGTCGGAAACACCCACTGGCAAATCACTTTCGGTAACGGCAGGGTCCCCTACGCCAGCATCCGCGAACACGAAAACCGACTCCACCCAAACACCGTCCGCTATCTGGAACGAGCCGCCCGCACCGCAAGCTCCCGCACTAAAACCTACTTCAACATCTAAGGACGACATATGATAGACCTAGCAGTATGCATGACCCTCCAAAACGAGGGCTACGGCACTTACGGCCAAAACCTCTTCTTCGGTACCAGTCCGATTCTCGACACCGGCACCGTCACCAGCCAGGAAGGCATCTGGGTCAACAGCAACACCGTCGACATCAACGGCGACCTCTACACCGACCAAATCACCATCAGCAGCCGACACGAAGACGTCCTCACACAAGGCCGACTCATGCTCAGACTCCTCAACCTCATCAACAACACATTCCCCCACTACTGCCAGCTCACCTGCCAGCCAATCACCGACATCACCTACGAAAGCATCCGCACCCATCCAGCCACCGCAATCGACCTAGACGCCATCGACCACGAAGGACACTGGGTGAAAAGCATCCGCTTCCAAATCGACTACAAACTCGATCCGGCAACACTGTAAAATGAAAACGGCATAACACACCACAGTCAAAACCGGACGCTACAACCGAAAGGAAAAAAATGGCATCCTATCCACTCATCGGCAAGAAAACCGTCTACATCGACGACATGGTCATCCCACCCGACTACGTGCAGGATGAAGTCGGCACACTCACCCTCACTCCAAGCACCACCGAAATCGCCAGCCAGTCCGGCACCATCAAAGTACCGAACGGCAGCTACGACGAAATGAGCTTCGAGCTCAACATCATCTGCCCTAGCGTACGCTTCCTCGGCATGCTGTTCCCCGAACTTTACCACAACGCAAAATTCAAACGCGTCATCGGCGGAGACCTCGGTGAAACCGGCCAAGTCCGATTCGGCGGCAACGAATGCGTCTCCAACACACCACGAGACATCATCATCCACAACGTGTGCGACGGCCAGTCCAGCGCACAGGACTTCCGCATCCCACAAGCCCTCATCAGCGCCGGAGGCGAATTCAAAATCAGCCTCAGCGACCCATTCGTCGTCACCCTCACCGGCACCATGACCGCCAGCCCCGAAGGCGCAGTCGTCATGGGCGAACTCAACCTCGACGCGCCAAGCTACTACGACGAAAACACCGGCACCATCCAACCATCAAACAATGCCATCACCAGTCTTATCGCCACCCCATCCAACGTCACCTGCAAAGTAAACGAACCAGTGAAAATCACCGTGACCGCCCTACCGAACGGAGCTACCGGCACCATCACCGCAGAAAACTCATCCGTCGGGGCATCCACCGTAACCGACAACGGCGACGGCACTTGGACCGTCACCGCCAAAAAAGCCGGCCCCAGCTCCGTCGCCTTCAAATCTGGCAGTACACAAGTCACCATCCAAATAAACGCACAGGGAGTCAGCTCCGCCACCTCACAAGACACCACCCCAACCATCGAACAGGAATAACCAAAACAAAAAGGCCTGACACCGGTAAGATGACCTTCGAAACATTCAAACCAGTGTCAGACCAATCGTCAACACAATGGCAAAGGAGCCAATACCAATAATACCATACATAAGGAGCATCTAACAATATGACCACGCCAACCCTAACCATCGACACCCGTAAATCATTCCGCCAACTCACCGTCAAAATCGACGGTATCACCTACACCATGCGCCCACTCGGCTCAAAAGACATGCTCACCATCCTCGACAACGCCGGAGCACTCGACAAACTCTCCGCCGGCGAAATGACCAAAGAAACACTCGAAACCGCAGAAAACATCATCTTCCCACTCGTCGCCGACCTCATGACCCCAAACAATGCTTTCCACGAATGGATGACACAAACCAAACAACGCAGCGACCTCGCCTACCTACAAGCCATGACCGCCCTCTGCAAACTCATGGCCGAAAACCTCACCCTCGACATCAAAGGCTGACAATAAATGCGCTCATGGGATAGCCTCCTCACCCCCGCCGAAAAACAGCGGATGCAAACATACAAACAACAAGAAACAAAACAACACACTTCCCCCAGCATCCGCATCCTCGCCGAACTCGGAAACCTATACGGATGGGAAGCCATCCACGACGCACTAGAAAACAAGCTGACACCAAACCTGATGCTCAACTTAATCAAAGAAGGCCGCCACCTCCGACAAACCCACCTAGCCGAACAATACCGACTAACCTTCGAATGCCTTACCGCAGCATTCACCAAACACGGAGACCAAAAAATCAGCCGCATCATAAACGAGCTCGGAAAGGAACAATAAATGGCTGACTCCACACTCACACTCGACGCCGAAATCAACACCAGCAACTGGGAAAACGGCGTCAAAACCATCCAAACCGGCAGCCACCAAATCGAAACATCCGCACAAGAAGCTTCCAACTCCATGAACAACATGGACAAAGCCTCCAATAAATCATCCAACGGACTAGGCAAATTCTCCGCCATCGCCGGTGCCGTCGGCGGTCTCGTATCCACCGGAATCAGCATGGCCGTAGACGCCATAGGCAACCTCAGCAGCGACATCATCGAAGCCTCCGACAGTGCGCAAAAATTCGCCAGCACACTATCTTTCGCAGGACTAGACACAAGCACGATAAACCAGCTTACCGCCAGTACGCAACAATACGCGGACCAAACAGTATACAACCTGTCCGACATTCGCAACACCACCGCCCAATTAGCCGCGAACGGTGTCGACAATTACGCGAGCCTAGCGGAAGCGGCCGGTAACCTCAACGCGGTCGCGGGCGGTAACGCGGACACGTTCAAAAGCGTTGGCATGGTATTAACCCAAACGGCCGGCGCAGGCAAGCTCACCACCGAAAACTGGAATCAGCTCTCCGACGCCATTCCGGGAGCTTCAGGCAAACTGCAGGAAGCCATGAAGAAGAACGGTGCCTACACGGGGGATTTCCGTGACGCGATGGCAAAAGGTGAGATCTCGGCCGAGGAATTCAACAAGGCCGTCATGGACTTGGGTATGACCGATGCAGCCAAGGAAGCCGCCACCAGTACGCAAACCATCGAAGGTGCGATGGGCAATCTGGAAGCTTCCGTCGTGAACGTCGGCATGCAAATCTTGGATTCGTTCAAAGGGCCCGCCACTCAGGGTATCAGCATGCTTGCCGAGGGTATCGGCAGTTTGCCTCAGGCCTTCAAGAGCATGTCGTCGTCGATGATGCCAGTATTACAGCAGGTTGGCAGCGTGTTCCAGTCTTCTTTCGCTCCAGTCGGCCAAGTGTTCACCAGTCAACTATTGCCATCCATACGGCCGTTCATGCAAGCCTTGCAGAATCTTGGCAGTGCGATCATGCCGATCCTGAACGCGGCTTTCCAAACGTTCATGCCGGTATTGGGTTCACTGGTTGCGAATCTCACTCAGATTGGCGCGACGATCATGACCACTATCACCCCGGTCATCAATAACATGGCTGCAGTATTCAACGCCGTCCTGCCGGTCCTCCAACAACAGTTCCAAGTGTGGGCTTCCGCCATTCAAGGCGTCATCGACGCGGTATTCCCGTACATTCAGACGATTATCAGCACGGTAATGAACGTCATAAACGCCATCATTTCCGTCGTATTAGCTGGCGTACAAGGCGACTGGACTGCCGTTTGGAACGCTATAGGCAATCTTGTCTCAACAGTGTGGAATGGTATTAAAACCAACGTGTCGGCCGCATTAAACGCTGTTTCCGGCGTTGTCTCGTCAGTGATGGGCGTAATCTCGAACACTTGGGCCAATGCGTGGAATTCCGTTAAAAGTTTCGTAGCCAACGCTTGGAATGGTATTACCAGTGCCGTACGTAACGGTGTCAACGCGGTTTCCAACACTGTCAACGGTATCGGCGGTAAAATCAGGAACGCGTTCAACGGGGCCGGCTCATGGCTCGTTTCCGCCGGTAACAACATCATCCAAGGCCTGATCAACGGCATTAAGAATGCCATAGGCAATGCCGTCGCAGCGGTCAAGGGAGCGGCTTCCAGCATTGTCAACGCTGCGAAGGGCGCTCTTGGCATTCACTCGCCGTCACGAGTGTTCCGTGACGAGATCGGCAAGATGATCCCCGCTGGCTTGGGCGTTGGTGTGGAAATGAACGAGAGATTGGCAGTACGACCGGTACAGAGCATGGTATCGGATCTACTCCCTTCTTCACTGTCAGGCTCTCTCTCGGCTCCGATGGCTTCCCCGGTGGTTTTGAATGAGAATAACGGGCCTCGCGTGTCCGCTCCGATCACCGTCAATGCTTCCGATCCGACGATGGCGGCTCGGGAAACGGTTCGAATGATCAATTTTTGCTACGTGTGATAAGGATATGATGTGGTTATGCGCATGTTTTCCCCCGATTCCCGTGACCTTCAGTTAACGTTGAACGATTTTCCTCTCTATGGGGTGGACTCGTACGGCTGCGAATGGCATGTCACGTTTCAGGACGTGTCCGGCTTGTTCGACGGTGTGGGTTCGACTCTGCAAACCAGCGAAAAGCTTATGGCTGACGGCTGGTATGGGAACCTGCCTCGTTTGAAAGGCCGCACCGTTACCATCGAAGGCCACATCATCGGCCGGTGTACTGAATCGTGTGTAAGGGCGTGGACCGCGTTTAAAAGCGTTCTGAGCACTGCTGGTATGAGACTGACCGCAAGTCTTGGGGGTATCGGATTCCAAATGCAAGTGTGGCAGTCGGCATCCGCACCATTGATTAAATGGGCTGGGGTGAATATGCTTCGTTTCAGTGTTGGACTGACATCTTTGGACCCGTGTACGTACGGGCTTGAATTAGTGTCCGGCGTTTCGGGATTGCCGATCACGTTCGGTGGGATGACGTTCCCATACTGTTTCGGGACGTGTGGTGGTTCAGTATCGTCTTGGATGTGGGATGAGGATATCGTATCCGGTCGTGTCTCACTGTCGAATGTCGGTAACGCTTCCAGTCCGGTGTTTATTCGGATTGACGGGCCTGTTGTCAACCCGCAGGTATCGCATGTTGAGAGTGGGCATGTCATGGCTTTCGATATGAGGCTCGGCGTCGGCCATTATGTGACCATAAACGGTATGAACCATGAGATATTGGTCGACGGGTTTGACCCGGCTCGCGGTCGTGTCGTCAGACGTGAATGGAGTCAGGCTGTCGCCGGGGAGAACGAGTGGGCTTTCAGTGCGAGTGAATATTCGAGTGATGCTCGTATGACGGTTTCTTTCTATCCGGCTTACATGTAAGGAGTATGTCATGGTTTTGTCTGATGATCGGTTTGGTTCGTCCCGTTCCGTGGACGGGTATGCATTATGGGATACGACCGGGTTTCAATTCCTTTCGGTGTCTTTGACTACCGGAACCGTGTTGGCGGAGTTTCCAGCCTTGCAGGTTTCCAAGCTTTCGTATCGTCTCGAAGAAAAGACGAGTGAGACGGCGATGATTCCGTGGAGGAACATTCCTGCTAATTGGAATGAGGCGACGATCCCGTATGGGACGGCCATTGTTTTGGTGAGCGGACTGACTGTATTATGGGGTGGCATTATCGTCAAGAGGGAACGTGGCTTGCAGGATCAGGGATTGTCCCTTACGTTGGCGGCCGTTGAACACTATTTTGACACCGTGTATGTGAAGAATTGCTCGTTTTCGAAGCAGGACCAGTGCGAGATAGTGAAGGATCTCGTGTCGAGTACGCTCGCGGATCACCGGTTCGCGCTTCTGATGAACGTGGCTTCCAGTCGTATACTACGTGATAGGACGTATGAAGAGTCTTCCGAGAAAACATTGCTGAGTGCTCTTCAGGACCTTTCGAACGTCCAGAACGGTCCGGAATGGTGTACGTCATGGCAGTCCGTCGATGGTGGCAGGTATCTGCCGGTGTTGACGGTTGCGGACAGGATAGGTTCCGCCACTCCGATCACGACGTTTGACGAGAGTGTGATGACGTCTTTCAGGATCGTGGAGGATTACACGATTGGTTATGGTGCGAACATGGTCGTCGCGGTCGGGAGCACGTCGAGTGAAGACCAGTTGCGGTCTGATGTGATGACCGTGGACCAGTCTTATCGTCCTGTCGTTGAACATGTGGTCCGATCGTCGGAGAGTATTACACGGAAGGAAACGTTGAACGCTCACGCCATGTCCGTGTTACGGCAATTACAGGAGGGTACGAATACCGTTGGCATGACGTTGGATCTGATGGCTGCGCCTGTTGTTTATCAGGATTGGAGTCCGGGCGATGTCGTCGCGTGGGATATCACTGACGAGAGTGGGCGTTTGGAGGGTTTTGATCATGGCGAGGCGCGTGTCATCGGATATGACATTGATTTCAGTGGCTCTTGGACCGTTACGCCCGTATTGCAGTAGGAGGATATGATGCAAGGTAAGTTCAGGTTTTCGCTTGATGGGGTGGATGCTACCGCCCGCCAGTTTTCGGAGGTTCGTCGTCAGTTGCGGGAGTTGCTGGCGAGTGTCGGTAATAGCATCAGCCGGTTGGGGGGGCGTATTGCCACTGTCGAGGATGATTTTGAATCGTTGACCACTGACGCGGATCAGAGCGATGCTGGCAGGTCTGGCGTGGCGGTGGTACCGGCTCATGGTGGGACCGGCGTTTGTAACGTGTTTGACGCCACGCTTTCGGCGACGCCTCGGAAACCGGTTTATTGTCTTCCTGATGGTACGTTGGGGAGTGATTGTTCGTCGGCGGGTTCTGTGACGTGTGTTAATGATGCTGACGAGTTCGTTCCGTTGGATGCTCTCCGTCGGGTGAAATGGAACGTGTATTGGTTGAAGGATGATTTGAATCTGAAGCTTGATGACGCACAACCTGTCGTTGGTTTGTTGGCTGAGGATTTGGATGATGCCGGGCTTGGTTTTTTCTGTGAATATGACGGGGAGGGGAATCCGACTGGTGTTGATTATCCGAAGTTGAGTGTGGCTGCTTTACGGTTGGCTCAGGAGAGCATGGATGAGGTGGATGAGATTAAAAGCACTGTCGAGAGTCTTTCCGTGAAGATTGCTAAAATGGGGGAGGCTTATATTAAGAATTCTACTATTGGAGCGTAGTATGAGTATTGTTATGCATCCTTTGACCGCTGTGGATGGGTCTCCGGCTTACACGGCTGATGATTTTCGGCATGTCGTCAACCCGTTCTTGGCTCCGTCTGATGGTACGGCTTTTAACTGTGTTTCCGGCGTGTTGTATGGTGCTCAGAGCCCGTTGTGTGTGATCGACGGGTTGAAGGTCACTGTCCGGCCTCATTGTGGGATAGTGAGCCCGTGGGCGAATGCCGGAGCTTACACTTATGCCATTGTGAATAGTGAGATCGTGACGATTCCTGGCCCGTCCGGCAATTATAAGATCGCGGTCATTGTGGAGGATCCGAATCATTCGCATGGTAGCGTGCCTCGTGGCTTGGTGAAGGTGTATCCAGAGTCGGCTGCCGATAATACGATTCCTGGTTTGGTGCTTGCCTATGTTACTGCTGGTGTTGTTTCTGACGTGGCTCCTGTGTTGCGTCAGAGCATGCTGATGGAAGTGGCTAACGTGGATAGGTTGGAGGCTCTTTCCGTGGCTGACGGGCAGGAGGCGTTTGTGACGGCTTCCGGCACTCGGTATGTGAGGGAGAACGGCGTTTGGCATGACACTCTCGAAGTGGTTACCACTAATTGGCTTAATGGTAGTCTGACGATCCTGTATGGCGCGGATTTTTGCACTGTTCAGGTCTCTGGGATTCAGATCGATGCCGCCTCGTGGGCTGAGGTTCCTTTTACGGATAAGGTGAAGCAGGGGTGTCGTCCCGCGGTGGATATTTCGGCTGCGCTTTGCGTCGAGAATGGGGCTAGTGTCACTGGCTTGTTGATGGTGGGTGCTGACGGTACTATTAAGATCACTAATAGGGGCGGTGCCGGTTCGACTGGTTCCCGTAGGGGTAGCGCGAGCTGGCCGATTTCCAAACGGTATTAAGGATTTGCTGGGTTTTGGTTTTTGGCTGGTGTGCCACGATCGTGTTTGTTTGATCGTGGCACTTGTTTTTTTGGCGTGTTGGTCAGAGTGGGCAGATGCGGTCGCGGAGTTCGTCCGGTAGTGAGGGTTTGGGGTTGCGTGCGAGGAATTCCTTGTCGTCGATGATTTGGCAGAATTCGGAGAGCCAGTGGCCTAATGCTCGTATGTATCCTGTTTCGAGGTCGCTGACGTGTTGGAGGTCGTCTCGTGTTCGGATGAGTTTGTCGATTTTCTGGTCTTGGGCGTCGATTTGTTTTTTGAGTTCGCCTTGTGCTTCAACGAGGTGTTGGTAGGCGGTGGTGAGGTTGTTGCGTCGTGTGGTGGCCCATGTGATGGTGCCGCCTACTGCTATACCGGCGAGCCCGATGATGGATGTGATTAGTTCGGTCATATTGTTAAGTGTACTGTAGACTGTTTTGGTATGCTGGGGGTATGGATCGTGAATCAGTTGAGGATATTGTCCTTATTCTTTTAACGTCGTTTCTTATTGGCGTCATGGTGGTGGCTGGTTTTCTGATTGTTACTGGCCTTCCGGCTTTCGCCCGTTTTCTTTTTACCGTTTGGTATGTTTTGACTGTCTGAAAGGAGACAATATGTCATATGAATATATTACGCAGTATGATAGTCCGAATTATACGAGCGGCCGCCCGTATGGTATCAAATTCATTGTGATTCATTGGTGGGGTGATCCGAATACTCATCCGACGTTTGAGGGTGTGATCAATACCCTGTGCAGTAAGGCTCGTGGTGCTTCCGCGCATTATGTGGCTGAGGCTGGCCGTGTCGCGTGCATTGTGGACCCTGATGATCGTGCGTGGAATGCCGGGGATGGGATTGGTGTCCGTTCCAAGGGAAATGATATGGGCATTGGCATTGAGTGTAATCCTCGCCAGTCGGATGGGGATTATCTGACGGTTGCGCAGTTGATTCGTGATTTGCGTGCCGAGTATGGTGATTTGCCGTTGATTCGTCATCGTGATTGTTCTGCGACGCAGTGTCCGGGCTCGTATGATCTGGATCGTTTGGATCGGTTGTCGCGCGGTTTGGTGGCTCCGTCGAATCCGGTGCCTGTTCAGCCGGCTACGCAGTCGGTGATCAAGCTTGAGGTGGATGGTTCGTGGGGGCCTTTGACCATGCGGAGGGCTCAGGAGGTTGCTGGCACGTCGGTGGATGGTGTCATGTCCGGTCAGATTCGCTGTTTGGAGAATCAGAATATCGCCTGTTTGGAGGAGGGGACTTCCGGCAGTGATTGGGTTGAGTGGATGTCTCACCGTTTCGGTATTACGGATAGGCCGCGTAATGCGGGCCCGGAGTTCATTCACCGGTTCTTGATGGAAATGAACGGTTTCCCGGGAGATGGTATTATCAGTCCAGCACCGAGTATGGCCGTGAAGGAATTCCAGAAGCGGCTTAATGATTGTCGTATTTTCAACTGATTGGAAGGATTGTTTATGGTTGAGCATTCAGTGTTGACTGATGATGAGTTGTCTGGTGAGCCGACGGCTGATACCGCTATCGTGAATGAGTGTGCGGATGGTTCGGATAATTACGTGCCTACGTTCGATGTTGAGACTCGTCGTTGGGCGTATCTCGCGTCCGGGTTGGTGGGTATTGCCGGTGCTGTCGCGAGCCTTGTGAGCGCGGTTCCGGGTGTCCCGTCGTGGGTTGCCGTGGTTGGTGGTGCTTGCGCGCTGGTTGGTTCCGGTGTGGCTGGCTTGTTCGGCGTGCATTATGCCGGTGTTAGCCGCTAGTCTCCTCTGATATGTAAAATGCCCCGTGTTCGGCTTGTTCGGCCGTCTGCGGGGCGTTTTTGTACTGTTTTGGGGTTATCTCCAGTAGAAGAAGTAGATGGTGATTGGTGCTGTCACGGTGAAGTCGAGTCCGATGCCGTTGTCGACTTCGTTGATTGTCGTGGTTTCGACTCCTTTGATGTTGTTGAGTAGCTTGTAGAGGCTGATGAAGGCGTCGTAGTCTTTGATGCCGATTCGTCCGTAGGTGATTTCTGGTTCGATGCCGTCTTTGTCGAGGATGGTGCCGATTTTTGGCTGTTGGAGGATGATGCTGATGATGGTGTTGAGGTATTGGGCGGTTTTCATTGTTTGCTCCTTTTGTGTTGTTTCGGACTTTCTGCCTGATGTTTTTATCATATCATTAAAGGCGTGCCATGTTGATATGACACGCCGTGGAATCAGTCGGGGAAGATATCGGAGCTGAGTTTCTCGTTGAGTAGCTGTCGGTATTTCCTGAGCGGATGCCTCAATCCGTTTTCCCACATCATGATGACGGTCGGGCTGGATACGTGGACTAGTTCGGCGAGTTCGGTTTGCGTGTACCCGAACCTGTTTCGCCAGTATTTGAGCCGTTCTTGGCTGGTCGTCCGTGTTTTGATGCGAGCGTAGTCGACTGGGGTGTGTTTTCCGTCGGACGTGATGCCGTAGAAGAGACCTGTGTGTACGTTCTGGTGTATCGTGAGTTCTTCGTTCCCGATGGTGATGGCAAAGAGTGTCGTTGCCATGGTTTCCCTTATTCCCTTTCATCCGGTGTTGTGGTGTCGAGGATTTCTTCCATGAGTTCCTCGCCTTTCTTGGTGAGTTGCCATCTCCAGCATGGTCGGTTGTGGCTGCTGACACCGTTTCTGTCTATGCGATGGACGTATCCAGCTCGTTCTAGTTCGACCAGACGGCTTCTCAGGCTTTGTGGCGTGTCCCGCCACCGGAAGTCTTCTGCTATTTGCGTTAACTGTTCCTGGGTGATTGGTTTTTTGACGGCGTGGAGGATTACGATTACGTGGATTTGTGGGGTGCTGTGCATTAGATCCTGCTTTCTGCTTGATGCCTGTAGTAGGCGGCGATGCTTGTCGTTGCGGCCAGTCCGATCAGCCATTTGATACCGAAGTGGATGTGGAACGCTTTCGCGCTTGCGGTCCATGCCGGCAGGCTCATGTATGGGCTGAGGCACCATCCGCAGTAGGCGAGTTCTCCGAGACTGGATGTCAGGTCGTTGGTTTGGTTCTCGGTTTTGGCCGTGAGGTGTTTTCTGAGTTTGCTGAAGACATATGCGGGTCCCGGTGAGAGTTGCATCGTCGTGACGGCGTATCCGGCTGTGAGGCCGGCGGTGATGACCGCGGTCCACCATGCTGTTTTCATTTTGTAGCCCTTTCGTTATTCGTCGATGATTTCTGCCGGAGTGTAGCGGATTGTTCCGTTGAATAGTATCAGTGGGTATTTGATTGGTTTGCGTTGGTTTTTTGCGATGGTGCGGATTGAGGTGGCGGTGGGGCTACCGGAGGGGACGATGTGCAGTTGTCGCCACATCCATTGCGCTGCCGTGCGGCATGAGTTCAGGAATTTCGCGGTTTCGGGCTTACATGTGGGGCAGCCATCGAAGAGGAGGTAAATGTCTGGGCTTTTGAGGAGGGTGTCGATTGTCATTAGAATGATGCTCCTGTTGCTTCGGTGATGGTGTCGATGATGTGGAGTGTGTTGAGTTGTTTGCGTTTGTGGTTGGCGATGAGCGTTCTGATGTCCTTTCGGTGTATTGGGATGATTTGGTGTCGTGCGTCGCCGTAAACGCGTGGGTCGTACATGCTGAAGTAGAGTGTGTCGAGCGTGTCGCAAACAACGAAGTATTGGAGGACTTGCGCTCGGTATGTGTCGGGGATGAAGTCCATGCCGGTGGCTGTGAGGCTTGTGGCTGCTGGTGGGAGTACTTGCATGGCTGCGTCGGCGAGGTTTTCCGGGATTCCGTGGTGGAGGATGCGCTGTGAGTGGATCATCCATGGGATGACGGTTTGGAGGTGGTAGGCGCTGCCTAGGCTTTTGCATTCGATGGCCCATGTCGGGGTTTCCGATGCTTGGTAGGCGTCTGGGCTGCATGCGAGTCTTGGGTCTTCATCGCTTTCCCAGATGCCGCAGTCGGTGATGCAGTCTTTCCTCTGGTATCCGAGTTGTTGGAGTGTGAGGAGGATGTTTTCTGGTTCGAGTCTGTGTCCGCGTTCCATGGGGTTTTCATTGGTTGGCTGTTCGGCCATTGTTTCGGCGAGGAATTTCCAGAATTCGATGCCGGTCTTGAGTCGTTTGTTTTTGGATTCGGCTTCGAGGATCCGAGTGTCGTAGTCTTGTGCTTTTTGGAAGTATTTGGCGGATTCGGTTCGTGTTCCCGCGGTTTTTGATTGTTCGAGTGCTTTGTCTCGGTATCCGGTGAGTTTTTTGATGTCGGTTTGGGGGTAGTGGTCTAGGGCTAGACTGCCGCTTTTGGTACCGGTGATGCGGCCGATGCGTTCGTTGAGCCATGCTTCGGTGTCGTTTGCTTGTGAGAGGTTGATGATTTTCATTGTCTTCCTTTCTTTGTTGATATTCTTACTATATCACTCGGAGGGTTGGGGGGATATGACGGCGTGTCGCTTGTTTCATTCCTCCATTGCGCCACGGATATGACAAAAGCCCCGGCGTGATGTCGGGGCTTGTCTGTGTCACATTCGGTTGATTGTGTCCATGAGTTTTGTCAGGTCGGCTTGGGTGATTCCTCGCCAGCCTTTGATTTGCCGGTTTAGGGTGCCTGAAATGAATTCGCCGCGCGCTTCGGTTGGAATGGCGCGTGCATCCATCGCCTTGACAAGGGTGGCGTACTGGTCGGCCCCTATTGGCCGGTCGGCCGTGTCGAATTTCTGTTTGGCGTAGCCTCCGTCGTCGTCCTTGTCTGGGAAGATGCCAAGGATGGCGGTAAGGCTGTAGCGGCGGGCGTAGGTGATGGCGCTTCCGACTTGCTGTGGGTCTCCGGTGACAAAGAAGGGGTACTCGCAGACCGTCTGCTGTTCGTTTTCGTCGAAAATGATGGTTTCGACGGTGCCGAGGGTCTGCCGTCCGTCTCCCGTACCGTTGAAGGTGACCTTTTGAGAGAATGCGATGCCGTGCTTCTCGAAGATTGGTTTGATGTTCTTGAGGAGGGTGGCGAGGTTGAGGTACTTGTAGGTGCGGCTGCCGGCGTTGGCGGTCTCGTCCGTGGAGAAGTTCGGGACTTCGTTTAGCACTTGCATGAATTTCTTGTTGAGGTTGTTGTTTTCCATTTGTGAGTCCTTTGTGTGGTGGTGGTCAGTTCTTGCGGATAAGGTAGATTTCGTTCTGTGGGCCGTCGTAGTCTTGCTTGTCCATGAAGACTCTTAATGCGTCCATTCCGGCGAAATTGTATGCCTTGATGAAGAAGTCGAGGAGTTCCGGCTGGTTCTTGGCGAGAATGTAGAGGTAACATGCCCAATTTGCGTCCTTGTGGTCGGTTTCGTATTCTTCGAAGGTGCGGGAGAAGTCTTCGAAGGTGACGAATTTGTGGGTTCCGACGCGGTAGGCGAGGCCGATGTGGCTGAAGTGGACGTTGTAGTGGCCTTTCTGGTCGAGGCGTACGTCGATGTCGTGCATCATGGCTTTGGCCATGGTTGTGGTGATGGCGTTCATTTTGGTTTCCTTTTCTTTGTGTATGTCAAGCGTATTACTTGATATATCTATCATAACACAATGCGGCGTGCCTACAATTGCGACACGCCGCAGATTTGAAGTGGATTACGCCCCTACCGGTTCCTCCATCCGATAAGCACGGCGAGAGCAAGGATCAATGCCGTGAAGATGTCGCTAATCGTGCCCATTCCTTCTCCTTTCTGTATTCTTTGATGACCGCTTCGATTTCCGGCTTGCAGTATTGGGGGATGAGCGGCGCGAATTCGTCTACCGCCAGCCCGCCCTCATACCATTTGATGATCTGGTTCTTCGTTGCTTTCTTCATTTGCTTCTCCTTGCCGGCATGATGGATCTGACGTAGTCGTCGTGGACCTTCCTGACCCAGTCCTCGTCCATGGCGAGGATTTCGGCGGTCTTTTCGGCCGACTGGCCAAGGTCGAAAAGGTAGTGTTCCGCCATGACCCTTTCGATCGGGACGTCGTAAAACTTGCGTGTCATTTGTTTTTCTCCTCTATCATTCGGGCCAAGGTTTTGATGACGGTAGGCCAGTCGCTGGTCCGGATGCCATGCCATGCGACGCTTTCTAAGCCATCGGTTGATTGCGTCAGTCTGTGCAGGATGACCCCGCACGTGCTTGCCGTGTACGTCAGTTCGTGTCTTGTGGCTGCGAGGCGTGCGTACCATCGTGCCTTTTCCAGGTCTTCGATTGGTTGTCCTTTTGACTCGTACCTCCATAGGTATTTGATGACGTTTCCGGTGCAGAAGCATTGGTATTTGGTGAGGACGATGCATTCGTAGCCGATGTTGCGGTCGGCGTAATGGGTTGGATGGTCGATGTTGCTGGTCATTTGTTTTCCTTTGCTTCCTTTGCGGCTTTGGCTTTGGCTCGTCGTATGCGTGCTCGTTCGTTTTGTTTCCGGATGTATTCGGCTTTTTGTTCCGGTGTCATGGCGTGGTAGCGTGCTCTTTGTCTGGCGAGCATTGTCTCTCGCCATTCGGGGTCGCTGTGGTAGCGTTCTCGGGCCGCTTCGCGTTTTTTCTTCAGGGTTTTGGGATTGCTGTGGTATTCTTTCTGTTTTTCCGCGTAGTGTTCGGCGTGTGTTTCCCTCCATTTCCTGTTGGCCTCGGCGCGTTCCTCCTTGTGGCGGAGGTAGTAGCGGTAGTCGCTGATCTTGCGCCGTTTGGCCTCTGACGGCTGGCTGTTGCGCATTTCGTTGACCCAGCTCATCATGTTTGGGTCGTCGAGGTCGATTTCGACTGGTTCCTGCGTTTTCTTTCTTCCCATGTCGTGGTCCTTGTTTTAGAAGCAGTTTCGGATGATGTTTGCGCATTCATCGACGGATTTGATTCCCATGTAGAGGGATGTCTGCTTGACTGTTTCGTCTCCATCGAACGTGATGAATTCGATGTCGTCGGTGTCGTTGGAGGCGATGATGTAGACTGTGAGGCCGGATCCTTGCTTGGTGATTTTGGATGCCGTGACGCCGGGGTCACATTCCGCCTGTTTCATGTTGTATTTGTCTCCGAGTGTGGAGAGCGTGAGGTCGAGGGTGGTGGCGTTGGGATTGTTCATTTCGGGTTTCCTTTTTTGTGGTGTTCAGAAAAGCTGCTTGATGTCGTTCGTGATGCCTGCGGGTGTGATGGTTTGTAGTGTGACGTCCCAGTAGATGCCTTCGCAGAGGGAGTCATCGTCGGTTTCGCTGGGGTAGGATGCCGCGTTGAAGATTCCTGGTTCGGTTTCGTCTTCCGCGATGTAGACTACGATGTCGGAGTTTTCCTTGGTGATTTTAATGGTTTCCGTGTTCTTGTTGAGGTGTTCGCTGTACTCGTAGGGGAGGGCTGCGGTGAGGAATTGGAACAGGTCTTCGGTGTCGTTGATGGTGATCATTTTGGTTTTCCTTTTCTTTGCTGTGGCTTGGTGTTTTCCTTGCCTGACATGTATCACTATACCCAGATACGAGGTGAGACACGCCGATGGGTAAGGAAAAGGCGACACGTTTTTTACGCGTGTCGCCTTGGTGTGGTCAGAAGCCGAGGAGCGATTTGGCGGTCTGCAGCTTGTCCTGCATCTTTTTGCCTCTCCTGTCCGCTCCCTTGACTTCGAGGCAAATGCACATTTCCTTGAGTCGGCTGAAGACTCGCTGACGGCGGATGTCACCCCGATCTGTAAAGTCCTTCGGTTCGAGATTGGTGGTAATGATGATCGGCAGGCCGGCACGGTAGCGTGCGTCGATGACGTTCATGACCTGCTCCCATGTGAATTCAGTGTCGCGTTCCGCTCCTAGGTCGTCGATGATGAGGAGGTCGAAACGGTTGAGGTTGTCGAGGTATTTCTGGTCTCCGCCGAACTTTTCGCTGACCCGGCTGATGATGCGGCTGAAATTGGTCATCAGGCATGGCGTGCCTTGGCTGATGAGCTCGTTGGCGATGGCTGCTGCGAGGAAGCTTTTGCCGGTGCCGACTTGGCCGCAGAGAAGTAGTCCGGTCCCTTGTTCGCGCATGGCATCGAAGTTTGAAACGTATCTGCGGGCGATGTTTTCGTTTCGTTGGTCGGTGTGGTCGGATTTGGCGAAAGTCCATTTCCGCATTTCCGCGTCGGGGAAGCCTGTGCGTCGCATGCTGCCGAGGTATTGCATGCGGTCGCGTTTGCGTTTTTCCTCGGCTTCCCGTGCGTTTTGTGCGACGCTGCAGTCGCATGCGCAGTGGACGGTTTTCGTGGTGCCGTCGCTCTTGGTCAGGATGCATTCCTTTGGCGTGTGGCATTTGCCGCACATGAGGAGGCCGTCTTCGTTATCGTAGTCGCCTTCGTGTTCCACGTATTGGCGTGAGATTCGCGCGGTGATGGTGTTGATGGTGCCGGTGACGTGTTCCATGGTTTGGGCCCTTTTCTATCGTTTGCGTCAATGTTATCTCATGTGTCGTCGGCGTTGTGCGATGGCGTGTCGTGGGCTAGAAGACGCAGGTTCTCAGCCACTCGTCGTCTGCTTCCTTTTGCAGGCGCTGCTCCTCTTCCGTTAGGCCCCAGTGTGACTGCTGTGGCTGCTGCTGCTGCTGGGGCTTGGCGTTGAGGTAGCTCTCGAACTTCGGTCCGAAGAGTGTTTCGGGTCGGAGGTATTGGGCCATGTCGCGGTTGTTGAGCCAGTCGGCGCATTTCTTGTCGATGACGAGTTTGATTTCGTCGACGGTGAAGCCTTCCTTGAGCCGTGCCTTGACGAGTTTGCGAGTGTTTGCCGTAGTGGCCTTGTAGTGGGTGCCTGCACGGCGGTTGAGGTGGTCTACGACCTCTTCGATGGGGTCGGACCCCTTTGGCTGTGGGGGGGTTTGAGGCTCGTTGATGAGCGGTTGTGGTTCGTCGGTCGGTGTGTGCGGGTCGTCCGCATCCGCGGTCCTGTGTTCCATGTCGGAGTGTTCGTCGATGGAGTCCAGGCGCGTGACCGCATATTCGACGGCGCGGTAGCCGTGCTTCGTAATGCGTGAGGTCTTTGAGATTAGGCCCTTGTCGGCGAGGGAGGTGAGCGTCCTGTCGACCGTGGCCGTGGAGCATCCGCACCACTCGGCGACGTATTTTCTGGATCCGGTGAATTTGGTGCCGGCTACCTGCGAGAAGCCGTAGATGAGCGCGTAGACGAGTAGCTCGTTGCCTTTGAGGTTGAGCTTGGTGCGCATCCATCCTTGGATCGTAACGAAGTTGGCGTCCTTGATTTCCATGATGTTTTTTCTTTCTTTAAAAGTGAATCCCACTGACTGCTACCGTCTCCTACCCCGGTGGCAATCAATGGGATTCATGCCATGTGATTGATATCCTCCACATGAGTGGTAGGATCCTCACATGGCGTATGTCTTCTAGTATAACATGTTTTCTAGACGACACGCCGAAATGTTTTCAGATTAGCGTATACAAGCTGACATGTCCGCGATGGATTTCTTTGACCAAACCTTCGTTCTTAAGATCTCCAAGGGCCTTGACGACAGCGCTTGCGGACATGTATGGGAAGATCCGGGGGAAATCCTCGGGAGGTATCGGAACCCAGGGATGGCCGTCGTAATAATAAGCGTGATTCTTCCTCTTCTGTAGCCGGCAGAGGGTGCCGATCCGATCATAGACGGCCGCCGCGGAAAAACCTAGTCTCGCGGCCAGATCGAGCGCGGAAAAACGCCTACTCATGGTCAGTCTTCCTCGATGAAAGAGCTGAAGAGGCTGCGATTGTAGAGGATGCCTCCAAGCTTCGAAAGTGCGGTCACCGGGTTGTTATACTTCCGGCATGCGGTATCCCAAGCCTCGAGGACTTCCTCGTCACCGAACTTCAAGCACAGGCCGGAGAAGAACTTGCGTGACTTCTCCTCGCCTTCCTCACTGAAATGGACGCCATATCGTTCGACGAGGGTGTCCCCGATAGTGTCATAAACGCTCATTGTGTATCCTTTCTTGCTGTTGCATTACCTCAAGTATACTACGAAGCCTTGAAAAGCATCGAAGAGGTAGGCATATTCCGCACCCTCGCATCCCAGCCCTCACCCTCAACGCCTAACCCCTCACTCTCGATCCCCAACCCTCAGCCTCGGTGACGCACTCACCCTGGGCAACCACCCAACCAGGCCCCGCCAGGCTGTGTTTCCTGAGGGAGGGAGCGAGCTCCGGTAGAGAGAGTAAGCCTTAAGAGCTGAAGTTTAAGTGCTTCAGATTAAGGCTTGTTGATTGTTCCCGTCGGTCGTTCGGTCGCAACGGCGTCGATCATAAGAGTGGTGCATTGCTACCACTGGCGCGGCATACCCCCTCAGATCGCGCTACATCTTTGATGTGGCAGTGTCGGCACCCCGGTTATTCCACTGCCGTCTGAGGGGTCGGTCGAACATCGCACCTCTAACGTGTGTATCAACGAGAACTAGTCGTCGCCCATTAACCTAAAGCAAGGGAATTAGCCAGGGAGCTGTCGTGCCTCGGCACCCAAGTATGTCACATACTTGGCTTTGTTGAATTTTGTTATTACACCCCATTGTAAGCACACCGTGCTGTGATGGGGTTTTTCTTTTACGCCATCCGCTCATTCCCGGCATTCATCCCGCACGCCTTCCACTGCACATGCCTCCAGAACGCACGTAAAGGCCCCTCAGACCGATTTCCACATCAAACCCGATAACTCGTTAGGACCCACCCACGACAGCCCGTCAGAAAGGCCTTTACTCACGAAAGCGACGTTCCGACATAAAAAAACATCGAAAAAGCATCGAGGAAAGCCATGGGGTATCAAGCGGCGAGGAGACCGACCAACCCAAGCACTGACCGACTCCTCTCCATGCCCCGTCCAGTCCCGTAATCGAGACCAAGGCCCGAAGGGCAGCATCGAGGCCAAGACGGTATTCGCCTCCTTGCCCAGAGCCATGGAAGAGGCTTCGAAGCATCAGGTCAGATCCCATGGCTCCATGCCACGGTTTATCGAAGCCTTCAAGTCTTGGTTCGTAGATTGGTTTCGGTTTCTCTCTCTTTGGAAAGAAAGACTTAGTCTTTCTTTCTCTCTCTCTATCTCTATCTCTATCTATCTATCCGTATCTACCTATCCGTATAGAGCTATATATATGAGTCCTCATTTTGAGTGTTGGCCAGTCATCATTTTGAGTGTTGGGT